>JAEPEX010000083.1_pt1 | contig 113164 bp, 110 predicted proteins | sample 9130951 | NCBI WGS metagenome assembly JAEPEX01 (sample SAMN17228542, study PRJNA684324) | microbial mat metagenome | biome: saline marsh[ENVO:00000054]; feature: microbial feature [ENVO:01000007], biofilm[ENVO:00002034], sulphate-reducing...; material: estuarine water... | reverse complement strand
CTTCTCGTTTGATAGCATGAAAAACAGAAAAAAGAGGTTAGAATTGCTTAAAAATTATCTTCAAGAAGAATATGAAAGAACAAAACAAACCATCCCTGAATTTGCAGAAAGTAATGAAGGTGTTGAACGTTTCCTAGAGAAAATCGATGTTGCTATTGGTTTTGAAAAATAAAATAATCATATCAAATCATTCCACCGGACTCGCTTAAGCTCGCCGGTTAATTTTACGTTATGCCCCCTAAAAATCGGAGGTCAACTATGCCACATGTAATTGTGAAACTTTATCCCGGAAGATCTGAGGAACAAAAGAAAATACTTGCAAACGAAATAGTCAAAGACGTTGTTGCCATTGCAAAGTGTGAGAAAAAATCTGTTTCTGTGGCCTTCGAGGAAATTGAAAAGGAAAATTGGGCAGAAAAAGTTTATAAGCCAGATATTCTTAATGGGAAAGGCAGCCTTTACAAAGAACCAGGATATAATCCATTTGAGAAAAGCTGGTAAATCAGAAACTAACTTTTTATGTATGCTGGCAGATCTTGGCATAACAATGCCACTGGAGCAGACGGCGTGAAGATAGCTGTTTTACGTAAAGGCCGTGCGGAATAGAAACTCATTTGGCCGCTGCTCACTGGCGGACGTTGGCCGAATTATAGGGAGATGAAACACGCCATATCCATACAGACAGCCCTGCTGGTTCTTCAGTCGCAAGCGTTGGCAAAACGAACCGCAGCTCCTACTATCGCCCCCGTGGTGCATTACGGGGTTCAGTACGTTGTCCCCAGTGACAATAGTCGAAAGGTTTACGTCCGCGCAGTCGACGCGAGGACTGGAAACACTTTGTGGGAAAAGACAATTTTAAGGAATTGATCAACCCCTTGGTAAGAGGCGGATGTCCAGTGGGTCTTCATCGCGTCAATAATACTGAAGGATGACACACTCATCCTCACAGACGAGCGTGCGAGACGTTTCGTTCTCGACCTGAAGACCAAGAAAGTAATGAAACTCAAGGACAACGAGAAGACGGCCAGAAAGCCGTCGGAGCCTATTTCGAAATCCGCGCCGGCTCCCTGCGCGGCTTCCGAAAAGGCTCAACGGTAACGTTCGGTTTCCGATGCCTCTGATGAAATCTATCAAATAAAGGGCCATTATGCATGTAACATAAGAAGGGATTTTTTCAAGCTTACTTTGAGATGTCTGATATGAAAATTTACTTGGATAATTGCTGTTTTAACCGCCCTTTTGATGACCAGTTGCAGCTCAGGATTTAGTTGGAATCTGAGGCAAATATGAAGATCCAAGATGATATTAGGGCTCAGCGGATACAACTGGTCTGGTCTTATATTCTGGACTTAGAGAATGATAACAATCCATACGATGAAAGAAGAAGGCAAATTAGTGAATGGAAAATTTATTCAGTATCAGATGTTCAAGAAAATGCTGAAATAGTCAACAAGGCCAATGACCTCACAAACATTGGATTGAGCAAATTAGACGCTTTCCATATAGCCTGTGCTATTTTCTCTCAATGTGAATACTTTTTAACGACGAACGATAAGGTTTTGAGAAATGATTCTCTTGTCCAGGAACTGAAAATAGTTGATCCGTTCCTTTTTATTAAGGAGAACGAATAATTATGATGACTAATACAGAAATAAAGGTGAAAGGGCTTCAGATTTTAACCAAATCTCTTGGTTTGGTTGAGGCGGAACGGTTTGTCGCTTTAATTCAACAAGAACCATTTGACTATACGAAATGGAGAGACGGCTTGTTTGAGGATCTATCTGTTGAAGAAATTAGTCTTAAGGCTATGGAGTTGAGAAAGAAAAAGGCCGAACCAGGCGGTTGAGCGGTCCGGCTTATGCTCCGCTGGCGCTCCGCAAAACTCGGCGCGCTCACCTCAACCTTATCGCGCCGAGCAAAGATCGGTGCATCTTGCAGGGTGAACGTCCCCGTGATCAACTACTAGACCATGTAACGGGTAACTGTGATGATCCACGCGGAAGTGAGTGCAACCGAAGAACCGGATGCGGGAAAACCGAACGTCCGACACCGAGTGGGGGGCGCCGGGTACCCGGCGTTTCTACTACGAGATATCTCAAATTAAAGTGATAAGAAGTCATGAAGGTTCGCTCAATGGAGGAGTACGATATCGAGGCAGTTTCAGAAGTACATCGAGCTGCCTTCCCAAGGCAAGAGCATTCCAATGATTGGATATCTTGCAATTTTGCGGCTTATCCACGCATGCAATTTTTCGTGGCTGACGATGGTAGTCATATCAAGGGCTTTATCCTCTGGACGCAGAAAAGTGGCTTCCGTGAACAGGTAATTCTTGAACTAGAACAAATTGCTGTTAACCCCAATGATCACGGGAGAGGGTTATAGTGGACCCCAAAAATGGGACAGCAAATTAAGTTATTTTCCTCACCATAACGGGGATACTGAAAAATGACAGAAAAAAGGCGCAGGACCTACACCGCGGCATTCAAGGCAAAGGTTGGCTTGGAGGCGATCCGTGGGGTACAGACTACTAACGAAATTGCCCAGGCATACGGTGTCCATCCGGTGCAAGTCGGCCACTGGAAAAAGGCGATCACCGAACAAGCCGGGACACTGTTTGAAACCAAGCGGGGACGCAAAAAACGCGACGAAGCCACTGAGCCGGATAGATTATACACGGAAATCGGCCGGTTGAACATGGAGCTGGACTGGTTGAAAAAAAAGTCCGGACTGAGCCGGTGAGCGTTCGACAAACCTGGATAGAGCCTGCTCCAGCAGGCCAATCCTCAGCTCCATCGCTGAGTCGCCAGTGTGAACTGGCCGGAGTAACCCGCTCAGGGGTCTATCGGTGCTGGAAGGGTGACACTCCGGTCAGCGAGCTGGATCTGAAACTGCTGAGGTTAATTGATGCCGAGTACACCCGCCGTCCCTTTTACGGCAGCAGGAGAATGGTCTTATCGTTACGTGATGCTGGGTATCAGGTCAACCGTAAGCGGGTACAGCGTTTGATGAAGGTACTCGGACTTGCCGGCATGCTGCCCGGACCTCATACCAGCAAACCGCATCCCACCCATAAGATCTATCCTTACCTGCTGCGTGGTGTGGCCATTACGCGACCAGACCAAGTGTGGAGCGCCGATATCACCTATATCCGGTTGGCCCACGGGTTTGCCTATCTGGTGGCGATCATGGACTGGTATTCTCGTCGGGTCTTGGCCTGGCGGTTGTCCAATACACTTGATTCAGGCTTCTGTATCGACTGCCTGGAAGAAGCACTCCGTACGTATGGTGCGCCTGAGATATTCAACACTGACCAGGGGGCTCAATTTACCAGTACGGCTTTTACGAAGGTGCTTACGGATGCGAAGATTGCGATCAGCATGGATGGACGGGGCAGGGCATTGGATAATATTTTCGTCGAGCGGTTGTGGCGCAGCGTCAAATATGAGGATATTTACCTCAAGGGGTACGAGTTCTTTGCCGAATTGTACCGTGGCCTCCGAGCGTATTTCACCTATTATAACGACGAGCGCCCCCATCAGGCGTTGGGCTATCTTACGCCCACATCAGTCTATCGAGCGGGCACGGGCGGGGGTGCGGAAATAAAGGATCATTTCAACACGGATAGCTCCGGTACCATTTCGGCTCCGCTTCGCTCCACCGAAATGGTACCGGAAAGAGGAACTGGGGCAGCGCTACTCCGCTGCGAATAAAGGAAAGGGAAATAACTTAAATTCAGGGGAAAATTGTCCTTGACTTGGGGTCCACCTCAGGTTGGTGTTGATTCTCACATTAAATGCACAGCATTTGTCTGAATATCTTACCAGTGATATCAGAATATTTTGCAGGCGTCCCCCCCGGGCGTGCGTCGCGTAGCGCCGCCCGGGGGGAGCATCTCGGCACGACTAGAGTACAGATTTACTCAGAACAATGCATCATATTCTGAGTCCTTCTTCTCTGCGTAGTGTCCGTGTCCAGATTGATCAGTGGTTACGAGTCGGCAATACTGTTTGACGATACGGTTTAGTTCTTCAGCCAGTTCAAGCAATTCGGCAAGAAACTGGATGGTCTGTTCAGGTTTCATGATGTGCTCCTTGTGTTTGATGGTTGAATTACAGCAGCTCCGAGTCGGCACACCGAACATGCTCCGCTGTTACCTCTTGTGTTTTTTCAGCGGCAGCGGCGATCATGGCGCCGCGGGCAAGATGGTTGGCTTTTCTAAAGAGCCCGCCGGATCCCTGATGAATGGCGGTTACCGCCTGTTCGGTAAAGGGTGAGTTTTTTATTCCGGCAATGGTGAGATGATGGTCCAGATACTCACCCATCGCCTGCCGGGTGACCGCCGGCAGATGACTTCTGGCAACAATGCGGGAAGCCAGTGGGATGGCAGTGCGGTAGAGCAGGTTTTCGGCCAGGTTATTCTGGCCGGCCAGCACCATGGGCAGCCACGGTTTGGAGTCGGCCTCGAACTGGGTGATGGTATGCAGTTCGGCAAAGACATCGAGGCGCAGCAGTGAGGCCTCATCGATAATCAGCAGGGGTTGCTGCTTTTTACCGGCGACCAGGCTGTCGATCTGTGTTCTGATCAGCCGGGTCAATACGGCCCGTGAGGACGATGCGGTGGCGATATCAAGCTCGGCCAGGAGCTGGCGGTAGAGTTCGAGAATAGAGCCGGCCGAAGCGGTGACCCACAGGGTTTTGTACTGAGAGGGATGAAGCGTTCCACAGCTGTAGCGCACGGCGGTTGATTTGCCGGCGCCGACTTCGCCGGTGACGAGCATGATGGCGCCAAGGCGCAGAACATAGTCGAGGCGCTGCTGGACGCCGAGCAATTCCGGGGTGGTGAGTACCTGCTCAAGGGCGAGATCGGCCCTGAAGGGCTCCGCACTGAGGCCGAAGAAACTTCGATAGCTCATGATCCACCTCCGTCGGCGCCAGGATCAAAGGGCAGCCGTCCGGGTTGGCATGTCGTGGTCTTGGCGAGCATCTCTTCACCGCCGTTTTTGGTTCGTTTCACCAGGGTGTTGACCACCAGATCAACCGGCCTGAGCAGACCACACGACTGCCCCTTACAGAAGATTTCGACCCGTTCCGGCCGATCATCGTTGAACAAGAGCGTGACCCGTTCACCGATCAATTGAACCGGGGCTTCGAAGAGTCGTCCGTCGATGGTGACGACCCGGTCTTTGCTGACCCGGCGCCGCACTTCTTTACGGAAGTGATCAGCAAGCTCAGCGGGTGCTTCGCGAATCATTTCAAGATGAGCGGCAAAGCGGTTGAACGGGGTCATCGCGGTAACCGAATGAACCCGATGCAGATAGTCCGTTTCCAGCCAGTGCTGGAACCGGTCATTGAGCTGAGCAAGGGTGTCGGGTTGGTCATCGAGGCGCGAGATAAACCGGGATCTGACGGTGCGAAAGAACCGCTCGATCTTGCCGCGCCCCTGTGGGGTATAGGGGCGGCTGTGGATCAGGGCGATGCCGAGCGAGGCACAGATTCGTTCGAGATGGCGTGAGCGAAAGGCGGCGCCGTTGTCCACGTAGAGTTTACGCGGCAGTCCTCTGGTAAGCAGGGCCTGGCGAAAGACCTGGAGCCAGGATTCGAGTTTTTCCGAAGAGAAGAACTCGCCGTGGGTAATGAACCGGGAATGATCGTCAAGAATGGCGATCAGATACGCTTTGCGCCTTTTGCCGGTGCCTTTTACCAGCGGGCCGTGCATGATATCTGATTGCCAGATATCGTTGGGGAATTCGGCCTCGTAACGCCGTCGATCCACCGGGGCTCGCTTGTGCAGGGCGGCGCTGTCAAGCTTTTCCTGGGTGAGGATGCGATAGGCGGTGGAGAGACTCAGGGTCGTGCCGGGTGTGATTACTTGTTTTTCAGCAAGTGCTTGCACCAGCCGCCAGACCGGCCAGCCTGGTTGTTCTTTGCGCAACCGGATCAGGGCGCCGCGAGTCTCATCATCGACCGTGCGAGAGCATCCCCGGTCGCACCGCCTGGCCGGCATCAAGGCACTGAGCTCGCGGCCGCCCCGCTCATAGAGTCGCAGCCAGCGCCTGACGGTGGCCGCCGACACCCGGGTGCGATGAGAGCCGGGGATGTTCCAGTGCTGCTCACTTTTTTGATAGATGAGTTCGGTCAACTCACCGGGTTCGAGTCGTGATGCAACCAACTCGCTGATGACTCCGAAGCGAAACAGGGCAACTTCGGTACGCAAGGCTTCGTCTTCCATGGGCGTCCTCCTGGGTATGGGGTATCAGAGTCGGGTTATCCGAGTCTGTCTGCCGATACCATGCTCAGAGGCCGCCGGGCAGAGCTACAATACGGTAGGGTGGGTCATGGATGTGTCGATTGTCATGGTGTATTGCTTGGGTAACCGGGATGATGTTTCGTGCAATGAGTCGAGTGAATCCTTCCCGGTGGGTAAGCTGAGCGGACATCCCGAAGACCAGCCGAATCATCCGACCTAGCCGACGCCACCACTGGCGTTGGCGCGAACGCGGCAGATCGGGCCGCCAGCGTTTTGTGCTCTGTCGGTGGGTAATTGCCTGCTGGATCTCAGCACTGGAACTGCGATACCGGGGCCAATATCCCCGTGGTTTCAACCGATGAACGGCGCGGCACTGCGAACAGAACAGACGTCGAAGATAGACACAATGAGAGCGGCAGCTAAACCAGGCGACAACAAATCCATGCCACCACAACCGTCCACCGCACCGGGGACAGCACGATGGTTTATTCCAGGGGTAGGCGGTGCCGAGACGAGCAATTTCCTTGACGGATGCGGCAACAAACAGTACCACAAGGCAACTCCTTTCAGGAAGTAGGTTTCCTGCCTGGAGGGCTGCCGGGGCCGTTGCCACGGCCCCGGCAGCCACCACTCATGAGGGGTGTACAATAACGTTACGAGAAATCAAAATAATCTGCAGTGTCACCACCCACTGCTAACAGATTCTGACAAAAAAGGCTGGTTTTATTTTAGATAATCTGGGGTTCAACAGTGGGAACTAAACTCATTCGTGTTTCTCTACCGCTTGTCAAAAAGCAATTGGCGAGTCGCGGTGCAACTTTGAAACATCTCATTGTCACTACGAGGGCTGACAATGATGCTCAGAGAATTTACCAAAAAGAGCTGGGTGCCAAAATTGAGGCAACAATTACTAATCTTTACTCGGCAGATGAAGTATTTATGGTTGCTAGGAACGTAAGATAAAAGACCTTTAAAAAGCAGGGTTTATTAATCGTGGCGGTAAAGGTAGCCACTGCAATTTTTTACACGACAAAGGATTTGCCATCACCATTTCTGGAAAACTTGGCGATGATGTGAAACCATACCAGGAAAAGCTAGTCAGGAAAAAAATAGAGGATGTACACAAATGAAAGAACGAGATCGTTATTTAAAAATTGTTGAATGGTCTGATGAAGACCAGTGCTATGTTGGCTCTGCTCCTGGATGGATTGGGGCCTGCTGTCATGGCGAAGAAGAAAAAATATACAAATAATTGTGTAAAAATGTCGTTGAGTGGATAGAAATCTATCAATAAGGCGGTATGCTATTACCTGCCTCAATCGTTGGGAAAAAATATTCAGGAAAATTTCAACTTCGTACCGGAAGTGAACTTCATCATGCCCTTACTATAAAGGCGCTTCAAGAAGGAGAAAGTCTGAATAATTTCTGTGTAAAGGTCCTAAAAAAATCAATAACAGCAAGAGAACAATACGGCTAACAAGACGATGCATCTGACAAATACCACTGCGGGGTATTTACCGCTGAACTTAATGGTATCGCGCCGAGCAAAGCTTGGTGCATCTTGCTGGGTGAAAATCCCTGTCGGGAAGAGTGCGGAACACACTAATTGGTCCAGGATCTATACCCTGGTATATTGGCACCGCTTTTTCGGCGATGTTTAAACAAAAGAGGCTGCCACTTGAGGAAGCGATAAAAGGAATTTCGATTTTCAATAGCATCCCCATTCGATATATTGATACTGATTTTGTTAGTGTACTTAACTTATCCAAACAAATCGCTATTTATGCATATGGCGCCTATTATTTAGATTGCGCTGCCAGGCAAAAAGCTCCGCTACTGACATTGGATCGAAGGCTAAAAGCATCTGCCCATGATTTAATGATTAAAACTATGGAGGTTTGAAATGCAAGTTTATACATATTCAGAAGCTCGCCAAAAGCTTGCAATGGTCCTCGAAAAGGCTGAAGCTACTGGAAAAGTGTTAATACGAAGAAAAGATAGAAGAACTTTCTCTCTAGTCCCGGAAAGATCTGCTCTTTCACCTTTAGATGTATCAACAATAAAAGCAAGGATCACATCACAGGAGATAGTTGTTAGCATCCGCGAGGGAAGAGAAAGATAGAACCTGTCATTACACTTTGACCAGGAACCCGGGGCGCCTGTTGCGCTTGTTGACGGTGAGCGACTTACCGGAATCATAGAAAATTTGGAGTTTGGTATCATCCCAGTAAAAACCTTTGTTGTTAAAAAAAATTTTATGAGCAGATTTATGCCGAACGAATAAGCTTAGATCGTGCGAGGAACGAGCCACGAGCTGAACCATTGACAATGAGAAAGTAATCATCAAACACGAGGAGTAATCATGTTCACCATCAACTCAGTGCCAATAAAGCAAATCGGTTACGGTGCAATGGTATTAGAGGGCTATTATGGCCAAAGCGAGGATAATTCAGCGATAGAAACACTAATTCACGCAATCGATCAGAATATGATGATCGATACTGCTGATGCCTATGGTGCCGGGCATAATGAAATATTGATTAAACAATCCATGGAGCAATCTGGTAAAGATGCTTTTGTGGCGACTAAATTCGGAATAGTCTTTGAAGAAGACCAAACGGGTAGCCGATTAGATACCGGCTGGGGGTTCCCTCTGACAATAAACGGTACGAAGCCTTATGTAAGCCGAGCCATTGATAATAGTCTCGGACGCCTTGGTGTTGAACAAATCGATTTGCTTTATGCCCACTATCTTGATCCCAACACTCCGCTTGAAGAGACGGTCTCAGCGATGGCTGATGCAGTCAAGAAAGGCAAGGTGAAAGCCATTGGCTTGTCTAATGTGACAGCCGATGAAATCATTAGAGCAAATAAAGTGCACCCTATTTCAGCAGTTCAATACGAATATTCATTATTTCGACGTGAGGCAGAACATGAAATTCTACCTGCGGTCAAAAGTATCGGTGCGGCACTTGTTTGCTGGTCGCCACTTGGTGCTGGTTTTTTAACCGGAACAGTCAAAGATTTGGATGACGGCGATTTCCGTAATAATAACCCAAAGATGCAAGGTGAAAACTTCACTAATAACTTGCAACGTTTTGAACATATTAGAAAGATCTCTGTTGATCTGGGTATTACCCCCGCTCAACTTGCACTAGCTTGGCTGATCGCGCAAGGTGACAACATTATTCCCATTCCAGGTAGTCGCAAAAAGTCTCGCATTGACGAAAACCTTGCCGCTCTGGATATTGAATTGAGTAGCGAAGTTATGGGTAAACTTGACACTATTGCGCCAATTGGTGCATTCAAAGGAGCAACTTTGGTTTAATTGATATAAGCATGGTTTGAAATCCAACAGGAGGATTTAATGGCCAACTGGAGGCAAGCAGTTGAAGGTCAGCAACCACATAAAATAGAACCGCTGAGATGAGCAATGGTAAAAGTAAAAACAGTTAATCCAAATAATGATTATACCTTATTTGTTGAATTATCTGATGGTCGAACCGGAATATTTGACGTTAAACCATATTTATCGAAAGGTGTGTTGAAACAATTGCAGGATATAAACTATTTTAAGCAAGTAAGACCTTTTTTCTGCGGAATCATCTGGCCAGATGAACAGGATTTAAGTGCGGACACTATTGCATAGGAATTATAAAAAGTAGAAATCGCATAACGAATAAGGTTAGATCGAGCAACAAGTTGTATCATGAGCGCTACAGGGCTATGGAATGTGCGAATTATGCGATTCCAAGCTAAGGAGTCTCTATCTATCTTCGCACAGGCCTTGAGCAAATATTATCATTTTTACGGAATCCATCTTTTTGATAAAATCGTAAAAACCTCTATTACCGTTATGGTAGAGTTGACCCTGATTCCATAATCAATTGAAATGACTGGATTCCCGCTTTCGCGGGAATGACGAAAGCAAGCAATTTCAAGGTTTTTAAGACGCCATCATCCTTTTATAAGCCCAAAGGAGCTGATTTTCTTGGCGCGGCGGATACGCCCTTGGTATAAATAATTCTTCATCATGCTTAAAGAGCTACTTTCATTGTTTCAGCCGTCCATCAACCGGGGGTATCGTCTGACATGAATCTTTCGGCAGCTGTTTTGCCCAGCCGTTTCGACCCTCATTTTCAGGTCTTTCACGAGTTGATGCCGTTTAAGGTCCAGCAGATTCTGCTGGTCTCAAGCCTGTATGATGCCTTCATCATGGAAGAAGACGGCTCCATAACCTCCAAGATCATCCACGAATATCACGGCCTGAATCTCAGCAAGGCGCCCCGGGTGACCAGGGTGTCATCGGGTGAGGAGGCGCTGGAGTTGCTGGAGCAGCGACATTTCGATCTGGTGGTGACCATGCCGTTTCTCAGCAGCATGAATGCCTATGAGCTGGGAGCGCGGATCAAACAAAAATTTCCGGGGCTGCCGGTGGTGCTGCTGGTGCACAACGTTCGCACCATTCGCCCGCTTACCCAGCAGTACGATCCTGCCGTTATCGACAACGTCTTTGTCTGGTGCTGTGAGGATGACCTGCTGCTGGCCATTATCAAAAACGTTGAAGATCACGCCAACGTAGACAACGATATCGCCCGTGCCATGGTGCGGGTGATTATCTACGTGGAGGATTCCGCCGAGTACCGGTCGCTCTTTCTGCCGGCTATCTATCATGAGGTGGTACGACAGACCCAGGCCGTGCTCGATGAATCGATCAACGAACGTCACCGGCTGCTGCGCATGCGAGCCCGCCCGAAAATCCTCATGGCGCGCAACTATGAAGAGGCGATGGATCTCTACCACCGCTACAAGCCGTATCTGTTCGCGGTGATCTCCGATGCACGCTACAGTCGCGGCGGCAGGGTAGATGGACGGGCCGGTGAGCGCTTTTTGGCGCGGGTACGCGAAGAGATACCAGATCTGCCGCTGCTGATGATCTCTTCTGAGGAGGAAAACAGGAAGGCGGCAGAGGCGATTCCGGCGGTCTTTATCTCCAAGCATTCAGCTGATATGCGCGCCGAGCTGGAGCACTTTTTTACCACCTATCTCGGTTTTGGCGATTTTGTTTTTCGCCGGCCGGACGGCACGCCCATCCGGCACGCTTCGAATCTTATCGAATTTATGCAGGCCCTGCGTGAGGTGCCGGACGAATCCATTCAGTATCACGCCCTGCGCAATCATTTTTCCAACTGGGTAATGGCACGCTCGGAGGTGCGGCTGGCACGTGAGCTGCACCGCGATTTCATCGGCGATATCCATCAGGTTGCAGCCATGCGAGAAAACCTGATCGAGCGGGTACGGGAGTTACGCAGACGGCGCCAGAAAGGGGTGGTGACCGGCTTTAATCGGGATCGTTACGACCCGGAGATCACCGAGTTCGTCAAGATCGGCACCGGGCCCATTGGCGGTAAGGCGCGCGGCCTCGCCTTTATGTGGGCGCATCTGCAGCAGGCGGTGGAAAAAGAGTCCATCCTCGCCCGGTATCCGGTTCACATTCCCAAAACCCTGGTGATCTCCGCCGATGGTTTTGATGATTTTATCGATGTCAATCATCTTCATATTGATGGAAAGATGAATGATGAGCAGATTGCCGACATCTTTATCGACAGCCTCCTGCCCGACTGGTTGCGTCGTGATCTGCATGGTTTTCTTGAGCGTTGCCAGGTACCGCTGTCGGTGCGCTCGTCCAGCCTGATGGAAGACGGCCATTTCCGTCCCTACGCCGGGCTTTACTCCACCTATTTTCTGACCAACAACCATGAGAGTTTCGAGGAACGGCTCAGCCAGCTTGAGTGTGCCGTCAAGATGGTCTACGCCTCCACTTGGTTCGAGAGCCCGCAATCGTTTTCGCGGGGAGCCGGAGCAAGTAACAGAGAAGATGCCATGGCCGTCATTGTCCAGGAGGTGGTGGGTGGTTTGTACAACGGCGCCTGGTATCCGCCCCTGTCCGGGGTGGCACAGTCGCACAACTATTATCCGGTGCAGGGGATGTTGCCCACCGAAGGTATCGCCCACGTTGCCGTGGGGGTGGGCAAAACGGTGGTGGAGGGGGAACGCAATCTGCGCTTCTCCCCGGCTCACCCGCAGAAATTGATCCAGTTTTCCTCGGTGGACGATATCCTGGAAAACTGTCAGCGCCGGTTTTATGCCCTGAACATGGAAGATCCCGGCTGCCTCAATCGCGCCCAGGGCAACCTCAGGAGCTATCAGGTGCAGCAGCGTGCGGCTGACGAACCGATACGGCTGCTCTGTTCCACCTATATTCCCGAGGAACACCGCATCCGCGATGTTGACATGGCGGGTGTGAAGATTCCCACCTTCGCCCAGATGCTCAAACACGGGGCCTACCCCCTGGCCGAGATCCTTACGGAATTGTTGAATATCGGCAGACAGGCCATCGGCAGTGAGGTGGAGATTGAATTCGGCGTGGCCATGGGCGACACGCTTGGCGAGTCGAGGTTTTATCTGTTGCAGATTCGTCCCATGGTGACCGGCGGTGAGGCGGCCGATGTGGGGATCTGCGCCCACGAGATCGAGCAGGCGTTTTGCTATTCCACCCAGAGTCTGGGCCATGGCCGAGTGAGCGATATCTTTGATGTGATCTTCGTTAAGCCGGACAGCTTCGATCCGGCGGCGACCCGCGATATTGCCAGAGAAATCGGCATCTTTAATCGAAATATGGCGGCCGCCGGTCGCTCTTATCTGCTGATCGGGCCGGGTCGCTGGGGTACCAACGACCACTGGTTGGGGATCCCGGTACAGTGGAGCGATATTTCACGGGTGCATGGGATTGTCGAGCTGCGCGGCAAGATGCTGCGTGCCGATCCATCCCAGGGCTCGCACTTTTTTCAAAACATTACCTCCCTGGGTATCCCCTATCTTACCGTTGATGAGCAAAACGGCGGGAAGCGCCGGGAAGATAGTGATTATTTCGACTGGGGTTGGCTGCTTGACCAGCCGGCCGTGGCCGACGGCACCTGGGTGCGCCATGTGCGTATCCCCATGGGGGTAACGATAAAGTGTGACGGCAAGATGAGTACCGGCATCATTATGTGCCGCACCGATTTAATCGACCGTGAGTGTGCCCCGGAGCTTCGGGAATTTTGAATGACTGATGGTGTTGTGATGGGCTTGTAAAAACCCTTATTCCCGTCATACCGGAATTGACCCGACACCCATCATTAATTGAAATCACTGGATTCCCGCTGCAGCCTGCCCTTGAGTGTTGTTATCGAGGGCGGGAATGACGGTAGCAAGCAATTTTGAGGTTTTTACGAGCCAATCATGTTGTAAAGAACCTGAAATTTCTCTCTTTCGTTATTGCCGCGAACGCGGGAATCGAGAACTTGGATCAGTTCTGGAAACAGGAGAAAGTTTCAATTTTTTATCCAGCAAGGAGACAGAACCATGGATGCCATTGTTGAAATGACCAAATCACGCGATCCTGAGCAGTACGAGTTTCACCAGGCCGTCAAAGAGGTGGTGGAGTCGGTGAAACCGGTGCTCGACCGCAACCCTGAATATCGTCAGCAGGCGGTACTGGAACGCATTACCGAGCCGGAGCGGGTGGTGATGTTTCGGGTGCCGTGGATGGCCGATAGCGGCCAGGTGAAGGTGAACCGCGGATTCCGGGTGGAGATGAACAGCGCCATCGGCCCCTACAAGGGGGGCCTTCGGTTTCATCCGTCGGTAAACCTTGGCATTATCAAGTTTCTCGCCTTTGAACAGGTGTTCAAGAATTCGCTGACCACACTGGCCATGGGAGGCGGCAAGGGCGGCTCCGATTTCGATCCGAAGGGTAAATCAGACAACGAGGTGATGCGGTTCTGTCAATCGTTCATGGCTGAGCTGTTTCGCCATATCGGCGCCAATACCGATGTGCCGGCCGGCGATATCGGCGTCGGCGCCCGCGAGATCGGCTATCTCTTCGGTATGTACAAGAAGATCAAAAATGAGTTCACCGGGGTGCTTACCGGTAAAAGCCTTAACTGGGGCGGCAGCCTGATTCGCCCCGAGGCCACCGGCTACGGGGTGGTCTATTTTGCCGCCGAGATGATGCAGACCCGCGACGAGACTCTGGAGGGTAAAACATGTCTGGTATCGGGTTCCGGCAACGTTGCCCAGTTCACTACCCAGAAGATTCTCGATCTGGGGGGAAAGGTGGTCACCCTGTCCGATTCCGCCGGTTACATCTACGATGAGAAGGGAATCGACCGGGACAAGCTTGCCTTTGTCATGGAGCTGAAAAATCTGCGACGCGGCCGTATCTATGAGTATGCCGACAAATACCCGGAAGCGGTCTATACCCCGGTGGATCCCAACCTTGACTATAATCCGCTGTGGAATCACCCGGCCCAGTGCGCCATGCCGTGTGCTACCCAGAACGAGATCAATGAAAAGGACGCAAACAACCTGCTGAAAAACGGGGTCTATCTGGTCAGTGAGGGGGCGAACATGCCCTCCACCCCGGAGGCGGTGGATATCTTTATCGACAACACCATCCTCTATGGCCCCGGCAAGGCGGCCAATGCCGGCGGGGTGGCAGTGTCCGGGCTGGAGATGGCGCAGAATTCCATGCGTCTCTCATGGCCGCGTGATGAGGTTGACGACCGGCTCAAACAGATCATGCACTCCATCCATAAGACCTGTGTCGATGCCGCCACCAGCTATGGCCAGAGTGGCAACTACGTGGCCGGCGCCAATATCGCCGGTTTCGTCAAGGTGGTGAACGCCATGCTCGATCAGGGGCTGGTATAGCAGAACATTTCGGGATACGTCCGGTGGCATCCTACGACAGACACTCCAGCCAGGAGTTTGCCCGCATCTCCCGGCGGCTGGATCGCTATTTTGTCTCCATTCCCATGGACTGTCCGTACCAGTTGCCATGTACGGCGGTTTTTTATCAGGCCCTGTTCGGCCCCCTCACCGATCACCTGATGGAGCTCTTTCTCGATGCCGGATACCGCCGTAACGGCAATATGCTCTACACCATGCACTGTCCCGATTGCCAGGGCTGCATTCCCATTCGTATCGATCCGTCGCGGTGGCGACCAACCCGCTCTCAGCGCAGGGTTAGGCGGCGCAACGATGATCTTGAGGTACGTATTGGACCGGTGCAGATGACCCATGAAAGTCTCGATCTGTGTGAGCGATTCCTGCGTACCCGATACCCCCACAAGCACAATACGGCGGTGGGGTACTATTCCGGTTTTTTCCTCAACCATATTATCACCACCCTGGAGTTTCAGTATCGACTGGACGGCCGTCTGGTGGGCGGCGGGATCGCCGATATCGGTGAAAACTGGATGAATGCGGTCTATTTCTACTTCGACCCCGATGAAGCCAAACGCGGGCTGGGCAATTTCAACATCATTACCATGATCGAGTTCTGCCGGGAAAAGCAGATAGAGCATCTCTATCTTGGCTACTACATACCCACCGTGCCGGCCATGGCCTACAAGGCCCGTTTTACCCCCCATTATCTGCGGCTGCACGGCGACTGGCGGCTGATGGAGAAAGGCGACGTCATCCCGCCCGGCATATTGTGCGGTGAGTCGGCTTTCGGAGACCGGCAATGAAAGAGGCGTTGTTCTACCGCCAGGGCCGTGAACGGGCGGTGGTGTGCGGGCTCTGCAGCCATCATTGTGTGATAGAGGATGGTAGACGCGGTCTCTGCGGGGTGCGGGAAAACAGGGGCGGCGTCCTCTACAGCCTCAATTACGGTAAAATCGCCGCCGAGCATCTGGATCCGGTGGAGAAAAAGCCATTGTTTCACCTTCTGCCCGGCTCGCTGACCTACTCTCTGGCCACGGTGGGCTGCAACTTCAGTTGCCTGCACTGCCAGAACCATACGCTGTCGCAAAGCGGTACCCAGGTAGAACAGTTTCCCCATGCTCAACGAACTCCGGCCCAGATCGTCGAGACGGCGCTGCGGGCCGGGGCTGAATCGCTCAGTTTCACCTATTCGGAGCCCACCGTATTCTATGAATTTGCCGCCGATTGTTGCCGGCTGGCCCATGACAACGGCTTGAAAACCATCTTCGTCTCAAACGGCTACATGAGCCGCTCCGCCGCCACTGCCCTGTGTAATCTGGTGGACGGCATCAATATCGACGTGAAGGCTTACTCGGAGAAATTTTACCACCAGATCTGCGGCGGCCGGCTGGCCCAGGTGCTTGACAACGTTCGCTACTTCTTCGATCACGGGGTGTGGGTGGAAGTAACCACATTGGTGATCCCGGGCCTTAACGACAGTGATGAGGAGTTGGGTGCCATTGCCCGGTTTCTGGCGACTATCGACCCCCAACTGCCCTGGCATGTCTCAGCCTTTCGCCCCATCTTTCAGATGCTGGACCGGCCGGCAACTCCGCCGAAGAAGCTGCACACCGCCCGTGATATTGGCCAGTCCGCCGGTCTCAAACACGTCTACACCGGCAACATCCCCGGCAGTGGCGGCGAAAATACCTGTTGTCCCGGCTGCGGGAACACAGTGATCAAACGCCGGGGCTATATGATCGTGGAACACTTAATGAAGCAGGGCAATTGTCCCGCGTGTGACACGAAGGTTGCCGGAGTGTGGGAATGAAACCCGCTATAAGAGCGTTACTTGCATCAGCCGTCCCCCTTCACCACCGGTTAAGAGCACATGATTAGAACGATTATCTGGTATACCTTTTTCTGGCTTTATCAGGTGGTGAGCCTGGTTTTATTTATTCCACTGCTGGTATTGCGGTTGGCCGGGATGAAACAGCGTGAAGCTGCCCTGGCGCATTATTTCGTTCGGTCCTGGGCCCGGCAGATGATTGGTGCGGCCGGAGCAGTGGTGACGGTGCGCGGCTTGAGCAATATCCCAGCTCACGGCAAATATTGCATAGTTGCCAACCATCAGGGTGGTTTCGATATTCCGCTGCTACTCGGTTATATGCCGAAAATTGCAGGATTTATTGCCAAAAAAGAGTTGAAATATGTGCCGATAATGAGCGGCTGGATGAGGGAGATCCACTGCGTTTTTCTCGATCGCAGCAATCGGCGTGCCGCCTCGACTGCCATTGCACAGGCGGTTGAGCAGGTTCAAAACGGTCACCCGTTGATCATTTTTCCTGAGGGAACGAGAAGCAGAAGTGGTCGGATGAACACCTTTAAACCCGGCAGCCTTAAGCTGCCGATACGCGCAAAAGCGCTCATTATTCCTGTTACCATAGATGGGTCATACCTGCTCAAGGAAGCAAACGGCGGGCTGATGCGGCCGGGCAATGTAACGATCACGGTGCACCCGTCTGTCGATGCGACACCGTTTAGTGAAAGCCAGACCCAGGAACTGGCCGAGAGGTTGTCCGGGATTATTCAATCAGGCTTTATCTCCCCGGAAACCAAATGAAAGCTATTCTGAAAAAGAGAATCGACGAGGAACCTTTATCTCTTACCGTTGGAAACAAGATTTGAATGGCTTGATCTGGAGATTCTTAAATGGCTTGTAATGTTTAACGTTTGCCGTCAGGATGGTTTGTCCATGAACAAGAGCGGTTGCTCCAATAAGAGCATCCGCAATCTCCACAGAGTGACTGAGGAAAAACTGTTCCACCCAAAACATTGCCTGAGTCGATATCTCTTCTGAAACATACAAAATATTAGTATTCCACACATGAAATGCCTTTCGCAACTCATACAACTCTTTCTTGCTGCGCATACCCTGGACGAGTTCCATGTAGGTTATGGCTGAAATGTTGAAATCCGTGCACTCGTTTATTGCGGTAAACGCGTTTTTATCGCCACGCAAATACCAAATGAGAACATCTGTATCGATGATCATTTAGGGAGCCTTGAAAAATGAGAATTTTCGTTCAAGATCAAGGCGCGAGGAAAATTTTACCGCAGGCATATGGCTGATATTGCCAGGATAAAATTTTTTGAGCAACACGGAGATTGGGTGAAAAGACCGTTTTTCAAGGTTCCCTTTAGAATCTTTTTTGGCGTAGTTTCCTCACATAGTCACCGACATCTTTCGTTGCCTCATAATCTTTCCACATACCAAAAAGATCATCAGGTTCTCTAACATTTTGCTCTTGCTGGTATGGGACAAGCTTTGCACAGGGTTTTCCCCGATAGGTAATTATGACCTCTTCACCTCTACTAACGGTGTCGATGAGCTTTTTGGTCTTGAATCTCAAATCCTTCGCGGTGGCTTTCATGATACATCATCCTCGTACGTATTAGTATACACTCACAAGTGTATACTAATCCGGGATACATGTCAACCTGCCGTAACCAGTCCGCGGGGAACCTTGAAAAGATGAGAATTTTCGTGCACAATCGAAGGCCAAGGAAACTTTTGCCGTAGGCCGACCCTTTATTCCAGGGATGAAATCTTTTGAGCAGCGAGTGGAGTGGGCGAAAAGGCTATTTTTCAAGGCTCCCTTAAAGGGCCGTTACCTCACCCCAAGGAGCGACGTATGTCTGAGATAAAAGTTGCCTATTATTCCGAACTTGACGATCAGGCTCAGTGGGAAGAGATGATGGGGGCGCTGCTGCCGGAGTTACGGGTGTATCCATTGACCCAGCTTGGCGGTGACGAGCAGATGGATTTCGCCGTGGTCTGGAACCCACCGCCGGGCGCTTTGGCCGGATTACCGGGGCTCAGGGCAATTTTCAATATGGGTGCCGGGGTGGATGCGCTGGTGGGTGATGCGACCCTGCCCAAGGGTGTTCCCATTATTCGGTTGGTTGATGAGCGCCTTACCCAGCGGATGAAAGAGTATGCCGTACTGCACGTATTGCGCTATCACCGTCTGGCGCCGCTGTATGAGGATATGCAGAGAAAGAAACAGTGGCGGGCTGTACAGACCCCGGTAGCCCAGGAGCGCGTCGTCGGTGTGCTTGGTCTGGGCGCCATTGGTGCCGCCTGCGCCGAGGCCCTGCACACCCTGGGGTTTAGGGTGCTGGGCTGGTCACGCACCGCGAAACAGCTGCCGAATATGAGCTGTTACTCCGGTATGGCCCAGTTACCGGAATTTATCAGACAATTGGACATTGCCCTGTTTGTCCTGCCCCTTACCCCGCACACCGATGGCCTGCTGAACTATGAGCTGATCGGCCAGATGAAGCGGGGCGTCTGTTTGATAAATATCGGCCGCGGCCGGGTGCAGCGCGAGGGCGATATTCTGCAAGGTCTTGCCGACGGAACAATCGGCGGCGTCACCCTTGATGTGTTCGAGCATGAACCGCTGGCCGATGACAGTCCCTTATGGGATCACCCCGCCGTTACCATTACCCCGCATGTAGCCGGAATTACCGATCCGCAAAGCGCCGCCCGCACCATTGTTGACGGGATGCGGGAGATATTGGCGGGAAGAGTGCCCAGTCACCTGGTGGATCGAACACGCGGCTATTAATCCGCTGTACCGCTGCCATGCATCATAACGCAGCAATAATAATCGCGGCGCGTCGGGCTGCCGTGCTTACTTTTTATAGTGTCGTCGTAAAAACCAATGTACCAGTCATAACGGAGTTGACCCGACATTTGTAATTATTTGGAATCACTGGATTCCCGCTTTCGCGGGAATGACGATAGCAAGCAGTTTTGAGGATTTTCCGAGTCCATCATGTATCATCACAACCCAACACCTCAATACAATGGGAGTAACAACCATGAAAGCCATCCACCTGCTGTTAGCTTTTTGCGCCGCGCTGCTCATCTTTAGTTTCCCGGTAAAGGCGGCGGATCTCGAAGACGGGTTCATGGGATATCGGTGGGGTGATGACGTCTGGCAGCATGACGGTCTGCAGGAGCTGTATCGTAAGGGCGACCTCGTCTTTTATGCTGATCCCGGTCTTTCCTATGAGCTTGACGGTGCCGTTATCGGCGATGTGATCTATGGGTACTATCGTGAAAAATTCTACTCCGTCTACGTTAATATCAGCTCTCTGGATACCTATGACGCGGTAATGCGCCACCTGAAGGAGAGCTACGGCCTGCCCGATATCAAGACCTCCACCCAGGATAATTTCTACACCTACAAGTGGAAGTACCAGGATGTCTCCATCAAATTAAAAACCAATCGCAATGACGGCACCATGAAGGTCGCCTTCTATCACGAGCCCACCGCTCAGGGACTCAATCGTGAGCGGATCATGCTCGATATCGAGCAGAGTGATCGGTTCTTTCCCCTGAAAAAGGGTGAAGATGTCGATATGAGGCCCTTTCTCGAATCGTGGGAGTTGCGCTGAAGATTAATGGGAGCCTTGAAAAATGAGAATGTTCGTTCAGGTTCGGTGCGTAATAGCTGGGCTGGTTCTTGGAAAAAATAGATTGCTGGAGTTTTCCTGTACGCATCTTCCCCACGATAATTTCGAGTATCATGGCTAAACCGGCGCTACATAGCTTCTCCACCCTCACCTTCGACGTGGTGGGCACCCTGATCGATTTTGAAAGAGGCATCATCGATTGGTTTCGGCGGTGGCTGAGAGGCCACGCCGTTGACAAAACCGATGAAGAAATTCTCGCCGCCTTTGCCGTGTGCGAGGATTACTATCAGAAACGATCACCGGAAAAACCGTTCACCGCCATGCTTCCGTTGATCTGCAACGATATGGCTGCCGGCTGGGGGATGAGCGCTGATGAGAATGATGGGATGGATTTTCGCTCATCAATCCGGCAGTGGCCCGCCTTTGCCGATTCCCGGGCGGCCCTGGCGGAGTTGAAAAAGTGTTTCCGGCTGGTGGCTGTCACCAACGCCGATAGCTGGGCCCTGCGGTATATGAGCGCTAGCCTTGATGATCCCTTTGCCGAATCTGTTACCTGCGATGAGGTGGGGATCAACAAACCGAGTCACCAGGTTTTTTCCTATGTGTTGGAGAAACTGGCCCGCCACGGGGTCAGCAAAGATGATATTTTGCATGTCGCCCAGAGTCAGTATCACGATATCCGCCCCGCCTCCGAGATGGGCTTTGCCACCGCCTGGATTGAGCGGCGTCGCGGCCAGATGGGATTTGGCGCAACACCTGAGCCGGCGCTGATTGTCGAGCCCGATTTTCACAGCGATTCCATGGCGGGATTCGTCGATCAGGTGCGGCGCTCCGGCTGGTTGTCGGCAAGAGCTCTCAAAACCTCGTAATCGGGGAGATAGGGCAGGGGCGGTGGAGCGGGGCAGGGCACAATGAGGGAGGAGCCGAACGGGGTGTTTTCCACGTTTCTGTTGTAGGCCTCCACCATAAGTTTTTCAAGATTTACCGTATCCTCGATATTGTAGGCAAGCAGGGTGGCAAGTGCCGCCTCATTACCGGTTGCCCGATAGATATGCCAGAGCCGAACGGCGTCGGCGCCGTTGCAGCCGTCTAGCAGGCCGCGATGAATGCCGAATTGCTTTTCACACCCCTTTAACCCGCCCCGGCAGCCGAGCCGCGCCAGCACATAGCGCAGGTCGATATGGGCATGGGGCAATGAGATCGTGAAATAGTTCTCGATAAACGGCACATCGAAACCGATTCCGTTGTAGGTGACGAGGACATCGTAGCTTGATATATCGGCGATGAATTCGCCCAGGTTCCGTCCCTGAACGTAGGTGTTCAGGGTAACACCATCATAGAGTGCAATGGTGGTAATTTCCGTCTCCGGCCCCATCCCGGAGGTTTCGATATCGAGATAGGCGGTTCTGTTACGAAAGTGGGGAAAGATCCGCCAGCTGTCGGCGCGGCGTAATCTACCGGCAAAAAAGTGCGGGTTATCTTTCAGGGCCTGCCTGGAATGGGCAAGCAGATGGCGCAGTTCATCGGTGGGTACTCGCACCAAGTGCGGCTTATCGTGCAACAAGTCCCATTGTGTGATTCCCGCCTCCCACAACCGTCGTTCGGTTACGTGGCCGATACCCTGGATATGACAAAAGGTGTGGGTGAGCACCGGCAGGGTGGCTAATCAAGTGAGGTGACTTTACGGCGGGACTGTTTAAGCAGTGATCTCTTTGTTTTTCCCTCCAACCGCCGCCTACGTGCCGCCTGAGAAACCTTGACGGGGCGACGCACCTTTTTTTCATGCACCGCGCTCATGATGAGCAGCCGCAAGCGCCGCAGGGCATCCTGCCTGTTTTGTTCCAGGGTACGGTGTTGCTGGGCCTTGATGACCACTACCCCATCGCTGCTGATGCGCCGGTCCGGCAGGGTGAGAAGTCGCTGTTTGACCCTTTCGGGAAGCGATGATTCGTGGATGGGAAAACGCAGGTGCACTGCTGAGGCAACCTTGTTCACATTCTGCCCGCCGGGTCCCGACGCACGAATCTGATCGATATTGATCTCCTGCTCGGAAATGGTGATATCTTCGTTAATTACCAGCATAAATGGGTGCAAATTGTATAGCTGAAATGGCCTTTTCGTCCCACCTCATCGTTACGCAAAACATGTTATCCTCTGAATGTCAGGTCGGTCTGCGGTAAGATTTTTCCTCGCGCCTCGATCTTGAACGTCAATTCTCATAGTGCAAGATTAACTGAAATTTTCTGCCCGCGCTGCCTTTCTACCCTCACGATTCGTTTTTTTCCCCACCATTTGCATCACCCACCACGTAGACCTTCAACATATTGGTGGTTCCACTGGTCCGTACCGGAAACCCGGCGGTGATCACCACCAGATCATCGGGTTCGATCAGCCCCGCCTTTAGAGCGGTTTGAACCACGAGCAGGGTCTGTTCGTCCATGGTCTGGGCAAGGGGGCACTGCAACGGGATAACCCCCCAGAAAAGCTGAAGCATGCGAAGATTGGCTTCGTTTGGGCTGATCGCGATAATCGGTGTCTTCGGCCGGTAACGTGCCACCCGGCGGGCGGTGGCGCCGGAGGTAGTGGCGGTGATGATGGCCGCCGCGGTGAGGTCGGCGGCGGTGGCGCAGGAGGCATAGGAGATGGCGTCGGTGATAACCGGACGGCGATGTCGCAATCCTTCCAGCAAAATGGCATCGTAGTTGAGAGCGGCTTCGCTGATTAATGCGTTTTTAACCAGAAACCGCACCGACTGAACGGGATATGCACCAACCGCGGTTTCGCCGGAGAGCATGACCGCATCAGTTCCATCAAAGATCGCATTGGTGACATCGCCCGCCTCGGCTCTGGTTGGGGTGGGACTGAGGATCATCGATTCAAGCATCTGGGTGGCGGTAATGACCGGCTTTCCCGCCCTATTGGCCGCCTTGATAATCTTCTTCTGGATGATGGGGACTTCCTCGGCGGGCATTTCAACACCCAGATCACCGCGGGCTACCATTAACCCGTCGGCCGCCTCAAGGATGTCGGTAAGATTATCGACACCCTGGCGATTCTCAATTTTAGCGATAATGATTTGCTCGCCGCCACCATTTTTTATTACCTCGCGGACAGCAAGTACATCCTCTTTTGTCCGGACAAAGGAAGCGGCAATGATATCAACACCCTGTTCAACCCCGAAGATTATGTCCAGCTCATCCTCGGCGGCTAGCGACGGCAGGCGTACCTCTACATCGGGCAGGCTGACTCGCTTGCGGGAAAGCAGGGTGCCACCGACCACGACCCGGGCGGTGATAAGCGATCCATCAACTGCAATGGTCTGAAGCCGCATTTTGCCGTCATCCAGAAGAATAGCGGAACCGACCGCCACATCACCGGCGATGCCGGGATAATTAACCGGTAAGGTTCCGGATTTTGGTTCACCACCGTTGAGCACTACCGTTTCACCGACAGTGAGTTCGACGCCTTCGCCCAGATCTTTAAAGCGGATTTCCGGGCCACGGGTGTCCAGTAACACCGCGGTATAGGTTCCGTGCTTAGACCGCGCCTGCTTGACGTTGTCGATGAGAAGGGCGTGGCTTTCGCGGCTGCCGTGGGAGAGATTGAGGCGGGCGATATCCATACCCGCCTCGATAAGCGCCTCGATATGAGTAACCGTATAAGAGCTTGGCCCCAGGGTGGCGATTATCTTGGTCTTTTTTTTGGGTGATTGGATCGTTTTTCGTCTGATCATAGCGTAAAGTAGTGTGGTATTGGTAGGCCTGAATAAGTAATAGTTTAGCTTTGAAATATGAGCGTCGTAATTGAGATGAGTTAGGTTTTCGTTACATGCGCCATTGACTTGCGGTGCGCCGTGTTGATTCTATTTATGGAATCGTAACTTACAACTTCGATAGTAAAGATCCCCACCACTTATCAAATGCGGGAGCACGCATCATATGGATATCAGTCAATTTCGCCGGGAGTACCTCAAGGGCGGTCTCAGCCGGAACTCGCTGGATGATGATCCGATACAACAGTTTTCCACCTGGTTCGGACAGGCCCGTGCCACCGACACGCCTGATCCCACCGCCATGGTTCTGGCCACTGTTGATGCGGCCGGACAGCCGAGCCAGCGTACCGTGCTGCTTAAATATTTTGATGAAAACGGTTTTGTCTTTTTCACCAACTACGGCAGTCGTAAAGCCCATGAAATAGCAGCCAACCGGAAAGTGAGCCTGCTGTTTGTATGGCTTGAGCTGGAACGACAGGTACAGATTAACGGATGTGCTGAAAAAATATCAACCGCCGAATCGGCCCGCTATTTCATGAGCAGGCCGCGCGATTCCCAGGTGGCTGCCTGGGTTTCAAGCCAGAGCCATGGTTTGAGTTCGCGCCAGATGCTGATGCAAAAATTTGCCGAAATGAAGCAGAAATTCGGCGAAGGCAAGGTCCCGCTTCCCTCATTCTGGGGCGGTTACCGGGTAGTACCGGCCGAAATCGAGTTCTGGCAGGGGCGCGAGAACCGTCTTCACGACCGGTTCCTCTATCGGCTCAGCAGCGAGGGTGGTTGGGCTATTGAGCGCCTTTCCCCGTAATACCAGTGAGCCGCCTCTTCATCCCTTGATGACTGCCAGCGGCCGCAGCACCTCGACCACTTCTATCAAATCTTTTTGTCTGGCGATAACTGTATCGATGTCTTTATAGGCGCCGGACGCCTCATCGAGATCGTGCTTTGTCCGTAATGCATGGATGATGCCCAGTTCATCGAGCCTGCGCTTTTCTTTGTCCAGATTCAAACTGCGCTGCGCCTGTTTACGCCCCATTCTGCGGCCCGCCCCATGCGAGCAGGAAGCGAAACTCTCGGCATTTCCCTTACCGCGCACGATATAACTGGCCGTTCCCTGAGAGCCGGGAATAATGCCCAGCTCACCGGATTCGGCACGAGTCGCTCCTTTGCGGTGGACGATTACCGGTGTGCCGAAATGGGTTTCCCGGGAGGCATAGTTGTGGGCAATGTTGATCGGCGCAGCAAATTCAATGTCGCCACCAAGTCGTTCCACCAGTGCCTCGGCCACCCGCAGCCGCATCACATCGCGGTTGGCGGCGGCAAAGGCGACGCAGTACTCCATCTCGGCCAAATAACGGCGTCCTTCTTCGCTGTCAAGAGGCAGGGCGGCCAATTGCCAGCTTGACGGCAGCGGTGATGTGAGCCGTTTGTTCATGGCGGCGGCCTGTTTGTTGTAATGATGTGCCACCTTGAAACCGAGGTTACGACTGCCAGAGTGGATCATGAACCAGATGGCGCCGTCACTGCCCCGCTGGATCTCGATAAAATGATTACCGCCGCCCAGCGTGCCGATCTGGGCGCGGGCCCGGTCATACTCTTCTTCCACAATCGAGAGATGGCGAGGCTCTGGCGGGACGGGCATCGTTTCGTGGGGAAGGGGTCTCTTGTGATGTTTGAAACCCACCGGAATCGTTGCGCGGATTGAGCCCATCACGTGCTTGAGGCTGTGTCTATCGATACCGCACAGCGATGTTCTGACCGCCGCCATACCGCAGCCGATGTCTACTCCCACCGCATTGGGGATGACCATATTTTCGGTGGCCAGCACTCCGCCGATGGGCATACCGTAGCCGAAATGGGCATCGGGCATGATCGCCACATGATGGAAGGCAAAGGGCAGATTGGCTAGATTGCGCGCCTGTTGCAGCGCTTCTGCTTCGATGTCGTCAAGCCAGAGCTTGATGGGGATACGCTCCGAGGCGATGGTTTTAAGCATAGAGGGTTTACAAGAGTAAAATCAGCAGGGCGGGCAAGGCAATAATCTATCATGGCGCGCCCGGAGGGATTCGAACCCCCGACACCCAGGTTCGAAGCCTGGTGCTCTATCCAGCTGAGCTACGGGCACGCAAAATTCGAAAGGGCAGGGCGGCGAATAATTGTCGCACCGGCTCTTTGCTGTGCTATACTACTTCATGCCTAGATCGGGGTCAATATCTGGTCATCTGGGAGAGTTTCGGGAACAGCCTGGTTCATGCTTGTCAATAAGTGATGGCGTCGTAAAAAGCTCAAAAATTATTGCTGCCGTCATTCCCGCCCTCGATAACAACACTCAAGGGCAGGCTGCAGCGGGAATCCAGTGATTTTTAATTATGGGTGGCGGGGCAATTCCGGTATGACGGGATATTTGTTTTTACGACGCCTTCAACCTGTTACGGGTTGGCAAAACGAGGTTTGTGGGTATGCAGGCCTTATTTGAAGTTATCCTGCCGGTGTTTCTGGTTATCGGGTGCGGCTATGGGGCGGTCTGGCGTGGCCTGATGACGGATGAGGCAATCGATGCTCTGATGCGATTTGCCATCAACTTCGCCATTCCCTGTTTACTCTTTTCGGCGATATCAACCCTTGATCTGAGCCAGGATTTCAACATTCCTCTGCTGGCTACCTACTACAGTGGAGCGGCGGCAGGGTTTCTCGCGGGATTATTGGGCGGCCGCTTTCTTTTTGGCCGCGGCTGGGAAGATGCCGTCGTCTTTGGCTTCTGCGGGCTTTTTTCCAATACGGTGCTGCTTGGTCTGCCGATCATGGAGCGTGCCTACGGAGCCGACTCGCTGGCGGCAAACTATGCAATCATTGCCATTCATGCGCCGTTTTGCTACGGGGTTGGTGTCACTGCCATGGAGATTATCCGCGCCGATGGCACCTCCGTTTTGCATACCGCCGGCAATGTGCTCAAGGCGATGTTTCGTAACGTGCTGGTAATCGGGGTGGGGCTCGGCTTCATCGTCAATATCAGTTCTATCACCCAGCCAGCCGTGCTTACCGATGCCCTCGCGCTTATTACCCGGGCCGCCCTGCCGGTGGCCCTCTTCGGGCTGGGTGGGGTACTGGTGCGGTACCGGCCTGGCGGTGATGTGCGGGCCATTTGTTATGTCGCCGCCTTGTCGCTTGTTTTCCACCCCGCCGTGGTCTGGGGGGTGGGAAGTGCCACCGGGCTTGAGATAAACGATTTTCGCGCCGCTGTGGTCACCGCCGCCATGGCGCCGGGGATCAACTGCTACATCTTCGCCAGCATGTATGGAGCGGCACAAAAGGTGGCCGCTTCCGCCGTTCTATTAGGCACTGCCGCCTCCATCCTCACCGTCTGGGGCTGGTTGGCCGCTTTAGGACCATAGCAAACAGGAGGGATAGTATAAGAAGGTATCCATGCGGGCTTTTTGTTGGCTGCGTGGTACTTGTGTTATCCGGGGACAGTATACCTATAATTTTCAAAAGCAACCGGCTGCCTCATATAATATTCATGTTTTTAATCTTCCACTTTACCCACAAGCGATTGAGATAGGTGATGGGTGGTCGCGCCGGTTTTATCTTTGTATTCCTGGGGCCAAACAGCAGCTCCAGGACATGATGTACCGGTCGACGTGGGGAAAGGGTCTGCACACAACCTGCGCAATAGGTTACCAGCGGCTCGTTACCGGTCTCGCCGCATCGTTTTTCCGCCCACATTTTTTGGTAGGAAGAATCGATGAAACCTACCGCACCGCCCTCGCCGCAGCAGAAGGTTTTTTCCTGCCGGTGGTTAAGTTCCCGCACGGTGCAGCCACGATTGTACAACACGGATCGTACACCCTGCTGGATGTCCGGGTGAAAACGGGTGGCACAGGGATCATGGATGGCAAGGTTTGTTAATGTGGTGGCTGGTTCGTCGCCAGTCGGGGTGGACAGGTATTCATAGATCGAGCGAACGGTCAAGGTTGATCCATAATCGGAAAATACCTGATGGCAGCTGGGGCATGCGGTGATAAGCGTCTGTATGCGGCGGCGCCTGAAGCTGTCGAGCAGCTCATCCATTACGGCGGAAAAATAGTCCATCCGTCCCAGGTCATGGGAGGGTTTGGCACAGCAACTCAAGATAATGCCAAGGTTCGCAACCCGCTGCCGAAGTGCCGAGATGGCGTGCAGCAGAGCATGCGGGTAGGAGCCGGCCAGCGCACAACCAGGAAAGAACACGGTGTCGCATCCCGCTGGGAGTTGAAACAGGTCAAAGAGGCGGGAGCCGCCAAGGCGTTCATAGGCGAGCAGTTGCCGATACGGGCGGATGGAAACGGCGCCTTGCTGCATGAAATAACAGCGCATGTGCCATATCAGCCGGCTGGGGTCGAGTTTTTCCGGGCACACTGCTGTACAGAGCCGGCAGAGGCTGCACCGAAATGGCGCCATGGCATCAAGTGTCCCCTTGGTGAACGCTTCGGCAAATTCAAAAGGGAGTGCATGACGCTGAAGAAACAGGCAATCGCGCCGGCAGGCGCCGCATTGCGTGCAGTTGGTGAGGATATCGTCAAGGGCGGCGGCGAGTTCTTCTTCCACGTTACCCGCCGGCTTATAGTGGTGTTTGGAAGCAGGCGGCGTTGGCTTTGTGCTGGTACCCATAACTGTCTGAATTTTGGCGGGTGATGCGCGCGTTTCGGTAATACCCGGATCATGATAAACCGGCTGTCGGTCAAGTCCCAACAGGTATCTAATTGAGTCCAACAATTACGCAATAAATAAATATCGATGGTTATCCAGGTAGTCGCAGGATCAAGGGGCTCCATTGAGCAGGTGACCCACTTAATGCTATTTATCCTATCCTGAAAAATGCGACGAATCATGACGGTCTTAGCCTTTTATTCCATATTTCTAGAAATAACGTTGACAAGGTTTGTTTCTCGGTCGTATTATGCTGCCAGCAAACCTTGGAGGATTTACGAGTGGATATAGATACGGCCTCAAAACGGTGTGCCGAACTGGGCAATAGTACCCGTCTGACAATTTTTCGCCTGCTGGTGCGAGCCGGACGAGCGGGGTTGCCGGTGGGAGAAATTCAGAAAGCCCTGGACATTCCCGGTTCGACCCTGTCTCATCATATCAACAGATTGGTGCAGGTAGGGCTGGTGCATCAACGGCGTCAGAGCCGCACCCTCTACTGTGAACCGCAAATGGAGGCGATTGCCGAGCTTGCCCAATATCTTCTTTCCGAATGCTGTACCCTTAAACGAGAATTCAATTAGCTGCGGTAAGTGGTGGCGTACTATTTCGCCAGCCTGGCAAAACATTCAGAATAGATTCAGATAGCGGAGAAAAAGATGGAGATTTCAAGCTACATTCCCATGCTCAGAGAAAGCGGCCTATTTTTCGTGAGTGCCATGGTCGAATTGAGCGTGTTGTTTGTCGGCATCAGTTTTCTGGTGGGAGTGCTCAATGAATTTCTCCCCCAGGAAAAGGTGAAACGATGGCTATCCGGCCGCGGCGGTCGCGGCTATTTTATCGGCTCGCTCTTGGGTGGACTTACCCCCTTTTGCAGCTGTTCCACTATTCCGATGATGGTGGGGCTGCTCCGGGCGCAGGCGGGCTTTGGCCCAACCATGGCCTTTTTATTTACCTCGCCGCTGGTCAATCCGGTGATTATCGGACTGTTTTTTACCCTGCTTGGCGTTGAAGTCACCATCATCTATGCATTCATCGCCGTGTTTCTTTCCATCGGGATCAGCTTTATGCTACATAAACTCGGGTTTGCCCGCTTTATTGATCAACAGATGATCAAGGGTTCCGGCATTTCACCCGCACCCGTGCAGCCATTGAGTTCCCTGTCCTCGGCCTCCTCGGCTAAACCAATCCCCCAGCCTGTTCACATGGCCGGACTGCAGACGGTCGGACAATGTTGTTCAGCATCGGCAACGGGTTCGGCTGCCGGTTCAAACGTAAGTATTGCACCGTTTCCGCAATACCGACCAAACAGGTGGAAACGCATTCTAGACGACGCGGTGGGGCAGTTCAAAAAGTTGCTGCCGTTTGTTGTGCTTGGCGTTGGCATCGGCTCGATTATTCACGGGTTTCTCCCGGCTGATCTGGTAACGAAGATTGCCGGTGCCGATAACCCTCTGGCGGTGCCGGTATCGGCGCTGGTGGGCATTCCGCTCTATCTGCGGGTATCCACCATGGTTCCCATCGCCGCTTCGCTGATGGCCAAAGGGATGAGCATGGGGGCGGTGGTGGCCCTGATTATCGGTGGAGCCGGGGCCAGCCTGCCCGAGGTTGCCATGCTGAAAGGGTTTTTCAAGACCCCGTTGCTACTCGCCTTTCTCGGTTCAGTGATGTTCATGGCGGTTTCAGCCGGGTTTCTGATCAATATCGTGCATGGCTGACGACCTTGAGGTTCAGGCAAAAACATACATTTCTGGGTAAGCTTTGAGGCTTTGTTGCTCAATTCTGCTGCTATCTATTTTCTTCAGCAGCTTCCGGGAAACCATAATAACGGTGCACTATACTAACATCTGAAGCATTGTTTTTTGGGATCTCTGTGGTTAAAACTGTCCTTGGTATTACCTAGTTGAAGCGCCATGTAGTGTCCCTCAATCACAGGCAGGAGAGGAAAACTTTCCAATTCAGCATTTTTTCATTACCAATTTTTTATGAACGCACCAATCCTGGAGAACCAGACTGCTCTTTACTCCGAGCGCCAAATCGTCGATCTTATCAGGCGCTATGAGCCGTTTCACGCAACCCTGGATGACGGTAGTTTCAGTGTTGCAATTTCACGCTACGTCCCCATGGTCTGCACCGCCATCCATGATGGCAACCGGGTGCGCGAGATGTATAAAGATGCCCTGCTGGTTACCGACGAGGAACGGCTTTTTGAAGAAGACCCTCACACCGGTGAGATTGCCCGTAATTTTGCAATCTCATTGATTGTCCACGACTCCCGCTACACCGGTGATCTCAATCGGACGCCTGAGGCCTGCATCTATGATGAGGCCTGGGGAAAAAAGTATGGCGGCGGCCACTGAGTGATGTTGAGCGCAATGGGCTGCTTGCCCACCACGGTTCCTATTACCGTATTGTGACTGAACTGCTTACGGCTCTGGTGAAACGGTTCGGCAACTTTGTCTTTGTCGATCTGCACTCGTACAATTATGCCCGCATCGCCGGCAGTCCGCCGCTGTTCAACATGGGCTCCCATTACATCGACACCATGCGATACGGCGAGCTCCTCGATCACCTGCTTGTAAAGATGGCCGACATAGAACTTCCGGGGATAGAAAACCGCACGGTGTGTAATGAGGTCTTTCGCGGGCGTGGCTATCAGGCCGAATTCGTCCATCTGAATTTCCCGGGAAACCTCTGTTATCCCCTTGAAATAAAAAAAGTTTTTATGGACGAGCGGGCGCTTGTCGCCAACCCTGAAGTGATGGAGCCAATGATTCGTGGACTCACCGAAACATTTGCCGAAAATGGTGCTCTTTTTAGTGAGCGTATCAACGGTATGCAGGTAAGTATAAATGATTTTTATCATTGATGTGAGATGGTCTCCATTGTTCGATGATTGTCATTGATAGAAATTCTCCCCCTGAAGACTACCGGCAGGCGGCGCACCGATTGCGAGAGGCCGACAAGGTTCTTGCCCTTACCGGCGCTGGTATCTCGGTGCCCAGTGGGATTGCCGATTTTCGCAGCCCTGGTGGACTCTGGAGCATCTATTCGCCCGAGGAGTACGCGACCCTTTCGGTATTTCGAACCAATCCGGAGAAGGCCTGGCTGCTCTATCGGGCGTTGGGCAAAGCGCTGTGCGGAAAAATCCCCAACAAAGCTCACCATGCCCTGGCTGAGCTCGAAAAAAGCGGTCTTCTGCATGGCACCATCACCCAGAATGTAGATCACCTGCATCATCGCGCCGGCAGCACCAGAGTCTATGAAATGCATGGCGATCACCACCATCTGCACTGTCTGTGGTGCGGCAATCTCATACCGGTGGTGCCCGACCATTACGAGCAGCCCGATATCCCCCACTGTGATGTGTGCGGCAAGCCACTTAAACCACATGTCGTGCTTTTTGGTGAGGCCGTCCGCCACATGGACACCATTGAACGAGCGCTTGGCGGCTGCGACATCCTGATGATTATCGGCACTTCCGCCCAAGTCTATCCTGCTGCTTTTCTGCCTGAGCTGGTTACTGCTCGGGGTGGTAACCTGTGGTATTTCAACACGGATTCGCCGGAGCGGCATCACTGCGGCGTATTCTATTTTCATGGCGACGTGGCCAGTACCTTGCCCCGTCTGGTGGCATCTTTGCCTGCCGCACACTGATGGCGCATCAGCCGGTTATTCTGCTCAGGGTCTTTTTGCCCTTTGCCGCTGGCTACTTTCTTTCCTATCTTTTTCGGGTCGTAAACGCGGTAATCGCTCCGGATCTGGTGGCTGATACAGGAATCGGCCCGGCCGCTCTGGGGCTGCTTACCGCCACCTATTTCATCTCTTTTGCGGCGTTTCAGTTGCCGCTGGGGGTGTTGCTTGATCGCTACGGGCCACGGCGAACCGAATCGATTTTACTGATCTTCGCCGGGTTGGGCGCGGTGGTGTTTGCCGCAGCCGAGAGCCTGAGTGGGTTAATTATCGGCAGGGCGCTTATCGGCTTTGGCGTGTCGGCCTGCCTGATGGCGGCGTTCAAGGCCTATACAAGCTGGTTTTCAGAGGAACAATGGCCGATGATAAACGGGTTACAGATGGGTGCCGGCGGCCTGGGCGCTCTAACCGCCACCGCCCCGGTGGAGATTCTGCTGGGCATTACTGACTGGCGAAACCTGTTTTTCGGGTTGGCGATTTTGTGTGTGCTGGTGGCTGTTGTCCTCTATCTGGTCGTTCCCCGGCTGCCCCATTCACAAACCGATACCCCACCAAGCCCGACTGGTCAATGGGCTGGAATCGGGTCTGTTTTTAACAGCCGTATTTTCTGGTGCATCGCCCCGCTGGCGACCATGTCGCAGGCAACCTTTTTGTCCGTGCAGGGGCTGTGGGCCGGCCCATGGCTTCGTGATGTGGTACAGCTTGAGCGAGGGGCGGCAGCCACGGTACTCTTGTGGATAACGGTGGCGATGGTCGCAGGTTTCATTTCGTTAGGCGCAATCACCAGCAGGCTGGTGAAGCGCGGCGTATCCATGACAATCTGTGCGGTTACCGGGATGGCATTGTTTATGATCAGCCAGTTGATGTTGTTGGTGGTCCCCCTCGAGTGGAACACAACAGCCTGGCTCTGTTTCGGATTTTTCGGTACCACCGGTATTCTTGCCTATCCGGCCTTGACCCGTGAGTATGCCACGGAACTGTCCGGCCGGGTGACCACTGGTTTGAACTTGCTGGTATTTGTCATGGCCTTTGTCTGCCAGTGGTTGATCGGCGCCATCATCGAATTGTGGCCGTTAACTGCCGACGGCGCCTATGACGGCCAGGGCTTTTATCTGAGTTTTACATTGCTTCTGGTAATTCAGGCAATTGCCATGGTATGGTTCGTCATTAACGCAAAACAGAAGAAAAACTCTGTTGCCATATCCTAGCGAAATGACCTGTTCCAGAAGACGGAAACATTTGGCATGTAAACAGGGTGAAATCACCATCTCTACAAGACGAGGGATAAGCGTATGAAACTTGCTATCAACCAGATCAAGGTAAAAAAGAACAGGCGGTTGCGGCGTGAACTGGGCGATCTCGAATCCTTGCAGGCATCAATACAGGAGTTGGGATTGCTTAACCCCATCGTCGTGGATGAGCACTACACCCTGGTGGCCGGTTATCGACGTCTGAGCGCCTGCGCCAAACTGGGCTGGCAGGAGGTCGATGTGCGGGTTGTCATTTTTGAGGATGATCAGTTGAAAGCGCTGGATGCGGAAATGGCCGAGAACTATTTCCGGAAAGATTTTACCCCGGAGGAAATCCGCGATGGTGAGTTACGTCGCCAGCAGATTGTCGAAAGCATGCGGGAAAAAAGCTGGTGGGAAAAGCTGATGCTCTGGTTTAAAGGGCTTTTTGGCGGGGCAAAGCAAGATCCCGAAGTTGACGTTACCACAACCATTCATGAAGAACTCGGCATAGTCGAGCAAGAGGATGCGGAGGCTTCTTCCACCGGGACGACCGAGCAGGCGGGTACGAAGACCGCGGATACGGAAGCATTGGTTGAGGAGCAATCATCGGTTACCGATACAAAAACAAGCGAAGAGGCGGCGCCGCCTCAACCCGAAGCGAAGCCGGAAGAAGAAAAGGGGACGCCCACGCCCGCCGGTGGTGAGCAGGAGGAGGCTAAAGAGGCGGAGACAGAAGAATTGACCCCTGCCGATCAGAAAGGAGGTGCGCCGGATCAGGAAACGATGGCTCCGGAACACTCCGAATCCGCCCCGAAATCGCAGTCATTAGATACCCGAAAACCCGCCAGGGATGTGCGGAACATTTTTCCAGACCCACGTGCGCCGAAATAGCTCGAATTAGTCTGTTTTTTCTATAACCAGCATATGGCGCCATGCGCCGGCGCCATATCGACTTCTGACAAGTATGTCACCCATCCGGGCACAGGCCATGGGCCGTTTGCCGGATGGGTGAGGTGTTTAGACAATTTCGGTGTGGCGAGCTATGAATCAAACTTTCGTTCCCACTCGAAATCTTGAGAGGTGACGTTGTCCTCCATGCGCCGAATGCGGCGCTCCAGGTCCTGAAACCGCTTTTTCAGCCGTCGTGCCGCACCCCCTGGTGAATTGGCATAACTGTCGTAAAAGCTCTGTTCATTTTCATCGGCAAAAGGCTGGGTCGGCTCAACCTTCATGAGCAGGGCGGCCACCAGGTAAATGCCCACGATCGGCCAGAATCCACTGAGCAGCAGCATACATACGGTGATGACCCGCACCCAGAAGGTAGAAAGATCAAAATGGGTGGCGATACCCTTGCAGACGCCCAGGATCATGCCGTCCCGGGAGCGATAGATTCCTTTGCTACGGTAATGTGAACTCATTGATGTCTCCATCTACTTTTCTTTATCCATCAAGATCGTCTCCAGCGCCTCTACCCGTTGTTCCATGCGTTCAAGGCCCCGATAGAGTTCCTGCACCATCCGTGCCTCGTCGGCGGAACCGGCGGAAGAGGAAGATGATTTACGCATTCTCACGATGACCAGCACAGTACCACAGAGCAGGCCGGCAATGGTGACGATTGAGCCAAAGACAATGGCAACGATGATGACGCTGTTCATGGGATGTATGGTTATGCTTGATTATCTGATTGGCTGGTGTTTCGAGTATCGTAGGTTTCACCCTTCATCCTGGCAAGCTCTTTTTCGATCTCTTCATCGGTCGCCAGGGTATCGAATTGTTCAGCAACACCTGCGGTAGTGCCGAAGTTCACCATATCGGCTTCCGCCTCCATCCTCTCGATTCTATTCTCCAGATGTTCGAAGCGGGCCATGGTCTCGCTGCTGTCCATGCGCCTGATATCCTCCTGAGCACGCTTTTTATTGCGTGCCTTGCGGTGTCGCTCGATAAGCATCCGTTTTTTTTCTTTGGCGCTGGTCAACTTCGCTTCCAGGGCACGAACATCTTCATGGTATTGATTAATCAGTCCGCTATGCTCGCTTATTTCATGTTCCAGCCTCTCAGATATCTCGGTAAAACGACGTTTTTCCTGAAGCGCTTCCCGGGCGAGATCGTCTCTGCCCTTTTCTACGGCAAGTTGAGCTCTCTGCGCCCATAATGTTTGTCGCTCACTGATCTCATCCAGACGGCGCTGCAATTTTTTGCGTCCGGCAATCACTCCGGCACACGCCGATTTCAGTTCTATCAGGGTGTCTTCCATCTCCCTGATCATCATTTTTATCATTTTTTCGGGGTCTTCGGCCCGATCCAACATTGCATTGATGTTGGCACTGACAATATCTCTGAAACGTGTGAAAATACCCATGCTGTTCTCCTTTGTGGGGTGATACTGTGTTTTCGTGAGATTGTTACAAATCCTTTGGTTTGTTTCGTTCGCTTTGACCCACGATTACCTCATAGGGGCACCGGCTGGAGCATGACACATGAGGACGTGTGGTCGTCTTTACATGTGGAAAGCATGTTGCATGCCACTTTATATTTCGAGCGTAAGATACTGAAATAATTATTATTAAGTAAAAACCTCGAAAAGTTTGCTTGGAAGTAGGAACGTAAAGTGTTAGTATTTAGTGCCAATTAGTAGTATAAATTGCTTTTCATAGGTTAATTAGACCATACATTCTATGCACCATGGTGATGCCCTCGGGCACTCAGAAATATTTCTAGATTTTCAGGAGCGGCTTTCCCGGGTTGCCCCGGTGGAGCGCCCGGTATTGCTGATCGGAGAACGTGGTACCGGCAAGGAACTGGCCGCCCATCGGCTGCACTATCTCTCGGAACGCTGGGATGGCCCATTTATCACCCTCAACTGCTCGACCCTGGCGCCTGCTCTGATCGAGGCGGAATTGTTCGGCCATGAAAAAGGTGCGTTTACCGGCGCGGAAAAACGTCGAATCGGCCGGTTTGAAGCGGCCCATGGCGGCACCTTGTTTCTCGATGAAATCGGCACAATCCCATTGACCGTTCAGGAAAAGATATTGCGGGTTGTGGAGTATGGATCGTTTGAGCGGGTGGGAAGTTCGCAATTGAGTGAAGTGGATGTGCGCATTGTCGGGGCCACCAATGCGAACCTGCCTGATATGGCGAGGCGGGGGGAATTTAAGCCTGATTTGCTGGATCGTCTTTGTTTTGAGGTGCTGTTTGTTCCACCGCTGCGTCATCGAGGAGAAGACATTGTTCTGCTGGCTTCCCATTTTGCCGCGCGGATGGCCCTTGAACTGGGGCGTGAAGATGTCACCTTTTCCTCTTCAGCTCTGCGGGCCTTCAAGTCCTACCCTTGGCCCGGCAACGTGCGGGAGTTGAAAAATGTGGTGGAGCGGGCGGTATACAGTGCGGAAGAAAGCGTGGTCGACGAAATTATCTTTGATCCGTTTATCTCGCCCTATGAGCCGGCGCGCATTTCAGGTGAAGGCGATGGAGGGTCTTCTCGGACTGGACCGTCGATTGAAACTGTTGCCGAAACGCGGGGGTTTAAGGAAAAGATCAAGGCTTATGAATTGGAATTGCTGACGCGGGCACTGAACCAAAGTCGCCATAACGGCAAAAAGGCAGCCCGGCTGTTGCAGCTCAGCTACGATCAATTTCGTGGATTGCTGAAAAAATATCGGCATGAAATAGAGACGCTGATTGAAGACGGCACAATGTGATGAAAAAGAGAGGCTCGAAAAAACGACAAATTTAGTTGAGCCTCGGTTCAAAAGAGACTAGGGTAGACGCATTCTACACTGATGGCAATACACTCATCACGCCGACACTGATGTATACCGGCTTATATGCAACGAGGAGGGGAGTATGAAAAAGGTATTGGTGGCATATTTCAGCAGGACCGGCATAACCGAGAAAATGGCTCATTACATTGCCGAAGGGGTGAGGTTTGGGGGCAATGAGGTGGCCATGCTCAACATCTCAAAGATTCGCAACGAGGCCGATATTATCGGTTATGACGGCTACATTTTCGGGTGTCCCACCTATCATAAGGATATGACCAGCAACATGAAGCAGTTCCTCTTTCTGGTGGAGCAGGCTAATTGTATCGGCAAGATCGGTGGTGCGTTTGGTTCTCATACCCACAGCGGCGAAGCCGCGCCAATGATTTACGACACCATGCAGTATGTTTTCAAGATGGATATGACCACTTTGGGACCGCTCAACCTGACCGAAGAAACGGTGCAGACCGATGAGGGACTCAAGGCCTGCCAGCAATATGGCCGGGCCGTATCGGAGATGCTTGGCTAACCTGATAGAGACGGAGCGGCTCCTGCGCTCAGCACCCGCATCCGCAGGAGCCGCCGCAGCCACCGTCGCCGACCTGGGCGGCAACCGCGCGGACAACCTCGCCGGCCGAAACCGTTGCGACCGTTCTCACGTGGATGAGCAATGGTATGTCTGCCCGGGCATCGTTTACGATGTTCTGTACAGCCTGGGAAACATTGGCAAAGTAATCCGGGGCATCGGCCCTTGGTACGGTAACATTTTTCTGCTCACCTTCCTTCATGCCGTAGATATCCATCTCAAACGGACTCAAACCATCGGGTGAGATGCCCACGATAAAGGTAAGTTCAACTTGTTTTCCAGGGTGCTGGTTTTCGTCCAGTTGATAGAGGGTTACGCCAACCCGGTGAAGCTCTTCGATATTCATGGTTGTTAGATGTAATAACTTTCGAGAATTTCGCCAAAATAGAGGGTATGAAAATCTCCGTCGGGGTAGAGTTTCATGAGCGAGGCGTCCAGCAGACTTTTCTCCATGGGCGATTTATAGACGATACGGCATTCAAAGTGAGTGCCGGGTATGTCGATAACCGGGGAACTTACATGACGACCGGGAAGGGTCTTCAGGTTGCATTCAGAAAACTTGTCATACTCCCGCCCCGATTTCGTACCGCAAAAGGCCAGCGCTTTTTTACATGAGTCATCGGCCGGAACCGAGACGGTGAAGTTGTCGGATTTTTCAATCAGGCTGAAAGTATGACGAGAATCCCGCACGGCAACCATGAATACATCCAGGCGCCACATATGACCGATGGTTGCCCAGCCGATGGTCATGGTATTTACCTCATCATCTACGCTTACGGTGAGAAATGCGCCTTTGATCAACTGCGCCATCAGATCCTTGTTATCAGTAACACTGGCTCTCATTTTCAGCACTCCTCGTAACGATTGCATTGCGGACTAACAAAAATATACATACATGATACCGATCCAATGTGATTGAGTCCGCCCTGATAGGCACTCATACTATTATTCAGAGACCGTCAAGTCAATGAAGACACCACGGAATGCGGGCACAAATTACTTTTCCTCGAGCGGCAACCTGGGTGGATTGTGAAGTCTAAAAACTGCTTGCACCGTTTGTGAAACGCTTTGCTGCTCTTTTCTTCACTAATCCGGGTAGGGGATTTTGCTGGTGATGACTTAATAGGTAACATTTATCGGAACCCTGCAAAATGGTCTTTTCGCCCAACCCTATTGTTGTTCCGAAAATTTTATCCTCGGAATATAAATCCGGCCTGCGGAAAATTTTCCTCGCGCCTTGATCTTGAGCAAAAATTCTCATTTTTCAAGGCTCCCTTATTGCATAGAGGTAACATCGGGTGTAGAATAATTTATTAAAGCATTTTGTGTGATAGGGTTTAGCTGGGGAAGTTCCATATATTCAATAAAAGGCGAGTATGGTGATGATACATCCAAAGTTGATGTTGTGCACTCTGGTGATCTGCTTCCTGCTGGCATCCAGTGTATCGGCGGCAAATAAGAAGGAACAGAGCGTGGATGCCGATATTGTGTGGAGTGAATCTGACGGTATCCGGAAAGAGGTATTTTTTACAACAAGGCTGGCTGATGGGTGGGCCGAGCCGGAGATGATAACCGATGATTATTTTGACAATAACAGTCCGGTGATCGAAAAGGATAAAGAAGGTGATAGATGGATTTTCTGGTCAGCTTACCACAATAGAACAAGTGAAATTCGTTATACCACCAGATCAGCCGATCAGTGGGGAGAGGCTCAGAAATTGCCTTCACCAATGCAGTCAAACGTTACCCCATCTTTTGTTTTTGATGGAAATGGAGCGGCATGGGTTGTCTGGTCAGCAAACAACGGTGACCTCGACGACATCTACTATTCCACCAACAAGGAAGGCGAGTGGTCTGAGCCTATTCCCGTGCACCAGCCAAACAACACGGTGGATGCGTTGCCGGTTATCGATCTGGAAGAATCAGGGAGGCTTGTCGTAACCTGGAAACGGCTGACGGATGGTCGTTATGAGTCGGTCGCATCAGTCTGGGAAAATGGCAGGTGGGGGGCTGAAGCGTTAGTGGCGGAACAGCAGACAGATGAGCAGGCGGATCAGATTCCAGATCTTGAATTGCCGTCCTTTATTGCCGACAACACCAATATCTTCCTGCGAATTTATTGAGTGGATATCCCAACATATTAAAAATGACGGGTCACAAGCAAATGATTGAGGCTAGGTGTAAACGAAGCACTATTTTTACTTTCTTTGTCCTGACTATCTTTATTCTCGGCATGATCTTGCCGGGTTTTTCTTCGGGACAGGAGGAGACTCAGAGAATCGTTGCCTTCGGCGATTCTATTACCGTTGGAGAAGGTTTCACGCCGTATTCAGTGTTTCTGCAGCAGCAGCTCGATGCCAATGGGTGCAATGCGGTGGTAATCAATGAAGGCCGCAGCGGTGAGTCCACTTTTGGCGGGGTGAATCGAATCGGCGGTGTCCTGGCCGCTCATGCTCCTCATTATATCTTGATCATGGAGGGCGCCAACGATGCCAGGCAAGGTTTTTCGGCCCAAAGCGCCGCGGCCAACCTCGGATCGATGATGGATCAGTCGGGTGCGGCCGGCGCCATTCCAATTGTTTCCGCGGTTACTCCCAATACCGAGGGCGGAGTGGAGAATCGGCAGATTCCTGACGTTTTTAACCCTCTCATTCAGGGTGAAACATCGCGCCGCAATGTGATTTACGTGGATAATTACACCACTCTTGCCGTTCCCAATCCCGGACAATATTTTCCCGATGGGTTACATCCAGACAACACTGGGCAGAGTATAATTGCAAATAACTTTTTCGCGGTACTGCCATGCAGTGGAAGCGGCGGGGGTGGCGGAGGTGGCGGAGGGTGCTTTATCGCCACCGCCGCACATGGCTCCTTGTTGGCTCCACATGTCTCAGTGTTACGCGATTTCCGTGATTCATATTTGCAAACCAATAAGCTGGGAAGGCTGTTCATCAGCACCTATTACAAATATTCTCCTCCAGTGGCACGAGCCATTTCCCAATCAGAAACCCTTAAGTCGGTGGTTCGCGTAGCCCTGTTGCCGTTCGTGTGTATCGCCTACATCTTCGTCAATTTTTCAACCCTCCAGATTTCTCTGGTACTCTTGGCCTTATCCTGCACGGTTGTGATGATGAAATACCGTCGCCGTGCCTGAAGCGTGATAGAATTGTTTCTCAGCGTCTGCTGATAACGCTCTTCTGAAAATTTTTCTTCCTACTTAAAAGACCGGCTGGTTAGGATTTTGCTGAGCAGCCGGTCTGAGTTTTTTTTAGAGTCTGGGTAACAGGGATGTCCTTGCCACAATCCACCATAAAACCCAGCTTGTTCAATCAGATCGCCGTTCTGATTTTTTTCCGGCTATTGCTGAATACGGCGCGGCGCTTTGCCTACCCATTCGCCCCGGTGCTCAGCCGTGAGTTGCAGGTGTCGCTTGGCGCCATAACCTCGATGATTGCCACCGTCCAGTTTACCTCATTGCTTGGCGTGTTCAGCGGCCCGGTGGCGGACAGGATGGGAAATCGCCGACTGATGCGGGCGGGGCTTGCCATGCTTGCCGTCGGCATGTTGATCTGTGGGCTGATAACCTCATACTGGCCGGTATTTCTCGGTCTTGTCCTGGCCGCCTTGGGTAAAACGGTGTTCGATCCCGCCGCACAGTCCTTTATCGGCCGTCATGTACCGTATGTCAGGCGGGGCAGGGTGATTGGGCTGGTTGAGACATCCTGGGCCGGGGCGACACTCATCGGTGTTCCGCTCATCGCCCTGGTAATCGACAACTTCGGCATCAGCAGTGCCTTTTTTGTCTTTGCAGTACTCAGTGCACTAAGCTGGTTGGCGGTGCCCCGCTTTTTCCCAGCGGATCGGCCGGCAGCAGCTTCGACGGCGGGTCGTCAATCCATTGTAAAGATTTTCAGCGAGCTTGCCAAAAACCGAAGCGCGATGGGCATGCTGGCCTTTGGCTTTTTTGTGTCTCTGGCCAATGATAATCTCTTCGTCGTCTATGGGGTGTGGTTTGAACATCGTTTTCTGGTGAGTATTGTGACCCTTGGCTTCAGCGCTATGGCTATCGGCCTTGCCGAGTTATGCGGTGAGGCGTTAACCGCGCTTTTTGTCGATCGGTTGGGCAAGAAGCGTGCCGTCATTATCGGTCTGATCGTAACCGCTCTTTCATATCTGCTTCTGCCGATAATCGCTCAATCTATTCTGGTGGCAATGATCGGCATGTTTCTCATATTTTTGTTTTTTGAATTCACCATCGTCAGCAGTTTTTCCCTCTCCACTGAGATAATGCCAGATTCCCGCGCCACCATGATGGCCGGCTTCTACGCTACCGCCGGCATCGGCCGGCTGATCGGAGTGGTGGCGGGCGGTATGCTCTGGCAAGCGGGTGGGATTACAACTATTTGCGTGGTCTCCGCCTTTTTCACCCTGCTTGCCCTGTTCTCGGTACTGTTCGGTCTGCGCGGCTGGCGAAGTGATCCGGAAGGATGATCACCGATCTGATTCGGGAGCAAGGACCCCTCATGTATCAAAAAGGGTTGTGGGGGAAAATCTTGTGTTGATTCCGTGGCACGTTATGACTATCAGATAGGTGATTGTGTCGGCCTGAAGCTTGATTTCAATAACCCCACGACAGTGAATTAATAATGATGCTGATTGCCCAGATATCAGATATTCACATCACCAGAGGCGGCTTACCGGCCTATGGGATCGCTGATACCCTTTCTTCCCTGCAAGAGGTGATTGGTGAATTGAACCGGCTCGATCCCACCCCTGAGGCGGTTATAATAAGCGGCGATATTTCCGATGACGGCAGTCCCGAGAGCTACGCCATTGTCGGACAATTGCTGACCGAACTGAACATGCCGTTTTATCTGACGCCTGGCAATCACGACCAGAAGCAGAACCTGGCGAACGCTTTTGCCGATCATGACTATCTTGCTACTGCCCTCGAGCAGAGCGGTGGGGATGCTATCTGCTATACCGTGGATACATACCCGGTTCGCCTGATCGGTCTTGATACCGTGATCACCGGCGAGCATGGCGGTGGGTTGAATGAGAATAGGCTGGATTGGCTGGATAAAACCCTCTCCCAAAATCCCTCGAAGCCGACCTTGATTTTCATGCACCATCTTCCCTGCGTTTCATCCATAGTGGGTATGGATACCGAGCCTTTTGTCAACAGTGCCGCATTTGCTCGCCTTATCGCCCGTCATGACCAGATTCAACGGATCACCTGCGGTCACCTGCACCGCCCTATTGCCAGCCAGTTTGGCTCTACCGTGCTCACCGTAAGCCCGGGGGTCGGCATGCAACTCAATCTTGATCTGCGCACACATGTGGCGGCTGGCTTTATCATGGAACCCACCGCTTTTCTTCTTCATCACTGGCTGGCGGACTGGGATGGTGAGCTGCGCCTTCTCACCCACACCCATACGATCCAAGGCAGCGATTACCGGTGGGGTGCCCCCCATCGTTTTACCGATGTAGTTTCCCCCAGTTAGGACGACAGCTAGCCGAGACAGTGGCGGGGATATAACTTGGGAGCCTGAAAAATGAGAATGTTCGTTCAAGATTAAGGCGCGAGGAAAAATTACCCGCGGGTCGGACTGATATGACCGGGATAAAATTTTTGAGCAACCATGAAATTGGGCGAAAAAGCCCTTTTGCAAGGTTCCCTGGAAATGGTAACAAGCAATAATTATCATTGGACTAAACAATAAAGTATAAGGAGATTCTCACCATGCGAATTATCTTGTTTCTGGCGACGAACCTGGCGATTATAATCCTGCTTGGCATAGTTATGTCGATCCTTGGGGTCGATACACGCTCCACCCTTGGCCTGCTCATTTTTGCTGCTATCTTTGGTATGGGTGGCTCGTTTATCTCTTTGGCGATTTCCAAATGGATGGCGAAAAAAGCGACCGGCGCCAGGGTCATCGAGCAGCCCGCCAATCCCACCGAACAGTGGCTGATGGATACGGTGCGGCGCCAAGCCGAAAAGGCGGAGATCGGTATGCCGGAGGTGGCCATCTATGATGCTCCTGATTTGAACGCCTTTGCCACCGGGATGAAACGCGACAATGCTTTGGTGGCGGTGTCGACCGGCCTATTGCGAAATATGAATAAAGACGAGGTGGAAGCGGTATTGGCCCATGAGATTACCCACGTGGCCTGCGGCGATATGGTTACCCTGACTTTGATTCAGGGGGTGTTGAATACCTTTGTGATATTCTTTGCCCGCATCGTTGCCAGCGTAATCAGTAACGTCCTGCGCGGTGATGAAGAGGGCGGCGGGCTCGGCTTCCTCGGCTATATCGCGGTAACCATCGTCATGGAGCTGATCCTCGGCTTTTTTGCCTCGCTTATCGTCGCCTGGTTCTCGCGCAAGCGTGAATTCCGTGCCGACTCGGGCTCAGCTTATCTGGTTGGCCCGGGCAAGATGATATCGGCGCTGCAACGGCTCAAGGAGTACAATGAACCCTCCAAACTGCCGGAGCAGATAGCGGCCTTTGGCATCCGGCCACGCCAGGGCGGACTTGCCAGCCTGTTTCGTACCCATCCACCGCTGGATACCCGTATCGAAGCGCTGCGCAATCTTCCCGCCTGATTAAGACGATATTTCTTTCAGTCATCCAAACGGGGTGGTTAGAAAACTACCCCGTTTTCGTTATTATCCGTTCTGCTAATTTTCTTTGATTCAGTGCTCTACTCTACCTATCAATCTTCGATACATCCTGAGTCAGGTATTTTATTACTCCTCTTTTTAGAAAGATTGTGGTATTTGCTTGTAACGATGAGAAATTTCATGAAGAGTTCGTTAGAGACAAAAAGATAAACTATGCCACAAGTGTCCAGGCACCTTTGTCACGTGTTCATTTGCGTGCTGGTCACAGCGGTTTGCGGGTATCCGGTGTTTGCTCAATCCATCAGCTATCCAGACGCCGCGCAGTCCGACCCGCGGACGATAGGGTGGATGGTCGGGTTTCCTCCTCCAGCCGATAAGCTTATCATGCTGCCGGAATCAAACTTCTTCAGTTTTCCCAAGTTACGCTGGAGTGTATGTCATATTCGCCAGCTATTGCCCACAAAGCAGATAAGCCGCGGTATCGGTGCCCCTGTCGCCCTGAAGTATGCCCTTGATGACGGTATAGACACCGTCACCTTCACGCCCCTGGGCGGCGGTGAACCGATGACCTGGCGGCAGTCACTTGCCCACAACTACACCGACGGGATTCTCATTATTCACCAGGGCCGCGTGGTCTACGAGCGATACTTCGGAGCTCTGACCCAAACCGGGAAGCATGCCGCGATGTCCATGACCAAATCACTGACCGGCCTTATGGCCGAGATCCTGGTCGTCGAGGGCACCCTTGATGAAACGGCCCGGGTGGCAACCATCATTCCGGAGTTGGCTCAGAGCGCTTTCGGCTCCGCTACGGTGCGCCAGGTTATGGACATGACCACCGCTCTTGACTTCAGTGAGGATTATGGCGACCCGAAGGCGGATATCTGGGCCTATTCGCGGGCGGCCAGCCCTTTGCCCAAGCAGCCGGGATATGATGGTCCAGACGGCTATTTCGAGTTCCTCCAGACCGTCGGCCAGGACGGTATTCACGGGCAGGCCTTCGGCTACCGGACAGTCAATTCGGACGCACTGGGCTGGATCGTCTCGCGGGTTACCGGCACTGACCTCACCACCCTGCTTTCCGAGCGCATATGGAGCAAAATGGGGGCGGAAATGGATGGGTACATGACTGTCGACGCCATCGGCACCCCGTTTGCCGGTGGCGGGCTCAGTGGTGGATTGCGGGACCTGGGGCGCATCGGCCTGCTCATGCTGAACGGCGGTGAAATAAATGGGCAGCGGTTGTTCCCTGAAAAAGTTGTGGAAAACATCCGGGCCGGCGGCGATCAGAGGGCCTTTGCCAGGGCAGAATACAAGAGTCTGCCCGGCGGCAGCTATCGCAGCATGTGGTGGGTTTTTCACAACGACCACGGAGCGTTCGCGGCGCGCGGCGTCCATGGCCAGACCATCTATGTGGATCCTGCCGCGCACATGGTAATCGTGCGCTTTTCGTCATATCCCACGGCCAGCAACAGTGCCATCGATCCAACGTCACTGCCTGCCTATCAGGCCGTAGCCCATTACCTGATGAGATAGTGTAGAGAAAACGCGTAATCTCTACGCGAAAGTGAAAGGTTTTTTCTGGTTGCGTCCGCTGATTCCTTGGCTTAGCGAAAATCACTCTATCTCCGGCAGCGAAACACTGAGTAGGGCTCCGGTCAGAGCAAGGACAAGCAGAATGGCGAGAAGTCACTATATTGAGGTCAACTGGACGATAGCCCCGAAAGCCCCGAAGCCCCCCGAAGCGAGATTTTCTCCTGAGGCAATTATCGAGGCAAGGCAATTTGGGTGTCCTTATCAAATCTCCTATGTTCCAGTTTCACCAAGTGTGTTGACAAACACCGCTCCACTAAAATCCAGCACCCTACACATTAAAGAGGCTTAACGGCTCCTAACCGCCCTCGGCTATAATCCCGGGCCGGTTGATGTCGATTACAATTATTTTCCGGGGACCTCTTATCCCTACAACGAAAGTTATTTAAAATCATTTAATGATCGCAGGCGTCGTCTTCGATGCGAAAGATACGCTCTGTGATTCTTAACCTGCACGCTCTCAATCAGCGCCAACATTGTCATGGCGTCATAGTGGGCGATTGGCAGAACCGTTTCAATCAACATCCTAAGCTGCGACAGAGTAATAGACGGCGTTTTTTTCCCCCAACCGTATCTTGAGGTGCCAGAGGAAAAAATGCCCCAGCATACATGTCAGAATATGATGATTCCAGCCGGAATATTTACGAACTTCATAGTGGTCCATCCCCAGCTCTGTTTTCGTTTCTTCAAAGCATTGCTCAATAGCCCACCGCACTCCGCTCAGCCAGACAAACTTTGCAAGGCGAGTGCTGACCGGGGCGTTGCTGATAAAAAACGAATATTCCGGCTTGGGGCCGAGCGTTCGCTTGATGACCAACCACACTTCCTTTTCCGGCAATCCATCTTTTGACAATACAACCCGGCGCTTAGTGAATTCATACATAATAGGGCCTTTGGTGCCTTCGGAGACCTTTCGCCTGTACCAGAAGAAATCATTGATGCTTTTGGCAAGATCGATGAACGCAATGGGGGTCTTTGATGTATCTTCCAGAATTCTCCTGGTTTTGACCGTGCCCTTGTATTTGTATGTCTTTTCCCTGACGACGGGTCTTTTCAGCCAACAACGGGTGTCACTGGCCATGGATACAAAATAGGTGACCCCGGGAAGCCGATCAACCGCATTGATAAATTCGGGGCTTGAGCCATACAGGCTGTCGGTGGCAATGTATTTGAATGGAAGTATCCCCTCGTCTCGAATTGCAGTAAACATCTCAACCGCCAGTTGCGGTTTGGTTTTGAACTTGATATTTTCGGGTAAAGCGCATTTTTCCCGTTTTGCGGCATAGTCTTTGGTGAACCATTTCTCTGGAATGAAAAGCCGCTTGTCAATCAGGGCGTACCCCTGGGGGGAGGCATACGCCGCGAATACACCGACCTGACAATTATCCACCTTTCCAATGGTGCCGCAGTATTGTCTGGCTACACCGATCGAGTCGGATCCTTTTTTGACAAAACCAGATTCATCGAAAATGAGAATGCCGTTTGGATCACCCATATCATCATTAACCATATGACGATACTTGCGGCTTATTTTATCCTCATCCCATTCCGCGTCACTGATAAACCGCTGCATTGCTCTAACATTTCCGCCTTTGATATTAACGGCAATCGGTTCAATCGACTTCCTTTCAAGCTCACTGAATTGGCCGGCCATGTACTTAAAAAAATGGCCCCGCGACTCACTCCGGTGGAAACAGTCGGCAAAAACCTCATGATACCCTTCAAGTTCGGAATAAAAACCATCAATGTCTTTTGTGGTGATCGAGAATTTCGGTATTTCGTACGTGTGCTCAACGGATCGAATTGACGGCAACATAGGCCCACCTCCATGGTTTGGGTTATGTTGCGCAGTGTTACATATTGTGGCTATGACGTCAATATAAGTTTCGTTGTAGGGTTATGTCTCTCTTGAGTATGGGATAGCTCTTCGCTTCGGTGCTTTGTTATTTTATAGTTCTATCTTTTTTTTCATGCTGGATTAAATGGCACAATGCTTTTAGCATGGGCAAAATTGCGGTGTTCGGGTTATTATTGATGCTTTCGTAAAAACCCATATTCCAGTCATAACGGAGCTGACCTGACATTCATAATTAATTGAAATCACTGGATTCCCGCTTTCGCGGGAATGACGGTAGCGAGCAATTTTGAGGTTTTTACGAGTTCATCACTATTCACAAGGCGTGGTAAAACCCTTTTTTGATACGATGTGAACGTCCTGGCACGAGCTTCATACAACGATAACATGGCCCCGCGGGCGGCGGTGGCAATTATCCGTGTTCGCGCTCCGCGTGATGCGATCCTGTTGGTGCGTCGCAGACATAATGCCGATGATCCGTGGTCGGGGCATTTTGCCCTGCCCGGCGGTCGGTGGCAGGACGGTGATACAGATTTACAGCAGACATGCGTGCGAGAGACACGCGAAGAAACCGGTATCGATCTTGGTGTGGTGCCCGTCGCCGGGGTTTTGCGGCCGCTTACCGCCGGCGGCGCCGTCCATATGCCGGTGCGGGTTCAGCCATATCTGTTTTACCTGCCGACCCGTCCGCCGGTTGTTATTGAAGAGGCGGAGATCGAGGGTTACCTGTGGCTCGACGTTGAACACTTTGTCAATGAGGCCAATCACGAGGTGGTTGAAGTGATGCCTGATCTCAAACGGCCGGTGGTGCCATTGCAGGATTACTATCTCTGGGGATTTACCTATAAAGTCCTGGCCTTGTTGCTCGAGGTGCCGGTACACCACATCATGATTGAGCATGACGAGTGAAGTGTTATGACTTTATCGTAATTGGCGGCGGTATTGTCGGCGCCGCCACCGCCTGGAAACTCTCGGAGCGTTTTCATGGCGCGGCAATCGCTCTTATCGAAAAAGAAAGTGAGCTGGGTACTCACCAGAGCGGCCATAACTCCGGGGTAATCCACGCCGGAGTCTATTATGAACCGGGCAGCCTGAAGGCCGATTTCTGCCGGCGGGGATTACAGGCGACCTACTCATTCTGCAAGAGATGGAGGCTCCCCTGGGAGCAATGTGGTAAGCTGCTGGTAGCAACAAATGATCGTGAATATGAACGGATGGAGGCGCTGGCGAAGCGCTGCCAGGTGCACGGGATAGAGGCGCAGCGTCTGGATGGCGATGAACTGAAGAAGCGCGAACCGCTGGTTACCGGACTGGCGGCGCTGTTTATCAGAGAAACCGGGATCACCGATTACCGCGCCATAGCCGCTCGGATGGGCCGATGCTTTGTCGATTCGGGCGGCACCATTCTTCTTAACACCGCGATACGCGCAATTCGTGAACATAAAGATCATGTGGAACTGGTTGGCACGTCCCGCCGTTTTTCTGCCCGACACCTGATCGTCTGCGGTGGCTTGCAGGCGGATAGGCTGGCAAAATTGATGGGTCTGCCCATAGATTTCGGCATCGTACCGTTCCGAGGTGAATACTACCGGCTCGCCTCATCGTTTAGCGGCAGATTCAACCATCTGATCTATCCTATTCCCGATCCCGAGTTGCCCTTTCTCGGTGTTCATATTACCAAAATGGTTGACGGTTCGGTAACGGTTGGTCCCAATGCGGTGCTGGGATTCAAGCGGGAGGGATATGGAAAGGTGAATATTGATGGCGTTGATATTGCCGAAATGTTCGGTTTCGGCGGTTTCTGGCGGGCCATCTATGGAAACTTTTCCACCGGCCTTGGCGAGATGCGTGATTCGCTCTACAAGCCGGGGTATCTGCGCCGGGCCCGGGCCTATTGTCCATCGCTGACCATCGATGACCTGCGTCCCTATCCCGCCGGTATCCGGGCCCAGGCGGTAGATCGGCGGGGAAAGCTGGTGCACGATTTTCTCTTTGCCCGCGGCGACCGCTCCCTGCATGTCTGTAACGCACCGTCACCGGCGGCCACTTCGGCTATTCCCATCGCCGAACATCTGGTGGAAAAGGCCGCTCAAACCTTTTCTCTTGGCTAAATGATAGTGCAAAGCAACAAGATGATGTGGTGATCGGTGGTGGAAATCTATCTTATTTCCGCTATCATCGTCGGGGCGGTTTACCTCTTTATTTCCGAGAAAATTTCCGTCGATCTGACCGCCATCGGCATTATGGTGCTGCTCACCGTAACCGGCCTGCTCACCCCGGCCGAGACGGTGTCGGGTTTTGCCAATCCGGCCCTGGTGACGGTGGCGGCAATGTTCGTGGTGAGCAAGGGGTTGATGCGTACCGGTGGGCTGGAATTCCTGGGCCGCCGGATGATCAAGGTGGCGCGTCATAACCTTGGCCTGGCCCTGCTTTTTATTCTCGGTTCGGTGGCGCTGGCCTCGGCCTTTATCAACAACACACCGGTTGTCATCCTCTTTATCCCGGTGGTGATGGCGATGTGTTGCGATCTCGGTCTGAGTCCGTCGCGATTTCTCATCCCAGTATCGTACGCCTCCATTCTGGCCGGCACCTGCACGCTGATTGGCACCTCAACAAATATCATCGTCAGCGATCTCAGCGCCCGACACGGCTACGGCGAAATCAGCATGTTTGAGCTGAGCGTGGTGGGAGTGCCGATTGCGGTGGCGGGAATTGGTTTCCTGCTGGTGGCGGCGCCGCGCATTCTGCCGAATCTGGCCAATCCCACCTGCCAGCTGATGGACGGCGATCATCGCAAATATCTTGCTGAACTCAGGGTTCTCAAAAACAGCGACTATCTCGGTAAACACCCCGGTGATGTGTTTGCCGAGCGGTTCCCTGAGGTTGAAATCATCGAGCTGATCAGCGGGAAGCGTATCTATCATCCCCGGCGTGATGCTAAGACCATAGAAGCCGATGATATCCTGCTGGTGAAGGGGTCACTCAATGATCTGGTGGCGCTGCTGCACGAGGACGGGATCGAACTCCCTTCCAGTGAAAGCGGACTGACCCTGGGGGCCCAGAAAGATGCGCCGATTGTGGTGGAGTTGCTCATCGCCCCGGGCAGTGCCCTGGCTGGACGGCGTCTTGCTCATACTGATCTGGCCAGAGATGAACATATCAATATCATTGCGGTTAAGCGGCAGGATCAACATTTAAGCGAGCGCTCAATCGAGGATGTGCGGTTAAAAACCGGCGATGTTCTGCTTATCTGGTGCTCCGACGCCACCCTGGCACGGCTGCGAACGGAGCGGGATTATCTCATCATTGAAGATGTGTATGAGGAATTAGTCCACAAACGCAAGGCAATCTGGGCCATCGTCAACTTCATCTGCATGATCGGTACCGCCACCCTGGGGCTGGCCGATATCATGACCTGTGCGCTTACCGCCGCCTTTTTGATGGTGATAACCGGCTGTCTGCAGATGCGAGATGCCTATCGTGCTCTGCAGCCCGATGTGCTCCTGCTGATCGCGGGCACCATCGCCCTGGGAGTGGCCATGGAGAAAAGCGGTGCCAGTGCGGCCTATGCCGATGCCTTTCTCGGGCTGTTTACCGGCGCCTCACCCATCGTGGTGCTGGGCGGCATTGTCGCCTTGACATCCATTTCCACGCAGATTCTCAGCAATAACGCCACTGCCGTACTGCTGCTGCCCATTGCCATTGCGACGGCACTGGGCATCGGCGTCGATCCCAAGCCGTTTATTATCGGGGTTTGTTTCGGCGCCAGCGCCTGCTTCGCATCACCCTTGGGATATCAGACCAACCTTCTGGTATTTGGGCCGGGGGGATACAGTTTTACGGATTACATGCGGCTGGGGGTCCCGCTCAATCTCTTTGTGATTGTGGCGGCAACCCTGCTTATTCCGATATTCTGGCCTTTTTAGCAGCAATCACCAAGGTGCTTATACAGCCTTCCGAGAAACTATTGCCCGGCAGGTGAATCAAGCAGTGTGACTTTAAAGCGAGTATCCTTAAACCGCATGATCAGACCGGTCTCGGTGATCTCGATCAATTGCAGCTCAGGCCCAACCATCTCTTTTTCGCGGACAATGGCAGAGTTTATCATGATCATCCGCAGCCGTGGATTTTGCGAGTAAACGTGACCACTGAATTTCATTTCAGGCATCACCGATTTTTCAAAAAGCGGCAGCTCTTTCAGCTCAGGCAGCGCACCGGAGGGTATTGTTTTTGAGGGGTTGGAAAGATGGGGGGTGTCTGCCTGTTGAGTTACCGCGGGTGATGACGCTGGTTCCGCGGCCTCACTGATCACGTTGTTCGGTGCGGGCTCGGAAGTTGGGTCGGTTATGGCGCCGCTCGTGTTTGGCTCAGTGACGCCTTGTAGCGGCTCAGCACTGCTCATCTGAGGGGGTGCTGGTTCCGGCGCCGGTGGTGAGAAGCTGAAGTATCGACCGCCAATAAATACCAACCCGGTTGCCGCAACTGTGCAAAGTACCAGTACCGCCACAATCATCATCTTAAAACCCTTTTTGTCAGGCTGGCGGTTCTGCAGGTAAAGCGGACCATCCTCTCTTTGTCTGCTGGCGCGTTTTTCAGAAGCCTTGCGCAATGCGTCGAGGATATATGACATGGCTAGAACAAGGTCTGTGGCAGGGTAAGTGAGAGGGCCGCTATCAGCAGCAAGAGCAGCAGCAAACCAACATATGGTTTCGCGGCAAATGGCACCCCTGCCAAACGGTTGACCGGCTGGCCAAAGACCTCACGGGCGGCGCGATCAACTATAGCTTTATTGACCCGTTCTTTCTCCTGTGCGTAGGCGCCCAGCAAAGCACGATCGCACAGGGTGTTAATGAGACGTGGGATACCGCGGCTCAGGCGACAGATGCGTGTTATGGCGCCGCCACTGAACAGTGGCGCCCTTCCGCCGCCGGCCACCGCAACCCGATGAGCGATATAGGTGCGAACCTCATCACAATTAAGCCCGTCGAGGTGGTAGCGACTGGTAACTCGCTGGTTGATCTGACGTAACTCCGGGCTGGTCAATTGCTCGGCCAGCTCCGACTGGGCGATGAGAAATATTTTGAGAAGTTTGCGCGTGTTGGTTTCAAGATTGGTGAGCATGCGCACCATTTCGATGACCTCAAGATCAAGATTCTGGGCCTCGTCAATCACCAGTATCGCCTGCCGGTTGTCGGCATGAATTGTCAGCAGAAATCGATTTAGGCAATCGATATAATCCTTTACCGTGGGCCGGGAGAGGGCAGGGGCGATCTGAAATTCGTCGCAAATGGCCGCCACCAGGCCGCGAGCCGTCAGCCGTGGGTTAAGGATAACGGCAACTTCAGTGGATGCATCGATGTTTTCCAGAAAACAGCGGCAAATGGTGGTCTTGCCGGTACCGACCTCGCCGGTGAGCAGGGTAATGCAGCCGTCGGTCTGGGCGCCGTAGCTCAAGTGAGCCAATGCCTCCTGATGCATTGCGGTCAGATAAAGAAAACGCGGATCAGGCGAGATCGAAAAGGGATACTCGTGAAATCCGAAATATTCTTTATACATACAGTTGGCGTACTCGTAATAAGCTTAAATTTGCTTGCTAACGTAATTCCCACCCTCGATAACAGCACTCAAGGGCAGGCTGCAGCGGGAATCCAGTAATTTCAAATGATTATGGATTTCGGTTCAACTCCACAATGACCGTAATTGGGGTTTTTACGACGCCATCACAATTATTCCACGCCGTTATCGGGTTAACAGCACCGCCAACTTTACTATATGAAAAAGTAAAGATCATTGCTATTTTTCTTATCAGGTATCAGGTATCAGGTATCAGGTATCAGGTATCAGGTATCAGGTATCAGGTTCCGGGTTTTGGAGGGTGCGATAGTGAAAAAGAAAAGAGATATTCTGAAGTGGTAACGTATCGGCAATGTTGAAAAACGTTCTTTTTACCCTTGCCTTGATCATATACGGTCTTGGGTTGACCACGTTTTTGCTGGTGTTGCGCTTTCCCGTCGACGATTTTCTGGGCTATGTCAGCGCACAGGTGGAAGAGAAAACTCAGCGGTTCAGCCTCAGTATCGAGGATGTCTCGTATCGCTACCCGTTGACCCTTGATTTTTCCGGAGTAACCCTGGTTGATAAAAGAAGCGATCTCAACCTGCCGGTGGATCAATTGACCCTGCGTCCTGACCTGAGTTCGCCCACTACTCGATTTTTTGTCGGCCTGACAACCATCGGGGCACGACTGGATTCGCTGGTTCGTATTGAAGATGGCTGGCAATCTATCGATATGTCCGATATCTCTCTGAGCGGGCTTGATGTGCAAAGAGTGGCGGATCTGTTTGCCTTACTGGATCGCCGCATCACTGGATTGTTCAGTTTTACCGGCTCATTCCGCGGCGCCGTAACTAACTTCAAGGGTGGTTCCCTGCGCGGCCAGTGGCGGCTCACCGAAGCCGCCATCGGCTTGAAACGACCGATCCTTGCCACCGAGGAACTCACCTTTTCCGAGCTTGCAAGCACCATGGAAATGAGGGACGGGGTCATCACCATACGAGATGGTACCGCCGCCGGATCACAGTTTTTTGGTGAATTTAATGGTATGGTGCGGCTTGGGAGGCAGTGGGAGCTGAGTGTGCTGGACATTGGTGGTGAGTTGCAGGCGCACGAAGAGTATATCGCCCAGAACGAACTTGCTGCTCAGGCCCTTACCCTGCTCTATCGCAAATATAACAGCCGGGCCCTGCCCATTCAGGTATACGGCACGATTCTGGCCCCGGAATTTCGATTCGGCCCAGTAGAAACCATGTAGGGCGGATGTCATGAATGTATCGGTAGTCAGTACACCGGATAGTCCCCTGGCAGATAGCGCTGTCCTCTTTAAGAGAATCGGTGAGCTTCTGCTGGAGCAGAGTGGGCTCAGTGAAGCGCAACTGGAGCAGGGACTTGCCACCCAGACGAAAACCGGAGAGCGCCTCGGCGAGATTCTTGTCAAGCAAAAGGCAATCACCGAGTGGGAGCTTCTCGTCGCCCTTGGCAGCCAGTTCGGGGTGGAAGTGGCGGAGTCGCTCCCCGGTCAGCTCAACACTGAATTTACCGCCCATCTTCCCATCGGCTTTCTCAAAAGTCATCTGATGATCCCGTTGATCACTGAAGAGCGAATCGCCATCGCCGCCACCGATCCCACCAGTTTTGAGCCCTTGGATGAGGTACGCCACCGCCTGAAGATGGGAATGTGTCCAATGGTGTTGAGCAGTCGCCAGGAGATCATTCGCGCCATAAACAACGCCTACGATATGTCGTCGATGAACAATGCCGATGAGGTTATGCAGGACATCGACGAGGAAGATCCCGATGTCCTGTTTTCCAGGATTGAGGAGGTTGGCGACCTGCTCGATGACACCTCCGATTCGCCGGTTATCCGGCTGGTCAACCTGATGCTCTCCCAGGCGGTGCGCAACAACGTCTCAGACATTCATATCGAGCCGTATCAGAACTCGCTGAAGATCAGACAGCGGCTGGATGGCGTGCTCTATGACATGTTTTCACCGCCCTTTCACGTGGCCGCCGCGCTCACCTCACGCGTCAAACTGATGGCGAAGATGAATATCGCCGAAAAGCGACTGCCTCAGGATGGCCGTATCGAGATCAAGGTCGGCAATAAGGATATCGATATCCGTGTTTCGACACTGCCCACCTCCTTTGGCGAGCGGGTGGTCATGCGACTGCTGGACAAGTCTTCGGTGCGCATGTCGCTCACCGACCTTGGTATGTCCGATGACCGGTTGGAGCTTTTTTCCCGCATTATCGAGGCGCCCAACGGCATCGTCCTGGTTACCGGACCCACCGGTTCCGGTAAAACCACCACCCTCTATGCCGCCCTTAGTGCCATCAACCATGTGGGGATAAACATCATCACGGTGGAGGATCCCATCGAATATCGGATCCCGGGAATCGCTCAGGTGCAGGTTAATCCGAAGATCGATCTGAGTTTTGCTTCGGGGCTGCGTTCCATCGTACGACAGGATCCAGATGTTATCCTGATCGGCGAGATCCGTGACCTGGAGACCGCTGAAATCGCCATTCAATCAGCGCTTACCGGCCACCTGGTGTTTTCCACCCTGCACACCAACGATGCCCCCAGCTCAATAACCCGGTTGCGCGATATGGGAGTGGAACCGTTTCTGATCGCCTCGGCCATCAACGCTATCCTGGCCCAGCGGCTGGTACGAATTATCTGTAATCAGTGTCGAGAACCCTATACGCCTTCACCCACTGAACTGGTCCGTGTTGGATTGGATAAACATACCATCGACCATCGGCCGGTATACCGTGGCCGAGGTTGCGAGGCCTGTAATCATACCGGCTACCGGGGGCGAACCGGAATTCATGAGTTTCTGATCATGGATGAGGCCATGAAAAACCTGGTGCTCACCACATCAGGCGCCAGCAAATTGAGGGAGCTTGCCCGTGAACGGGGGATGCTCACTCTGGTTGAAAACGGCGCCGACAAGATTCTGGCCGGGATCACCTCCATCGAAGAAGTGTACCGGGTTGCCCATGGGTAGCACTACCTCTCGTGGTTCCGGCTGCGCTCCCCCTGGCTTTTCAGATAGGTGAGAAAAACCTGATAGTGATGCGGCAGGGTGCGCTTGTCGATACTGACGATGTAGAGGTTTCTCCGCATATTCAAGCCGCGTATGGATACCTCGCGGAGAATGCCGTGGGCCAGTTCGTCACGGATTGCGGTTCTTGAAAGAATCGATACACCAAGGCCCGATTTGATCGCCTCCTTGATGGCCGCCGTTGAGCCCAGCACCGCCTGGATGCGCAGGTCGGCAATATCAATACCCTGCTCTTTGAAACGCGCCGCTACCGTTCGCCCGGTTCCCGAGCCTTTTTCCCTGATAAGAAAATCATAGTTCTTTAGATCTTCAAGGCTTATCTCATCCTCTATGTCGGCATCACTGGATGCGGCAAGGACAAGCTCATCGCCGCAAAGGGGGGTAAAGCTTACCTTTGGGGTAGGGATATTGCTGCCCACCACCCCGAAGTACATCTCATGACCGGCTACGGAGCTGATGATTCCGGCAGAGTCATTGATGCGGATCTCAAAGGAGACGGCTGGATAGTTCTTTTTAAATTGGGCGGCCAGGGCGGGTAAGATGTAGGCCCCGGGAATGGTCGATGCGCCGATAACCAGTTCCCCGGAGACGGAAGTGGCGGCCGCGGCCAGAGATTCCTCCAGCCGTTGCATTTCATCGAGGATATTCACCGCCTGCGGGTAGAGCAAATCCGCTTCCGGGGTGGGCGAGATGGATCGCCCCAGCCGGTCAAACAGCTTACAGCCGAGCCGTTCTTCAAGGTTGCGCATATGTTCACTGATGGTAGGCTGGCTGGTATAGAGCACCTCGGCCGCTCTGGTAAAACTTAGTGTCTTGTAGACGGTAACGAATACCCGCAGATGACGTGTTTCCATGGCTGCACCTTTTTAGATTTGGAAAAACTATATTATATATTAGAAATTCTTATAAAAGGCAAGGTGTCTGATTACCATCTTGTCCGGGTATCTTTGTGCGAGGATCTCACGAGGAGCAGGATACAGAGTAATTCTAGTGTATTCCACTCTTGATGCTTTTTTGACTTTGCTTTTCAGCCTTCCAATTCCCATGGCTTCATTTGGTTTCCGTGCCATACTTACTCTGCTGAACATTGGAAGTGCCTATCTGGGAGGTTGGCTGTACCTGAAGAAGAAAAAGCAGCATGTGAAAAGCTGAATTTTTTGGATTTTCAGAAATATTTCTTATAATTACCTATGATGCTTTCGTGAAAACCCATATTCCCGTCATACCGGAATCGACCCGACATCCATAATTAATTGAAATCACTGGATTCCCGCTGCAGCCTGCCCTTGAGTGCTGTTATCGAGGGCGGGAATGACGGCAGCAAGCAATTTTGAGGCTTGTACGAGCCCATTACCTCTATTGAAGTAAAACAACCGATCCCACGATGCCCATGAATAACGACACCGATCCCTACACCCCGCCCCAGACGCCTCCCTCTTCTCCGCAATCCCCTCCCATTAAAAGGGGGCAGCCACTGATGGCGGTGGCAATTGCCCTGGTTGTTGATTTTGGCGCCACGATTATTTTGAGCATAGTCGTCACTTTTTTGTATCTGCTTGTCCTTGCCGGACAGGGGGTGGACCCGGAAGCGGCCCTTGCCGGGCTGAGCCGGATGGGAATAGGCTCACCCCTGACTCTGCTGCTGCTGGCGGGCGGCTGCCTGATTACGATTTTCTCGGGGTATCTGTGTGCCAAAATTGCCGGCCGGGACGAGGTAACCTGGGTGACGGTTTATGCGTTGATTGCCGTCGCCATCGGTTTTATTCTGGGGTCATTGCAGATAGACACCCTTACCATGGTCTTGATTGCGCTCAACATGGGCTGCGCCTACGGCGGCGGCTGGCTCTATATGCGCAAAAAACTGGCGGCAGGCGGCTGATGGTAAGCCAACCTGGATACACTATTTCACACAAACAAGGAATCTCACATGTTTATCAAACACAATGATGAAGGCTACATACCAATGTTGCCGGGGATCAGGCGCAAGACCCTGGTGCATGGCGAGAAAACACTGATGAGCAAATTTCACCTCCAACAGGGCCACACCTTGCCACGCCATTCCCATCCGCATGAACAGACCGGGTATCTGCTGCAAGGCCGGCTTCGATTTATTGCGGGTGATGATTCGTTCGAGGCGGAGCCGGGTGATAGCTGGTGTATTGCCGGCGGCATCGAGCATGGCGTGGAAGTGCTGGAAGATGCGGTGGTACTGGAGGTCTTTACCCCCGTCCGGGAAGAGTATCTGCCGTGATGATGTAAGCCCCCATCTAATATATTAAAAATGCAAAGGGAGGGATGATCATGACACAGAAGCAAGAAAACATCGTGACCCTGAAAGATGCATTGCAAAAGCCGTGCAGGAATCGCGATATGAAGCTGGCCCTGACGCCCATGGACAATTACAAAAATACGCCCGGCGGACCCAATAAGCAGCCCCTGAGCTTCTGGGCCTCGTGGGAACTGGCCCAGCGGCCCCGGCGTATTGCCCTGCTGCTTGATGATTGTCAGGAAGAGTACCGGCCTTATGCCGGAGAGATCCTGCCGAATGTGATCAGACTGGTTGACTCGTTTCGCGCCGCTCAGTCAGGGAGCGAGGCAGTCCAGATCATGTGGAGCGCCTGGACACGGACCTTCGACGACGGCATCAGCAACGCCATGGATCGATGGTACGGCCCCCGCGGTCTGCGCCCGGAGGATCCTGAAAACGCGGTATATATCTTTACCGGCGCCCCCGGTATGGAGGTATTGTCGGAGATTGCCCCGACCCCCCAGGAGGTTGAAGACGGCTGGTTCTATCACGGCAAACACCTGGATATGTTCTGGAACTTCGATGATGCGGGTAACTCCTATCTGGACGAGAAATTGAAGCAGGTGGGGATAGATACCATTTTTCTGGTTGGTCTCTGGACCGATGAGTGTATTCTCAGCACCGCCTATGCCGGCAGTTCGCGTGGCTACGATGTGGTGGTGGTAAGTGACGCAGTGGCCACCGCCACCGCCAATCAGCAGATTGCCCTTACCATTGCCGGCAGTACCGTCGCCAAGGTTGTGTCAACTGATGAGGTAGTGAACTACCTCGAGAACGATTTTGTCGTTGGTGAGCCGGGGGCGGTAAAGGGTACCAGTCATCCCGATGGCAGAAAAGACGATTAGCCGGCTGCGGTATTGACGCTGAGTGATACAGAACAGATGAGCTTATTTGTTATCTTTCTTGTTTGTAGTGCCGTTGTCGGAGCGACTCTTCTGGTCTACTATCGGTTTTATTATATGCGAATATGCCCGCAATGCGGTGGCTACGGTTTTGGCAGGCATGCCCCTTACAACACCAGTGGTAGTGACTATGTCTTCACCTGTTTTCGCTGCAATCATCGCTGGTATGTCGATAATTCCGATCGCTGGTTTTGGCGGCGGAAATAGCGGTGCCGCTGGGCGAATTTTCTGAAAGCAGCGGCTCGGTGCGTTGTATCTTTCTGAACAACCCGCCGATATCATCGGCCACCACGTAGAGGCAGGGGACGATAACCAGGATGATCAGGGTGGAAAAGACGATCCCGTAGCCCAGCGAGATCGCCATGGGTACCAGGAAACGGGCCTGGATAGATTGCTCGAAGATCATCGGGGCGAGGCCGAGAAAGGTGGTTACCGCGGTCAGCAAAATCGGGCGCAGCCGGCGCATGGCGGCGTCTTTCGCGGCATCAATCGGGGTCAACCCGCCATCACGATACGAATTGGCGGTGGCCACCAGCACCAGGCCGCCGTTGATGACGATCCCGCACAGAGCAATCATCCCGAAGATTGAGATGATGCTCAGATCATAGCCCATGATGATGTGGCCGAGCATGGCGCCGAGCAGCCCGAACGGCGTGGTGGACATCACAATTACGGCCTGCAGATAGCTCCTGAACAGGATCGACAGAATTGCAAAAACGACCGGGAAGAGCAGCAACATACCGGTTCCCAGTTGTTTGATTGCCTCTTGCCGCTGCCGCTCGCGCCCCTCGAAGCTGTAGCGCAGACCGCCGTGCCGGGCGAGCAGCTCAGGCAGGAAGGTAGCGCGCAGATCGGCAAGAATTTTGTTCTCGTTAGCCTGGCCGGGAATGATGTTGGCGGTGGCGTTAAGCACCCGGCGTCCGTCCACCCGCTTTATTTCGGTATAGGCCCGGTTGGTGGTGAAGGTGGCTGCCTGGGCGAGCGGGATCAGGGTATCGTCAGGTACCCTGATCAGCAACTGCTCAAGGATGGCCAGGCTGGAGCGTTCATCTTCGGGCAATCGCACCATCACCTTGACTTCATCATCACCACGTTGCTGGCGCAGTGCTTCCGCTCCGTAAAGGGCGTGGCGGAGCTGGGCGCCCAGTTCCCGGGCGGTGAGGCCCTGTGAAATTCCCTCCGGGCTGAGCTGAAAATCAAGTTGTGGTTTGCCCCGGGCAAAACCGTCATCGATATCGGTGACCCCCTGATACTGGCCAAGAAAGGCGGCAAGCTCGGCGGCGGCGGTCTCCAGGACCACCGGGTCGGGATGGCTGAGCTGTACATTGATGGCCGAGGAGCCGCCGGGGCCTACCATATAATCGAAGAAGAGCCGTTCCAGACCGGGCACGGCACCCACTTCGGCACGCCACTGGCGGCTGAAATCGCGGGTGGAGATATCTCGCTCATTCTGCGACACCAGGGTAAAGGTAACCTCGGCGTGGTTGCTGCCCCGGCGTCCGATTTCCCGGCGCACTCCCTCAAGAATATTCTCCCCGCCGTTGCGCTCGACCACGGCCAGCCCGGCCTCCTCCACCAGCAGAGCGATACGATTCACCTCATCAGGGGCAACCCCGTAGGGCAGCTCGATTTCCGCATCGACGCTGTCGGTAAGGATGCTTGGTCGAAACGAAAAATTTATCCAGCCGAACCTCCAGTAGAAAAAACCGGTGGCCAGTATGGCGGTGGCGATGATCAACACGAGATAGCGATTGGCCAGTGTACGAGAGAGCAGCGGACCATACACTCCGTTGACAAAGCCGTGCAGCCGGTTATTGAAAAAGCGCGGTATTCCGGCGATGGCGGAAGCACCGCCGTTTTTCTTGAGCGAGTAAGAGAGATGGGTGGGCAGGATGTAGAGACATTCGATAAACGAGATAATAAATACCGAGATCACCACCGCCGGCAGGATGGAAAAGAATTTACCGGTGGAGCCGGGCACGAAAAGCAGCGGTGTAAAGGCGAGAATATTGGTAAGTACCGCCACAAATACCGGCGCCGCCATTTCCCGGGCGCCGGTAATGGCGGCTTTTACCCCGCTTGTCGCCCGCTGTCGGTGGTAGAAGATATTTTCCCCGACAATGACGGCGTCATCGACGATGATGCCCAGGGTTATGATAAAGGCGAACATGGAAACCATATTGATACTGCCGCCGATCGCCCAGAGGATGATAAAGGAGCCGACAATGGAGATAGGAATGCCCATGGCCACCCAAAACGCCAGCCGCGGTTCCATGAGCAGGGTCAGACAGAGCAGTACCAGCATCAGCCCCAATAACCCATTGCGCAGCAGCAGCTCCATGCGGGCCTGGTAGTAGCTGGATCGATCGTTATAGATGGTAAGGGCTACCCCCTCCGGCAACCGCGGACGAAACTCGTCGGCAAATTCGTGGACGGCCCGAGATACCGAGATGGGAGTCTGCTCACCCACCCGATAGACGAAGATTCCCACCGATGGTTCACCGTTGTAGTAGCTATGCCGCACCACGTCTTCAAAGCTTTCCTCGACTTTCGCGATGTCGCCGAGATACACCGGCTTGCTGCCGGCTGTACCCAATAACTCAAGTTGTGCGAATTCCCGGGCGAAATCGAGGCGTTCCATGGTGCGGATCAGGATTTCGCCGCCCTCGGTCTTGATTGCCCCAGCCGGCACATCCACTGCTTTTTGGCTGATCCTCTCAGCGATATCACCCAGGGTAAGGCCATATTCATTGAGAATATGCTGAGATACCGAGACGCTGATTTCAGGGACCCGGATACCCAGCATATCCACCTGGCTGATGCCGGGCCGGCTGAGGAGCTCATCCTTGATCAGGTGAGCGCTCTGGTACAACTCAGTATCGGTTAATGCTCCATAGAGCGCCATCCGCAACACCTCGCGGCGGCGGGTGGTCAGTTGTACGATCGGCTCTTCCGCATCCAGTGGCAGCGAGGTGATCCGATCGATCTCGTTTTTTATGGTCTGCAGGGCCTTGTCGCCGTTGGTGCCGGTGAGCAGTTCGATGGTGGTGGTGCCGAGCCCTTCCTGGGCGCTGCTTTCATATCGTTCAATAAATTCGAAACTGCTGAGTCGCTCTTCAATGGCAACGATGATTCCTCTTTCCACCTCGGCGGGACTGGCGCCGGGATAGGCCACCGATATGGTGATGATATCAAGATCGAATTCGGGAAAAACCTCCTGTTTGATGGAGCCGGCAGCAAGCACCCCGCCAATCAGGAAAAACAGCATCAGAAGATGAGCGGCGGCAGGGTTATCGACGAAGATGGCGATAATACCCTCTGGTTTGTCTCTAAATTTCATTACCATTGCTCCCCGGCTCCACTTTGAGTTCCATACCCGGCAGCGGATTCTGTAACCGGCTGGTGATGAGCCGGGCGCCGGCCAGTGGTGTGGTGGTGAGTACATCATCACGCCTGCTCCAGGCGACGTCGACGGTTGTGATGCGCAGCCGGCCCTGGTCAAGCAGCCAGATTTGATTGTTATCGTGTAACGCCTCGGCCGGAATGCGATACACCGACGGCAGCACCCCGCAGCTGATTTCAGCCCGGACATAGCTGCCAAGTAATAATTTTTCCGGCATCGCGGGGGCGCTGTTAAGCCCCAGCGGATCGTCGATGCTCACCACCAGCCGCGCCATCCGGTTGGCCGGGTCGATTTCACCAAGCAACCGGGTGACGTGACCATCTTTGCGGATGGCATCGGAATTGGCATCGTCTCCCAGGGTAAAGGCGACGGTGGCGCCGGTCTGGTGTGAATCATCAGGCAAAGAGATGTAGCGCAGCCTGGCAACCGGCACCGAAACGATCACCTCGAACCGGTCGGTGGCGGCAAGCCGTACCAGGGGAGCGTGGGTGGTAACGTACTGGCCCGCCTCAAAAAAGTGTTCCAGCACCAGGCTGTTGAAAGGGGCGGTGACGGTGGTACGGGCTACGTTGAGCAGCGCTTCCTCCAGGTTGGCACGGGCGGCGTCAAGCCGGGCCTGGGCCTGGGCCATTTGCGGTTCGCGCAATACCAGCCGGCGATCGGCTCCTTCGGGCAGTGACTCTTCTTCAAACAGGGCGAGCTCCCGGCTGGCCATTAGTTGGCGTCCCGCTTCAAGTTCCAGTTCATGCTCGGCCTCAGCCACCGCAGCCTGTCGGTCCTGGGCGACAATATCGTATCGGGTGGTCTCGATCTGGGCAATTAACTGGCCTTTTGCAAGGTGGCCGCCACCAGTCACGGAAGGGTTTTTGGCCTCGACAATACCGGCCACTTCGGTAACCACGGTCAACTCCTTTTCCGGAGTAACGGTGCCAAAAGACTCAAGAAAGATCGGATAATCGCCCGGTTCCAGGGTGATGGTCTGTACCACGGGAATAATCGGGGCGGGTTTGGCACGCCGGGCCTGGGGCTTGTTCTGGTAAAAATAGAAGCCGGCCGCGGTGCAGGCGGCAAGGACGATCAGGGTGAGAAATGTCTTCATCAGGAGGTGGTGGAACCGGTTGGGATTGTATTGGTATGTGGTGCATTGCCCGGTGGTGAATCGCTCTGGTGCGCATCTTCAAAGGATGTGAGATAGGTGGTGGAGCCCAGCGCCTGGTAGAGGGTGATTCTGATGAGCAGCAGATCGCGCCGCAGGGCAACCAGCTCGCGTTCCAGCCGCTGGGTGGAAAAGAGCGCGGTGAGCACCGGCAGATAGTCGTTAATGCCCTGCAGGTATCCTCTTTGTGATTCACGCAGGGCATCCCTGGCGGCTTTGAGCTGATCCTCCTTGATGTCGATCAGTTCACGTTGGTACTGTTCCTGCCACAATGCGGTCTGCACCTCTTCCACGGCACTGATGAAGCCTTGTTGAAACTCAGCACGCAGTTCATCGTACACCGATTGAGTTCGCGCCACCTCGGCCTCGCGTCTGCCGGCATCAAAAACCGGCATCAGGATATCGGCCAGCAGGCTGAGAAACAGACCATCGGCCCGCAACCCAGAATCCCGCACCCCCGCCTGCACGTCCAGGCCGATTCTTGGCAGTTGGTCAGCCTTGGCCACATCGATGCGATAGCCCGCCGCCAGCAGTCGGTTGCGCACCCGGCGCAGATCGGCCCGGTCAAGCAGCAGACGCGATGGAATACCCAGAGCGGGCAGGGGCGGCAGCGGGGGCAGTTGATCCGCCTCAGTAATGTAATCGTGCCGGGGAACCTGGCCGAGCAGAACGGCGCATCGATTTATGAGACCCACCAGTTCGGCATTGACGATGGGCAGGCCCGATTGGGTGGCAATGAGCTGTTCCTGTTGCTGATAGACATCCAGCAGCGATGAGTTGCCCAGCGAAAAACGCAGCCGCAGTACCTCCAGGGTCTTCTGATTGGTGGCAATCTGCTGGTTGAGCAGGCTGAGTTGAGTGTTTTGGGCGATGATGCGAAAATAGGTGGCGCCGATCTCCGAGCTCAGCAGCAGAGCGGCGTCTTCCGTCTCCTCCTGCCGGGCGGCGGCGTCCAGCACCGCTGCTCTGGCTTCGTCGGCCAGGCGTTGCCAGATGTCGAGTTCCCAGGAGAGCTTGAAACCGGCAAAAAGCGTATAGGTATCAGCGCGATCTTCGTTGAAATCGGCGGTTTGCGCAAGTTGTGCAAATATTTCAGGATAGCGGTCGGCCTCACGCTGCCGCGCTACGGCAAGGCTCTGCAAAAGACGGGCGCGCAACGCCTGTAATGAATAGTTGTCTTCCAATCCCTGCTCGATCAGGCTGGAAAGCAGCGGATCGTCGAACTGCCGCCACCAGTAGTCAAGCTCAGACGGGAAGATCGGCTGATCAGATGAATCAGGGGTGATGAATTGTTGAGGAATATCATCTACTATCTGATTGTCCGTCGGCGGCTGAAACCTCTTGATACATCCGCAGAGAACCATACACAACACCGGTGTCAGCAGATATATAATAGAATTGCCGAAAAATTTCATTGGCTTAAAAGGTGTGAGCGATTACCGGTGTGTGGTGAAGAAGGATGAACAACCGCCATCTTATACCGCGTGGTCTGCTTATCTGGCAACAGAGAACTAGCTGATGGTTACGCTAGATGCACTTGGTTTGTGCTATCATTGTCAAGAATCTATTATGAATCCTGGCCTGGCAACACGCATTATTGAAGTTCTGGAGGATGTTTTCGTCGGCACGGAACCTGCCGCAACGACAGCTTCAGTTCAGGATCTGAGCTTTATCAAGCTGGCAAGTGACGGCTCGATGCGACAGATAATTCGGGTCCTTTCTCAGGGTGAGCCGTTGTGTATTGGTATTGTTCCAGGCGATAACGGGTATACTGCCCGCGCCGAGGCATTATCGGCCTACAAACTTGGGGATCATCTATACCGAAACTCCATATCGGTGCCGAAGATTTATGGTTACAGTGAACGCTCCGGTCTGATCCTGTTTGAGGACTGCGGTAATCTGCGGCTCTATGATTGTCTGATTGCGGATCGAAACCGAGCGCTTCTTTACTATCGTCAGGTTGTTACAGAACTTGTCGCCCTGCAGATCAGGGGCGTGCGGGATTTTGATGTATCATGGTGCTATGATACCGACGCCTATGATGAGTCGGTAATGGTAAAGCGTGAATCTAACTACTTTTACCGGGCCTTCTGGCTGGAGATGCTGGGAGAAGATGCGGTGGCGGGATTGGCGGATGAATTCGCTGCGCTGGCCGGGAAGACGCACCGTTTTTTCGTTCCGCTACTGCTGCACCGCGATTTTCAGTCGCGAAATATCATGCTTGTCGACAATGCGGTGAAGATAATTGATTACCAGGCGGCCCGCCTCGGCCCACCAGGCTACGATATTGCCTCACTTCTGATTGATCCGTACGCGGATCTTACCGATTCCGAGCAGCAACAGCTCTGGGAGTTGTATCTGGGAAAACTTGCCGAACATGATGGTATTGATGAACAACTGGTACGAGATTCTTATCCCTATCTGGCGGTTCAGCGCAATCTACAGATAATCGGTGCTTTTGCCTTTTTGAGTATGGCCCGGGGCAAGCCGTTTTTCTTTACCTATCTTATGCCTGCGCTGACCGGGCTCGATCGCCGACTGCACCATCCTGAGTTTGCTTCCTTTGTCCTGCTTAGATCAACCGTATCGGCGGCACGGGAACGTTTTGCAAAAAAATACACAGCGCTTGCCGCCCAGTGGGGAGAAAAAGAAGAAAGGAATGCCAACGGAAGAAACAGATAAACTGTCCCCGGAACCAGTTGTTGCGTTGGTGGGGCGGCCGAATGTGGGTAAATCGACCTTGTTTAACCGGATTACCAGGAGCCGGGGGGCCATTGTCGATCCTACTCCGGGGGTGACGCGGGATCGTCATTATGAGCGGGTGCGGTGGGGGGAGGCGTCTTTTCTGCTGGTTGATACCGGCGGTATCGACACCAACCAGGAGGATCCGCTGGTGGATCGTATCCGTGAACAGGCGATCACCGCGGTTCATGAGGCTGATGTCGTGCTGCTCATCCTGGACGGCAGAGATGGGCTGATCGCCGCAGATTACGAGGTTATCGAGTTGTTGCGCCGGCTCGGCCGGCAACTCTTGTATGTGGTGAACAAGATCGACGGGCCGGAAGTCGAAGAGCAACAACTGGCGCCTTTTTATGAGCTTGGCGTCGAGCAGCTGTGGGCGCTTTCAGCCGAACACGGCTATGGTTTTCGCGATCTCATGGTGGCGGTGGCGGCGAGTTTGCCTGAGCACGAACCGGCCGCTGATCTTCCTGAAAATACCCTGCGTCTCGCCTTTCTCGGCCGACCCAATGTAGGTAAGTCATCGATGATCAATACCATCATGGGGCAGCAGCGCATGCTCGTTTCAGATATCTCCGGCACCACTCGTGATGCGGTGGACACCCTCTGGCAGAGCGGTGATCATCACTATCTGCTGATCGATACGGCGGGGATCAGGCGCAAGGGAAAGACCAGCGAGAAGCTGGAAAAATTCAGCATCATCAAGGCATTGACAGCCCTGAGTCGATGTCACATCGCCCTTGTGCTGATCGATGCCGAAGAGGGCGTCACCGAGCAGGATACGAAAATTATCGGTTACACCCAGGAGCGGGGGTGCGGGTTGATCTTGCTGTTTAACAAGTGGGATCTGGTGGCATCTGATAAAAAACGTGCCGCCGAACTGATGGATGAGCTGAACCTGGCCGTGCCGTTTGTCGGGTTTGCCCCGGTGCTCAGGGTTTCGGCGAAGACAGGGGCGGGGATAAAACGGATTTTTCCCACCGCGGGCTCCGTCTACCGGCAATTCTCGGCAACCTTTGAAACCTCAGCCTTGAACCGATTGCTGGCTGATGCCACCGAGGCGCACCGGCCGCCGATTTATAAGAACAAGCGGCTTAAATTCTATTACACCACCCAAATAGCTACAAAACCACCCCGTTTCATGATCGTCACCAACTCCGCCAAGGGGGTTCACTTTTCCTATCAGCGCTATCTCACCAATCGATTTCGCGCCGGCCTCGGTCTGGATCGATCGCCGCTGCAGCTTGTGTTTCGCGCCAAGGGGCGAAAATAATCAATTACCCCGGAGCTATCCGGAAGCCGCTGCCATGGCCTTGACAAACCCCTCCTTGGCCCGGCTGATAACCGCTTCGTCCACGCAAAAGGCGAGCCTAATATAGCCGGGTGCACCGAAACCGCGGCCGGGCACGGCCAGGATTTTCTGATCCTGGAGGATCTCGCAGAATCTTACGTCGTCCTCAATGGGGGTGCGGGGAAAGAGATAGAACGCCCCTTTCGGGTGGATAAACTCGTATCCAGCCGAAGAGAGGATCGTGCAGAAAACATCTCTTCGCCGCTGATAGATCGTATGATCGATGGATATTTCCTGAAGCATGCCCGACACCCGCTGCATAAAGGCGGGTGCGTTGACGAAACCGAGAATACGGGTGGCCAGCGTCATCGCATCCACCAGAGCACGTTTGTTGTCGGCATCCGGATGCACGGCCAGATAGCCGATGCGTTCTCCGGGCAGGGAGAGGTCCTTGGAGAAAGATGACACCACGATACTGTTGCGTATCTTCGAAAAAATAGCGGGAACCGCCAGATCATCGAAGACGATCTTCCGGTACGGTTCATCGGAAATCAGGTAGATGGTGGTGTTATATTGTTTTTCCGCCTGTTCCAGGACGTCGCCGATTTCAGCCAGCATGGCGTCGGAGTAGAGCTGGCCGGTGGGGTTGTTGGGAGAGTTGATGATGATCGCTTTGGTCTTTTCGGTAAGAGCGCTTTTGATTGCCTCCACGTCGGGGGTGAAGTCATCTCTGGTGGGAACAACCACGCTGACGCCGCCGTGATTATCTACATAAAATCGATATTCCACAAAAAAGGGGGCCAGCAGAATCACCTCATCACCAGGATTAAGCAGAGCCTTCATGATAACGTTGAGACCACCCGCCGCCCCGCAGCACATGAGCATGTCAGCGCTGTCCACCACGACCTCCTGCTCGGCGCTCATCCGGGTGGCGATAGCCTCACGTACCCATGGCAAGCCGCCATTAGGCATATAGGCGTGCTGGCCCGGGGTCTGAGCGGCCGCGGTTTGCTTCAACTCCTGGTAAAATCTGGCTGGCGGGGGGACGTCCGGGTTTCCGAGGCTGAAGTCGCAGACCTGCTCGGCGCCATAACGCGCCTTGAGCCGGGCGCCTTCTTCGAACATCTTGCGAATCCATGAAGATTGTTCACCAAAGCGGATCATTTTTTCAGAAATGCTCATTACGGAACTCCCCTAAAGCGTAAATTTCTTTTTGAAATAGTCATATGCGCCGTTGATTTCTTTCATCTTTTCCTCGGCGATAGCGCGAAACTCTTCACCGAGGTGACGCACCTTGTCGGGATGATATTTCATACTCAGCTGGCGATATGCCTTTTTGATGTCCTCGGCGCCGGCGCCTTTCTCAAGTCCGAGAATGGCGTAATAGCGCTCGTCTGAATCAAAGGTTGCCTGCGCCTGACGTCTCTGGTGATAGGCGTATTTGGCCTCGATGGTGCGCAGGTCATACTGCGAGATTGCCAGGAATTCGGCAATCCGCCTGGCCGTTTCCAGCTCGTTGTGAGGAATGGGATCTTTGGTGTAGACGATCTGGTAGATCAGCTCCAGCAGGATGAGCCGCGGTTCATAGGCAAAGGTTGACTTGAACTCCTGCAGCAGGCTCTCCATGGATTCGGTGGACTGGGTGGCCTCTTTAATGAGGTTTTTCACCCAGTTCATCTTGGTCTGGTTATAGCGCAGGTTAATCTGGAAAAAGCGCTGAATGGTCTGTACTTCTTCTTTTGAGATATAATTGTCGAGCTGGGCGATTTTTACCAGAATATGCACCAGCAGCCAGACAAAGCGGTTATGGCTCTCGCTCTGGGAGGCCTCATAGGTTGATACCTGGCGTTGCATCCAATAGGAAAATCCCCAGAACAGGGCAAAGAGCAGCAGGATCGCCGTCACCCCGGAGAAAAAGAGAAATCCCAGCAGATCAAGCAGGGCCGGGGCACCGCCGGTAATCAGCACGAGCAGCAGGCCGATTACCAGGCAGCCGCCACAGCCGGGAGGTTGTTGACGTTGATATCGCATGGTGATCTATGGTTTGCTTCGGCCCCCATTGGTGTTGTGGTCGACAAACAGTGCCTCGATGAACTCATCGGGATCGAAATCACGCAGGTCGTCAATCTGCTCTCCCACCCCGATAAAGCGGATGGGAAGGTGCAGCTCGCGGGCGATATTGACGACAATACCGCCCCGTGCGGTGCCGTCCAGTTTAGTTAAGGCAATACCGGTGACCCCCACTGCCTCGTGAAAGAGTTTTGCCTGGGAGATCCCGTTCTGGCCGGTGGTTGCATCGATCACCAGAAGAATCTCATGAGGGGCGCCGTCGAGCTGCTTGGCCATCACCCGTTTAGTCTTTTTGAGTTCCTCCATGAGGTTGACCTTGGTGTGCAGGCGGCCGGCGGTATCCACCAGCACCACATCGTAGTGCTCCTTTTTAGCGACGGTAAGTGCATCAAAGACCACCGATGAAGGATCGGCGCCCTCCTGCTGGGCGATGACCCTGACCTTGTTGCGCTCGCCCCAGATACGCAGCTGCGATACCGCGGCGGCACGAAAGGTGTCGGCCGCCACCAGTAGGACGGAGCGGGAGGATTGCTGAAATTTTTTTGCGATCTTGCCGATGGTGGTGGTCTTGCCGACCCCGTTGACGCCGACCACCATGACCACGAAAGGGGAACCCTCGGGAAGGGTGAGCTCTTCATGCGGGCGCGGGCCGTTGAGGTAGTGGATCAGTTCTTCCTTGAGCAGGGCTTTGAGGGCCTGTGGATCGGAAAGTTTATCGCGCTTGACGCACGACCGGGCATGCTCTAAAAGATCCGTGGTGGTGCCGATGCCGAGATCAGCGGTGATCAGGATTTCTTCAAGCTCATCAAAGAGATCGGCGTCGATTTCCTTGCGGCCGTGAAACAGATCATCGATGCGCCGGCCAAGTGCTTCTCGGGTACGGGACAGCCGCGTGGCAAGTCTGCCGAAAAATGACTGAGCAGCCGGGGCAGATTCCTGTTTGGTCTGTCGATTGTGCCCTTTCGTCGAAGGTGGTGATTGACCAACCCGCCCATCATCATTGTCTTCATTGGCACGCTCAGCATCTGCTGCCGGCGTTTCCGGCGCCTGTTCGGGAGCTTCAGGTGAAGATGGCTTAGCGCGTTTTTGTCTGAACCAGCCGAGCATGTAATTGTGGTGGCGGAATTATCTGGTAAATGTAGTTTTTTGCTGCTAGGTAAAGAGGAAAGTGACCATACTACGAACTCAATGGTGATAACGCAAGAAAAACAGCGGATTAATGGTGCGGAGGGAAGTGGTATTGGTTGGCAAATAGTGGTTGCGGCATTAGTGTGCTGAAGCATCACAATCATGCGCATATACGTGATGGCATCGTAAAAACCCCAATTACGGTTATTGTGGAGTTGAATCGAAACCCATAATCATTTGAAATTACTGGATTCCCGCTTTCGCGGGAATGACGTTAGCAAGCAAATTCAAGGTTTTTACGGGCTCATCATACGGAAATCAGCTTAGAAATATGTTTGGAGATATACTATGACGAAAAAATGTGGGAGTGCGGGGGGACATGCAACTTCTGAGGGACAGCAGGCACATATCGCCCAGCAGGACAACGCCATCACCCGTTCTTTGGGGAAAATAAAGAATAAAATTCTGGTGATGAGCGGCAAGGGCGGGGTCGGTAAATCTACCGTTGCGGTCAATCTCGCCATGAGTCTGGCAAAGAGGGGCCATAAGGTTGGACTTATGGATGTGGATCTGCACGGACCGGATGTGGTGCGTATGCTCAACCTGCAAGGGGTATTGGAAACGCCCGCCGAACCCGAGGGCCTCATTTCCCCGCTTACCCATGGTGAAAACCTCAAGGTGGTCTCCCTTGAGTATATGATGAAGGATCGCGACGAGGCGATTATCTGGCGAGGCCCTCTGAAGATTCAGGCAATCAGGCAGTTCATCGCCGATATGGACTGGGGTGAGCTCGATTATCTGGTGGTGGATTCGCCCCCCGGTACCGGTGATGAGCCGCTCACCGTGGCGCAGACGATTCCGCTGGTCAAGGCGGTGGTGGTTACAACCCCGCAGCAGGTTGCCCTGGCCGATGTCCGCAAATCCATCAGCTTCTGTAAAAGCGTAAAGATAGATGTTGTCGGGGTGGTGGAGAATATGTCCGGCTTTGTCTGTCCGCATTGCGGCGAGACCGTCGATATCTTCAAATCCGGCGGCGGTGAGCAGGTCGCCCGGCAGTTCGATCTGCCGTTTCTTGGTCGCATCCCCATGGATCCCCAGGTCGTGGCGGCGGGCGACGATGGCACCACCTATCTCAGCTCAGATGAGCAGAGTCCGGCCGTCCAGGCGTTTTCCCGTATCGTCTCGGCGGTGGAAAAACGACTGCCGCCGGTGGCGCCACCGGTTGTCTTGCAGACCGTACCCACCCAGGGCGGTTCGAAATGCGGTTCATGCGGTTCGCATGGCGGGTAAATCTTTTTGATGATCACACTCAAGTGCATACAGACATGAAAGTTGACCAGTATATCGTAGGCTCCATGGCGGTCTGTTGTTACGTGGTGAGCTGCCCCGAGACAAAAAAGGCGGTGATAATCGATCCCGGCGGCGATGAGCAGCGGCTGGTTCAGGCGGTTGACGAACATCAACTGGACGTGCAGTACATTATCGCCACCCATGGCCACCCTGACCACGTATGCGGGATTCGGCCGCTCAAACAGAGCTTTGGCGCCACGCTCATCATGCATGAAGAGGATGACGATTTCTTCAACATGGCCAACAACAAGGCGTTCTTCGGCATGCTCGGACTGGAAGAGTCGCCGCCCGCCGATATGCGGGTGCGCGATGGCGACTCAATCAGCTTCGGCACGGTGCGGCTGCAGGTCATCCACACTCCGGGTCACACCCCCGGCGGTATCTGTTTATATGGTGCACCGCATCTGTTCACCGGCGATTCGCTTTTTGTCGGCGGCATCGGCCGCACCGATTTTCCCGGCGGCTCACATGCCCAGCTTATTTCATCAATCACCTCCCGGCTGATGGTGTTGCCGGCCGACACCGTTGTCTGGCCCGGACACGGCTACGGCGGCAGCCGCTCCACCATCGGCGACGAGCGATCAACCAATCCTTACCTGAGATAGTCTCTTTTTATGCGGGAAATAGTCCTCGGCACCGCCGGCCATGTTGATCACGGTAAGACCAGCTTCACCAAGGCCCTCACCGGAATTGACACGGATCGGCTCAAGGAGGAAAAGAGGCGCGGCATCACCATCGAACTTGGTTTTGCCTATCTCGATCTGCCCTGTGGTCATCGAGTCGGCATCGTCGATGTGCCCGGTCATGAAAAATTTGTCCGTAACATGGTGGCGGGGGTCACCGGGATCGATGTGCTTGCCTTCGTCATTGCCGCTGATGAAGGAATCATGCCGCAGACCAAAGAGCACTTCGACATCTGCACCCTGCTTGGTGTAAAGCAGGGGTTTGTGGCGCTCACCAAGATCGATCTGGTTGATGAGGAGTGGCTGGAACTGGTGATGGACGAAATTCATCAATTCTGCCGGGGCAGTTTTTTGGAAGACGCACCAATTGTGCCGATTTCCTCTACTACCGGGGCCGGTATCGATGAGGCCATCACCGTTATCGATACCATTGTCGGCAAGCAGGACTTTGTTGAAACCCACGGCCCGTTCCGGCTGCCCATCGACCGGGTTTTCATGATGAAGGGGTTTGGGGTGGTGGTGACCGGTACCTCTTTGTCGGGAAGGGCGTCCGTGGGCGCCGACCTGAAGTTGTATCCGGCCGGCGCAGTGGGCAAGATTCGCTCCATCCAGGTGCATTCATCCTCGGTGGAGGAAGTTGAGGCCGGTTATCGCACCGCTATTAATCTGCACGGGCTGGAGGCGGAAGAAATCAGCCGGGGAATGGTGCTGGCAACACCTGGCAGCCTTGCCGCCACCTATATGTTGGATTGTTCACTGACCTATCTCGGTGCTAACGATCGAGCCCTCAAACATCGGCGCCGGGTGCGGGTGCATCTGGGCACCGCCGAGTGTATCGGCCGGGTCTCGCTGCTTGATCGAGATGAATTGCAGCCGGGAGAGACCGCTTCCGTGCAGTTGCTACTGGAAGAGCCGGTGGCGGTGTGGCCGGGTGATCGATTTGTGATCCGTTCATATTCACCGGTAATCACCATTGGCGGCGGCACCGTGCTGGGCAATTGTTCGGTTCGCAAACGAAAACGGCTCACCGCCAGGGATCGTGGCGTCAACACGGCGGTGCTGAACACCCTGGAGGATGGCACCATTGCCGAAAAGATCATCACCCTGCTGAGCGAGTCGGGGATGGCGGGTCTCACCCAGGATGAACTGGCGGTGCGACTTGGTTTGTTCGGCAAACCACTTGCCAAGGCCATTAACGAGCCGCTTTCACAGAAAAAGATGGTGGTTGTCGATACCGCCGTGCAGCGTTTTGTAGCGGTTGAGATAGCAGATGAGGTTATTGCTACCATCGTTGCTGCCCTCAAGCAGTTTCATCTGGCAAATCCTCTTAAAGAGGGGATGTCTAAAGAACAGGTGCGCTCCGGCTTCAAACAGGAAATCGACGCCAAGGTTTTCGCCTATTGTCTCAATGAATTATTGCGCAAAGGTATCGTTGTCCAGGAAGAATCACTGATTCGCATGGCCGATCATCAGGTTGCATTACAAGCCGATGAAGCCCAACTGAAAAAAGATATCCTGCACTGGTACCAGGCGACGGGGCTGTCTACCGCCACCTATAAGGAGACTCTCGCCAGGTTCGCGGACTATCCCGAATCGCTGATTAAAAACGTGATCGATCTGCATCTCAACGAAGGCAGCCTGGTGAAGGTAAGCGAAAGCCTCTACTTTGACGCGGAACATCTAAGCAGGCTGCGTGAGCAGGTAGTTGCCTTTATCGAACGTGAGGGAGAGATCAATGCGCCCAGATTCAAGGAACTGAGTGGGCTTACCAGGAAATACTCGATCCCCATTCTTGAATATTTCGACCGCCTCAAGCTGACCATGCGTATCGGCGACAAACGGGTGCTGCGCAAAAACAGATGAAATGGTGCAGCATGGCCACGGTTGACGGACTCGTAAAAACCTCAAAATTGCTTGCTATCGTCATTCCCGCGAAAGCGGGAATCCAGTTATTCCAATTAATTATGAATGTCGGGTCAACTCCGTTATGACTGGTATATGGGTTTTTACGACGCCATCACGGTTTAAGATATGGCTTGCCACGCAAGCGTCATGCACTCCTCATCAGATGTGTCAGTGGCAAAATCAGCGCTGCCGCACACCCCAAGCAGACACACGATAGCATCTCCCGCCACCAGCACCGGATAGCGTGCGCGTTGATGGGGGGCGATATTCAGGCCACCGCGCAGCCGGGTGATTTTTTTCGGGGTGCGCGAACCCTCCGGCACCATGGTTTCACCCGGCAGAGGGTCGCGAATGGTCACCGGAAAGTTTACTTTTTTCGTGGTGAAGAGCCAAGTATCCGGTGGCTCACAACCCATGCCCTTTCCCACTGCTATGCGCAATCTCCGGTTGATGGCCGGGCATGCAAAGTCTCCCGCGCCATGGCAGATAATCGATTCTCCCATCCCGTTGAACGCACTGCCGCGGGGGTTGGCAGTGGCCGGCAGTTGTATGAAAGAGAGATACTCTTTCCAGAACAGGGCCCGCAGCCGCCCCGGCAGGTGCAGTTCGCCGCTCGTTCCATTTTTCACTAATCTGGAACGTATCTCGTCAATGTGCGCGAAGGTTGGGGTGTGGTCAAAGTGGTGAAAGCAGGCGGCGATCACCCGGCGCTGCAGTGAGAGTGGCTCTTTTGCCAATCCGTGCCGATGTATGTTGATCTCGGCGCCGTTTTCCAGGAGTTCGGCATGCTCAGCAAAACATTTGGCGCTCAGCTCGGCGAGCAGCGTATCATCTTCGCGCAGGATATCGGCCGTCTGGACAAGGCTGCTGGTTATGTCGGGATTGAATCGGTGCCGGATAAGCGGCAGTAATTCCAGCCGGACCCGGTTTCGAAAAAATGCAGTGGAGTTGTTGCTGCCGTCAAAACAATAGGGAATCTCCTGTTCCTGGAGAAATGCGAGGATGCTGCTCTTGTCGATCTGTAGAAACGGTCGAATCACCGCGCCGCTGCGCACCGCCATGCCCGCCAATCCGGCCATGCCGGTGCCGCGAATCAGGCGCAGCAGAAACTCCTCGGCCTGATCATCAAGGGTATGCCCCACCGCAATTACCGCACAGCCACGTTCACGGCGAAGCTCCGTAAATGTATCATAGCGCAGCCTCCGGCCACATTGTTCGACCGACTCACCACTTTTGCCGCGCTCGCGCTCAACATCAACGGCTCTGATCGTGAGCCGGCAGCCAAGGGTCTCGCAGAGTCTTCGAACCAGCGCTGTTTCGGCAGGTACTTCAGCGGGCCGCAAACCGTGATCGACGTATACCGGTTCGATCCGGTGGGCGCCGATCAATTCGGCAAGGATCACCAGCAGGCAGACCGAGTCGGGGCCGCCGGAGACGCCGACCACGACTCGTTCATCATCCTTAATGAGGCGCTGCTCTGCAATAGCTGATGCAACATGTTTGAAAAGGATGGTGTCCCGGATGATTTCAGACATCCGTGGCGGCAATGCTGCCATCAGCCACACTGTTTCCGCAGTTGAGCCAGCAACCGCTCATGGATATTGTCGAACCCACCATTGGAGCAGATGGCCACGACATCGCCGGGGCGCAGCTCGGTGGTCAGAAAAGCAAGAATTTCATCGGTATCCCGGCAGCATACGGCATGTTTGCCGCGTGTGGCCAGGGTCGATACAAGGGTGGCGGCGGAAAATATATCGCCGTCACACAGTGGCTTATCGCCGGCCGGTTCTCTGATGATACTGAGATCAGCCGATGCGAAGCTGTCGGCGTAGGCGTCTTGAAACAGGGCCCGGCGGGAGGTGTTGGAACGGGGTTCGAACACCGCGATCAGGCGTCTGTCGGGGTAGGCCTGTTTCAGACCGGCAAGGGTTTCCCGAACGGCGGTGGGGTGGTGGGCAAAATCATCGATAACGGTAATGCCGCCAATAGTCCCGCGGATTTCCTGACGCCGCTTGACGCCGGTAAATTGTTCCAGCGCACCACATATCCGATCATAAGAAAAACCGTGGTGAGCAAGCAGGGCCACCACCGCCGCTGCATTGAGACAATTATGAAGACCGGGCAGCCGGATGGAGATGATGCCGAACAATCGGTTGTCGGTAAATAATTCACAGCAAGTCATACCGCCACGATGGACGGGTGTACCAAGCCGCCACTTGTTGTCCGCACCGACTCCATAATAGTGCACCGGGCAGGGGGCATGCGCGGTCACCCGGCGGACGTTATCGTCGTCGCCGTGGGCCACGATAATACCGTTGGTGGGCAACAGGGCGATGAATTTACGAAACATTGCCACAATCTCGGCAAGGCTGTCGAATATGTCGGCATGATCGAATTCCAGCGAAGTGATGATGGCGGAGCGGGGCCGGTAATGCAGAAATTTGGACTCCTTGTCAAAAAAGGCGGTGTCGTACTCGTCACCCTCCACCACGAAGTAACGACCGCCGCCGATCCTGAAATTGGTACCAAACTCAGATACGATTCCGCCGATCATAAAGCAGGGGTCACGCTCCATCCGGAAAAGTGTTGCGGCCAACATGGATGCGGTGGTGGTTTTGCCATGAGTGCCGGTGACCACGATGGGGTGCCGGTCAGTCAGAAAATAGTTCGCCAGTGCCTGGGGCAGTGAGAGATAGGGCAGACGGCTGGCCGCCAGGGCGACTGCTTCAGGGTTGTTCCTGGTGATAACGTTGCCGACGATGACCAGATCGGGTGCGGGCTCGAGATTTTCGGCCCGGTAGCCCTCATGTACGGTAATGGCCCGGGCCGCAAGAAAATCGGACATGGGCGGATAGATACGGTTATCGGAGCCGCGCACAACCACCCCTTTTTCCTGCAGCATGGCTGCCAGCGCCGCCATTGCGGTGCCGCCGATACCCATAAGGTGAACCGAAGAAAGCTCTTCCGGCGCCCGGTGGAGAACCGGATCAAGACTACTCATCACGGCGAACCGTTGCCGTTACAGTGCGATGGATAAGACTGAACCCCTCGTCAAAGGTAGCCGGGGTAAGCCTTCCCACCTCAATAAACTTGATGGCAATCTCTTTGCTTATCTTCAGAATCGTTTCACTGGAGACGTCGGCCGGCGAACTACCCGTCGAAGAGGGTGATGGTTGGCGTGATGAAGGCATGTTTCTCTGTCAATAATGTTATGGAACATCCCCGCCGCCGGAAGAAGGCCAATTCATCACGAAACGGCGGGGACGAGTTCCACCGGGAAAAACCGGCCAGCCCTCCCCGGGGAATATGGTTGTTCTTACTCGATTATCACTCCGGCGTAACCCACTACCTGATCAGTGTCGCCGCTGACCGCGCCGGAATCGGTGTAGCCGATCAGCTCGGCCCGGCTTGCACCAAGATGGCGCGCCGCCAGGATGGTAATGGTAACGGGAATTACCCCGCACATGGATATCTGCTCGCCATGGACGGTGTTGTACAACCCTTCTCCATCCAGGGCAAGCACGTGGGCAAGCGCCTTTTTATCTTTTTTCGAACCCTGGGCCCGGGATTCGTAATGGGACATATCGGAAGAGGCAACCAGCAGGGTGCTCTGTTTACACTGTTTCACCGCCTCCGCGATATCTTCGGCAAGGCGCACACAGTCACCAAAGCTTAGATGAGAAAAGGCGACCGGGGCAATCCGCAGGCGGGGCTGCAATGCCCGCAGTAAGGGTACCTGGACCTCCAGGGAATGTTCAAACCGGTGCGCCTGCTCATCTATGCTGATATCGGGGCAATGCCGTTGCAATGAGGCCGACAATTCAGTGGCGTGGGGTATGGTGGCGCCGGGAATCTCCCAGTCCATTGCCGATAATGCGACAGCTGCGCCGCGTCCATGATGATTGACGCCAAGAATTACTACCTGCTCTGGTATGATGGTTGCACAAAGGGTTTGAGCGGCCAGTTCGCCGGAATAGACGTACCCGGCGTGGGGTGCAACAGCGGCGATGGCCTGCCTGTCAGCCTGTTTTCCCGGCGACATGAAACCGGATATCTGCCGCGCAAGCGCTTGTTCTGAGCCGGGGTAGAACCGACCGGCAACGGCGGGGTGGCGGGTCATTTCAATTATTTCTCAATGCGGTTTGAGGTTCCGAGTGGCGCCCTGTTCGGCGTCGCGATTGATGATCGTATCGTCGATACCGGTAAAATTGCACACAAAGGTGACCCGCATCCCGCGACAGTGCAGGGAGCTCACGATCATGTCAAACACCGGTGCCGAGCGGGCATGACCGATATGGCAATAGTCATACGAGGTGATGCCGCACACATAGAGTTTGACGTGACCCAGCTCAATGGGCGTGAGCTCTTCCTTTTTATGGGTCAGGGTGTTATAGACGCGGATACTCATATCCTTCGACGATCATGATAAATGACAAAATATATCGCGGCGGTAGCATCCCTATTCACCGGTTTTTCCGTTAGAGCTGAAAATAATACACATCCCGGCCGGAAATCTCAAGCATGACCGATACCGCCTCCGCCCCCGGCAATACCACCCGAAGCTGGCGGGAGACCTTCATGAGCTTACGCCATCCACGGGTGGTCACCATGCTCATGTTCGGCTTTTCCGCTGGGTTGCCTCTGCTGCTTATCTTTTCTTCCCTTTCCGCCTGGCTTACCGAAGCGGGGGTAGCTCGTGCGGCGGTCACCTTCTTCAGTTGGGCGGCGCTGGGATTTTCCTTCAAGTTCGTCTGGGCCCCGCTTGTCGATCAGGTGCCGCTGCCCTGGCTCACCCGGCGGCTGGGCCGGCGGCGCGGCTGGCTGCTGGTGGCTCAGTTGCTGGTGGTTGTCGCCATCTGCTGGATGGCGTTGACCGATCCCACCGCCCATGGCGGTCAACTGGTGATGATGGCGTGCGCCGCCGTAATGCTCGGTTTCAGCGCCGCTACCCAGGATATAGTCATCGATGCCTACCGTATTGAGTGCGCCGAAAAAAATATGCAGGCCTTGCTGGCTGCCTCCTACATGACCGGGTATCGTATCGGTATGATCTTTGCCGGCGCCGGCTCGTTGCTCCTCGCCACCTATTTCGGCTCTACCGCGGAACAGTACTCATACGAGGCGTGGAGACTCACCTACCTCTGCATGGCCGGATGCATGGCGGTGGGGATCGCAACCACCCTGTCTATTGATGAACCGGCAATAAATCGTGCGGGAGTTGATAAAACCTACTCAACCAGCGAGTATAGCAGGATCGTGCTGCTCTTCGGTATTTCCGCCACGGTTTTTATTTCCAGTTTTTATTTCTCAGGATCCATAGCCGTACACGCTAAACAGAGTCTGGGAGGGTTGCTTCCCACCAGTGGTCATGTGATCGGGTTTTTCGTGGAGGCAGCGAGGCTTCTAACGGCAATTATATGCGCCCTCATCGGCGCCCTGACATTGACCGCGGCACGGTTGGTGAAACGTTCCATGCTGGAGGATTTCTATATCAACCCGATACGAGACTTCTTCAGCCGTTATCCGGTTCGCCTGGCATTGTTGATTTTACTGCTGATCGGTACCTATCGGATCTCCGATATCGTTCTCGGCGTGATTGCCAACGTATTTTATTTAGAACTTGGTTTCAGCAAACCCACCATCGGTACAACGGGGCAGGTTTTTGGTATGGTCATAACCATAGCCGGCACTTTTGTGGGTGGCATGCTCACCACCCGTTATGGGGTGATCCGTATTCTGTTTTTGGGAGCGCTTTTGTCGGCGGCCACCAATATCTTGTTTATTATTCTGGCCCAGGCGGGGCCAAATCTGCTGCTGCTCAGGGGGGTGATCGCCGCTGACAACCTCGCCGGAGGCATTGCGGCGGCTTCGTTCATCGCCTTTTTATCGAGCCTCACCTCAATCTCCTTTACCGCTTCCCAATATGCCATATTTTCTTCGTTGATGACCTTGTTCCCCAAGCTGCTGGGAGGATACTCCGGCACCATCTCTACCGCGGTCGGTTATCCCGGATTCTTTCTTTTTACCGCATTGCTGGGGGTGCCGGTGCTTGTGCTGATTGTGTTAGTGCGAAAAGTTGAGTAGCGGGATGGTTCAATGGTTACAGATGTCATTATGATAAACATTGGGTGTCGATTGAGATTGCTGAATCAGGTGCAAAATAGATGACCAAAGGGATTGTTGTGGCGGGACTTGCCGGCGGTTCCGGCAAAAGTGTTGCCTCGGTGGGGCTGGCATCGCTGTGGCGGCGGCGGGGCAAGACGGTGGCGCCTTTTAAGAAGGGGCCTGACTATATTGATGCGGGGTGGCTGCAGCGCGCCGCCGATGCACCATGCTACAACCTCGATCCCTACCTGATGAGCGCCGAGCAGATTACAGACTCGTTCGCAAGCCACGCAGCCGGTGCCGATATTGTTCTGGTGGAGGGCAATCGCGGCCTCTTTGACGGGGTTACCGCGCAGGCCGGTTACAGCACCGCCGATCTGGCGCTCATGCTGGATCTGCCGGTTCTGCTGGTGGTCAACTGCACCAAGACGACAAGAACGGTGGCTGCCATGGTGCTCGGCTGTCAACAATTTGCCCCGGAGCTTACCATCGCCGGGGTGATTCTCAATCAGGTGGCCACCTCCCGCCAGCACTCAATCATTGTCGAGGCGGTGACCGAGACCACCGGTATCCAGGTGGTGGGCGCCATACCTCGCCTGCCGGTTGATATTTTTCCCATGCGTCATCTGGGAATGATTCCCACCCAGGAATATCCCGAGCTTGACAAGGCCCTGACGGTACTGGCCGATACGGTGGAACGTGGCGTCGATTTAGATAGTGTAGAGAAACACGCATCCGAGCTGAACCTGGTAAAAAAGATCTCCGCCCCTGCCGCACAAGAGGTAAGGAAGGATGTAAGACTAGGGGTTATCCAGGACAGCGCCTTTCAATTCTACTATCCCGATAATCTCGAGGCTCTGGCGCGGGCGGGGGCGAATCTGGTGTTTATCGATGCTTTGGCCGACCGGGAGCTGCCGCCTCTGGACGGCCTCTACATCGGTGGCGGGTTTCCCGAAACCAGTGCCGCGGTGTTGGCCGAAAACAGCTCGTTTCGCGATTCGGTGCGCCGCGCCGCCATGGCCGGACTACCGATCTATGCGGAGTGCGGCGGGCTGATCTATCTGGGTGAAAGCATCGACTATGATGGCACAAACTATCCGCTGGCGGGTGTTTTCCCGGTTCGTTTCGGCCTCAGCAAAAAGCCGCAGGCGCATGGCTACAGCCAGTTTGTGGTGGAGCGGAAAAACCCCTTCTATCCGGTGGGCAGCCGGGTCAAGGGCCATGAGTTTCGCTATTCAACAACAACCTGCAACGACAATGCACACATCGAATTCGCCGTCAAGATGGAGCGCGGTACCGGTTTTATCAATGGCGTCGATGGGTTGACCATACACAACGTGTTGGCGCTCTACACCCATGTCCACGCGGTGGCCACCCCTGAATGGGCACCACTTGTGGTGAAACGGTGCCGGTTGTCTCTTAATGAGTAGTGGTGGTACCGGTGCCCATCACCTTGGCGGCAATGCGCTGCTGTTGCTTGGCGGGTGGTTCCGGTTCGCGCCAGTGAATAAACTGCTGGGTAACACGCAGATATGAACCCTGGTCATCTTTGCATGTATCACAGATGGTCTCGGCGCCGTCCCGGTACATAATAATTTTTGAGGCGGGATCTCCGTTTTCATCCACCGCGGCCATTTTCCGGCAGCCGCAGTCAAGGCGTACCACTACTACGCCGACACCGTCCGGACTTCCCTCCAATATCCCTTCCACCATGGCGCGTTCACGTATTTCCAGGGCGGGTGTTTCTGGGGTTGTTTCTTCAAACTGGCCCATAATCGACTCTTCAGCAAAGAGATAACGGTTGTGCGCAGGGCGATTGCGCCACTGCACATTTTCATTCTAAACTATCTACTGAAGCCGGCCTGTGCAACCTTGCTGTTAAGGTAAAAATGGTGATGGTTAAGTACGACAAGGTAGGAATCGTTTTTGCTTGACAAAGCTCAGGCCGTACATTAATTGGGGATAGTCGTGTGTTACAACTGACGTTAATGATCAGTTTAGGCTGGCTAACCATTTGAAATGTTTAGCCTATTTATTTTTATTTTTGGAGGTGTATTATGTGGGAAGTTGTTGTAGACAAAGACAAGTGTGTCGGCGATGAGGAATGCGTAGGCGCATGCCCGGCTCAGGTTTTTGAAATGGTTGACGGCAAGGCCGAGCCTGTCGAGGCCGACGAGTGTCTGGGATGTGAGACCTGCATCGAAGTGTGCCCCGAGGACGCGATTACCGTAACTGAAATGTAGTCTTATTTCTTTTACGCATTAGTGTTACGCCCATTTCCCCGGGTGGGGAAATGGGCGTAACTGTTTGTGGTTACGGCGCTGTTGGCAGCTATGCACGAACGTTTCAGTCACTTTAAACCGGGAGTCGGCAAAAGAACACATCTGGCCAGCACCGCCCTGCTCTGGACGGTGGCGGGTGCTATCCTCATGGTACGTGGTTGGATGATTCTCTCTGAGGCCGGTTTTCTCTGGTGCCTTGTGGTGGCGCTCGGTTTCGGTCTGCTCAAGTCAACCATTCTGCTAGACAGAGTGGCCCGCCGCGCTGTTACGCGAATTCAAAGATTTGGTGAGCGCACCTGCATTGGCGCGGTATATTCTTGGAAGACATGGGCCTTGGTGCTGGCAATGATCTGTATGGGAATAATCGTGCGCCGGGTATCGTTGCCGCCGCCATTGGTCGGCACCGTCGTCTTCGCCATCGGTTTTTCCCTGCTGCTCTCCAGCCGTCATGGCTGGAGCGCCTGGCGCGACTACCCTGAAAAAACCGAGATTATATGATCGATTCATACAACAAGGTTTACATTGATGATCAGGCCCTGGCATTCAATTATCAACTGCTGGTGGAAACCGTACCAGCCGGGGGGCGGGTTCTTGCCATGGTCAAGGCCGACGGCTACGGCCATGGGATGGTGGAGGTTGCCCGTATTTTCGCGGCGGCTGGATGTAACCAATTCGGGGTAGCCGAGATCGGCGAAGGCGTTGTGCTGCGTGAGGCCGGCTGCACCGGGGATATCGTCATCTTTCTCGGGGTTGCCGAACACGAACTGGGATATTGCTTTACCCATTCAATCACCCCGGTGCTGTTCTCCCATGAGATGATCAGAATGGCGGGGGCCGAGGCTGCTCGCCGCGACACAAGGATTGGTGTCTATCTGAAATTTGATTGTGGGATGAGCAGGCTTGGATTTATGCCGGATCAGATCGATGAGGTACTCGCCACCCTCAAACAATACCCGGCTCTTGATCTTGCCGGGCTGATGACGCACTTTCCCTGTGCCGATGATCGCGGCTCCACCCACACTGTTGCGTCCGCAGCCGCGTTCCGCAATATGGTCGCCGGTGCCCATGAACTGCCGCTGGTGACTCACTCCCTTGGTAATTCCGGAGCCCTGTTGTATTTCACCGAACATGGCGGTGAGTTATTTCGGCCCGGTCTGGCCTTGTACGGCTACTATCCCGATGGTTCCGGCTCTCGCCCGGCCGATCGCACCACGGCGCTTCGGCCGGCGATGAGCTTTACCAGCCGGGTATTGCAGGTTAAAACCGTAGGTGCCGGCAGCGGCATCAGCTATGGTCATACCTATATAGCTGAGCGTGATATGGATCTGGCGGTGCTGCCGGTGGGGTACAGCGACGGCTACCTCCGTTCTCTGTCCAACCGGGCACAGGTGCTTATCGGCGGCCAACGGGCGCCGCTTCGCGGTCGGGTCTGTATGAACCTCTGTATGGTGGATATAACCCACATCCATGGAGTTCAACCTGGTGATGAGGTGGTGTTGATGGGCGCTCAGGGCGATGATCTGATCGATGCCGATGAGATCGGTACCTGGTGCGATACCATCAGCTATGAAATCCTGTGTGCTGTCGGCTCGGCCAATCAGCGCCTCTACGTATCGAAACAATGATTAGAACTCGTCTCAAAGAGCTGGTTGACGAATGTTTTCAACACGGCGTCGACAATGGATGGTGGAGCGAGGCGGCGGCCGGGAAATACGTGGTGGAGGCGCCCAAACACAAGAACCAGGGTGATTTCGCCACCAATCTGGCCATGGTTCTGGCCGGTATTGAAAAGGGTAATCCCCGCGAGTTTGCCGGACGCATCAGAGACTGGCTGGCCGATCATACCGAACTGATCAACTCAGTGGATATCGCCGGGCCCGGCTTCGTGAACATCCGCGTTGCCGCTGCTGCCTGGCATCAGGTCATCGCCACGGTCGCCGAGCAGGGGGAGCGGTTTGGCTATGGTAGTGTCGGCGGCGGCCGTAAGGTAATGGTGGAATTCGTCTCGGCCAATCCCACCGGGCCGCTTTCCATCGGCCATGGACGCCAGGCCATCCTGGGTGATTCCATTGCCCGGCTGCTGGAAGCCACCGGTCATGGTGTGACCCGAGAGTATTATTACAATGATGCCGGCCGGCAGATGCGCATTCTGGGGGAGTCGACCAGGGCGCGGTACCTGGAGTTGCTGGGTGAATCAGCACCTTTTCCGGAGGACGGCTATCAGGGCGATTATATCTACGATATCGCCCGCGAGTTAGTCGAAGAACAGGGTGACGCACTGAAGAATGAAACATCTGCGGCGCCTTTTACCGCCAAAGCCGAGCAGGTTATTTTCCGGATGATCCAGTCCTCTCTGCATCGTCTCGGTATCGAATTTGACAACTTCTATAACGAACGCTCCCTCTACGAAGCCGGTCTGGTGGATGCGGTAGTAGCTGATCTGCGGGAGTTGGGACTGGTCTATGAACAAGAGGGCGCCACCTGGTTCAGGGCAAGCTCATGCGGCCAGGAGCAGGATCGGGTCATCATCAAAAGCAGTGGTGAGCCCACCTACCGGCTACCCGATATTGCCTATCACCGGGAGAAGTTCAGGCGCGGTTTCGAATGGCTGATCAACGTTCTCGGCTCCGATCACATCGCCACCGTACCCGATGTGGTGGCCGGGCTTACCGCCCTTGGCCTTGCCGGTGACAAGGTTACGGTGGTATTGCATCAGTTTGTAACCCTGTTGCGCGACGGTAAACAGGTGAAAATGTCCACCCGCAGGGCCACCTTCATAACCGTTGACGAATTGCTCGATGAAGTCGGCGCCGATGTGGTCCGCTTCTATTTTCTGATGAGAAAGCCCGAGGCACAGCTTGAGTTTGACCTTAACCTGGCCGCCAGTCAGAGCCAGGAGAACCCGGTCTACTACGTGCAATACGGCTATGCCCGTCTTTGTTCGATGCTCAGGCAGGCGACCGAGCGGGGCTATGGTGAGGGTGCCGACACCGCCGACTATCGCCTGCTTGTGGAAGAAGAAGAGATCGAGCTGCTGAAGCTGATGGGCGCCTTTCCCACCCTTGTGGAACAGGCCGCGTTGAATCTGGAGCCGCACCGGATGATTTTTTACCTCAGAGAGCTTGCCGCTCACTTCCACAGCTATTATAACAAGCACCGGGTAATTGGCGAGAACAGACAGCTGACTTACGCCCGTCTGGCCCTGGCTACCTGCCTCAAGACGGTGTTTGGCAACGGGTTGAAGATGATCGGGCTCAACGCTCCGGAAACCATGTAGGGATGGCGAGCAAAGGCGGCAAAGCTAAACCGGGCATCAAATTCGAGGTGAGCCGCGGCGGCATCGGCGGCATCGGCATCGTCTGCTTTTGCATTTTTTTATGGATGTTCCTTTTTGGCGTCTGGGCCGGGCAGTCGCTGCTCAAACCCACCGAGCCGCTGACCACCAACTTTGATGCCGGCACGATCAGCGAGGAACAGCCGGTGTTGTACATGGATGAATCGAAGAAAAGCAAACCCTGAGAAGCATGCCTGAGCATTCTACGCAAGAAATGATCCGTAAAGCGCGCATGGACGATGTCCGGCACATTCATCGTCTGCTCCAACACTATGCCGATAAAAAGCTGTTGCTGGGCAGATCCATCAGCTCGCTCTACGATCATCTTCGTGATTTTGTCGTCTTTGAGCAAAACGGCTCCGGCTTGAGCGGTGTCTGCTCCCTGCATATCTGCTGGGAGGATCTTGCCGAGATTCGCTCACTGGCGGTTGTCGAGGCCACCCACGGCAAGGGGGTAGGGCGCCGTCTGGTGGAGCATTGTCTGGATGAGGCCGCTGGCCTGGGCATCAGCCGGGTATTCACCCTGACCTATCAGCCGCAATTTTTTCGAAAACTCGGGTTCAACGACATCGATAAGCGTGAACTTCCCCATAAAATCTGGAGCGACTGTCTCAATTGCACCATGTTTCCCGACTGTGATGAGGAAGCATTGCTCTATGAAACACGAAACTGACTGCTCTTCCTTCTTCTTACATAGATTATGATCGGTAAAGCCCTCACCAAGGTATTTGGCAGCAAGAACGAGCGGGTGCTCAAGCAGATGAGCTCAGTGGTCACCCGTATCAATGAACTGGAGCCGGAGACGGCGACCCTGACCGATGCTCAATTGGGCGCCAGAACAGAGGTGTACAAGGACCGGTACAGCCGGGGTGAGTCACTGGATGAGTTGCTTCCCGAGGCGTTTGCTACCATCCGGGAGGCCTCAAAGCGGGTATTGGGCGAGCGTCATTTCGATGTTCAGCTGCTGGGCGGCATGGTGCTGCACCAGGGTAATATCGCCGAGATGAAGACCGGTGAGGGAAAAACCCTTACATCCACCCTGGCGGTCTATCTCAACAGCCTCAGCGGCAAAGGCGTACACGTCGTCACGGTTAACGACTATCTGGCCAGCCGCGATGCCGAATGGATGGGCCAGGTATATCAGTTTCTGAATCTTACCGTGGGCAAGATTGTTCACAATATGCCGGATCAGGAGCGTCGTGAAGCGTACCGTGCCGACGTCACCTACGGCACCAACAACGAGTTTGGGTTCGACTATCTGCGCGACAACATGAAATTCGACCTCGCCGATTTCTGCCAGCGCCAGTTCAACTATGCCATTGTCGACGAGGTCGACTCCATTCTTATCGATGAGGCGCGTACCCCGCTTATTATCTCCGGGCCCGCCGATATCTCCACCGATCTGTATCGTAACGTTGATCGGATCATGAAAAAATTCAAGCGCGATGTCCACTTTACGGTGGATGAGAAGGCTCGCCAGGTGACCCTCAATGAGGACGGCATCGCCCTGGGTGAAGAACTGCTTACCATCGACAATCTCTACGATCCGCGCAACATTGAGTATCTGCACCATCTCAACCAGTCCCTCAAGGCCCATGCCCTGTTCAAGCGTGATGTGGATTACATCGTCAAGAACGGCCAGGTGGTCATCGTCGATGAATTCACCGGTCGTACCATGGAGGGCAGGCGCTACAGCGATGGCTTGCATCAGGCCCTGGAAGCAAAGGAAAAGGTGAAAATCGAGCGGGAGAATCAGACCTTTGCTTCCATCACCTTTCAGAATTACTTCCGCATGTATGACAAGCTTGCCGGGATGACCGGTACCGCCGATACCGAGGCGCCCGAGTTCAAGAAGATTTACGATCTCGACGTGGTGGTGCTGCCCACCCACATGGAAATGATCCGTACCGATTACGCCGATGTCATCTACAAAAATATCGATGCCAAGTATCGGGCGATAATTAAGGAAATAGCCCACTTGCACGAAAAAGGGCAGCCGGTGCTGGTGGGTACCGTCTCCATCGATGTCTCCGAAAAGATCGCCTCCATGCTCAAGAAGAAAAAAATCCCCCATGAGGTGCTCAACGCCAAGCACCATGAACGGGAGGCCGAGATCGTCGCCCATGCCGGACAGCTGGGCAAGGTCACCATCGCCACCAACATGGCCGGACGCGGCACCGACATCAAGCTTGGCGAGGGCGTCGTTGATGTGGGTGGCCTGCACATCCTGGGCACCTCGCGGCACGAGTCGCGGCGCATCGACAATCAGTTGCGTGGCCGTTCCGGCCGGCAGGGCGATCCCGGTTCATCGCGTTTCTACCTTTCCCTGGAGGATGATCTGCTGCGCATTTTCGGTTCCGGCCGGCTTTCCGGGATTATGGACAAGCTCGGCATGGAAGAGGACGAGCCCATTGAGCACACGATGATTACCCGGGCCATCGAAAATGCCCAGCGCAAGGTAGAGGGCCACCACTTTGAAATTCGTAAACACCTGCTGGAATATGACGATGTCATGAACAAGCAGCGCGAGGTCATTTACAAGCAGCGCCGTGAGGTGCTGGAAGGTGACAACGTTCAGCAGGTTATCGCCGATATGACGGCTGATCTGATCGACGGAATTGTCGATGAGATCGCCCAGGATCGGGTAACGGCGGATGAATGGGACTGGCAGACCTGTGATCAGCGGATTGAGGAAATTTTTCAGCGTAAACCGAGCTGGAGTGATGAAGAGCGGGCCGGATTCAAGGAGGAGAACCTGCGCCAGGCCATCGAACAGGTCGCGCAAGCGGCAAAAGAGTCTCAGGATGAGCTTAATGGCGCTGACAATATGCGCCAGGTAGAGCGGATTATTCTGCTGCAGATGGTGGATTCACACTGGAAAGAGCACCTGCTCAACATGGATCATCTCAAGGAGGGAATCGGTCTGCGCGGATATGGCCAGAAAAATCCGCTTAATGAATACAAGCGGGAGGCCTTCGATCTCTTTGGTACTATGATCGAGACGGTAAAACAGCAGACCGTCACCAACCTCATGCGGGTCAGGCTGATGAAGCAGGAGGAGGTGGAGCGCCTTGAAGAGGAGCGCCGTCAGCGTCAGGAACAGCAGATGCGTCTGAACCGCGAATCCGGCGGCGACCAGCAGGAGGCTAAGGCGCCCATTCGCCGGGAAACTGAAAAGGTCGGTCGCAATGCCCCGTGCCCCTGCGGTTCCGGCAAGAAATATAAAAAGTGTTGTGGCAGGCTTCAATAACACGTTTTTCCGGGCCACCGCCACCGGCCGTATCCTTCTCATAGTCGTTGTTCGTCTGCGCGACGCCGTTGTCGATCTGTTACCGATTGTCCTGGTCATCGGTTTTTTTCAGGCGGTGGTCATTCGTGAACCGTTGCCCCAGGTTGGAGATGTTCTGATCGGTTCGCTTTTTGTCGTTGTCGGGCTGAGCCTGTTTGTGCAGGGACTGGAGACAGCGCTGTTTCCAATCGGCGAAAACCTGGCCGAAGCCCTGGCCCGGAAAGGCTCGCTTGCCTGGTTGATGATATTTTCCTTCGCCCTCGGCTTTGCCACCACCGTGGCCGAGCCCTCACTTATCGCGGTTGCCGCCGAGTCCGCCGAAATAGCGGCCGGCAGCGGGTTGATCGATACCTCTGAAGAAAGCCAGAAGGGCTATGCCATGGGGTTGCGGCTCTTCGTCGCCGTTTCGGTGGGGCTGGCCATTGTCATCGGGGTATTTCGCATCCTCAAAGGCTACCCGATTCATTATCTGATCATCGGCGGCTATTGCCTGGTAATGGTGATGACCATGTTTGCCCCCAAGCAGATCATCGGTATCGCCTATGATGCCGGCGGCGTCACCACCTCCACCGTCACCGTACCGCTGGTCACCGCCCTGGGAGTTGGGCTGGCCACCGTTATTCGCGGTCGCAATCCGCTGGTGGACGGATTCGGGCTGATTGCCATGGCCTCTCTTTTGCCCATGGTGTTTGTCATGTTATATGGTTTGCTGGTCTTTTCCTAGGAGTGACTAAACGCTATGAGCCTGCTTATCGACTTCGGTCTCACTCTGCTTCTCACCATCCGTGACGTAATTCCTATCGTGGCGCTGATCTTCTTTTTTCAGCTTGTCGTCTTTCGCGCCTCTATTCCCCGGCTGCCCCATGTTCTCGTTGGTCTGGTCTTTGTGATCCTGGGACTCTCGATGTTTCTCATCGGTCTGGAGCGGGCCTTGTTTCCGGTGGGAGAGGCAATGGCGCGGCAACTTTCCGATCCCGACTTTATCACTCACTTAAGCGGCAAAGAGGATCTGCTGGAATGGACCGATTACGGCTGGATCTATCTCTTTGCCGCCACCATCGGCTTTGCCACCACCATCGCCGAACCTTCTCTGGTGGCGGTGGCCATCAAGGCGCAGGAAGTTTCCGCCGGCACCATCGACCGTCAGGGGCTGCGCATTGTGGTGGCGGTCGGCGTTGCCTTCGGCATCGGCCTGGGGACTTTTCGCATCGTCAGCGGCACGCCGCTGTACCTCTACATTCTGGTAGGCTACATCATCGTCATCATCCAGACCATCTATGCCCCTCGCCAGGTTATTGCCCTGGCCTATGATTCGGGCGGGGTTACCACCTCCACCGTTACCGTGCCTATCGTTGCGGCGCTGGGAATCGGACTTGCCAAATCGGTGCCGGGTCGTGATCCGGCCATCGATGGCTTCGGCCTCATCGCGTTTGCTTCACTGTTCCCGATAATATCGGTACTTGCCTATGCCCAGTATACCGATTATCGCTCCCGGAAAAAGATACCACGCCCGCAGCAAAGCTAACCAAGGAGAGAGTCATGCATTTCAAGGTTGTTCTGGCCAGCGTCAAACCCACCTATACCGACCGTGTCGTTGATGCCGGCAAGGGTGCCGGCGCCACCGGCGCCACCATCATTCCCGCCCGCGGCACCGGCATTCGTGAGGCCAAATCGTTTTTCGGCCTCACCCTTGAGGCGCAGACCGACATCATCATGTTTCTGCTCAACGAGCCGCTGGTGCAACCGGTGCTTGAAGCCATCCGTGCCGCCGGTGAGTTTCACAAACCGGGCACCGGCATCGCCTTCGTGCTGCCGGTGGACACGGTGATCGGCCTCGAATCCCAGATGGAACGACTCCAACAAAACGAGTAAGATGGGGACTGAGTAAAAATTGCTAATCAGTGAACAGAGCAACTGAGGATTGGAGAGGTGAAATGAGTAATTCTATCCAGGAGCGGGATTGGAAAGCTCAATGAAGAGGGCCGTGAGATTTTGGATTCAGAGGATTCTTCGGAGCATGAAAAATATCTCATGCTGTATCGCCATCTGAATAAATTAGATGACATCGTGGCCGACTGATTCAACGACTGGCGGCGTTCAAATGCAAAGTTTAAAATCTTGTTTCTTCAGAGAGAGGGACTGCTCAGCGATAATCATATTCAAAATTTCTCTGAAGAAATCCAGGCCCTTTTGCAGGAGTTTTGGAAATAATTGAGGGGGCCTTGAAAAATGAGAATTTTCGTTCAAGATCAAGGCGCGAGGAAAATTTTACCGTAGGCCGGGCTGATATTATCAGGATAAAATTTTAGAACATCGATGAGATTGGGCGAAAAGGCCATATTGCGAGGGTTTCTTAGATCTATCAAGAATTATTATTACCTGACCCCGATATTTATCCTGTTGTATTTGTTTAGCAATTTGAATCTCAGAATAGTATTTCCCGGGGATTTCCCCTATCTTCCCTATGGATACATGATTGGCTGCTTTATTGTTGGCGGCTTTGTGTTAAAAAGCCCTATTGCACTCAGTCTGTTTGCTCTTTTTGAAAGTGCTGTCAATATGCTAATGCTGATCCTGAGTATGCTCATGCCGCTGTGGAGTGTGGGAAACGATATCGATGCATTAAGTACCTTCAGGTTCGGCATCATCGAACTGATCCATTTTTGTATCGCCGCAACAGTTTTGCTGGTTGGGTTTTACGCAAATCCAATTATCAGAGGAAAAATCTGATCTGCTCTTGCTCCTTGAGCCGGTTTTTGCGGTTAATGGGGTGCGCTTGCCGAAGCTGACTACCGCACTTAGTATTTGCGATAGTTTTCCTTGACTGATTAAGTTGTAAGAAATCAGACTTGCAGTCTAAGATGGCTAAGTAAAAACAAAGCTATACTAGGAGTGGTGGTCGTTTTGACCTCGCAGGCGTACATATAGTACGCCGAGAAGTCAAAACGATCCCACGACGACGTAGAGCGAAGTTTTTACAACGCCATCATTAAGTGAGGCGTCGTGATCATGGGGCTAAAGCAGCAGCGCATTGAAGAACATCATATAACGATTGAGCCGTTTTACCTGCCGCTGGGCAGCGAGATCGATATCGGTCTGGCCGCCTATGGCCGGCAGCTGCCCTTGCTGTTGAAAGGGCCCACGGGGTGCGGCAAGACCCGCTTCATGCATTATCTTGCCTGGCGGCTCAAGCGCCCGCTTATCACCGTCTCCTGTCATGACGATCTTTCCACCTCCGATCTGGTGGGGCGCTACCTGATCAAAGGATCCGATACCATCTGGGCGGACGGCCCCCTGACCCGGGCGGTACGGGCCGGCGGCATTTGTTATCTGGATGAAATCGTCGAGGCACGCAAGGATACCACCGTGGTCATCCATCCCCTGGGCGATGACCGCCGGGAACTGCCCATTGATAAGCGTGGTGAGATTCTGCGGGCGCCCGCCGAATTTATGCTCGCCGTTTCCTACAATCCCGGTTACCAGAGCGTACTCAAGGATCTCAAGCCTTCAACCCGGCAACGTTTTGTTTCCCTGAACTTCAGCTATCCCGATCCGGAGCGTGAGGCCCTGATTGTGGTGCGGGAATCAGGCATTGACGAGGGGTTTGCCAACCGGCTGGTCAAACTCGGCGCCATGACCCGCGGCCTGAAGGAGTCGGGTTTGCCGGAAGGGGCCTCGACCCGGCTGCTTATTCAGACTGCCCTTCTGGTGCAAAACGGGATCGAGATCAAGAAAGCCTGCAACGCCGGTATCGTGCAGAGCCTCAGTGACGACAGCGACATAATCGAGGCTTTGGGGGAAATGGTGGAGGCGGTTTTTTAGGTGGTTCGGCCGAGCGTTATGGAGGCTCCAGCTATCCTCAGCAGGGGCCTTTTCCGGACATAGAGATGAACCATCAACAGTGTCGGGAGGTTTTTTACCGGCTTGTCAGTCCGTCGCTTCCCAACGAGTGGGAGGTGGATGATGCCCTGCTACCGCTTTCTCAATTGCACCAACAGCAGCAGGAGATGCTGCTGGCGCAGGTTCCGGTAATCTGGCCGATCAGCCATAGTCTCTGTCTCTATTTCATCGAGTATGGAGTCGGTGCCCTTACCCTGTTAAAACCCCACCATTTAGCGCCGTGGGTTCGGGCCATTCTCGGTGCCTATGAAATTGGTGGACTGCACGGCGCCCGGCCGCTGATCAGTGATGTCCGCCGCACCTTTCTGGAGCCGCTTGAAGCAGATGGCGAGGTATCTTTGGCTGATATTTCTTCACACCTCTCACTATTTGTCAGCGGTGTGGCCGGTCATTCCATGCAGGTGGCCGGCGATCTCTTGGCCCATACCGATACCACCACTATTTTTTTGCCGGAGAGGATGAATCAATTCTCCACCCGGCCGGTCAACCGACTCGCCTATACCCTGCTGGTTGTCCTGCATCAACGATTCTGTGCCCAGGGAACCCTTGATGCACAACCAGATAGTATTGCCGCCGGTGGCGCCGAATCAGATTCATCACGGAGCAAGGAGATCGTCGAACCACTGCCGGTGATACGGTTTTTCAATAGTTTTTCTCATCCCGTGCTGGCCGCTGACCTGTACCTGCTTTTTGAAACGGCACGCGCCATGCGCTGGATACACCACGAACTCGTCGGTCTTTCCCGACAGTTGGCTGAGCGGTCTCATGAGTTTATGGCACATTTCAGCCATACAACCATGCATACACCGGCGACACTACTTGGTGAAGCGGCGACGGCGATCTTGTTTGGCCACCAGCCGGTTACCCAAGGTGCGATCCATTTGTGCCGGATGGCGGCGACGAATCACTCGGCAGCTGACTCCATCACCGCGGTTGCCGATGGATACCGGCTCGTCGCCGATCTATCCGCCCCCTATGAGCGTCCTTTTGTATTAGCCTTTGTGGGGGAGCTTGCCTTTGCCAAGGCCGCTGGAGAACGCGAGCGCCAGCGCCTTCAGCGCCGTCACCGGTTTATCTCTGAGCTTGCCGGCCTGCTTGCAAGGCAGATTGAGCCTGAAGAAAAGATGGAGGGGGTAAGAGGTCGGGACGCTTCGGCTGCTCCACCTCTCGTCCTGTTGCCGGCGGATAAAGAGGGAAAGAGACGGGTGCTGAGCAGTGACAATGAATCGAGGCTGCTGCCCGAAGAGCTGGCGCGACTGGCGGCGGCCATCGAGGCGGATCTGGGGAGTATGCCTGAATCATATCTGAGTGCGGCGGCCGGGCTTGCCGGGGGCGGGATCAGTGGTGATAACGGACAGGGTGAAGATGGGGCGACCAGCGAGAGGGACAATGTCCTGGTGTTGGATGAGTGGGACTACCGGCGGTCCGGCTATCGTCTCAATTGGTGCCAGGTTCGGGAAAAACCGGTGGAATCCATTCGCTCGAACTTTGTCGCCGCAGTGCTTGCCCGTCGGCAGGCGATGATTTTAAATCTGCGCCGTCAGTTTGAACAATTACGGACGGATCAACGGTTCAGCGGCCGCCAGAGTGACGGCGTCGATCTTGATCTCGATGCGGTGGTTGAGGCCCGCTGCGACTTCAGAGCCGGCATCAGCCCATCCGAAAATCTGTTTGTGCGGTTGTTGCGAAACGACCGTGACATCGCCACCATCGTTCTGGTGGATATGTCCAGTTCCACCGAAGGGTGGATCGGCACCGTATTGAAGGAGGCTTTGGTGGTGCTCGGCGAGGCATTTGATACGGTTGGCGATCAATTCGGCATCTACGGGTTCTCCGGCATGCGCCGCAGCCGCTGTGAGATCTTCACCATCAAGCGGCTGACTGAATCATACAGCGAAGAGGTGCGCGAACGGCTCGGCGCTATTTCCGCGCGTGAATATACCAGGCTCGGGCCGGCCGTGCGCTGGGCGGCACGGCTGATGAAAACGGTGGAAGCCAGAACCCGGCTGCTGTTGATTCTCACTGACGGGAAACCGGAAGATTACGACGATTACAAAGGCGAATATGCCATCGAAGACAGCCGCAAGGCGCTGCAGGAGGCGCGTGGCGACGGTCTGCACACCTTCGGTATTACCGTTGACCAACAGTCCCATGACTATCTGCCGCACCTGTTCGGTGAGGGGAACTACATATTTGTTGATGATCTGGCAAAGCTGCCGCATCGCCTGGTGGAGATGTACCGGTTGCTGACCTCGTAGAACCCGCCGGCGGCTCTGCCGGCGTCCTTATTTTCTGTTGCGGCGATAGCGGGTGCGGACCACAATGATTCCGGCGACAAAACCGGAGAGGTGGCCCTCCCAGGAGACGAAACCGAAATGAGGCATCAGCCCCCAGAGTGCGGTCCCGTAAAAGATAAAAACCAGTATCGAGACAATAATCGAACTCCAAGTCTTTCGATAGAAACCCAACAGCAGCAGATACCCGATATACCCATAGATAATGGTGCTGGCGCCGATATGATAGGCCGGTCGGCCGATCAGCCAGGTTCCCAGGCCGCCAAGCAGCATAAGCCAGAGCGTTATCTTGACAAAGTCGCGGCGCTCCACGGTGAGCATCACCCACATCAGCACCGCCAGACTCACCGTGTTGGCCGCCACATGCACCAGATCGGCGTGGAGAAACGGAGCAAACAGTATCCCTCGCAACCCCACCAGGGTACGCGGCATGATGCCGAACTGTTGTAACGGGATGATCTGGCCGAGCAGGGCAATTCCCCAGAGGATCGCGGTTATCGTGAAAATGAACGAAACCGCCGACAAGTAACGCTTCAATTACCCAAGCCTCTGATCACGGGCTATGCTGATGCCACTCTGTGCAACCGTTTACAGCGCAAACAGAACACGTCAGCTTTGGTGTAGTCGGGTGGGATTTTGAGCGTCGCCCCGCAAGGGCAGGAGATGAATCGATAGTTGCGTGAGCGCCAGATGGCGTTGGTGGCGTCACGGCTTCGGTTGATCTTTGTATCAGCCTCAGGTGCGGTCGCGGGAGCAGAGATACCGGCAGCTGCGACCATGGCGGCTGCCGCCAATGGTACCGCACCGGTGCCGGTGGTAGGAGAAGGCGGGGCTACGGCGGGCTGTTCGGCAAGCGCCGAGGCGGGGATAATGGAGGAATTGCTGCCCGACACCGAACGATACATTTCATCGTACTGAGCAAATCCGGCACCGTTGCCGATCCCACGTAAAATTTTGATGCGCTTGTCGATGGGCGGGTGGGTGGCGAACAGTCCGGTGGCCGAGAGTTTCTGCAGGGGGTTGATGATGTACATGGGCGCGGTGACCTTGTCGGTGCGCTTCATTTTCTCCTTCGAGCCTGATATCTTCTCAAGCGCCCCGGCCAGCCCCTCGGGATAGCGGGTATAAATGGCGGCACTGGCATCGGCCAGATATTCACGTTTACGCGATACGGCAAGATAGATGATACGGGCCAGGATCGGCGCCAGGATGATCAGCACCAGGCCGATCAGCACAATGAAAATCTGGGCCTGCCCGCCGCCGTTTGAGGTTCGCCTGCGCATGCCGCCGTAAAACAGAAAGCGGGTGGTGAGTTCGGCGATCAGCACAATGGCGCCCAGCATAACGCCGATCATGGTCATAAAGAGGACATCGCGGTTCTTGATATGGCCCAGCTCGTGGGCGATAACACCCTGGAGTTCGTCGCGATTGAGCTTGGCCAAAAGCCCGGTGGTCACCGCAACCGCCGAAACTTCCGGCTTGCGCCCGGTGGCAAAGGCGTTGGGGGAGGGGTCATCGATGATATAGATGTCCGGCATGGCGGGAAGCTGGGCGGCGATTTTCATCTCCTCGACGATGTTGAACAGACGGGGATGATCTTCTTTGCTGATTTTATGGGCGCCGGCCACCTGCATGAACAGGGTCTTGCCCTGAAAAAAGCCCACCAGACTCAGGGTTGTCCAGATAGCAAAGGCGATGAGCAGACCGATGGGACCGGCCCCGGGCCCAACCGTTATCTCCGCCGCCGCATAGCCCACCACGAAGAGCAGGGCGGCCATGATTATCACCAGCATGGCCGAACGGCGCTGGTTAGCGCGGATCAACTCCCACATGGTGTGGCCGATCCTTATGTTGTGAAGTCAACCTTTGGAACCGCTCGCTCCTCGGGCACCTCGATTTCAAAAAATTCCGATTTCTCGAAATTAAACATTGAGGCGATGATATTGGTGGGGACCATCTCTACCTTATTGTTATAAAGCATGGTCGCATCGTTATAGGCCTGACGGGAGAAGGCCACCTTGTTTTCGGTGGAGGTCAGTTCTTCCTGCAAAGAGAGAAAATTCTGGTTGGCCTTGAGATCGGGATAGGCCTCGGAGACGGCAAACAAGGATTTAAGGGCGGCGGTGAGCATCCCTTCTGATTTACCTGCCTCGGCCGGGCCCGTGGCGCTCATGGCGGCGGTGCGGGCCGCCGTTACCGCCTCCAGGGTCTGCCGTTCATGCTGCATGTATCCCTTTACTGTTTCGATCAGATTGGGGATCAGATCATGGCGCCGTTTGAGTTGTACGTCGATCTGTGACCAGGCGTTGCGCACCGCATTGCGGGCTCCCACCAGACCATTGTAGAGACTGAATACGAAGATGGCGAGAACGACGATGACAGCCAGAGTAATGAGTGATCCAGTCATGGCACGATCCTCCAGGTGAGCAGGGGTAGGTTATGCTTCTTCTTTCAGGACATGTTTGAAAAAATCGAGCAGTGCTTCACTGCTTGGCGATAAGCGGCCGGGACCATCGTCCGGCACCCGCAGGGTCTCGATGATCTCATTGGCGTCAAACCAGATACCGTGGCCATTGCTGCATCGATCCAGCACGACGGACTTACCGTTCGGACTGATTTTCTCCATTTTCCGGTGGCAGATGGGACAGCGTCGAATTGCTTCAGTACCGGCCACGGTGACGAAATTCAAATCGATCTGGTTCTCAGAGAGACCGATATGTTCGAGCATAAGTTCGATTTCACCACTGTCGAACCACACCCCAAAGCAATCGGTGCAATAATCAAGTTCGATCTGCTCATATTCAAACACCACCATGGGGCTTCGGCAGACGGGGCAGTTCATGGTTTTTCCTGGTGGCGGTTTAGTGAAGTCGTGCTAAAAACTCCTCTATCGGTCATTCTCGGCTTGTTTGAAATCAATAATTAATTCAAATTACTGGATTCCCGCTTTCGCGGGAATGACGAAAGCAAGCAATATCAGGGTTAATACGGATTCATCATACCTATCAGCCGAACAGTTTTTCCGGCTGCATCAGGTGCTCTTCCATATGTTTGAGTTCTTCGATGCCGGTATAGACAATAGAGGGGTCGACGGCAAGCTCCTTTTCGGGCAGTTTATCCTGATAATCCAACTTACTGAGGACGAATTTCATACAGTTGAGCCGGGCCAGTTTCTTGTTGTCGGAACGGATGATTGTCCATGGCGCGATGGAGCGGTTGGTTTCCTGCAACATCTGAAATTTTCGCAGTGAGTACTGATCCCAGTATTGCTGGGCAAGTTTATCCACCGGAGAGAGTTTGTATTGTTTGAGGATGTCATGTTTGCGCGACTCAAATCGATCGTTTTGAATCGTTTTGGAAACGGAAAAGTAAAATTTGAACAGGACGATCCCGTCTTTGACCAGCAATTCCTCCAGCAACGGTACATCCTTGAGAAACCGCTTGTTCTGCTCGTCGGTACAGTATCCCATTACCGGTTCCACCATGGCCCGGTTATACCAGCTGCGATCAAAAAAGACGATCTCTCCGGCGGCCGGCAGGTGGCTGATATAGCGCTGGAAATACCACTGGGTCTGCTCCGTTTCGTTGGGCTTGATCAGGGCCACCACGCGGGTATAGCGCGGGTTGAGATGGGCGGTAAAACGTTTGATGGTGCCGCCCTTGCCGGCGGCGTCTCGACCTTCGAAGATGAGCAATACCCGGCGGCCGTCGCTTTTCATCGCTTTTTGCAGCTTCATCAACTCCACCTGCAGGGTGCGAAGCTCGATCTCGTAGGCAAGCAGCGAATTCTTCACCCAGACCGGCGTTTTTTCTTTGCCCTCCTTGGCATCGATGTGACGCAGGGCGGTGAGTTCCTGCAGCTTAAGGTTGTTTTTTTTTGTTTTTTGCTTTTCTGCCCCGTTGGTGCCGTTGCCCATGGTTCACTCCGCTTTGCCAGCTGCCGCGTATCGGCATTTAGTTGTAGAAAAGACGTGTTGAGAGAATAAACGTGATGGCTTCGTAAAAATCCCAATTACGGTCATTGCGGAGTTGATCCGAAATCCATAATCATTTGAACTTACTGGATTCCCGTTGCAGCCTGCCCTTGAGTGTTGTTATCGAGGGCGGGAATGACGTTAGCAGGCTAATTCAAAATTTCTACGAGTTCATCAAACGTATAGTCTAGCAAATTACCGGCAATAAGCTCAAGCATTAAACGGTGGTTGGTTGAAATGGGTGTCGATCTGAGAAAAAAACCTGCCCACCTGGGCCGGGGCGTGGGCGTCGGAACTTGCCACCAGAGTGATATTGAGATCGCGGGCACGATCGAGAATCCAGGGCGCTGGAAACATCAGTGATCGTTTGGCAAGACCGGAGGTATTTATCTCAAGGGCGATGTTACGGTCTCGCAGGGTGTGCAGAAGCTGATCGACCTGAGATCGATGCTGCTGTGTAAAGGTAATGTCCGGATGAAAAGAGAGCCCGGCATCGAGGTGACACAGCATATTGGCGGGGATTATCCCGGCCGCCTGGGTAAGTGCATCGAGATAGTGGCTCAGTACCGCTGCTGTGCCGTAGCGGCTAATGGCATCGAGGCTCTGCCGGCTGCTGGAGAGCAGATTGAGGTGGTTGGAGGAGCCGGGCACTCGAAAAAAGTGATAGGAGAGGCCGATCCAATCCCAGGATCGGCCGGCAATCCGGGTCAGCAGACGCTGTGGGCATTCCGGATTGTAGCCGACTTCGACGCCAAGCAGTATCTCGATTTCATCGTGATATCGCTTTTGCAGGGTTTCCCCCTCCGCGAAGTAATCATCAAAATCCTCTTCCGTAAGCCAGGTCCTGTATGAGTAGGAAATCTCCTCCTCCAGATGTTCCAGAAACACCATACGCTTCAGGCCCTTTCTGATTGCCTCCTGAACGTACTGCTCCATCGTTCCCACCGCATGGTTGCAGCGCGAGGTGTGGACATGCATATCGGTCTTAGTATCAATTATCATTGCTGATACTCAGATATCGTGCGCCGTTGGTGAAGAATATTGTAGCGGGTGCCTTTGCAAGGCACTCTCGACATAGAGGTGGGAGAATCTGGAATCAGGCGTTGCCCTTGGGGAAAAAGTGAAGCATTCCGTCGATGTCGGAGGTGTCGCAGAAATGGCCCTGCTCCAGTTCCAGGTCGATGTATTCTTCGATTCCTTCGATATCAAAGCTCATACTCGGCCCGTCCGGCAGGTGGTAGATTATTGTGTTGACCTTGGTGAGATCAACGGATCGAACAAGAAATTTCATAATGCTCAGCCTTGGTAAAATGAGGCGCCGGCAGCGTGTCGGATGCGCGACTGTCGCTGAGTTTATAAGTAATAAGCTGGACAAGTGCAAGCAGAAAGCACCATGGGAAACTGTCCATGCGCATATCAGGGAGGTCTAATCGGCACCACCAATTGACACTAACCGGCAACCCGTATAAAATGATGGGTTCGTAAAAACCGTGCATTTGCTTGCGAACGTCATTCCCGCCCTCGATAACAACACTCAAGGGCAGGCTGCAACGGGAATCCAGTGATTTCAGTTAATTATGGGTTTCGGGTCTATTCCGGTACGACGGGAATATGGGTTTTTACGAAGCCATCATAAAATGGCTAATGGCAATGGACATACTTATTGTGTGACCAGAATGCACAGCATCGTGCAACCCGATAACTGAACCAGTTTTTTTTGAGGTATTACTTCATGAGCATCAACAAAACAATCGGTAAAGAAAAAACCGTTTTCGGTAAAACCACCAACCCGTCCAATATTGAGCCGATCAAACTGACCGAGAACAGTCGACTCCGTTTTCGCTGTCACCCCGGAGTACGCTGTTTCACCGCCTGCTGCGGCAATATCAAAATCATCCTTACCCCCTATGATATCCTTCAGTTGACCAAACGGCTGGGTATGACCGCCGCTGAATTCCTCCATAAATATACCGAGCCCACCTATCTGGAAAAAACCGATATGCCCGGCGTGGTAATCAAAATGCGCGAATCGGACAATAAGTGTTCCTTTGTCACCGATCAGGGGTGCACCGTCTATACCGATCGGCCCACCGCCTGCCGCTACTACCCGGTGGGGATGGCTGATTTTCGTGAGGGCGGCGGCAGGGATGAGCATGGCAATGAGCTGACCGCCGATGAGGACAAATTTTATTTTCTGGTGCGTGAAGACCATTGCAAAGGGCATGAAGAGGATAAGGAGTGGACGGTTGGCGAATGGCGGGCCGATCAGGGCGTTGATGTCCGTGATGAGATGAACAAAAAGTGGTTGCGGTTGATCATGCGACGTAAATCATTTGGTCATCAGGCAACGCTTTCCGAGCAGGCCAAGCGCATGTTTTTCATGGCCTCCACCGATCTGGGACATTTTCGCCGTTTTATCTTTGAGAGCTCCTTTCTCGACACCTACGAGGTTGACCCGGAGGTTTTGGAAAAAATCCGTACCGACGATGTCGAGTTGATGCATTTTTCCTTTGAATACCTTGCCCACACACTGTTTGGCGCCAAGAGTCCACTGCTTACGATCAGGCCGGAAAAGGTGAAAGAGAAGGTAACCCAGCTGCAGAAAAAAAGAGATGAGGCGGTGCTGGAAGCAGTGCAGGATTACGAGGATCTGAAGGCCGGCCGCGGGGGCGAAAAATAGTATTTTCCAAGATTCCCATATGGGGCGCCGGGTGCTCTCTGACAAGGATGTGGTAAGACTGCTGGCGCCGCTGGTCGATGATTCCCAGTTTGTCTTTTTAGATAACGCCAGACCGCAATCAGGCCCTCAGAGGTCTCTGCTGTTCGTCCAACCCAACCAGATGCTGGTGTGTCACGCCGGCGATGATCGCGGTCATTTCTTCGACAAGATGCGTGATTTTCTTGACCGTGGCCACCATCTGGCCGGCTGGCTGGCCTATGAATTCTTCCATGACCAGAGATTTCGTCGCCCGCCTCATACGTCCGATATCGTCGCCGAATTCGGTGTCTATGATCATCCTCGGGTAATCGACGGCACCGGCCCACCGCTGCCTGAGCCGGATCTTGTGGACCTCGCCTATGGTATCGAGGACCTTTCTCCTTCCATGAGCCGGGATCAATACTGTCGCGCCATCGAGCGCATCCTTGCCTATATCGGCGCGGGCGATACCTATCAGGTCAATTATACCTACAAATTCACCTTTTCCTTCACCGGCTCCATTCTCGGCCTTTACCAGGCGCTCAGGCGCAGCCAGCCGGTTCCCTATGGGGCGCTGATACGCAGCGGCACACGCTCTATCCTGAGTTTTTCACCGGAGCTCTTTTTTCGCTGTGAAGGCGGCCGGATTACCGCCCGCCCCATGAAGGGGACCAGTAAACGGGGACACAGTACGGACGAAGATCGAACCCGTGCCCGCGCCCTGCATGGCGATGGCAAGAACCGCAGCGAAAACGTCATGATTGTCGATCTGCTGCGCAACGATCTCTCCCGCCTGCTGTCTGAAATCGGCGGCGGCACCGTTCACGTTGAGTCGCTTTTTGATGTGGAGACCTATCGTTCCGTGCTGCAGATGACCTCAACGGTTGTCGGCTCGGGTTTTCCTATATTTCCGAAAGGGCGGATCGATCCGGGGATGTTTTTCAAGGCGCTGTTTCCCTGCGGCTCGGTAACCGGGGCGCCAAAAATCCGCACCATGGAAATTATCGATGAGCTGGAAACCCAGCCGCGCGGCGTCTACACCGGCGCCATCGGCTACTTCGCCCCGGATGGCACCGCGGTGTTCAACGTCCCCATCCGCACCCTGGTTGTTCAAAACGATCGCGGGGAAATGGGAATCGGCTCAGGTATCGTGGCCGACTCAATTCCAGAGCAGGAATGGGAAGAGTGCCTGCTCAAGGCACGGTTCGTCACCAACCCGATGGTACCCTTCGGCTTGCTGGAGACCATGCTCTATCAGCCCGGTACCGGCTACCAGTTCATTGAAGATCACCTCGCCCGGCTGGCGGAGGCGGCCGAGTATTTTCAATACCAGTGTGATCTACCAACAATCCGCCGTAGTCTGGAGGATTATGGCCGTTCACTAAGCGTTTCCAGCTGTGCCCGGGTTCGGCTGGTGCTGCAGAGCGACGGTGAAATGCAACTGCATTCCACTCCATGCGATCCGCCCGGCGCAACCAACTTTACCGCGGCCACGGCCCTTGACCCGGTGGTGATCGGAATCGCCGCCGAGACCATTGATACCGATACCCCGTTTTTTTCCCACAAGACAACCAGGCGTGACGAGTATGAACGATTTTACGCCGAAGCTGCCGAAAAGGGTCTGTTTGATATGGTGCTGGTAAACAGTCGCGGTGAAGTGACCGAAGGCTGTATCACCAATCTCATTGTTTATAAGAACGGAGAATATCTTACCCCAGCCGCTCAGTGCGGGCTGCTGCCCGGCGTCAGGCGTTCCCGCCTGTTGGCCGGTGCCGGCGGAAAACCGGTACGTGAAGCGGTTCTGACCCCTGCCGATATTAACACGGCCGATGCCCTGTTTGTCTGCAACGCGATTCGCGGCGTTTTACCGGCACGGCTGGCCCGGAAAGATTGTGAATAAAAATTGCACGGACAATCATGATGAACTCGTAAAAATCTCAAAACTGCTTGCTGCCGTCATTCCCGCCCTCGATAACAACACTCAAGGGCAGGCTGCAGCGGGAATCCAGTAATTTTAAATTATTATGGGTTTCGGTTCAGCTCCACCATGACGGTAATAAGAGGTTTTTACGACGCCATCAATCTTTATCAATGCACGGAAGAGGGTTCATCCGGTGGCGCCCCTTTCGGGGCGACGATTAACTGGTGCTCTTCTCCCAGTGCCCGTACCATGGTCATAAAGGAAGAGGGCAGCGGTACCTCGCGCTCCGTCTCCAGCAGGCCGATTGTATCGGCGGTTACCAGTGCCCCTGATTGCGGCCGGTTTTCTTGATTGTCACACAATGCCTGGATACGCAGGGCATCGGTGAGGGGGGCGCGGAGGTGGCTGAGGTTGTCGGCGAGCCCCAGCAGTTCCTGTTCGATAAGAGCCTGGTTTTCGCGGCCAAATTCCATGTATCTGGGGTCAGGATTGGGAGTACCGAATACCTCATTGGTGATGGCGCCGGCCAGCATGGCACGCCTGGTGGCGGCCATGTCCGGGTGATGGTGCTCAACCATGGCCCGCACCTCCTTGTAGAGCACCATCTGCACCAGCGTTACCGCCTCGCGCAGCGCACCAATCAGCCGCGATGAGGGGGGCGCGGTATCATCATATTCCATCAAATCACCATTTTTACTTCGGGATACCCTTGCAGCCGGGAAAAAATGGCGTCCCGCTGCTGCTCATCATCCACCCGCACGGTGGCATTAAGGCTGCAATAGGATCCCCGGCGGCTGGTACGTGAATGGGCAATGGCGGGTACCAACGGGGCACAGGCGGTGAAGATGATTTCGCGCAACCGCGCTTCATCGGCGCCGATGACCGTATATTCCCACTCACACGGATAATCGATGTCAGGTTTGCGATGGGTAATCAAGAGAGATCCGAAAATATGTTTATTCAATGAATTGATGAATTCGTAAAAACCTCAAAATTTCTTGCTATCGTCATTCCCGCGAAAGCGGGAATCCAGTGATTCCAATTAATTATGAGTGTCGAGGCAACTCCGTTATGACTGGTATATGGGTTTTTACGAAAGCATCATTGAATTGATACTAACTCACGACCTTCTAAATTAATCAGATTGATCCATAGTTCAAACAGCAAGCGGCGCCACCGGGAGGGTCGATCTCCAGATCGACCAAAAAAGAAGTTGAGCAATCCACAAACTCGATTCTTTTTGCCACCATTACTGATCGCGTCGTAAAAACCCATATGCCCGTCATACCGGAGCTGACCCGAAATCCATAATCATTTGAAACTAATGGATTCCCGCTGCAGCCAGCCCTTGAGTGTTGTTATCGAGGGCGGGAATGACGTTAGCAAGCAAATTCAGAGTTTTTACAAATTCACCATCATTACCCCGCCAAAACTCCACGCAGACCCATAATACGCTCACGAGCCTGGTCAAGTCGACCGCGGCTCAGCCATCCCCTGGCAAGGGCCTCAGCGATGGCCTGCTGCGCCTCCACCAGCACATCGGGTTGATACACCAGATTATTGCCGACAATAAGCAGATCGACACCTGCCGCCAGCGCGCGCCATACCGCCTCACCAAAGCAATAGCGCGAGGTGATGGCGCCCATCTGCAAGTCATCGCTCACCACCACGCCGGAAAAACCCAGCTTCTCCCGCAGCAGACCGGTTATGGTGCGGTGGGAGAGGGTGGCCGGGTGCTCGGCGTCGAGGCGGCGGTTGAAGAGATGCCCGGTCATGATCATATCCACCTCGTTTGCCGAAATCAGACGCTGATATGGAATCAGCTCGTCCGGCTGCCAGGTGGCGGAAATATCCACGAAGCCGTGATGGGAATCGCCACTGCTCGAGCCATGACCGGGAAAATGCTTGGCCGATGATACCACCCCGTATTGTCTGTGCGCCCTGATCCAGGTGCCGGCATGGTCGGCAACCGCTTCCGGCTCTGAAGAAAAGGCGCGCTCCAGGGCGCCGATAATCGGGTTGTGGAGATTGCAATTCACATCGGTAACCGGGGCGAAATTGCAGTTGATTCCCGCCTCGTGCAGCATCTGCGCACAGCCTGCCGCCTCCCGGCTGGTGGCCCCGATCCCCTGTAATCCTAATTGCGAAGCAGACGGGTAGTCTGAGAAGCCGTTACCCGCGGAAAGCCGCTGCACGGCACCTCCCTCCTGGTCGACGCCGATCAGCAGCGGTTCGGCGCGCAGGCTTGAAAGCGCTGCATTCAGTGCCCGCAGCTGGGCTGGAGAGGTGATGTTGCCGGGGCTTTCAGGGCTGTGCAGGCATCTACCAAAAAGGATGACGCCGCTGAGGTTGCGTTCGGTGATGTCGCGGACAATAGGATCGCCGCTGTCGATACTATCGCCTTGAAAACCGAGGATGAAGAACACGCCGATGTCATGGACTGACTCCATCCCGATACGGCGGCAAAGAGGACTTAGCCGAGTTCGATAGTCAGCGGTATTACGTGTACTTCACTGCTGCGCTGGCTGGTAGTGCCCAACCGCCAGTCGGCTACCGTACTTTGTGCCGCCTCGCCGATTCTGCCCACCAGTTCGTTGATATTGAGGATGGGGTGGCGGGAAAACACCTCAGGCAGTCCGTAGGTAAGGTTGCAGACCAGACAATGGCCGGGTCGCTGGTGCAGCTGCAACTCAAAACGGAGCTGGTTCGCACCACTGTCAGCGTGGCGCAGGACGATGTCGTATGAACCCTCGGCGGGATCACCGAACAGCGCTTCGAAAAACTCATCGGAACGGGAGCGGGGCAGCAGCTCATCGCACCGTTCATCGGAAAAAAGCGATTGGGTGTTTTGCTGTGTCATAGGCGTATCTGTAAAAAATATCAGAAAGTTTGGGATTTTAAGCGACTATAGGAAAGCCCCCATCCCTTGTCAACCGCGTTGCGGGGTGAGCGTCCGCGTGGTAGGATGGCGCCCCATGACACGGTATCACGACGAACTCAACCACGCGCAATATGAGGCGGTCACCGCCACCAATGGCCCGGTTCTGGTTATTGCCGGCGCCGGCAGCGGCAAGACCCGAACCCTGGTCTACCGGGTGGCGTATCTGATCGATCAGGGCATCGCCCCCGAGCGTATCCTGCTGCTTACCTTTACCCGGCGGGCCGCCCAGGAGATGTTATGGCGGGCCGGTATTCTCATCAACAGCTCGTGCGCCCGGGTCATGGGCGGCACCTTTCACTCGGTGGCCAATATGCTGCTGCGCCGCTTTGGCAGCACCATCGGTTATGGCGCCGGGTTCACCATCATCGACCGGGCCGATGCCGAGGGCATTATCAATCTACTCAAATCTTCGCTGGAATTGAGCGGCCCGAAAAAACAGTTTCCCACCAAGCGGCTCATCATCAACCTGATCAGCGGAGCGGTCAATAAGTCCGTCGAGCTCGATGATCTCATCTATCAGGAATACCCGCACCTGGGTGAGTTTGCCGAAGATATCGCCCGATTGCGCGGCCACTACCAGAGCTTCAAGGTGGATCACGGCCTGATGGATTACGACGATCTGCTCATCAACTGGCGGCGGCTGCTGGCTGAGCATGAGCCGGTGCGAGCGGAGTTGTCCGAGCGTTTTTCCTACATCATGGTGGATGAGTATCAGGATACCAATCTCATTCAGGCCGATATCGTCCGGCTGATGGCGTATCGCCATGACAACGTCATGGTGGTGGGCGACGATTCGCAATCCATCTACTCGTTTCGCGGCGCTGATTTTCACAATATCATGCGCTTTCCCCAGGTGTTTAAAGAGACCAGTATCGTCAAACTGGAGCAGAATTACCGCTCGACCCAGCCGATCCTGGATCTGACCAACAACATTATCCGCCACGCCGTCGAGAAATACACCAAGAACCTGATCACCACCAATACGGGCGGATGCAAACCGTATCTCTTCGGGGCGCGTGACGAACGGGCCGAGGCCGCCTTCGTGATGGAGAAGGTGCTGGAATTGCAGGGGCAGGGGATCAATCTCAAGGATATTGCCGTGCTCTTTCGTTCCGGTTTTCACTCCTTCAAGCTGGAACTGGAACTGGGTGGGCGCTCGGTGGCGTTTGAGAAGCGCGGCGGACTCAAACTCACCGAGTCCGCCCATATCAAGGATGTCCTGGCCATATTGCGGCTGCTGGTCAACCCGGTGGACACCCTTTCCTGGAATCGGCTGCTGCTCACCATCGACAAGGTCGGCCCGAAAACCGCCCAGAAAATTACCGCAGCCATCGCCGAGGCTGCCGATCCCTTTTCCGCATTGGCGAGTTATCCGGCCGCTCCGGCCTGGAAAAAACCGATCAGCGCCCTGGTCAAGCTCTTTTCCGAATTGCGTCGGCCCGAGCACACCCCGGCCGATCTGATGGAACGTGCCCTGGTCTGGTACCAGCCGGTTTTTGAGAAACTCTATCAAGATGACTATCCCAAAAGGCAGCGTGATCTGGATCAGCTCAAAACCATCATGGCCGGCTACGACGAGCTGCAGCGCTTTATCGATGATACCACCCTCGATCCTCCCGAAGCGGACCGGGCCGCCTTTCGCGGCGAAGATAACACCCTGGTGCTCTCTACGATTCACTCCGCCAAGGGGCTGGAATGGCAGGCGGTGTTTGTGATCGGGCTGGCCGACGGCCGTTTTCCCCATGCCGCCGCCATGCCGGGAGAGCAGTGGGAGGAGGAGCGCCGGCTGCTCTACGTGGCCGCCACCCGGGCCCGCGAGCATCTTTATCTGTGCTATCCGCGTGAATTGATGGGTAATGACCGCCGCTTTAAGCGGGTGGGGATGTCGCCCTTTTTATCGGAGCTTTCGCCCTCATGCTATGAGCGCATCGAGTCACCCCAGCAGATTGATTCCATGTTCACCATCGAGTCCAGCTTTTCCCAGGAGCCGGTCAGTACCCCCAAAAAAACAGCGCGCCGCCACGTTCTGGACGACTTTTCCCGGGGGGCCAGGGTCGATCATCCCTTTTTCGGGGTGGGTTCCGTGCAGCGGCTTTCACCGCCCAAATCCCTCGAAGTCTCCTTTGACCGGCACGGGATCAAACTGCTCCATCTGGACTACGCCAAGCTCACCATCCTTGATGATTAATGGCTTCTGATCCCGCCTCCCTTGTGTCTGATAACCCGGTGCTCACCACCTATGAGCAGGCGCTGGGTTATCTGGACTCACTGCAGATGCACAAGATCAAGCTGGGGCTGGATGCGATCCGAGAGATTCTGGCCCGGCTTGGCAGCCCCGAGCGGAGCTGCGCCGCCGTCCATGTGGCCGGCACCAATGGCAAAGGTTCGGTGTGCTGCATGGTGCAGGCGATACTCAGCGCTGCCGGCTATCGTACCGGACTCTATACCTCGCCCCATCTAAGCTCCATTCGGGAACGTTTCTCCATTGACGGCGTCTATATCGATAAAGCCCAATTCACCGACATCATGGCACGCATCCACACTGCTCTGGCGGGTAATGCGATCACCTATTTTGAATGCACCACCGCCCTGGCTTTTTGCTGGTTCGCCCGGCAGAACTGTGATGTGATGATTCTGGAAACGGGCATGGGCGGGCGGCTGGACGCCACCAACGTCGTTGATCCACTGGTGGCGGTGATTACCTCAATCGGGCTGGATCACCAGCAGTATCTGGGAGAGACCATCACCGAGATTGCCGCGGAAAAGGCGGGCATCATTAAAACGGGCAGACCGGTGATAAGCGCGGTGGAAGATGATGAAGCGCGCCGGGTAATCGAACAGACCTGTGCCGCTCTGTCGGCGCCGCTGATCACCAACGGCATCGATTTTGCCCTTGAACCGGCCGGGCCCGGTTCCTGGCGTTGGCGATGCGGGAGCACCGGGTTCAACGAAATCCCCGTCACTTCCGCTAACCGCTGGCAGCCCGATAATGTGAGCTGCGCTCTGGCGGTGATACACAGTCTGCGTGAGCAGGGATATATGATATCTGATACGGCCATTGCGACGGGATTGCGCACTGGTTCCTGGCCCGGCCGCATGGAACTGCTTAGCTCGGGTGACGGTCACACCTACCTGCTGGACGGCGCCCATAACGAGGCGGGTCTTGCCAGGTTGCTTGCCGTACTCGAGGCTGACTACACCTACCGGCGGCTGGTGGTGATCTGGGGCGCCATGGGCGATAAGGAGTATCAGAAGATGCTGGCACGGATTGCCGGTGTTGCCGATACACTCATCCTCACTCGGCCGGACAGTGAACGAGCCGCCACCCCGGCTGAGATGAGAGCGCGGCTTCACTCTATCCATCACGAAAAAACCATTCTCTGCCAAACCGTGGCCGAGGCCCTCACTCTCGCCGCGAACAAGGCCGGTGCGGATGATCTGATTCTGGTGGCGGGCTCACTCTATCTGGTGGGTGAGGCGCGACCACTGCTGGCGGGAGAACTGGTGGATGGATGAGTATCCCTGGCTCGACGGGGTCAGCGAACAGACCATCAGGCGCGAGCGCGCCAAGGCGCGGGAGTTGCGCAAGACCCGCTGGTGGCAGCAGAAGACCGCCTCAGGGGTTTGTCACTACTGCGGTGGCCGATTCGCCCATCATCAATTGACCATGGATCACCGAATTCCACTGAGCCGGGGCGGACGCAGCACCAAAGACAATCTGGTACCCTGCTGTAAGCAGTGTAACGATGCCAAGAAGACACTGCTGCCTGCTGAGTGGCAGCAGTATCTGGAGAACATCGGCGGCGGCGCGACCGAGCTCAGCTGAACCTGCGGCGCAGTTCCCTGGCGGCGGCAACCATGGCGCACAGTTTTTTATAGGCCACTTCTTCTTCGTTGACGGAGCGGCTGGCAAAACAGCCAAAGCCGCAATCGGTATTTAAGAAAAGCTGGTGGGGCCGGTAGTACTCTAAGGCTTTTTCAGCCTTTGCGGTAAGCAGTTCAACCGGTTCAACCTCGTCGGTACGCGGGTTGATCACGCCCAGCCCAAGTTCTCGATCAGCAAGTGTTTTGCCCACCACATCGATGTCGCCGGCGCGGGGGGTGGCGTACTCAAGAACGAACTGATCGATCTTCATCGGTTTAAGGGCGGGCAGCAGGCGGGCATAGTCTCCCCGCAGCAGGACTTCTTCCTGTTTCGACCAATTGCCTCGACAGATATGGACGCCGATTCGTATCCCGTCGACACCCTTGGTTATCCGGTTGATCAGATCCGCCGCGAAGGCAAGCTCCTTACCCGCGTCCCGGCGGGTGGCAAGGGTCGCTCACATAAAGGTCCGTCGGTCGCACTCCTCGGACATTACCACCTCGGTGAGAACCGGTTCATCAAACTGAACGAAATCACAGCCGGCATCACGCAGGTCGATCAACTCGTCGCGCAGAATCCTGACGATGTCGTCAGCCATCTTTTTATGGTTGCGGTAGGCCTTGCGGGTGAGCGCCGTTACCCACATGGAGCGGGTCAGGAGATAGGGCCCCGGCAGGGTGATCTTGACCGGTTTACGGGTCAGCGTGCGCATAAAAT
>JAEPEX010000165.1_pt1 | contig 115622 bp, 126 predicted proteins | sample 9130951 | NCBI WGS metagenome assembly JAEPEX01 (sample SAMN17228542, study PRJNA684324) | microbial mat metagenome | biome: saline marsh[ENVO:00000054]; feature: microbial feature [ENVO:01000007], biofilm[ENVO:00002034], sulphate-reducing...; material: estuarine water... | reverse complement strand
CGATATTCTCCGGACCTCATGACTGCGCCGATTTGGTGAATAGCTTGTAAGCATCTGTAAAGTAGCGATTTTCCGAGGCTGCAGCTGAACACTTAGATTCCAGTCGCTCGCGCCCGAGATGGAACCGAAGCCAAAGCTCTCCAGCCATGTCGCACAGGACGCGGCTCTCACCCAGCAGAAACTGCTTCAAAGCTCGCCAGTGCAGACCGAAGGTTCTCCATGATTTCCTCTGCCAAGACCTCTGGTTCCGGCAGGTTCTCGAGGTCGGTCATCGACGCATCCCGCAGCCAGAACAGGTCGAGGCTCGCCTTGTCGCGGGCCAGAAGTTCTTCCCGGTCGAACGGGCGCCAGCGTCCGTCGGGGCTGTCCTCGCTCCACGTCGGGCTGCGCTGATGCCTGTTCCATGGATTGTAGCAGGACACAAAATCCTCGAGATGCGCGTAGGTCAGGGACTTCTGCTTCAACGTGTGATGCACGTTCGTCCGGTAATCGTAGTACCAGACCTTGGAGGTCTGCGGATCGGGGCTGGCCGCGCGGTTGTCGAAGAAGATCACGTTCGCTTTCACGCCCTGCGCATAGAAGATGCCCGTGGGTAGGCGTAGAATGGTGTGGAGATCCGTCGTCTGTAGCAGTTTGCGCCGGATGGTCTCTCCCCGCGCCGCCCTCAAACAGGACGTTGTCGGGCACGACCACGGCAGCCCGCCCCGTTGTCTTCAGCATGGTCCGGATGTGCTGGACGAAGTTCAGCTGTTTGTTCGACGTGGTCGCCCAGAAATCCTGGCGATTGTAGGTGAGGTCGTCGGTTTCCTGCTCACCTTCCGCGTTGGTGAAGCTCATCGAACTCTTCTTGCCGAAGGGCGGGTTCGCCAAAACGTAGTCGAAGGTCTCCGACGGCGGCGAGATCAGCGCGTCGGCCGGGGACACCAGCGTATCCCCGGTCATTTCGCCGATCCCGTGCAGGAACATGTTCATCAGGCAAAGGCGCCGGGTCCCTGCGACGATCTCGTTGCCAAAAAAGGTTGAATGCTTCAGGAACGCCTTCTGATCCTTGTCGAGCGCATAGTTCTTCGGGTCCGTCAGGAAATCATGCGCGGCGAGGAAGAAGCCGCCGGTTCCGCAGGCCGGGTCGGCGATGGTCTTGCCGGGCTCGGGGCGGACGCATTCGACCATTGCGCGGATCAGAGCACGTGGCGTGAAATACTGGCCGGCGCCCGATTTCGTATCCTCGGCGTTGCGCTCGAGCAGCCCTTCGTAGATGTCGCCTTTGACGTCGGCGCCGAGCGTCACCCACTTCGTGCCGTCCACCATGTCGATCAGACGGAACAGCTTCGCCGGATCGGTAATCTTGTTCTGCGCCTTGGTGAAGATCTGGCCGAGCATGCCTTTCTGCTCGCCCAGCTTCCGCAGCAGCATGACGTAATGCGCTTCCAGCTCCGCTCCGCGGCGCGAGGTCAGGCTGGTCCAGTCGTACCCTTCCGGGATGCCCACATCGCGATTGTACGGAGGCTTGGCGTACTCGTCCGCCATCTTGAGGAAGATCAGGTAGGTGAGCTGTTCCAGGTAATCGCCGTAGCCGACGCCGTCGTCACGCAACGTCGTGCAGAAGCTCCAGACCTTGGAGACGATGGGGGCGGTGTTCATTCGGTTTCTTCTCCCGCTGGCGGCCCGTCCCAGACGTGCGCTGTCTCCGAGTCGAAGAAGCTGTAGGGGACATCATCCCCTCCGAGCTTCTTGTATTTTGCGAGTTCCGCATCCAAGGCCGTGACCTTTCCGGCGTCTGGCTGGAAGACGCCAAAATAGACGTGTTTGGCCTTCGATCCGAAAATTGCATGGTAGATGTGTGCGTCGTTCAGGGCCGCGCGATGCCCAAAAACAAATACAGCCGCCTTTGTGGTCTGTAATTCGCGATAACAATAGCGAAGATACTCAACGGAGTTGATTTTTCGCATCTTCGACGTCGAAGTTCCCTCGGCGACATAGAGCGGCAGGCGACCATTATCTGCGATCTCATATGTGATGTTCTTGATTACGCCTTCGCCATCGTTCAGAGCTTTGAAGACGTCTCCAACTTCATTTTGGAAAAGGTGTAGCCCACCATGCAGATTATAAATGTCGCAATACACACCTTCAATAAATGGCCCAAGAAACCTGCCATCTTCGGAGTAGTCGCCCTTTCCGAATCCGTCACGAAGCAGAGATTTTTCGAGGTTCACCCAATAAAGCAGGAGATCATAATTTAAGGAGAAGACCTTGCCGAAGTGCTTCAGGAATGCTGCCGCGCTTTCGTACTGAAATACAAGGTCCTCCCGATGAGCAGGATGGGTGGCGTTGACAGCGGTGACGAGGGCCTCTCTCACTCTTTGGGCATCAGCCTCAAGTTCAGCTGCATGGGCGGCGTTGCCGTAGGCTCGCTCGACGATGGTTGCATCCTCGAGCGCGCGGATTACGGCTTCGAAGTCCACGGTGCCAAGTTCTTCAAACAGCGCTTTAATCGGGCTACCTTCTTCCAGCTGAGCCTCCGCCAAAAGGTTTGCATAGTTGAAGTATTGCGCGGAGAAGCCGTTGCCGATCAGGAGCGCCTTGTCCTCGCCCTCCGTCGCCTTGATGGCATCCTGAAAACTGATGACGTCAGGCATGGGCGGTCTTCCGTTTCGTGGCTTTCGGGGCCTGAGCGCGCTCGGCCTTTATCTGCTCGAGCAGGGCATAGGCCGGTTCGTCGCCCGGGTCTTGGGGGACGAGCCGGCCGGAGAAGGCCTTTTTCAGGATGGATTGGCGCAGGGCGCCGGCGCGGTTGAGGGCGGCGTCGATCTCGGCTTCGAGCGCGTCGGCGGCCTCGAGCCGAGTGTCGAGGATGCGGACGATTTCGACTTGTTCATCGATGCTGAAAAGCGGGATGGGCATTTTGCGAATATCTTCGAGGTGCAAATGACGAACCGCCACACCTTTCTGAGCTTTCCCGATGAAGAAGCTATTGGCCACGAAGAAGGCAGCATAAGCTACAAACTTCGAGTTCATGGGATCGAGTATTGGGATGTTCGCAACGCTCTCAAAGAGTGAAAAGGGCTTATGCGTTTGTACAACTGCGACCCGACCAATCGTACCACTCTTGGTGATCAGCACGTTGCCTTTTTCGATAAGGCAACGCTTCGACATCTCAACATGTTGGGCCTCATCGACAAATCTTGTGTCTGAAAAATCAATCTGGAAGTTCCTTATATCTTTCGCAGAAATGAATGGGACGCCACTGTCGCAGTACTTTGGCGTCTTGTGTGTTCCGTCTGAAATCTGGCCTGACACGTGGTTACAGGCGACCCAAATTGCGTTTCCGGGTAATGCCAGGAGGCCATCGCCCCAGTCTTCATCAATATTGGCCTCCGTCTGTCGGCGAGGCTTCGCGGGTTTCTTGCCCTTTTCGCCATTGACGCGCCACTCAGCAACGGCGTCTTGCCAGGCGTCTAGAGCGGCTTTGTAGCGGGTGTCGCGCTCGGCTTGGATGCGGGCGAGGAGGGTTTCGGGGGCTTCCAGTTTGTCCGCGTTCTGCGCGCGCCAGTCGGCGGTGAGACGGCCTTCGAAGGCGGATTTCAGCAGGGACTGGCGGTAGAGGCCGAGGGTGGCCCGCGCCGTTTGAAGGCTCTCGACCCCCTTGTCGATCTCGTCGAACATCGCCTCGATTTTCTCCACGATGCGGCGTTGTTCGTTGATCGGAGGGACAACAACTGGCAATTGCCCAAACCGCCCGTGCGTCAGGTTGAGGCCACTGTCGTTGATACCAGTCTTCATTGCATCAATGCGCAACTGCGTATCGTGAAGTCGAATGAAATGAGAAAGATAGCGTGCGTCCAACACCTTAGGGTGAGGCCGGAAGCGATACATCTTGCCGGACATCATCAGACGGGGCCGCGTCTTCTCCACGAGGCATGCAACCCCGCATCGGTTGCGCGGTCCGGCACAGGTCATGAGCACATCGCCAGGCATGATCTCGATCGCAGGGCGTGGGTCCAGTTTAGCAGGAAGCGCTTTGTTTTCGTGGGCCCAAAACTCGCCGTGTTGAATGGCGGTAGTTTTCACCACACCCCATTCGTCGTCATCTGCCGGGCGGCTCTCACACTGTGGACTCCAGCCTTGTTGGAAAGGCTTGCCGTTTTCTTGAGGTTCTACGAGTTCCGCAATCTCGGCGGTGATCCAACTGTTCGGGAGTTGCGTCATGCAGAGAGCGCCTCATTCATCTCGGTCATGATGCCGTCCATCCCATCTCCAAACAGCGCGTACATCTGCCCCATCCCGCCTTTGCCGTCGAAGGGGGCCATTTCCAGATCGTCGCGCTCGATGGTGAAGGAGGTGGCGAGGTGGTCGCGGACCATGCGCAGCCAGTCCATCTGTTCCTCGGTGAATTTCTCGCCCGCGCCGGAATGGCGGTTCAGGATCCAATTCTGGAAGTTGCGCCGCACCCGCTCGGAATGGCGGGTCAGTGTGTCGTCGAGCCCGGTGACCCTGCGGATCAGCGCCACGAGTGCGGTTAGGTCGCTGGCGGGATTGCGGCCTTTGTAGTCGTCGAGATGCGCATAGGCGCGCCAGACGGTGAGCGGGGCGAGGCGCGGTCGATCTTCGGTCAGCTTCTTCAGCACGTCCTTGATCATCGCGTAGGTGACCTCGGACCGGCGGGCGGGGGTGTTAAAGTAGATCGACAGCGCTTCGATCTCATCGCGGTTCTCGGTCAGATACGCCTCGAACTCCTGCGCGATCTTCTTGGCGTTCTCGGCCACATCGCCCGCCCATTCCGCGCGCAGGAGCGTGTCGAGGTTGTCATGGTCGATGGTCTGTTCGTTGTCCCGCCGGATTGTGTCCATCAGGTTGATGAGCGGGCCGGTGAAGACGTTGGCGGCGTGCTTGATGCGTTCCTCGCGCGCGGCCTGCATGGCGGCATCGTCGGGCTCGGGGTGGCCCGCGGCCTTGGCATCCGCCTCGACCTTGTCGGGATCGATGGCGTCGAAAAGGTCGCGCACGATGGCGGTGAGGGAGGTGCCAGCCTCGGTCGTGATCTTTTCCTGATCCTCGGCCCCCAGCTTGTTGTCGAGCCGCGATAGGCGGGCGGCGAGCGAGCTGACGGTTTCTTCCGACCGGTCGCCCATTATCAGCCCCATGGCGAGATCCTTGAAGGGGATCGAAGGCTTGGTGTCGAGCGGCTGGCTGGCGGTCTTGAGCGATTTGGTGACGCCGACGGCATCGACGATGACGTAATGGGTCTTGGCCTGGGCGGAGGGAGAGACCTTTTTCAGGTCATCAGGTTTCAGGACACGGGTGCCGCGTCCCTTCATCTGCTCGAAGTAGTTCTTCGACTTCACGTCGCGCATAAAGATCAGGCATTCGAGCGGTTTGACGTCGGTGCCAGTGGCGATCATGTCCACGGTCACGGCGATGCGCGGGTAGTAGTCGTTGCGGAAGGCCGAGAGTGAGGATTTGGGGTTCTTGGCACCGTTGGTGATCTTGCGGCAGAAGTCGTTGCCCTCGCCGAACTCCTGCCGGACGGTCTGGATGATGTCGTCGGCGTGGCTGTCGGTCTTGGCGAAGATCAGGGTTTTCGGCAGCTCCTTGCGGCCGGGGAAGATCTCGGGCCACTTGTCGTGAAAGGTGCGGATCACGGTGCGGATCTGGTCGGGATTGACGACGGAACGGTCGAGCTGCGTGGCGGCGTACGCCTCTTCCTCGTCCTGTGTCTCCCAACGCCGAGCGCGGGTTTCCCGTTCGCGTTTCTCGATCAGCTGTTCGGCCTTAAGCGTCTCGCCGCCTTGGGTGACCTTTGTCTCGATGAGGTAGATCTCGTTGCCGACGTTGACCTTGTCGGCGACAGCTTTTTCGTGGGTGTACTCGCTGACGACGTTCTTCTGGAAGAACCCGTAGGTGCGATTGTCGGGCGTGGCCGTGAGGCCGATCAGGTAGGCATCGAAGTATTCGATGACCTGGCGCCAGAGATTGTAGATCGACCGGTGGCATTCATCGATTACGACCACGTCGAAGTATTCCGGCGGCAGCTTGGCATTGTAGACGACCGGCAGAGGTTCCTTGCGGCGCCATTTCTGCTCGGCCGGGTTTTCGTCTTCGGCACCCTCGTTCAGTTCCTCACCCTTGAGCGTGGCGTACATGCGCTGGATCGTAGAGATGACGACCTGGCTGTCGTTCGCGATGGAAGGCGAAGTGAGGCGCTGGACGTTGTAGAGTTCGGTAAACTTGCGGTTGTCGTCGTTCGGGATGAAGGCCATGAACTCCTGTTCTGCCTGCTCGCCGAGGTTCTTGGTATCGACGAGGAACAGGATGCGGCGCGCGCCTGCGTGTTTGAGCAGGCGGTAGACCTGCGTGATCGCAGTGAATGTCTTACCCGACCCGGTCGCCATCTGGACGAGGGCGCGAGGCTTGTCGCCCTTGAGTGAGGCTTCGAGGTTTGTGATCGCCTTGACCTGGCAATCGCGGAGGCCATCCGGGTTGAGAGAAGGCAACTCCGCAATGCCGGCTCGTAGGCTCTTTGACGCCTGTCCCCACGATTTCAGGGTTTCGGGCCGGTGAAACGTGAATACCTCACGCGACCTCGGGTTGGGATCGCGGGCATTGGTGAAACGGGTGACCTGGCCTGTACTCTCGTAAAGGAACGGGAGGGGTTCGGCATTGGTGACCCATTTCAGCTTGGCGTTCGCGTAACCCTCGGACTGCTCCTCGACAGAGGTTAGCCGGACTCCCCAGTTGTCGGGTTTGGCTTCGACCACGCCGACCGCCCGCCTGTCAGCGAAGAGGACGTAGTCGGCGGGTCCGATGTCTGTCTGGTACTCGCGCACGGCCACGCCAAGACCGGCGTTGAAATCGAGCGCGTCCTTGTCCTGAACACGCCAACCGGACGCCCGCAGGCGTTCATCGATCCGGTCCCGGGCGAGCTGCTCGGGGGTTTGGTTGACAGCCGGTGGCACGCACTAAGCCTTGAAAAATCTCATCTTCTGCGAGAATGCTTCTAGCGCAAAAGAAATGCAAACACCTCTCGTTTGTAGAGAGGAGTAGTCCTACGCTGGCATGCCGCGGGCGACTTGAGACGACCACTCCACCGGAAATGGCTCCAGCAGCCGCGCCAGTGTCACCTCCGGCCCCTGCTTCCCGTCCAGGATCGCCTCGACAATGTCCGGCGCGAGCAGCGTCAGGCGCAGGACACGGGTCATGTAGGAGGGCGCGATGCCCTCCCGTTCGGCCAGTTCGGCGATGGTGGCGAACTCACCTGACTCCAGCATCCGTTTCCAGCGGAACGCGCGAGCCAGTGCCTTGACCAGCGTGCTGTCGGTCCGCCGCGAGTGCGCCGCGCCTTCTGGCAACTGCATCTCTTTCCGCCCGCCCGCGCTCACGATGCGGAACGGGACGTGGAGTGTCACGGTGTCGGGGACTGGCGCGCCGCGTGTCACGCAGCTTCTCCGATTCCACCGGTTAGCATCTCGCGGGCCAGGCCGCCGAGGCCATCGACGCGCAGGCGGACGTTGAGCCCGTCAGTGCCAGATATCCACGCGCTCGACCATCAGCGCCACGATGCGCGCCTGCTCCGGCGGGGAACAGTTCGTCCCACAGCGGGTCGATCTGCTGCAGGGCCGCGCGGGCGTCGGCTTCGGTGATGTCGTCGGCGTGGGCGCGCGCCGCCTTCCCCGTGCCCGCCACGATCTCCGGCTGGCGAAACACGGCGCGGAGCTGATCGATGACGGCGGCCTCGATCTCGCCCGCAGGCACCCGACCGACCGGGCAGGATCCGGCACCGTGCTTCAGCACTGTCTGGCTGACGTAGTACCGGTACAACCGGTCGCCCTTGCGGGTGTGCGTCGGCGAGAAGGCCGCGCCATCCGGCCCGAACAGCAGTCCCTTCAGCAGCGCAGGCGTCTCGGCGCGGGTCCGCATCGCGCCGCTTGCGGGGGCTTTCCTGCAGGATGGCATGCACCCGGTCCCACGTCTCGCGGTCGATGATGGCGTCGTGCTCGCCGGGGTAGCTCTCGCCCTTGTGCACCGCCTCGCCGAGGTAGGCGCGGTTGTTCAGCATCCGGTAGAGGTATTTCTTGTCGATCCGGTTACCGCGCGCCGTGCGGATGCCGCGCTTTGCCACCTCGCGCGCCAGTTCCGTCCCCGAGCCAATCTCGAGGAAGCGGGCGAAGATCCAGCGGACGTGATCGGCGGCTTCTTCGTCGACGACCAGCTTCCTGCTCTCGACGCGGTAGCCATAGGGCGGCACCCCACCCATCCACATGCCCTTCTTCCGGCTGGCTGCACCTTGTCGCGGATGCGTTCCGCCGTCACCTCCCGCTCGAACTGGGCGAAGGACAGCAGGATGTTCAGCGTCAGCCGCCCCATCGACGTGGTCGTGTTGAACGACTGCGTCACCGAGACGAAGGTCACCCCGTTGCGGATCGAACACTTCCACCAGCTTGGCGAAGTCGGCGAGCGAGCGGCTGAGACGGTCGATCTTGTAGACCACGACCACGTCGACCAGCCCATCCTCGATGTCCTCTAGCAGCCGCTGCAGGCCGGGGCGTTCCAGCGTACCGCCGGAGATGCCGCCGTCGTCATACTGATCGCGGACGAGCACCCAGCCCTCGGAGCGCTGGCTGGCGATGTACGCCTCGCAGGAATCCCGCTGGGCATGGAGCGAGTTGAACTCCTGCTCCAGCCCTTCCTCGGAGGATTTGCGCGTGTAGACCGCACAGCGCAGCTTGCGGACGACCTTCGATTTTTCGGGCGGCTTCGTCATGTCCGCCCCCTGTGGTTCTTGAGCCCGAAGAACACCCAGCCGTTCCAGCGCGTGCCGGTGATGGCTCGCGCGATGGCGGACAGCGACTTGTACGGCCGCCCCTGCCACTCGAAGCCGTCGGCGGTGACGGTGACGATCTGCTCGACGCCCTGCCATTCGCGCAGCAGCCGCGTGCCGGTGATGGGACGGCCGCGGTCGGCACGGATGCGGCTCTTCGTGCGGTCGCCGCCGTCCAGCTCCTCGCCCAGCCGTTCGAGCCGCCGGACCGTCTCAGGCTTCAACCCGCCATAGGCCAGTTCCTGGATGCGGTACGCCAGCCGGCTCTCCAGGTAGCGGCGGTTGAACGGCGGCGGCTCGCTGTCGAACAGCTCGCGCCACTGTTTCTTCAATTCGGGCGTCGGGTGGTCTTCAGCGCGGCCAGGCGCGCGGGGATGGGATCGTGGGTCGTCATGCGGGTCTCCGGTGAGTTGGAGTTGCATGACGGCATGCACTCGCCCTAGAGTGTAGGCAAATTTCTCCAGTATCGTCAGAAGGTTCTCCGCGCTCGCGCATCCGCAACCGAACCAGCCCGAGCGCCAGCAGGCCGCACAGCTCGGCTCGGCGCTCGGCGGGAGTCATCGCCGAAGGGGCGAGCGGATTGGGGCGACGGATGGGACCGGGATCGAACATCATGATCCATCGGTGCCGGATTGAGCCGATTACCGCGACCTCGGAACGGGTCAGACCGCCTGCGACGGCAGTGGGGTGAACCGTTCAACCCTTCGGTCAAGCCGGTTGAGGGGGCGGAATGTTTTGGTTATGTTCTCTACCTGCATCAGTTGAATCAGTGGAGTTACTGCATGGCCGAAGGCGAGGCCCCTGGGACGCTCTGGTCTATTGAAAAGGCGATCGACCACGTCCACCGCATCGAGGGGTACGAGCTCGAACAGGAACTCTACCGTCTGGTCCTCCGCGACGAGACCCTGCAGATCGCCGCGCGGCCGCCAGCCGAAGAGCCGCGGCGATACCCCTCGCAGCGTTCGATCGACGGTCTGCTGATAGCACTGCGCGATGGGTATGTGCGCGCAACGGGCCGCCGATCCACGAACATGCGCAATGATTGCATGGATGGACGCAATGTCTGGCGGCTGCACGCGGTGGACCCCACTCTGATCACGACCGACGAATGGCGCGCGGGGGAGTTCGACGCGGATGAACTGGCGCTGACAGGGCCGTCCTGGCAGTACATCCACATTCAGGTGCCGGATTTCATGGTCAAAGCGATCTGGCCGGATTGGCCGGAAGTCGATGCGGAGCCTGCCGTGCCTCACCTCGAGGCACCGAGCTACAGCACACCTTATCTCCACTTGATGCAGGACGCGATCCGGCATTTCGGGCTGACGGAGCTTCATCAGGAGAAGAAAGACGTTCTCTCGGACTGGTTCAGGACGCAGAAGATCGACGGCGAACCGGTCTCGAAGAACCTCGCCGACGCCATGGCGACGCTGATCCGGTTGCCCTCGGCACAGCGCGGCGGGGCGAAGCGGATGCTGGGCCCCGATCTGCGATACAACGGTCAGCACCGTTGAGGGAGCATGAAAACGCGTTGTTGGGGACAACGCGATTACGATGACGGTTGGCTCTGGCCCGTCCCGTTGCCTTCGCCATCGATGGGCCTGTTGCAGGTGCGGTCCCCACGACCCTGGTTGTCCCGTAGAAGGGTTGAACCGTTCACCCCGTTCGCGCGAATGCGGGGTCATCCCTCCGATCCGCTACGGCCGCTGAGGGCGCTCCACAGGGGTCGTTGGGCCCGTTGGGGTCCACCCATGATCTGACGTGGTTTCAATGTCTTGTTGGAAGGGGTCACCCCTTTCCGGCGCGATGGCCTGTGGCCGGGCGGACCGGTTCCGACGTCGCGAGGGTGGTCTGATGCGCGGCAGAACCGGGGCTGACAACGCCCTCCTTCCGGTTCCGCAGCCCCCGTGTCCGCCCGTCTCCGCCAACTCTCGCACCATGCCGCCGCGGCTCCTTTGCCGACCGGCGCGCATGCGACTGTTCTGCAGGGCCGGCGATGAGCGGGCGGGACTGGCGGGCCTTCGACGCGGAGCTGCGCGCCCGCGTGCCGGAGCTTGCGATTGAGCTTCTGGGCAAGCCGACCTTCCGCGCTGGCCAGGAATGGCGCTGGGGCCGCAAGGGGAGCCTCTCGGTCGTCGTCGGCGGCGCGCGGGCGGGGATGTGGTTCGACCACGAGGAAGGCCGGGGCGGCTGGTTCTCGGATCTCGTCGGCCGTGATCTCGGCATGGCGCGCGAGGATGCGACCGACTGGATCGCGGACCGGATCGGCATGGGCGCGCGTCACCGCCCGGTGCGCCAGCGCCCGGCACCACGGACCATGCCGGCGAACGATCCGGGCGAGCCGCCAACGGCACCGGTCACGGCGCCGCCCGAGAGCAACCCCGATGACGATGCCGCGCCCGCGCCAAACCGGGCGGACGAGGCTGCCGAGCGCGCTGCCCGCATCTGGACCAGCGCCGGTCCCGCACCGGCCGACCATCCCTATCTCACCGCCAAGCGGGCAAGGCCGCTCGCCCTGCGCATGGACGCCGGCCGCCGCCTCGTCGTGCCGCTGCAGGACATCGACGGTGGGATCCACAGTGTGGAGTTCATCGCGCAGGACGGGGCCAAGCGTTTCCTGGCCGGCGGGGCGAAGAAAGGTCATTTCGCAGTGGTGGGCGCGGACCCTGCGCTGCTCGAAGAGCCCACAGGCCCCGTGCTGATCTGTGAGGGCTGGGCGACGGGCGCCAGCTTGCACATCGCCACCGGCCATACCGTGATCGCGGCGATGGACGCGGGCAACCTGATGCCCGTCGCCGAGGCGCTGCGGGCGCGCTTCCCCGAGGCCGACCTCGTCCTCGTCGCCGACAACGACGAGAAGCCCGACCGCGACGGCAATCCCGGTGTCGAGGCGGCCCGCAAGGTGGCGCTCGCGGTCGACGGCCGCCTCGCCGTGCCGGACAGCCCCGGTGATGCAAACGACCTCTTCTGCGCGGAAGGCCCGGATGCCGTCGTGCCGCTGGTGGCTGGCGCGACCCGGATCCCGCCGCCACCGCCTACATATCCCGCGCCGGTCCTGACACCCGAGGAGGCCCGCGCCAGCCTGGCCGAGGCGATCGCCAGCTTCATGGCCGCCATTCCGGATTACTGGTCGGCTGTCGAGGCGGCGCAGGAGGGGGCCACAAACACCAACGCGGACCGCGATCCGCTGGATTTCAACATCGTGGCACGCGCGGCCGTGCCGCCGCTCCTCGGCCTGCCGGTCGACGTGGGTCTCGGCAAGACCTCGAGCGCGCGCTCTGCCATCGCAAAACTGATCGCCGCGGGCGGGATCGGCAAGCGCAAGGTCGTCTACGCCGTTCCGCGCCACGATCTCGGCGCCGAGCAGGTCGCAGCCTTCGAAGCGCTCGGCCTCCGCGCGATGCTCTGGAAGGGCCGCACCGCGCCTGATCCAACCGAGACCAATCCCGACCAGCTCATGTGCCTCGACACGGAGGCCACCTTCGACGCGCTCGAGATCGAGCACCCCGTGGAACAGAGCTGCTGCAAGGTCAAGAACGGGGCGGAGCTGCTGCTCTGCCCCTGGTTCCACGACTGCGGCTACCAGCGCCAGAAGCCGCCGGCGCAGGCGGCGCAGGTCATCGTCTGCGCCCATGACAGCCTCTTTCACATGAAGCCGCAGGCCATCGGCGAGGTCGGGCTTCTGGTCATCGACGAAGGCTTCTGGCAGTCGGGCCTGCGCGGTCTCGACGGCAAGGCGACGCTCACGCAGGACGGGCTTGAGCCCGGCCGCACCTCGGTGGCCTGCTACAACGGCAAGGGCAAGATGGATGTCGGCGCCACCGCCGACCTGATCGCCGCGCGCGAGCGCCTCTGCAAGGCGCTGCGGGTCACGGAGCCCGGTCCGCTCCGCCTTGGCCTTCTGGAAGCCAGTAGGTCTCACGCCGGACGAATGCCGCCACGCCGCGACGCTGGAACGCCGCCGGATGCGCGACGCTGGTCTCCGCCCCGGCATGTCGCCGGTCGAGCGGCGCAAGCGCATCGAGGCGGTGCTGCCACCTGCGGGCGAGCCGTGGGCGCCGCCCGGACGCTGCGCCACGCTCTGGCTGATCCTTGCCGAGGCGCTGGAGAACGGCGACGACGCGGCCGGCGCGGAACTCGTGCACGAGATGACCGAGGCCGGTTCCGTCCGCGCCTGCGCCTGCGCTGGCGCAGCACATTGAGGAAAGGCTGGGCAGCCCGGGCGCCGATCCTGCATCTCGACGCGACGCTGCGGCCGGAGCTCGTCCAGACCTACCTGCCACGGATCGATATCGGCGCGCCCGTCGCCGCGCGCCAGCCTCATGTCCGAGTCCGCCAGGTGACCGGCAGCCCGACCTCGGCCCGCGCCCTGACGCCCTCGGCCGATGCGCCCGAGCGGGACCGAAAGGCCGCCGCAACCCGACTGCGCGACCTCCGCGCCTGGATCGACCTCCGGGCGCGGCAATGCCATCGCCCCAGCCAGGCGATCGATCTGCTCGTCGTTGGACAGAAGGCCGCCATCGATGCGCTCAGGTCCGCCGGCCTGCCGCCGCGGGTCGAGGCGGTGCATTTCAACGCGCTGAGTGGACTCGACCGCTGGGGCGGGATCGGCGGCATGGTGATCCTCGGCCGCACGCTGCCCGCGCCGCGCACGGTGGAACTGATCGCCACGGCGCTGACCGGCCGCCTGCCTGCGCCGAACCCGGAGGATGCGGGCTGGTGGTATCCGATGGTCGAACGCCGTGTCCGGCTAGTTGGCGACCGGACCGCGCCGCTCGCGACGGAGGAACACGCCGACCCGATCGCCGAAGCCGTGCGCTGGAGCATCTGCGAGGGCGAGCTGATCCAGGCCATGGGCCGCGGGCGCGGCGTCAACCGCACCGCCGCCACTCCGCTCGAGATCGACCTGCTCACGGATGTCGTTCTGCCGGTGACCGTCGACGCGCTGGTGCAGTGGTCCGACCTGCGCCCACCCGGCGCGACCTGATGGCGCTGACCGGCATCGTGCTCGAGAACGCCGCCGACATGGCAACGTGCTTCCCGGAGCTCTGGTCCTCGGCCGACGCAGCCCGGCAGGATCGGTCGAGGAGTGTGACAAACTGCTATTATAGAGACCTCTATAATAGCCAAATGTCACACTCCTCCGCGGAGGTGACCTACCGCCCGGAGGGAGCCGGCCATCGCGCCCGCACCGCCCGCGTCGATCTTGCCCGCATTCCCAGATCCGGAAGCCTGGCTCACCAACCGCCTCGGGCCGCTCGCCGGCTTCGAGATGCGGCACGACGAGCTTTCGGATGCCGACGTGCCCGATCCCGCCGAGGCCGCGCGTCTCGAAGCTCTCGCCTCCCGCCTGACCGCCAGCATGCAGGCCGTGCTCGCCGCGCGCCGTGCCGCGCTCGACGTGCTGTCCGCCCGGCTGGAGGCCGCGAGGCCCGCCGACCTGCGGCACCCCCACCACCCCCAACCAGAAGAGGAGATCGAGGCATGAGTTACGACAGGTTGCGCCTTTACGATGCCGGCCGCTTCCACGACACCGAACTGCCCGAGTGGTATCGTGAGGCCGAGCGGCTGAGCGAGACCGAGCGTGTGGATTTCCACCGGGCCTTCGACCGCGTCCTCGACTGCGAGCATACGCTGCTGACCGAGGAGGGCTTGCTGGGCGGTGCGCTCGAGATCCGGTTCTGGCCGAGCGAGATCCACGGCGTCTTCGTCCTGATCGAGACACCGCTCTCCTTCGTCGAGCATGTCATCGTCCCGAGCCCGGCCGACTGGCTTGCCTTCCTCTCACGCTATCTCGCGCCGCTCATCGCTGTCGCCAACCAGAGTTCCCTGATCGCGCTGCATGGCAAGATCGGGAACGCCTTCATCGCCTGGGCGCGCCATGGCGAAGGCAGCCATGTCGATCGCGAGACTGGTCTCAGCCGGATTGACCTCGACAACGACCGCGATCGTCGGCGGGCACAGGAGGCCCGCGCGGCCATGGAAAGAGAGCGGCGGGAGGGGCGTGCATGAAGACGATGCACTGGCATCCTCCGGGCTATGGTGGCGAGCGCCGCGACCCGGACCGCGTGAAAAGGGACGGTTGGCGCGACCAGGGCGTGCTCGCCATCTCCATCGACGATGAACGCCTCAGCTGGCCGGAGCGGGAACTGGTCCGACAGCTGGGCGACAAGCTGTATGGGCCGCGACACCGCGAACCCGAGGCGCCGGACCCGTGACCGGATTCCCAGTGGACCCCGGAATCCGCACCGGGGTCCATCTGGGGTCCATGGCCTGCCCGGGGAGTTTCTGGTTCCTTTCCGGGCACTTGCGTATACGGGAGGGCGCACCGCGCAATATCGCCAGCGACAGGGCAGGATTTTTGGGAAGCCACCCCGGAAATCGGATTCCAGAAGGTATGCCACACGGCCAATGATTGTTGGCGATCGAGGCACGTAAACGGTGGATTCCGCTGTGGATCCGGAATCCGGGTGGGGTCCAGCTGGAAACCGGTGGATGCGGTCCGCGCGGAGTCCACCCGCCGAAAGCAGAACAGGATCTCGTGTGGTGTCAGATTGCGCTACGGTCGGAGTGAGGAGACGTGCACAAGTTGGCAGGCGGACACAAACACTGGGACGGGGTCTATGGCGCGAGGTCGGAAGACGAACTGACCTGGTTCGAGGCCACGCCCGCTCTGTCGCTCGAACTCGTCCGTGCGCGTATTCATCCGGGTGAGCCGTTCATCGACATTGGCGCCGGCGCGTCGCGTCTCGGCGATGTCCTGCTCGAGGAGGGGTTTGGCCCTCTGACCGTGCTGGACCTGTCGGGCGCCGCACTGGCTGTTAGCCGGCAGCGTCTCGGCGCTCGGGGCGACGACGTTGCCTGGATCGAGGCGGACATCACGACGTGGGAGCCGGACCGGACCTACGCCGTCTGGCACGACCGTGCGGTGTTCCACTTCCTGACCACGGCCGAGGACCGCGCCGGTTACGCCCGCGCGCTGTCGGCTGCCCTGAGCCCGGGTGGGATCGCGATCATCGCGACCTTCGCGGACGGCGGACCGGAGAGATGCTCGGGCCTGCCCGTGATGCGCTATGCGCCCGAGGCGCTGGCGCAGGAACTCGACAGGCTGCTGCCGGGCCGGTTCGAGACGCTGGACGCACAACGCCACATGCACATCACGCCGAAGGGCAATCGTCAGAGCTTTCAGTACAGCGTCTTCCGGAAGACGGATCGGTAAGAAGGGAGCCGCCGCCTCATGCGGGACGGCGGCATCGGTGTTGGGGCGTTTCGACGCTTCAGACGCGCGGCAGGCTATAGACCCGGCCGCGGCCCTCGACCTTTTCGGACGTGACTTCGAGTCCGAGCTTCTTCTTCAGCGCGCCCGACATGGCCCCTCGCGCGGTATGCGGCAACCAGCCAGTAGCGGCCACGATCTCGTCGAGGGTGGCTCCTTCTGGCGCGCGCAGCATGGCGATCAGCGTTGCCTGCTTGGTGCCCTCGCGCGGCGTGCGCGTCTTGGGCGCGCCCTCCGGTTTGTTGGGGGCATCAGGCGCGGGCTCCTCGGTCGGCGCGTCCGTCGCGCTCGCAGGCGCGGTGTTCGCTTCCTCGGGCTCGATGCCGATGGCGGCGAGGCCCGCCTCGGTGGCGACCAACGTGACGCCGTGGCCGTCGCCGGTCTCGCGCCAGACGGGCTCGCCCTTGCGCATGTCCGCGTCGACCTCCTCGAGGAAGCCCTTGGAGAGCATCGTGCCGACCACCTTGGCGGCGCCGCCGCCGCGCAGGCTGTCGGGCAGCGGCAGGGCGATGCGGTCCTCGCGCTGTGCGGCGGCGCTGAGGATGATGGCTTGCGTATCGGAAATCTTCGTCATGGGGTCGTCTCCGTATTCGGGCCCGCGACATGCGGCGCCTTCTACGACCCCGAGCCGCGCAGGGCGCGCGGCGGGAGTTCCGGCGTTGCCGGAGGTCAGCGGGCGTGCTCGCCCTCTCCGAAGGCGCTGTCGGTGATGCGCTTGAGGAGGCTGGCGTAGTGTTCGAGGGTTCCGACCATGGCCCAGCCCGCCTCGTCGGGGGCGCAGTTGAAATGGTCGTCGCTGAGCGCCTGCAGGCGGGCGAGCATCTCGTCGATCTCCACCTTCTTGCCGATGAAGGCGTTCAGCGCGGCTTCCTTGTTCCGGCGTGCTTTCTCGGCGCGGAGTTCGTGGCGCGGGGTGGTGATCGGGTCCAGGCGGGTGGGCATCGTGGTGGCTCCTTGGCGAATTGCATCGTCCTTGTGGGATGGACGTTCGCTCCGCTGGCCAAGCTTATCAACTCTATAAGCATCTGACTTTGAATGATAATCGGGATTGTCGATGCAGGGCATGAGCGAGCGCCGTGCACCTCCTATGTCGGGCTTGCGCCCGCGGAAGCAGAAGATCTCGCCCGCTTGGGGATCGCGTCCCGAGCCCTCGTGAACCTGCAAGGCCAGCGTGTTCATGCCGCGCCGCATGTCGGTGACCCCGCCGACGATCCACGCGCGCACCCCCGCCGGGTAGGCGATCATCGGCCCTCCACCACCGGAAAGAGCCGCGCGAGCATCTCCGGGTCTACTGTCGCCGCGACGACAAGTCGACGTCCGTCCCGTAGAACGATCTCGCGGTCGACATCCGCGATGTTGCGGGCCGCCGCCGGAGCATTCGCGGGCACTGCTGCAGGTTCTTCCGCGGAGATCGACAGCGCCATGAAAACAGGCAGCGTCTTGCCACCAAGCTCACCAATCCGATAATGCCGTCGCCATGTCGTCAGCAGGGAGCGCGACATCCCATGCCGTCGGGCCGTCGACGACACCAGGCGATGCACCCATAGGTTTTCCTTCACGATCCCGAGCTTGTCGGCATCGCTCGAGTGCCGGCGACGGCCAGACGCATCCGCAGCGGAAAGAACTTCAATCTTGGGTCTGAACTTATGGTCGTCCATGAGGCCGGATTTAGCCGCGCCGCCCAAATCCCGTCAGACGGCCTCTCCCGGAAGGGATAAGACTGTTCAGCAGTTCAGATCGCTTGGACAGCGCTGACGAGCAGGTCGCGCACCTGGCCCGCAACCGCAGTCAATTCGGCATTTTCGATCGCCCGCATCGAGGCCACCGGGTCGATCGCACTGACCTCGACCCCGCCATCTACCTCTCGCAGGATCACATTGCAGGGCAACATGGCACCGACGCGCGGCTCCATCCCAAGGGCTTCATAGGCCATCTTCGGGTTGCAGGCGCCGAGGATCCTGTAGGGCGGCATGTCGGCGCCCAGCTTCGCCTTCATGGTTGCTTGCACGTCGATCTCGGTCAGGACGCCAAAGCCGTTGTCGGCCAGCGCGGCGCGCGTTCTGGAGTCGATATCCTCGAAGGACACCCCCTCGAAGGCGCGGTTGATCGTGTAGTTCATCGCAGTATCCTTTCAGTCTGAACCATCGACCGCGAGGTCCGGCCCACGCCGCGAAGAGCGTTTTCGTGGGGGCAACATCGCACGCACGTTCCAAAGTCCGAAGCGATTGCCCGCGTCGCGACCGTACCCCTGATTGCAGTGCAGGGCATGACGCAGATTAGTGTGCGATCCGGTTCCTTCCGATTTGATGCTGGCAGAGCGGCCCGTCGGCCTAAACAAGAGGAGATGCCGGAAGAGGCCGAGGTTTGCTGCACGTTTGGTGATCTTGCCCACCTCAGCCGCCTTGGCGGTCAGCATGGTCTTGTCGCCAACGGCGCATTGATTGGTGTAAATGCGGCCGGAATTCCAATGTGCTAGACTTAGCAGTTGAAATTGTCATTGGCCGCTCCCCGAGCGGATTGGAGTGAAATGAACCGGATAATATACCTCGTCGGCCTTGTGGTTGTCGTCTTGGTCATTCTCGGCTTTTTCGGCCTGCGCTGAATTTAGACGTGCTCGTACCCAAGGAATTGGAGGCAAAACCATGACCAGCGATAAACCCCCAAAGCCCGACGAGGCCGACCACGGCCTTGGTGCCAAAGGCACCATATCTCAAGCAGGGCGTTCCGGTGGGCGTTTGTCGCGTGACATCGGCACGCGGGATAAGTTGAAACGCTCCAACGAACGTCCCGCAGGCAAGACCCGTGTCACCAAATCCGACGAAAAAGACGGGACGTCGGAGTGAGTGCGAAGCCACAAGGGTCGTCTGATCGAGATGACCATAGTCGCTCGCGAGACAAGATGAAATGAGCCCATGACAGTATCCCGGTCAGGTTGCGGAGAATGATGCGCGGCCATTTGGAATTCATTTCAAGGTCATGGGACCGACTGCAAAGCAGTTTCTGGTTTCTGCCGTCGGTCATGGCAATCTCGGCCATGGCAGCGGCCATCCTGCTGATCTGGCTGGATACCCTCGAGGCGGCACGGCTCGGTTGGATCGACGAACGGACCTATGCCTTCGGCCCAGAGAGCGCGCGCGCGATCCTGTCGGCTATCGCGGGCTCGATGATCACGGTCGCGGGCGTCACATTCTCGATGACAATGCTGACCCTGCAACTGGCATCGTCGCAATTCGGTCCCCGAATGCTGCGCAATTTCATGCGAGATCGGGGCAATCAGATTGTGCTTGGGACGTTCCTGTCCACCTTCGTCTATTGCCTGTTGGTCCTCGCTTCCGTTCGGGGAAGCGGCGAAGCCGTCTTCGTGCCGGTGATCGCCGTGACATTCGGCATGATCCTGGCCGTCGCTAGCCTTGCGACGCTGATCTACTTCATCCATCACATCGCGACCTCGATCCGCATCGAGACCATACTGGCCAAGCTTGCGGTCGAGGCGCGCGCGACCGCCCTGCGGGTCTTTCCGGAGCACGACCATACGTTGGCGCCGTTTCCCGTAAAGCCATCGGCTGAGGCGCTGCCGCCAACTTTTGACGACGACAGCCGGTCTGTGGTCGCATCGGGCGGCGGCTACATACAGTCGATCAATTTGGACGCGCTTCGGCAGATCGCCATCACCAACGATCTTGTTGTGCGGGTAGAAGGTCGGGTCGGGGATTTCGTTCCCAACAAAGGGTCACTCGTAGCGGCCTTCCCCTACGGCCGGGTCTCGGATGGCGTGGCTGACGACCTGTCCAATGCGTTCTCGTTCGGTCAGGAGCGCACGCCCGACCAGGATATCGAGTTTTCGCTCAGGCGGTTTGTGGAAATCGCGCAACGTGCCCTGTCGCCGGGCGTCAACGACCCGACAACCGCGCTTTACTGTCTGGATCGCCTGGGTGAAGTGCTTGGGATCCTCGCTGGTCGGCATTTCCCCTCGGGCCAGATCCTGGATCAGGACAGGAAACTGCGGGTCGTGTTCGATCCGGTGACGTTCGCGGACTTGGCCGAGTCGGCCTTTGCCGCCGTTGCCGGATACGGGATCGGGGACCGCGATCTGGTGGCGCGATTGCTGGATGTCATGGAGCGCTGCAGCCGCGGGGCGGCTACTTCGGACCGTGAAACGATCATGCGGATGCATGATGCGATCAGGGCCGCAAGCGCTGTATCGGGTTTCGGAGTCGCGAAGACGGCCGCTCACCCAATCCGTGAATGACCGCCAGAGCCTAGGGCGGATCCGGGTCCATCCGCAGCCTCCTGGCCAGAGGTACGATGGTCAGCCCCTGAACGATGATCGAGAATACGACGACGATGAATGTCGCGGTGAGGATCAGCGTTTTCCAGTCGCTTTCCGGCAGGCTGAGCGCGAGGGCAACCGAGATACCGCCCTTCAGCCCGCCCCACGTCATGATTGGAATCACGCCGCGCGAATACTCCCGGAAGGGCTTGATCAGCATGACCGGCAGCGCGACGGCGACAAGGCGTCCGACCAGCGACAGGCCAATGGCAGCGATACCGGCAGAAATCGTATCGAAGTTCAGGGTGACGACGAGAACTTCGACGCCGATGAGAAGAAACAGGACGGCATTCAGAATTTCGTCGATGACAGTCCAGAACCCGTTCAGATGCGTCCGGGTCTCTTCCGACATGCCGTGCTTGACGCCGATATCTCCGATGAACAGCCCGGCAACCACGGCCAGGATAGGACCCGAGAGATCCAGCGCGACTGCGAGCTGGTAGCCTCCCAGCGCCAGCCCGAGCGAGAGCAGGATCTCCAGCGGATAGTCGTCGATCCGGCGCATGATGCGGTATGTCAGAATTCCCAGGACGCCGCCGACCAGCGCGCCACCGCCGACTTCCTTCACGAAGAACAGGATGATGCCCATTGTATCGCCAGCGGCATGCCCGCCGACCGGCTGGAAAGCCAGACCGACCAGTACGAGGAATACCACGTAGCCGACGCCATCGTTGAAGAGCGATTCCCCGACGATCTTCGCCTCCAGCGACTTCGGCAGTTTTGCTTCAGCCATGACGCCGAGCACCGCCACCGGATCGGTTGGTGAGATCAGCGCGCCAAAGACGAGGGCCGCCAGCAACGGCATGCCGGTGACCCAATGGAAGCCAAACCCGACGACCGTGACCGAGAGTGCTACGCCCAGCGTTGCCATGACGGCGATCGTCCAGGCCTGTTTGCGCAGGTCCTCCACGCGGACATGGAGCGCGCCCGCGAACAGAAGCAGCCCAAGCATCCCTTCGAGCAGGGTCCGCGAGAATTCGGCGTCGATCACGAAACGTCGCATTTCCATGGCAACACCGAGATCTGGGCGCAGCGCTTCGAGGCCGAGGACGCCGAGGGATGCGGCAAGTGCGACGATCAGGATGCCGATCGCCGCCGGCAGGCGAAGAACGATGTGATTGACCGCTCCGAACGCGCCGGCAAGAACGATCAAGAGCGTGCCGATCTGCAGGGCGTTCATCGCAGTCTACGTGTCGTCACCCGACGGGGTCCCGCCAGGTTCGGTCGGGTCCTTTGGCGCGGCTCCTCCCCAGCGTGGAATGGTCAGTTTGTCGTCGAGCCGCCGCCCGGGAAGCCGTCTGTCGCCCGCGCTGTCGGATGCATCCACGCCCAGGCCCAAGCCGGTGCCGGCATGTGTGTCGCCGGAGGAGCCCCCCAGATCAAAGCCCGGACGGTCGATCTTTTGATCGCTGTCATCACGGAGATGCGGTTCATTCCCTACGGTCTTCCCAAGCGTGTTCTTGTCGGTTTTGTCCGAGGGCTTCTGGCGCCGGGGCTGGGATGTCGCTTTGGTTGTGTCCTGACGTTTCATCGTTTTCCGTCTTTCTTTGAAAAAGGGGGCTGCTATCCGATCCGGGCGAGCGCGCCGTGCGGCTCCGAGCCACGCGCGCCATCCAAGGGGTCAAGGCCTTCGGACCGAGTTGCCCCCGGCGATGATGTTTCGGATCAGTGCCGCTGCAGCCCGGTGTCTTTCGACATCGGTCTCGGACCCGACTGCGTTTTCATGGGTGGCAGCCGCATCCGAGAGAACCCCCATGATTTCCTTCTCAGGCAGGATGCCGGCATCGTTCAAGGCGAGAAGCAGGGCTTCGCAGATCGAAAGGGCTGCCATCCCCGAATGCATTTGATCGTCTTTCATGACTTTTCGTCTTTCCGACACCTGCGGCGTTGGGATGCGCCTGCTTCATGCGGAGCAGACTGGCAAGAAACGTGCTACGCTGTGCTGATCGACATCAGTCACAGCCGCGACTTCGATGGCTACAACACTGCCAGGTGCCGGAGGGGACAAATGATCGAAAACAATCCACTTGTCCGCAAGCTCGGCGCCTTCGTCGCCCTTTCGGAGCCCGAACTGTCGGTGCTCGCATCCTTGCACAAGCGGCGCCGCACCTTCGTCGCGGGGCGGGATCTCGTCCACCAGGGGCAGTCGGATCAGGCCGCATATACACTCGCCTCCGGCTGGGCCTGTTCCTACAAGCTTCTCGAGGATGGTCAGCGGCAGATCGTGGATTTCCAGATCCCCGGTGATTTCCTGGGGCTGCGCAGCGTCCTGATGCAAGTCTCGGATCACAGTATCGAGCCCGTGACGGACATCGAGGTGACGGAAATCCTTGTCACCGACCTTCTGGATGCGTTTGCACGGACACCGCGACTCGCCACGGCGGTGCTCTGGGCCGCGTCGCGCGACGAGGCGATGGTGGTCGAGCACCTGGTGGATCTGGGACGCCGCGATGCGGCTGGACGCATGGCGCATTTCCTGCTGGAACTGGGCGCCAGACTTGTCCTTGTCGGAATGGGCGACAGGACGGGCTACGCGTGTCCGCTCACGCAATACCATCTGGCCGATGCGCTGGGGCTGAGCGCAGTCCATGTCAATCGGGTGCTCAGGCAGTTGCGCGAAGATGGAATGGTCACGTTCAGGGACGGCTTTGTCGCGTTCGACGACTATGGCCGGTTGGTCGACTTCGCACAATTCGATCCATCCTACATGGATCAGAAGGGACCGTTTCTCACCTGAAACGCAACGAAATGGTTCGAATTCAAATTCGGCCAAGCAGCATCAGGATGACCACGATGATCAGGATCGTGCCGAGGACGCCCGTCCCGGCATGACCGAAGCCATAACCGTAGCCTCCGAAGCGCCCGCTGAACCCGCCAAGCAGAAAAATGACAAGAATGATGACCAGGATCGTGCCGAGCGACATGGCGGTTTCTCCTTCAGTTGGCGTCTTCCCGACAGGGATGCGCTTTGGTGGCGACTGTGTCCGCAGCGGGCGCTTCAATTGCCCTCGATCGTGACACCGTCCTCGTTGATTTCGATATCGATGCCGCTTTGGCGTTCCTGATAAAAAAGATAGCCTGCCCCGATCAGGCAGACGGCGAGCACTGCGATCAGGATAAGAAGCAGATTGCGGCTCATCGACCCGCTTCCCTACGATTTTCCGGATTCGAGCGGAAGGCGGCCTGGCGCCTGCGCGTGGCCATGCCGCTCAGATTGCTGCGCCCAGGAAAAGGCGCGCTCACAGGACAGCGTTCCCTACGCATCCCGGATCGTATCCTTGACGCCCCCGACCGCGTTCTGAATCTTTCCTTCGACCTTTTCCGCCTGTCCCTCCGCTTCAAGCTTGCTGTCACCGATCGACTTGCCGACGGCGACCTTGAGCTTGCCCTTCACGACCTTCGCGGAGCCGACGATGCGATCCTTGTCCATGATGAAATCCCTTCCCTGAGACGTGCCTGCCAAGCGTGACGAGCGCATGGATCAGCGCACCAGATGTTCAGTCGATCCGAACCGGCGCAGGTCGGTCCGGACACGAAGGCCTGAAGCCCCATGCCCGCGACCTTTGCCCGTTCGAGCGTTTGTCCGGCCATTCCTCGCCGGGCAAACGAGCCATCACATCACGCGAGAGCGTGGGTCGCGGCGTCCAGTTCCTTGATCGCGTCGGCGTCGTGCTTGGCCTTGTGAGCCTTCTCGGCCGCCTGGTAATGCTTCAGCGCCGCATCCTTCTTCGGGCCGGAGGGTGCCTTGTCCCATGCGGCCTTCACGCTTTTCATCTTGTCGGCGACGTTGGTCGATTTGTTGGTTTCGGGTGTCATTGGATTGTCCTTTCGTGGACGGTCCGGAAACGGGAAACACGCGGGACAGGGGACGAGGGGACAGATTGCCCCGCGTGTCGCCGGTTTACTCGGACTGGTACAAGTTCGCCGCTGACCGGCGAACGTTCAGACCATCGCACCGCCGTCATCGAGCCACACTGACACAGGTTGGTCTTCGCCCGATAATTCGGGCATCTCTCGGCTTGAGCTGCCGGCTCGGCGGGGTTTCGCCTTCTTCGGCAGGATGCGCGTTCCCGCATGGCCTTCGAGAATCGCGCGGGCGTCCGTCAGCTGGCCGATACCCGCAAGCTTGCCGCTGGCCCTGACAAAGGCGATGGCAGCGCCGACCTTTGGGCCCATCGAGCCAGGTGCGAGTTCCAGGTCTTCGAGCGCATCGGGTGTCGCTTCGCCAATCGCGGTCTGATCCTTGCTGCCATAGTGACGGAAGACCGCCGGCACATCGGTCAGCAACAGGAGCGCATCGGCATTGAGACCCAGGGCCAGCAAGGCCGCTGTCCGATCCTTGTCGATCACCGCCTCCACGCCGGTCATGTCTCCGTCCGTGTTCCGTGCAACGGGGATTCCACCGCCCCCGGCGCAGATCACGGTGTGTCCGGCGTCCAGCAGCACCTCGATGGCCTCCAGCCCCACGATCCTGAGCGGCAACGGGGAGGGAACGACGCGACGGTGGCCGCCGGATGCCTCGACCACCATGGTCCAGCCATGATCTTTCGTGGCCCTCGCGGCGTCGGCCTCCGTGTAGACGGGTCCGATGGGCTTGCTCGGGGTCTCGAACGCGGGGTCCTTCGGATCCACCTCCACCCGGCTGAGCAGGGTCGCGCATCGGGAACCGTCGGGCAAGGCGTTCATCAACTCCTGTTCGATCAGGTACCCGATCATGCCTTCGGTTTCTGCGCCCAGCACGTCGAGAGGCCAAGGCGCGGCTGGGTCGTAAGCCGCCCCTTGCAGGGCGAGCAGTCCGACCTGTGGCCCATTGCCGTGCGCCACGACGATCTGGTGATCGCGGGCCAGGTCCGCCAGCGCCGTTGCCGCGATCCGAACATTCGTGTGCTGCGCCTCCGCCGTCATCGGCTCTCCGCGCTGCAACAGGGCGTTTCCGCCAAGGGCCACCACCACGCGCATCTCACGCCCCCATAGTGGCGACTAGGACGGCCTTGATCGTGTGCATCCGGTTCTCGGCCTGGTCGAAGACGACGGACGCGGGGGACTCGAAGACCGCGTCGGTGACTTCCATGCAGTCGATTCCGAATTTCTGGAACGTCGCCTCGCCCACTTCGGTGTCACGGTTGTGGAAGGCGGGCAGGCAGTGGAGAAACTTGGCGTAGGCATTGCCGGTCATCTCCATGACCTTTGTGTTGACCTGATAGGGCGACAGGAGAGCGATCCGCTCTTCCCAGACCTCATCAGGCTCCCCCATGGAGACCCAGACGTCGGTATAGACGAAATCTGCGCCTTCCAGCCCTTCAGCATGCTTCTCGGTTAGGGTTATCCGGGCGGCAGTGGACTCCGCGATGGTCCGGCACCGCGCAACAAGATCATCGTCGGGCCAGCAGCTTTGGGGACCACACAGGCGGATGTCCATGCCGATCAGGGCAGCACCGACCATCAGGCTCGAACCCATGTTGTTGCCTGCATCCCCCATGAAGCAAAATGCGATATCGGACAGGTGTTTGTGGGTGAACTCGCGCATGGTCATCAGGTCGGCGAGGATCTGCGTCGGGTGAAAATCATCCGTCAGCCCGTTGAACACCGGCACGCCGGAGAACTCCGCCAGAACCTCGGCATCCTTTTGGCCGAAGCCGCGATACTCGATGCCATCGTAGAACCGACCCAGAACCCGCGCGGTATCCTTCATGGTTTCCTTGTGGCCGATATGGCTGCCGGATGGCCCCAGGTAGGTGACATGCGCGCCCTGATCGTAGGCTGCGACCTCGAACCCGCTGCGGGTGCGCGTGCTGTCCTTTTCGAAGATCAGGGCGATGTTCTTGCCTTGCAGCATCTGCTGTTCATAGCCGCCTGCCTTCGCCATCTTGAGGGAGGCGGCGAGGCGCAACAGGTGCCGTATCTCGTCCGGTGTGAAATCCAGCAGCTTGATAAAGCTACGTCCGCGCAGGTTCTGTGGCATTGGATGGTCCTCAAATGGGGTCGCGGATCAGGGGGCAGGTCATGCAGTGTGATCCACCGCGCCCACGTCCAAGTTCCGATCCGGGGATGGTGATGACCTCGACACCCGCCTTGCGCAGAAGCGTGTTGGAATAGACGTTCCGCTCGTATCCAACGACAACCCCGGGCTCGAGACAGAGCAGATTGTTGGCATCGTCCCATTGTTCGCGCGCGACCTCGTAGGCATCGCCGCCGGTGGGCACGGTGCGCAATTTCCTGATGCCAAGAGCGTCGGCCACGACCGCCAGAAACGGCTTCGTCTCGACCTCGACCGCGATCTCCTCGCCCTCGCCGGGACGCAGGCTGTAGCAGCGGATGGCGTCGGTCACCTCGGCAAAGATCGTGACCAGATCGCGGTCGCAGAAGGTGAAGACGGTATCGAGGTGCATCGAGCCGCGCGCGCGGGGAAACTGGCAGGCGATGACACGGGTGGCCCCGCCGCCCGCAAACAGACCGCGCGCAATCTGGCTGACCGCCTGCGCTGTCGTGCGTTCCCCCATGCCGATCAGCACGCAACCGCCGCCGATGGGCATGACATCCCCGCCTTCGACCGTCGCCGGACCATGATCGGCCATTGGGTCGCCCACCAGACAGGAAACCCCGCGTCCCTGAAATCGGGATGGAAGCGATAGATCGCGGCGAGGTTCAGCGTCTCCAGCCGCCGCGCCGGCCAGTGCATCGGGTTGAGCGTGACGCCACCATAGATCCAGCAGGTCGTGTCGCGGGTAAAGATGTGGTTGGGTAGCGGCGGCAGGATAAAGTCGGCGGGCTCCAGCATGGGGGCCAGTACGCCCTTGTCCGGGATCGGCAGTTCGGCCCGGTTCATGCCGCCAATCAGGATGGTCGACAACAGATCGGCATCGACCTCCATCAGGTGGGCCATGAGGTCATCGGCCAGACCGACGCCGACGGTATTGTCGCTGATCCGCGCATCGAGAAGCCATTTGCGGGCGTCCATGTCTTTCATCGTTTCCATGAGTAACTGGCGCAGGAACACGACCTCGACGCCGCGGTTGCGCATCGCATCGACGAAGGTCATGTGCTCGATCCGCGCCTGCTTCACCCAGATCACATCATCGAACAGCAGTTCGGCGCAGTTGGCGGGTGTCAGCCGCGCCATCGCGGCGCCGGGCTTGTGCACAAGAACGCGGCGCAGCTTGCCCGCTTCCGAATGGACGCCGTATGTAAGGGTCATGCCGGGGTTCCTTGCAAAAGCACGCCGATGCTGAGGGCGGCCATGATGATGATGGTAAGGCCAAGCAGCACCGGCCAGACGAAGCGCAGCCAGCGTTCATAGGCACCCGCCCGATGGCCAGACCGCCCATCACCACGGCCGAGGTCGGCGTGACCAGGTTGACCACGCCTTCGGCCGACTGGAACGCTGTCACCACGAGGCTGCGCGACACCCCGGCGAAATCGCCCACGGGCGCCAGGATCGGCATCGACAGAACGGCAAGGCCCGAGGTCGAGGGTACGAAGAAGGACAAGACGACCTGGATCCAATACATCACGTTGATGAACACGATTTCGTTCAGGCCCGCGACGGTGCCTTCGGCCCAGTGCAGGATCGTGTCGGTGATATGGCCCGCGTCCATCACCACGACGATGCCCCGTGCAAGCCCGATGATCAGCGCCACGCCCAGAAGGTCGCGCGCACCGCCGACAAAGGCCTCAACGAGGCCCTTTTCGCCCAGACGCCCCACGACGCCGATGCCGATGCCGGCGAACAGGAACAGCCCGCTCATCTCGGCCATCCACCATCCACCCAGCGAGACACCCCAGATCATCACCGCAAAAGTCGCGCCGAAGAGAAGCAGGACGATCTTGTGCAAACCCGTAAAGTCGCTCGCCGCGGCCTCGGTCGTGCTCAGGAAATGCGTTTCGTTCTCGGCCTTTCTGTCAAAGACCAGCGACCGCGACGGGTCGGCTTTCACCCGAGCGGCGTAGCGCATGACGTAAGCGACGGCTGCGGCGAAGCTCAGCGCCAGAAGAACCAGCCGCAGCATCAGCCCGTCGGTGAAGGGCACTCCGGCGGCGTCCGATGCAATCACGGTTGAGAAGGCGTTCACGGTCGAGCCAAGCACACCCACCCCGGCGCCCAGCAGGATCACCGCCACTGCGGTCAGCGCGTCGTAGCCCGCCGCGATCATCACGGGCGTCAGGATGACGTAAAAGGCCAGCGTCTCCTCGGCCATGCCATAGGTCGAGCCGCCCGCCGCAAAGAGCGCCATGAGGATCGGGATCATCCACTTTTCCCGCCCCTTCAGCCGTGCCATCGCGCGCTTGATGCCCGCGTCGATCGCCCCCGTGGCGGTCACCACACCGATGAACCCGCCGATCATCAGCACGAACAAGGCGACGTCAATGGCATTGGCGGCGTAGCTGCCCGGATCGTAGAAGCCGGCGATCGGGGCCAGAATGACGTCAAGAAAACCTTGCGGATTGGCGTCGGTGGGCGCGTACGTTCCCGCTACGGGCACGTCCTTGCCGAGCGTCTCGGACGCCACGCGTTCATACTGGCCGGCCGGGATCACCCATGTAAGGCCCGCGATGATCACGATCAGCGCGAAGAGGATGGTATAGGCAGAGGGGAAGTGGAAGTGCCGTCTCTGATCCGGAGGCGGGGATGCAGCGTCTGTCATCGGGATCGTCCTTCACCAACGCATGCCGCGACAGCGAAAGCAGACGCGGGTATCGCGACAAGGCTAGATGAGGAAGGCAGAAGACGGACTGATTGAGGTTAGTCGCGGCATTTGCAGGGCACATGTCCGTTGTGATCTCGCCGAACGAGATGGGCGCCCCGTGCCCGCATCGTGACGAGCATGCCGAACCGTGAAAGTCCGCGGGTGGGCCAAAAGCACACCCGGGCCGTCTTGTGGACTTGGTTCCTCGCGGACGTAGCAGTCCAGTCTGGCGCCTCCGTCGGACGGCCCGAGCAAGAAGCAAAGTACCGGAGACGGATCCCCACAGGCCTCACTGGTAGAGAAAATTGCGCGTGAGCGGGTAGTCGCAATGGCGGCCCTTGCTGAACACGATCTGCTGAACCGAAAGGTGGGCGTCCTGGCTTGCGAATGCCGTGCTTGCGCCCATCAGGTAGACGAACCACGTGCGCCGGAAGCGCTCGTTGAAAATGGACGGATCGATGGCGCGAATCTTGTCCCAGTTGGTCTTGAAGTTCTGGAGCCATGATGCCGCGGCGCGTGCGTATTGGCGCCGCGCGTTTTCAAGATCGATGATGCACAGACCACGGCTTTCAAGAAGGTCCACGACCCGGGCGATGTGCGGAATATGGCCGCCGGGAAAGATGTATTTCTGGGTGATGAAATCGGTTTCCTGCGGCGCGTTGTACGTCATGACCGACAGAAGACCGATCCCGCCAGGCTTCAGGCAGGTCTTGATGCTGTCGATCCAGGCGGCGTCGCAGTTGCGTCCCGCATGCTCCAGCACACCAAGCGATACATAGCGGTCGTATAGATCCGGCCGCGCGGCGAGCGCCCGGTGGTCCTCCTCGATGAGGTGCACCTTGTCCTGAACCCCCCATGCACTGGCCATCGAGACCAGTGCCCTGTTCTGATTGTCCACGATTCCAAAGGTATCCACTTCCACATGGTGGTCCCGCGCCATCAGGTTCGTCATGTATCCCCAGCCAGATCCGACCTCGGCCACCTTCATGCCAGGCTTGAGGTAGAGCTTTCTGCACATGTAATCGAAGCGGTTGCGCATGGCCTCATCGAGCGTTTCGTCGCCTCGGCGCCAATAGCCCTCCACGTAGCCATATGTGCTGCCGAGGACGAGTTCGAAGAACCGTGCCGGGTACCCGTAGTGGAACGCGGCGTTCCTGCGAGCTTGGCCCCAGTCCTTGTTGCTGACCGAGATCTCGTGGAAAAAGCGCCGTAGCCGAACCAGGAAGGGGGATCGGGCGCCGACATAGATCCCGCGGCAATGATCTATCAGAACCTCAAATTCCTCGTCAGATATGCAAAGCAAACCCTGGTGGAATGCTTCCACGAAGCCGACTCCTCCCTCGAGGACGAACATCCGTTCGGCTCGTGGGTGAAGAAACCGGACGGTTACCTCGGTCTCACTTGCGGACGCCACGCTGGTGGCAAAGACTGACCCATCGGAAAAGATGACGCGGAGGGCGATGTCCGACTTCCCGAAATTTCGCCTGACTGCCAGTTTTGCCAGATCTCGAAACATGAAGCTGGTCCCTTCCTGCGGCCCCGCAATAGACGCAAACTTCGGTGGCGACGGTTGGTCTGACACCGCTCGTCCGGGGTTCAGCGGGCGCTCGACGTCGCGACGGGCGTCTGCTGGTGCGCAAGGCGCAGCCACTTGCCGTCGTCGTTCAGGTAGGTCGAGGTGCAGAGCGCCTTATAGATCGGTTCGTCGCTGCGTTCGGCCGAGACGCAATAGGCCAAAACGGCAATGTCGTTTTGGAGGGAGAGGTAACGCTCGCTCATCTCGACCGAACGCCACCGCTGCGCGATATCCTTTTCTCTCCAGAGCGCGTCGCCCTGAAGAATGCCTGCAGGGTAAGGCAAGACGAAGACAGCGCCCTTTGCGGTTGCGTGGCGCGCACTGTCGGCCCTTGTGTCCAGAAGCGTTCTTCCAGATCCCAGAGGGTGTCATCTGCAGTCATTCAAGGCTCCTTTCAAAATTGGCGGTTGTGCCGGATGATGGCTGTTTCGCGCAGGGGCGCATCTCAATGGCCTTGTGCCAGCATGGCGACCCAGCCAACGAACAGGGCGGCCGCGATGATCCAGTAGATTGGGGATCCCTGCGGCGGCAGCGCAAGCTTGGCCGAAATGCCGTCTTGGGGCGAGCTTGCCGTGGGCGCCCGCCTCGGCAGCAGGGCAAGAAGACCCGAGACTATCCTGCTCCGATCCGAAACAGGGGTCGTCACGTCATGGAAACGTGTCATCAGCGCCTCCAACCTCTGCCGTGCCGCCGCTAAGGGCAACCTGGAAAGCTCCGATGCTTCGCTCCAGGGGTCGACGCCGAGCCGGGCGAGCATCGACAGAACGGTGACGCTGCTTCCGCGTCGATCTTCACCCAAGGGCGCGTACAGAAACGGCTCGAATTGCGGGTCTTGTCCAAGTTTCGTCGGGGCGTATGCCATTGCGGGATCCTTGCTGGCGCCGTTTGCATGGGCCGAACTGGCCGATGTCATGGCGCCGGTCGAACCGAGGCGGGCGGGTGCCACACCTTTGGTAACGACCAAAATGACTTAAACCGCGCCGCCTTGTGCTGACGCAGATCAATAAAGGGCTACGATAGCCCCGTAGCGCTCACCTTGCGTTGCGCGCGGACGCCGTGCCGGTCCCCAGTTCGATGATTTCGGCGGTGATGGCCTCCTGTCGCACCTGGCGCAGGGTCGCCTCGAATTCGCCCAGCTCGCGCTTGATCTGGCTGCCTGCGGCGGACATGGCCTCCATCCTCGCCTCGTTCTCGGCGGCGAAGGAATGAAGCGCCGCCTTGCATACCATGGCATGGAGATAGTCCCCGCCGAGACTGTCGATCAGCGTGTCCATCGGCAGCTGGATCAGCGGACGCGTCGCGCCGGGCGGCGGCAGGTCGGAAAGGTCGATCGGCAACAGGACCTTTCGCACGACCCGAGTTTGCCCCGATGCCCCTTCGGCATGGAGCATGTCCAAACGCTCGAAGCGACCCACGCCCAAGGCGCGGTAGATCACCTTGGCAATACGGTCGGCAAGGTTCGGGATGCCAAGTGTGTGCGAGGTCATTGGCGCGGACCAGTCAGGCTCGATCCCTCGGGCCTCTGCGACGGACAGGCCGCGGGTACCGATCAGGAACAGGCTGGTGGTCGACAGGTCTTCTTCGATGCTGTCCAGGATGCGCTCGCTGAAGGCACCTGCAAAACCCTGTTCGGCGCAGAAGACCAGCAGGCCCGTCTTGCTGCTGGCCTCGCTGCCGGGCGTTCTGGGCGGTGCAGTGGAGCCTGCGGGACCAAGCGCATCGGATATGGCGGCGGCAATTGTCGCGGCATAGCTGTCGATGGCCTCGATCTCTGCGCGGGCGGTGCTGGCGCGCGCGGCGGCGATGCCCTTCATGGCGTTCACGACGGCCCCTAATTGGCGAATTCCGTCGATCCGGGCGCTGATATCGGCAAGCCGATCGGTCATGTTCCTGACTCCGGTTCGCCAAGCTGTCTCGCAGCGCGGGTCATCGCAGCCATCAGGGCGGTCCGCGTATTGTCGTCCAATTCTCCGGTGTCGCCGATGGAACGCAGGGCATCGGCGGCGTGCCCGTCAAGATTTTCCGGCAGGTCATCCCGAAAGGCGGCAACCGCATCGAGCGGCAAGGGGTCCAGCAGCCCGGACTGCACGGCCAGCAATAGCGCAACCTCATCGGCCAGGCGCAGCGGCGTATTCTGCGGCTGGCGCAGGATCGCGCGGATCCTTTCCCCGCGTCTGAGTTGGTTGCGAACGCGACCCTCGGGCATGCCGCCGAACCGGGTAAACACCTCGAGCTCCAGAAACTGCGCATAGTCGAGCCTGAGGGTGCCGGCAGCCTCCCGCAGCACAGGCGCCTGAGTCTTGCCGCCGACACGGCTGACACTGAGCCCCACATCCACGGCTGGCTTCTGCCCCTGATGGAACAGATCCGCATCCAGCACGATCTGCCCGTCGGTGATCGAGATCAGGTTGGTCGGGATATAGGCCGACAGGTTCCCCGCATCGGTTTCCGCGATCGGCAAGGCGGTCAGGGATCCAGCCCCACGCGCCTTCGACAGTTTGGCGGCACGCTCCAGCAGGCGGGCATGGATGTAGAACACGTCCCCGGGATAGGCCTCGCGTCCCGGAGACTGCCGGGTCAGCAACGCGATTTCGCGGTGGGTGGCGGCGTGTTTGGACAGGTCGTCGATCACCACAAGGGCATGCCCGCCCTTGTCCCGGAAGTATTCGGCCATGGTCATGCCCGCGAAAGGCGCGATCCATTGCAGCCCCGGCGCCGAGGCGGAGCCGGCGACGACAACGATGCAGCGCGCGAAATTCCCATGCGCCTGCAGCGCGTCGATCGCGCGGCGCACGCTCGATGTCTTTTGGCCCACGGCGACATAGACGCAGATCATGTCGGTGTGCGCCTGCGCGATCATCGCGTCGGTGGCCAGCGTCGTCTTGCCGGTGGAATGGTCGCCGACGATCAACTCGCGCTGGCCCCGTCCGAGCGCGAACAGCGTGTCCATCACGAGGATCCCGGTCTGCACAGGCTGTGTCACGAGATCGCGTTCGATGATCGAAGGGGCCGGGCGCTCGATCGGCCACCGGTCCTCGGCCTCGATCGCCCCCTTTCCGTCAAGCGGGCGCCCGAGCGGGTCGACGATGCGTCCGAGCAACGCTTCTCCCACAGGCACGCTGACCACCTCGCCCGTGCCGAAGACGGCATCGCCCGACTCGACCCTGGTGGCGGCGTCAACGAAGACGCAACCGATCAGGTCGGGGTCCAGAACGCGGGCGAACCCGAACTGGCCGCCCTCGAACCGCAGAACCTCGTCGAGGCGCACGTCGCGCAGCCCCGAGATCATCGCCACACCGTCGCCGATCTCTTCGACGCGGCCCCGGTGTTCTGCCCGCGCACCGAGGCGAGCGCGGCGCACCGCGCCCTTTGCGGCGTTCAACCAGTTCGGCCCATCAGGCGGCATTCTCGACCTCCTTGCGGATCGTCTCGAGGTCGGCCCGCCAGCTGTTGCGCAGCACGAAATGCGCGCTGCGCAGTTCCAGTCCGGCGATCAACGCGGGATCGGTGACAAACCGCAGGCCGGTCGTGCCGCCCAACGCCTCCTCTACCGCTCGTTCGATCCGGGTCTTTTCTGCATCGTCAGGGTCAGTCGCGGCGACGATCTCGATTTCGGCTGCCGAGGCCTTCAGCGCCAAGCGGTCGGTGGAGGACAGGCCCGAGATGGCGTCGACCAGTCGCGCAAGGAACGAGGCCTGAACCTCGGCTGTGTTGAACCGGCCGAGGAGGTGCGCGGCAATTTCGACCGACAGTTCCGCGGCGCTCGTCGCGTTCTCTTTCCGCGCCGTGTTTCTTTGGCGGTCAATGTCAGTGCGCGCGGCAGCCAACAGTGTATCTGCTTTGGTTTGCGCGTCTTTCAGCGCGGCTTTCGCGATCGTGTCCGCCGCCGCCTTGGCTTCGGCAAGAAGGGTGTCGCGTTCGGCTGCAATACCCGCGCGGACCTCGGCGACCTCGGCCAAAGCCGCCTCGGCTTTTGCCTGCACCCTCTGGCCTTCGTCCAGCATGACTTGCGCCGCTTCCTGCCTCCGGGCGATGGCCCCGGCGACCGGACGCCAGAAGACGCGAGACAGAAGCCAGACGAGGATCAGGACGTTCACGGCCTGAAGGCCCAGCCCCCACCAATCCAGCGTCATGCGCTCATCCCAGAAGCGGGTTGGCGAAGAGCAGCAGGAGCGCGATCACCAGACAATAGATCGCCGTCGTCTCGATCATCGCAAGCCCGACGAAGAGCGTGCGTGAGATCGTGTTCGCGGCATCGGGCTGTCGGGCGATGGCGTCCATCGCCGCAGCGACCGAGCGCCCCTCGGCAAGGGCGGGGCCGATCGCCCCGAAGGCCACGGCGAATGCGGCGCAGAAAATACTGACTATAGGGGCGTATTCCATCAGGAATCCTTTTTGCTCGTGAGATGTTCCTTGGCGTCTTTCGGGGAGATGGGCGCGCCTGTCTCGACTGCGGAGGTGATGAACACCATCGCCAGAACCGCGAAGATGTAGGCCTGCACGAGGCCTGTCAGAAGATCGAGCGCCATCAATGGGATCGGCACCAGCAGGCCTGCCAGCGACGCAACGATACCGACGACGAACACGCCGCTCATCACATTGCCGAACAGGCGGACGAACATGGAAAAGACCCGCGTCAGGCTCTGCAGGATATTCAGCGGGATCATCACCGGGTTGGGCGCGGCGAAGGATTTCAGCCAGCCGCCGACGCCGCCCTGGCGAATGCCGAACCAGATCACCGACAGGAACACCAGAATGGCAAGGCCTGCGTCGGTTTCAAGCCGTGCTGTCGGTGGCTCGATCCCCGGCACCAGCGAGGACCAGTTCGCCACGAGGATGAACACGAAGAGGGTTCCGATGAAACCGCGATACGGGGCGGGCGCGGCGCCGGTCGTCTCGGAAATCTGGGTGTCGAGCGTGGCGACCATCAGTTCCAGAGCGGCCTGGCGTCGGGTTGGCCGGAGGTCGAGTCGCCGCGTCAGAAAAAACGCCCCGACAACCAGCATCACCATGATCGCCCATGTGGTGACGATGGCTTGCGTGATCGCAATCGGTCCGAGCTGGAACAGGGCGGTGGAGTCGAGCGGGGAGTTCATGCGATGGCTCCCCGCGCCTTGCGCAGCATCAGCGACTTGGCGAAGAGCACCCCGGCGAAGGCCGCCAGCAGGACGAGACCTCCGGCCAGCACGGCGCCATACAGTCCGGCACCGACGAGGGCGAACCGCCCGGCCGTCAGCGCCAGGGCGAGAAGCGGACGCTGGCCCCTGACAAGCAGGTCGGCCGAGATTTGCAGGACGCGGAAATAGGCCAGGCCCAAGGCGAACCCGCCAGCCAGAGATACCGGCAGCAAGACAAGGAGCGGGATGGCATTCAAGTCGATCATCGTGCGTTCATCCATTTCCATGCCGTCCAGCCGCCGATGCAAAGCCCGAGCAGCATCATCGGGGCGCTCCAGAAGATGCCCGTCTCGAATTGCGCATCGAGCCAGCGTCCAAAGAACAGCCCCGCCAGCGTCGGCACCACGAAGATCCAGCCCAGCACGCCGATTTGCGCCAGACGGCGGCCGACGGACATGTCACCCTCGCGCAGCCAGCGGTCTCGACGCGCGCGATGTTTGCGGATTTCCTCAACCAGTGGATCGGTCTCGTTCCGCACCGTCGGATCTTCAGTCATCGGAAGGTTCCCATGCCAGAGCCGGGCTGCAACCGGCTGATCATCCGGCGAATGGCGTGCAATTGCAGGCGCATCGTCTCGACATGCTCGACCCGTTCCTCGTCGGCTTCGGACTGGAACCGAGCCAGAACCTGCGCGTCCAGGGTGGCCAGATCGTCGCCTGCCACCGCCTCGCGGGTGGCGATCGCGACAGTGCTCCCACCGGTCACGGTCAGCACCCCGCCGCGCAAGGCGCAGAACCGCTCGAGCCCGGCGGTCTTCCAACTGACGATGGAAACCGCGAGCGCGGTCAGGAATGGGGCGTGGCCGGGCCGAATGCCGAAGCTGCCGCTGGCGTCCTCGGCCCGCAGGCTGTCGGCCTCCTCGTCCACCACGACGGACAGGGGGGTCACGATCCGCAATCTCATGCCGCCTTACCTTGCTTCTGCGCTTCGGCGTCTGTCATTCCTGGGATATGATCCGAGGGTGGCAGGGAAGCGGGGATGGGTATCATGCTGGCTGCCCGCGATGGCTCAGGTGGCATCTCCCCCCGCTTCCGAAGCCCGTCTCGACCGCTGATTAGGCTGCGCGATCCATCGCTCTGTAAGGCGACGACGGCGTGGACGGGGTGCCGTGAAGAGCAACAGCTATGGAGGGAGAAATGGATGTCTTTATCGGGATCGACGTGGCCAAGGAAGTCCACTGGGCCTGCGCCATGGACCGCAACGCGCGGGTGCTGTTCAGCCAGGCGGTGGGCAATGATCCAGCCGCCATCGTGTCGTTGATCGGTAAGATCGAGGCGCTGGAGGCTGAGAACACGCGGACCGCCATCGATATGCTGGGCGGCGCGGCGAGCCTCCTCTGTGCGATGTTCGCCGAGGCCGGGCTGCCGCTGGTCCACACGCCGGGGCTCGCGGTGAACCGCGCGCGCCAAGGCATCCGGGGCGGCGAGCGCAAGTCCGATCCGAAGGACGCGGTCGTCATTGCCGAGTTGGCCCGCACCAGGCCCGACCTGCGCGCAGTGGAGCCGCCAGACCCGCTCGATGCCGAGATCCGGCTCCTGGTCAGCCGCCGCCGCGAGCTCGTCACCGAGCAGACCCGGCGTGCGGCGCGCCTGCGCGACCTGCTCTCCGGCCTCTTTCCGGCGCTGGAGCGGCGCATCGACCCCACCACCCGCACCGGCCTTGTGTTTCTCAGCCATTATGCCGCGCCCGAGGATATCCGCGCCGCAGGGGCAAAGCGCATCACCCGCCGGCTGACAAAGGCCGCGACGGGCCTGCGCGGCCTTGAGGCGTTGGCCGAGGACGCCGTGCAGGCGGCACAGGCACAGACCGTCACCATCCCGGGGGCGCAGCTCAGGGCAGAGATCATCGCCGATATCGCCCGCGAGGCGCTGGCCGCCCGCGACCGGCTCAAGGCCACCGATCACGCGATCCGGGAGCGGCTCGCCAACCACCCTGATACGGCCCTCATCCTGTCGATGCCGGGGATGGGGGCCACGCTCACCGCCGAATTCATCGCGCTGGTCGGCCGCATCGACCGCTTCGACAGCGCCGACGCGCTGGCCGCCGCCGCAGGCCTCGCCCCGGTGCTGCGCCAGTCCGGCAAGACCAGCTTCCTGCGCCGCGCAGCCGGTGGCGACAAGGCCCTCAAGCGCGTCTTCTATCAGGCAGCCTTCACCTCTCTCGGACGACCCGACAGCCGCGCCTTCTACGACCGCAAGCGTGCCGAGGGCAAACGCCACCACCAGGCCGTCATCGCCCTCGCAAGAAGACGCGTGAACGTGCTCTGGGCCATCCTGCACAAAAGGCAGCCCTTCCGCGAAAACTTCAAAATGGCCGCTTGACTGAAGCATTAGGCTGCTGCCTCGGCGTCCGCGGCGTCCGAGGCACTTGCAGCGGCCTCTTTCTGTCTTGCGTCCTCCAGCGTGCCGACCATGTAGAGCGAGCTTTCGGACCACGCGTCGGTCTCGCCGTCCAGAATGGCGCGGCACCCCGCAAGGGTCTCGGTGAGAGGCACGCTGGCGCCCTGTGTGCCGGTAAAGGCCTCGGTCACCATGAAGGGCTGGGTCAGGAACCGCTGCAGCCGTCGCGCGCGCTTGACGATGAGGCGGTCGGCGACTCCAAGCTCCTCGACCCCGAGCAGCGAAATGATGTCGGTCAACTCGCGGAACCTTGCCAGTGCCTGCCGGACGGCTTCGGCGGTCCGGTAATGCCCGTCACCGACAACCAGAGGATCGAGCAGCATGGAGGAGGAGCCCAGCGGGTCGATCGCCGGATAGAACCCTTCGGAGGCCTGGGCGCGGGACAGCATGATGACGCAATCCATGTGCCCGGAAATCGTGGTCACAGCGGGGTCGGTGAAATCGTCGGCAGGCACATAGACCGCTTGAATCGCGGTCACGGCAGAGCCTGCCACGGAGGCAATACGCTCTTGCAGGCCCGCCACTTCGGTCGCAAGCGTCGGCTGGTAGCCCACGCGCGAGGGCAGGCGGCCCAGAAGGCTCGATACCTCGGCCCCGGCCTGGACGAAGCGGAACACGTTATCCATCAGAAGAAGGACGTTCTTGTGCTTCTGGTCGCGGAAGTATTCCGAAATCGTCAAGGCTGTGAGCGGAGCCCGCCAGCGCGCTCCGGGTGGCTCGTTCATCTGACCATAGACCAGCACGGTGCGCGCCAGCACGCCTGAGTCCTGCATTTCGGTCAGAAGCTCATGCCCTTCGCGTGATCTCTCGCCCACGCCCGCGAAGACCGAGATGCCTTCGTATTTCTCGACCATGGCGCGGATCAGTTCCATCACCAGAACGGTCTTGCCCACGCCTGCGCCACCGAACATCGCGGCCTTGCCGCCCTGCGCCATCGGGGTCAGCAGGTCGATCACCTTGATCCCCGTCTCGAACACATCGGTCGCGCTTGTCTGGGATTTCAGAAGCGGTGGCAGGGCGTGGATCGAGCGACGTGGCGTATCCTCGGGCAGGGCTGGCCCGTCGTCCTGCGGACGGCCTACCACATCCAGAAGCCGTCCGAGAACGGCATCGCCCACGGGTACACTCACCGGCGCGCCGCTGGCCTGCACCGGCACGCCGCGGGCGAGTCCCGCGGTCGATTGGAAGGCCACCGCGCGGACGGTGTTCTGATCGAGGTGGCTGTGGACTTCGAGAATGAGGTCTGTCGTCCGATCCCAATTCACGACCATGGCGGAGTCGATCGGAGGCAGGTCTGACCCGGCAAACACGACATCCACGACCGCCCCCCGCACGGCATGCACGACGCCATGAGGGGAGGCGCGCTGATCGGAGGGCGCCAGCGTGTCCTTCCGGCCGCTCGGGTCAACCGTCTCCGTTCTGCCGGGCAGGTGAGGGCCGACCGCATCCGCGCCGGTCGCGTGGCGGATGGTGCCGCCATCAAAGGTCGGATCTGCGCTTGTGGATTTCAAACCGGGCCTCGTTCCTTGAAGGTCGCCGTCTTTGGCCGAACAGCACCCGCGCGCGGGAAAATCTTGAACGAAGTATAGGAAATGACGCAATGGCGGGCGCTAACCTGCATCAATGCGATCGCCGAGGATTCTTGCCAGAAATCGCCTCGTGTCCGGCTCTGGCGTAGATCGGCAAGGTCTCATCGGCCCGGCAACCGGCACGAGGCAGGGATGCATATCGGAATCGGACAGACCAGGATGAACAAACGGCCCCAAACGCCCGGGATACCTTCAAAAGGCGCCAAACCGGTCCAGCTTCCCGCCACGATCCCCCTCGCGTCGCAGCCCGAAACCGGGCCGACGGTCGCGCATCCACACGAGCACCTGGATCGGGCGTCGCGGGCAGCGGCCGCCTACATGTCTGCCGGGGTGTCGCCGCATGCCTTCATCGAAGCCTGGACCGACTGGGCCCTGCACCTGGCCCGCGCGCCGGGCCGCCAGCTTGAACTGGTCGAGCGCGCCCAGCAGAACATGACCCGGCTGATGGCGCAGTCCCTCCTGCCGCGGAGCGACGGAGCGCCGGCATTCGAGCCGAAACCCTACGATCACCGCTTTCGTCACCCCGGCTGGCAGAAGCCGCCTTACCGCAACCTGCAGCAGGGCTTTCTCGCGGTGCAGGACTGGTGGGATCATGCAACCGACCATATGCGCGGATTGCGCCCCGACGATGCCGACAGGGCCCGGTTCATGGCGCGGCAAATGCTGGACCTGGTCTCGCCGTCCAATTTTCCCGCCCTCAATCCGGAGATCATCGAGGAAACAGGCAAGCGCCACGGCATGAACCTGGCCGAGGGTGCGCGCAACTTCCTGCATGACTACGTGACCACCGTCGCACAGATCCACGAGCCCGCCCCGGAAGGATTTCGGATCGGCAAGGATCTGGCCTGCACACCGGGCGAGGTCGTGTTCCGCAACGATCTGTTCGAGTTGATCCAGTATGCGCCCCGGACCGCCAAGGTACATGCCGAGCCGGTCCTGATCGTGCCGGCCTGGATCATGAAGTATTACATCCTCGATCTCTCGCCGCAGAATTCGATGGTCAGGTATCTGGTCGAGCAGGGCTTTACCGTCTTCATGATCTCCTGGTGCAACCCGACCGCCGAGCAGGCGGAGCTGTCGCTCGACGACTACCGCGAACGCGGCATGATGGCGGCCCTTGATGCGGTCAATTCGATCGTTCCGAAGCGCAGGGTTCATGCGGTCGGCTACTGCCTGGGCGGCACGATCCTGTCGATCGCGGCGGCCACGATGGCGCGGGACAAGGATGATCGGCTGGCGTCGATTTCGCTCATGGCGGCACAGGTCGATTTCGCCGAAGCCGGCGAGTTGCTGCTGTTCCTCGACGAAAGCCAGGTCGCTTTCCTCGAGGACATGATGTGGGAGAAGGGCTATCTCGACCGTCCGCAGATGGCCCGGGCCTTCTCGGCCATCCGGTCCGAGGATCTGATCTACTCCCGCGCCGTGCGCCGCTATTACCTCGGAAAGGAGGATCTGCCGACGGACATGGGGGTCTGGGTGTCCGACACGACCCGCATGCCGGCCCGGATGCATTCCGAGTATCTGCGCAGCCTGTTTCTCGAGAACCGGCTGACGGCGGGGCGTTTTGCCGTCGCGGGACGGGTGATCGCGCTCAAGGACGTTGCAGCTCCGATCTTCGCAGTCGGGACCGAAGCCGATCACATCGCGCCGTGGAGGTCTGTCTACAAGACGCAGCTTTTCACCGACAGCGAGTTGACCTTCGTTCTGACAAGCGGCGGGCACAACAGCGGTATCGTGAACCCGCCCGAAGCCGCACGCGGTCACCACCGGATCTCGTGCCGCGAGGCTGGAGCGCTGTATGTTGGTCCCGATGCGTGGCTTGCGCAGACCCCGCCGCAACCGGGATCCTGGTGGCCCGCCTGGACGCGCTGGCTGAAAAAGAAAAGTGGCGGCGCCGTCCCGACACCCGGCATGGGCGCGCCGGACAAGGGCCTGGCCTCGATCGGATCGGCGCCGGGCGCCTACGTTCACCAGATCTGATCCAGCCACCCTCGGCGACGGACGACTGCCCATGGTGACGTGCCGGTCGAAGCGGCATCCCGGACAGTCTGACACCACCCGCTGGACCCTTAGGCACAAAAGGTGGCGCGTCGCTAACGCCAATCAGTGCGGCGACGCGGGGTTTGCCGCAGATATCGACGCGTGCCGTCTGTCGCGACGGTGAGATGAGCGGAGAGACACCATGAACGGATACGTCGCAGATATCGAGGAACTGACCGAGGAAAACACGGACTTCCGCCGCGTGCTCTACTCGGGCGGCAAGCTTCAGCTGGTTCTGATGTCGATCAGGCCGGGCGAGGAGATCGGAGGCGAGGTCCACGCCGACACCGATCAGTTCTTTCGCATCGAGGACGGCAAGGGCCGGGTCGTGATCGAAGGCGTGACCCACAAGATCAAGGCGGGCGACGGCATCGTCGTGCCCGCGGGCGCGCATCACAACGTGATCTGTACGGGCCATAACCCGCTCAAGCTCTACACGATCTACGGCCCGCCGCATCATCGCGACCAGCTCGTGCAGGCCACAAAGGCCGAGGCGGACGTGTCCGACGAGACGTTCGACGGACAGGCTACTGAAAAGCCGGCGGACGTCGTGCGCGCCTAGACGCGTTCCCGTCGCGAAACGGAGCGACCGGCGATGCGACCGAACCGGGGCGTTCATGACTGCAATCACTGGATGCATATGGAGATGACGATGTTACAGGACAGCAAGACGACCCAAGGACCGGCCAGCGCAAGCGACTATGAGGCCGTCAGCCAGCAATTGGCCGCCCTGCGGGAGGACATGGCGCGCCTCGCAGAGACCGTCGGCGGGATCGCGGGGCGGCGCCGGACCCGGATGGCGGAGGACATTGCGGAAGGGTTTGACGAAGCGAAGCAGTATGCCGAAAGGAAGGGTCGGTCCGCCGAGGCGCAACTGGAGGAGTCCGTCGCAGCGCACCCTTTCATGACGATCGGCCTCGCAGCGGTCGCGGGGTTTCTCGTCGGGTCCATGTCTCGGCGTTGATGGGTCTTGTCGATGATATCGTGCACAGGGCTGCGCGGGACGTCCGCACGGACGTTCGAAAGATGATTTTGCCAGGGCTGCTGGTTCTGGCCGCCGGGCTGTCCGGTGCAGCCGGCATGGGCTTTCTGACGGCTTGGGCCTATCTCGCGCTCACCGCGGCCATAGGGCATGGACCGGCGGCACTCCTGATCGGTCTTGGACATGCGCTCCTGTCGGCGGGCCTCGTGTTCGTCGCGCGCAGGGTGTTTTCGAAACCTGCCCCGGATGACGCGTCCCAAAAGTCGCCAGGCGTAAATGGAAACGAGGCTGGCGACGCAGTCTGCCAGATTGCCTTTACCGCAGCGTTTGTTCTTGCCCGATACCTTGGTGAGAAAAAGCAGGACGGATAACGGTCTTGACGGCATCTGTTCGAGGGTGAGGCGTCGTGGGCGGTGCTTTCGCCCGGCCCCGGCAAGGCCAAGCAGATACCACACCGATGCGGGGCACCTGCCCAGGCCCTGCGTCGCGGGCCTTGCAGGGTGGTTCGTCTGATCGACGAGTTGCAGCGAGCGTCAGTCCGGGTTCGCATTCCCGACTGTTCGGCGCGCCCCGTCATGGAAATCCCCTTTCCGGATCGAAACACGCCCTCTGACGTGTCAGCGTCGATCCGCCCTTTTTCCGAGGATGCTTTCCAGCGCATTTTTCATCTTGGCCGCTGCGCCCTTTGTCGCCTGTTCGACGGTTGCAGCCGTCTCCTTGACGGCTGTCGGCTGCAGCCCCTCGATCCGCGCCTCCAGCATGCAGTGCATATCGTCTGGGCCGGTCTTGTCAGCGTTGCTATCGCTCAGATGGACCTCGAGTCTTGTGATGTGTTTTTCCATGTTGGCCAACTCGTGCCGAACGAGGTCCCTGATTTGGCTCGTGAGGTTCTCACTCCCGTCTATGCTGTTGTCGGTGCTGACTTCGATGTGCATTTCGTGTTTCCTAAAGCTGTCCTGACGCATAAGCGGGCGCTATGCGTCTTATCTTCAAGTTAGCGCACGCCGCCAGGCCATACGCTGTCATGGATCAAGTACCGGTCGGTTGACGCGTTCCGGATGGCAGCCCGGTGCATCAGGCTGGCCGCTCCAGATCGTCCGTGCCGTTGGGCGCGCCGCTGCGCGGCGAGGCAGACGGTTCATCCCGTTACCACTCCATCCGCCACCTCGATCTGCCGCCGGCAGAAGGCCGCGATCTTCTCGTCATGGGTCGAAATCAGGAATGTCGTGCCTTCCTCGCGGTTGATCTCCCCAATCAGGTCCATGACCTGCATGGCCGAGGCGCGGTCGAGGTTGCCCGTGGGTTCATCCGCCAGCACAAGGTCCGGAGCGTTCATCAGCGCCCGGGCGACGGCGACGCGCTGCTTTTGTCCGCCGGACAGGTTGGCGGTGGGGAAATCGATCCGGTTCGCCAATCCCATGCGCACCAACAGATCGCGGCCCCGCGTTCTGGCGGCGGGCGTCTCTCGCCCCTCGCGCACGGCGGTCGGAAAGACCACGTTCTCCAGCGCGGTGAAATCGGGCAGCAGGTTGTGGAACTGAAAGACGAAGCCGATATGGGCGTTCCGGAACTCCGTCAGCGCCCGGTCGTCGGCCGCGATCATGTCGTGCCTGAGCATCTCGTAGGTGCCGGAGGTGGGTTTCATCAGGGTGCCGAGGATGGTCAGAAGCGTGCTTTTCCCCGCGCCGGAGGGCCCCAGAAGCGCGGCCATCTCGCCGGCCTCGAGACGCAGCGACAGGCCGCGCAGCACGCGGGTCGCGGCCTCGCCGGTGCCGTAGGTCTTGACCAGGTCGCGCACCTCCAGAAGCGTGATCATTGCCCGATCGCCGTGACCGGATCGACCCGCGAGGCGGCTCGCGCGGGCAGGATCGAGGCAAGGATCGCGCCGATCACCGTCAGGGTGATGGCAAGCCCGTAGGAGCCTTGCGTGATGTCCATGGGCAGGGTTCCCGGCTCGAACGCATCACGAGGGGGAAAGGGCAGCAGGGCGAGGTATCCCAACGCCGCGCCCAAGATGCCGCCCAGGAGCCCGATCAGCGCGCCTTGCGTGACGAAGACGAACACGACGAAATTCCGCCCCGCCCCCATCGCCCGCATGATCCCGATCTCGGGCCTGCGCCTGTAGGTGGACAGCATCAGCGCCGAAGCAACGCCGATCACGATGGTGATGAGCGCGAAGCTCTTAAGGAAGTATCCCGTCTGCGCCTGCGCGTTCAGCGCCTCCATCAGCTGTTCGGCCCCGTCGGTCCATGGTACCGCATCGAGACCGGTCAGGGACCGGATGCGCAGGGCGGTGGCATCGGCGGCGTTCAGGTCGTCGAGCTTGATCTCGATCCGGGTGACACCCTGCGGCATGGAGTAAAGCGTGCGCGCCACGGGCAGGCTGACGAAGGCGCGGGCCCCGTCCATCGCGCCGTTGCCGGTCTCGAAAATTCCGGAGAGCGTCAGAAGCGCGGTGACCCCGCCCGAGCTTTGCAGCCGCACCGTCTGGCCCAGCGACAGCGCGAGGTCGTCGGCGAGGTCGCGGCCCAGCACGATCAGCCCGGACCCGAGCCGCGCCGTGCCTTCGACGATGTAGCCGTCGAGGTCGAGGATCGCGGATTCCCGCCCCGGTTCGACCCCGGTGACGCTGACCTGCGAGACCTGCGCCCCGCGGGTGAGAAACCCCGCTCCGGTGATCTGCGGCGAGACGGCCCGGACGCCGGGCACGGCTTCGATCAGCGGCAGCCATGTCTCGGCCTCGGCCAGCGTCGCGGTGCGCGTGCGACCGCGTTCGGTGACGGTCAGGACATGACCGGGCACGTCGATCAGCACGGCTGGATCGCGATCCTCGGCCTCGATCGTGATGTGCGAGATGTCGCCCACCGTGCGCGACAGGATGAACTCGGCCAGCCCGCCGATCAGGGCCGACATGAAGATGAAGATGAACACGCCCACCGCGACGCCCGTGACCAGGAGTGCCGTCTGTGCCTTGTTGGCCGTCAGGTAGCGGATCGCGATCTTGAGCGCGTAGAGCATCAGGGCTGCTCCACGACGACCGCCTGTCCCTCGGCGATGCCCGTCGCGTCGGTGATGACCATGTCGCCTTCGGCCAGGCCGGTTGTGACGATGAGACGGGCCGCGGGCCACTCCACGACCGTCACCGGCTGCAACCGCGCGGCGCCGTCCTCGACGACGAAGACGGTGGTCGCGCTGCCGTCTGGTCGCAGGGCGGTGCGCGGCACGGTCAGCGCGGCCTCGCGCTGCTCCACGATGATGTTGGCAGCCACCGTCAGTCCCACGGGCGCGTCGACCGGAGCCGCGAAGCCGATCCTGACAACGAGGCCGCCCGTCGCCGCATCCACCTGCCGCGATACGAAATCGATCTGGCCGTCGCGTGTGTCCGTTTCGCCCGCCAGTTGCAGCAACGCGGGCTGGCCGACGGCGATCTGCGTCGCATAGGCTTCATCCACATCCGCCTCGACGATCAGATCGCTCAGATCGGCGAGTGTCAGAAGCGGCGTCGACTGATCTGCGATCTGCCCGGCCTCGGCATCCAGCACCAGGATCGTGCCGCCCATGGGGGCCCGGATCGTGTGGTCGCGCAGCGCGACCTGCGCCTGTTCCAGAAAGGCGGTCAGTCGCGCGACCTCCCTCTCGGCCGATTGCACGGCGCGGGCCTGGCTCTCCAGAAGGCTGGGCGCGACGTTTGCGCCAAGGGCGAGGGAGCGGCTATAGGTCCCCCGCGCCTCGTCCCGCGCGATGAGCGCGGCGTCCAGCGCCGCCATCGCCTGCCGGACGACCGCGTTCTGAGCTTCTGCGTCGATCCGCGCCAGAACCTGACCGGCCTCGACCACATCGCCTTCGGCCACGGGGAGCGCCACGACGGCACCGCCAACGCGCGTGCGCACGGCAACCGAATGAACCGCGGCGAGCCGGCCGTTGACGGCGAGCACACGCGTCACCGGCGCTGGGGTAACGATCTCCACCGATACCGGCGTCGGCCGTGCCATCCAGAACTGGGAAAGGGCAACGCCCGCGAGGACGAGCCCCAGCGCTCCCGCACCCCACCAAAGCCACAAGCGCCGCTTCCGCGACGGCCGGGAAGGGGGCGGCGGAGGGCGCACGGCCGGAACCCGCGCAGCCGGCGCTGTAGGGTCCGGACGAGACGGGTCTGTGGTCTCTCGACCGGGAGATTTCTGGGCGACCGTCAAGAAGGAGCATCCTTTCGGTGTGGGGGCGCGAAGCGACGGACCATGGCAGACTAGAGCCTCGGGCCTCACCTCCGCACGGGCAGCATATGTCGGGGCGCAGCCTCCGCGTTGATGTGGATCAGCGACCCAACTCCGGCGGCTGTCCTATTCTCCAAGGATTGACGCCGCTTGCGCGCCGCCCACCTCCATGCGCGCGGGCCGCCGGGAAGGAGCCTTGATGCCCGACGATCCCTACGAAACCCTCGGCCTCGAAAAGACGGCCACGGCAGACGACATCAAGAAGGCCTATCGCAAGCTGGTGCGCACGAGCCACCCGGACCTGCATCCCGACGACGAGGGCGCCGAGGCGCGGTTCAAGGCCATCTCCGCCGCCTACGACATCCTCAAGGATCCAGAGACCCGTACTCGGTTTGACGCGGGCGAGATCGACGGCCTCGGTCAGGAGCGACCGCAGCGCCGGTACTACCGCGACTTCGCCGATGCGGCGGACAACGCCTATCGACAAGGGCGCGGCTTCGGTCCGGACGCCGATCCGGCGGACATCTTCGCGGAGATCCTGCGCAACCGCGCACGCGCGTCCGCAGGCGATTTCGGCGAGGGCGGGTTTTCGGCCGCCGGTCGCGATGCGCGCTACACGCTGGAGGTGCCGTTTCTGGACGCGGTGCGCGGGTCCGAGACCCGGATCACGTTGCCCGACGGCCAGGCCCTCGCGGTGAAGATCCCGCGCGGCACCGAGGACGGGCAGACCCTGCGGCTGCGTGGCAAGGGGGCGCCCGGCCTTGGCGGCGGGCCTGCCGGGGACGCGCTGATCACGATCTTCGTGCGGCCCCATCCGGTGTTCCGGCGCGACGGCGACGACATCGTGTTGACCCTGCCGATCACCATCGACGAGGCGATCCTCGGCGCGAAGGTCACGGCCCCCACCATCGACGGCCCGGTGAGCCTGACAATTCCGTCGGGCGCCAGTTCCGGCCGGATCCTGCGGCTGCGCGGGCGCGGTGTCGGGAATGCGGGCCGAAAGACGCCAAGTGATCAGAGGGTCGAGCTGATGATTGTCGCTCCGCCCGAGCCCGACGCCGGTTTGCGCGACTTCCTGACTGAGTGGCGCAAGACCCATGCCACCGATCCGCGCGCAGACCTGCTGAAGGAGGCGTCAAGATGACCGAGCGCTATACCGAGGACGAGATCGTCGCCACAGTCACGCGGCTGACCCGTCGCCAGCTTGTGCAGTTCATCGAGGGCGATCTGGTGCGGCCGGAGCGGAGCGGCGGCGGCTACGTCTTTCGTCGCGTCGACGTCGCGCGGCTCGAACTTCTTTGCGATCTCTCTCAGGACCTCGATCTGGACGAGACGGCCCTGGGCATCGTGATTTCCCTGATCGATCAGCTGCACGCGACGCGGCAGGAACTCGCGGCGATGGCGAGCGCGATCGACGCGGCGCCCGCTGATCTTCGGGGCCAGCTGCTGGCCGGGATGAAACGGCGCTGACCGGTCGTGACCGGGACATGGCATGGCGCCAACGCGCCTAGCCTCGTGCCGATATCCCAGCATGCGCGCCGGTGTTCGCACCGCGAGAGCGAAGAAACCGCATTCGATGTCCAAGACCTGCTCCATGCAGCGGAATGCGTCCGGATCGGTCCTTCGCATGGTCATGCACGCCGCCGTCCGCCTCATGACCTCCTTCCTTGTTTGCCGCTCCTCCCAGGCATCGCTCAGCCAAGGAGGCTCGACAGCAGCCCATTACGACTTCGGCCGGGCACGGCGGTGTAATGTGTCCTTTCGCGACAGTTCCATACCCTTCGCCACCGAGACTGCGCCTGCGAATGAAGTCCTGGCTTGAAGCCGGACCATGAAGAACGTGGGGACCGGCGACCCTGCCGCGCAGCGAGCGGTTGTGCCCGAGGTGGTGCAGAGCGAGATCCTGCCGCGGGTTGCGCACCGCGACACTCTGAGATGAGCATTCATTGCCGCCTCAATCGGAGACATCGCAGTCGCGATCCATGCCCTGCTCGACGACGGGAAGCGGGGGCGGCGGTGAGTGGCGCGTTTCTTACCGGGATCGCCACGAGGGTGCGGTAGGCGCTGCGCTACGGCGTCGTCGCGCTGGCAGTGCTCCTGTTCCTGCTTTCGCTTCGGCGCTCCGGGGAGCGAGCGGGACGCCTCGCCGAACGCCTTGAAACCACGGAGAAGGCCAATGATGTCCAACGCCAGATGCTGGAGGCGGCGGCGCGTCGCCCTCGCGATCGCGACGAGCTTGCTGAGCGGCTGCGTGACGGTCGGTTCTGATGCGGGCAGGCTCGGCGCCTGTCCGCCGGTCGTCGAGTACAACCGAGAGTTCCAGGCGCGGGCGGCAAAGGAACTGGCCCTGCTGCCGGAGGGCTCTGCGATCGCGGAGATGTTGGGCGACTATGCAGTGATGCGAGACCAGGCGCGAGGTTGCTTTCGCTAACTTGCGGCTTCTCAATCAAATACGCATGTCGCGCATTCTCTCCGGTAAATCGTCATCGTCGTTTTCTGGCGAGCCAGAGGCTTTCCGACGAAGCAAGTCGCCGTGTATCCCTCGGCCATCTGGCTCCGTCTTCAGTGATAGGTAATCACTCGGACCGCTAACTATTTCTTCTTGTGCTCGCCAAGATTGGTCAAGGCTTTACCCTTCGTGAAGTCGGCTGTTGCAACGACCTTTTCCTTCACCTTCTTGGGCTTCTTCGCCTCACGGTTGCCGCGTTGCTTGTCACCTTTGGACATTTCGGTTCCTCCTGGTTCTGAGTTTTTTCTGAAGCAGTGCTCGGTGTTTGTTTTCATCAACACCGTGGATTGGTGTCCCGGGGCTCCTGCCCGCGGGACGCCGCCGTTCACATCATTCCGCCCATTCCGCCCATTCCGCCCATGTCGGGCATTTCGCTGCCGGCACCGGCCTTCTCGGGCTTTTGCGCGACCATCGCTTCGGTCGTGATCAATAGCCCGGCAATGGACGCGGCGTTCTCGAGTGCGATCCGGACGACCTTCGTCGGATCGATGACACCGGCCTTCAGCATGTCGCCGTATTCTCGGCCTGCGCGTCGAATCCAAAGCTTGGGCTGTTGTTCTCGATCACCTTTCCGACGACAACTGATCCGTCGACCCCGGCATTTTCGGCGATCTGGCGCAGCGGTGCCTGGATCGCGCGGCGGACGATCTTGATACCGGCATCCTGATCGTTGTTCTCACCCTTCAGCGTCGCCAGCACCCTGCCAGCGTGAACCAGTGCCACGCCGCCACCGGGCACGACACCTTCCTGAACCGCAGCGCGGGTAGCATTCAGCGCATCGTCCACGCGGTCCTTGCGCTCCTTCACCTCGATCTCGGTTGCTCCGCCGACCCGGATCACGGCAATGCCGCCGGCAAGCTTGGCCAGCCGTTCCTGCAGCTTTTCCTTGTCGTAGTCCGACGTGGTCTCCTCGATCTGCGCCCGGATCTGGGTGACGCGCGCTACGATGGCGTCCTTATCGCCGGCACCGTCGATGATCGTCGTGTCATCCTTGGTGATCGCGACCTTCTTGGCGGACCCGAGCATGTCCATGGTGACATTCTCCAGCTTGGTCCCCATTTCCACGGAAATCACCTGACCGCCCGTGAGCACGGCAATGTCTTCCATCATCGCCTTGCGGCGGTCTCCGAAGCCGGGCGCCTTGACGGCCGCGACCTTCAGCCCGCCGCGCAGCTTGTTGACGACCAGCGTCGCCAGCGCCTCGCCCTCGATATCCTCGGCCACGATCAGCAGTTGCTTTTCGGCCTGAATCACAGCCTCCAGCAGCGGTACCATAGATGCCAACGAGGTCAGTTTCTTCTCGTGCAGCAGGATGACGCAGTCATCCAGCTCGACGACCATCTTCTGAGCGTTCGTGATGAAGTAGGGGCTCAAATAGCCGCGGTCGAACTGCATGCCCTCGACCACTTCGGTTTCGGTCTCCAGCCCCTTGTTTTCCTCGACGGTGATCACGCCTTCGTTGCCAACCTTGGCCATCGCATCTGCGATCTGGCGGCCGATGGCGACCTCTCCGTTGGCGGAAATGGCGCCGACCTTCGCGATCTCGTCGCTGTCGCCAACCGGTCGGGACATGGTCTTGATTTCGGCCACGACCGCGGCGACGGCCTTGTCGATCCCGCGCTTGAGATCCATCGGGTTTATGCCGGCGGCGACCGACTTCATGCCCTCCCGGACAATCGCATGGGCGAGAACGGTCGCGGTCGTGGTGCCGTCGCCCGCCTCGTCATTGGTGCGCTGCGCGACCTCCTTGACCATCTGCGCGCCCATATTCTCGAAATGGTCCGACAGCTCGATTTCCTTGGCGACGGTCACGCCGTCCTTGGTGATGCGCGGCGACCCCCAGGATCTGTCGATGATGACGTTTCGACCCTTGGGACCAAGGGTGATCTTCACGGCGTTGGCCAGCGTGTTGATGCCTTTCAGCATGCGGTCGCGCGCATCGGTACTGAATCTGACGTCTTTGGCGGACATGATTGGGTGCTCCTGAGAGTGAAATTTCGGCGTCGCTGTCGGGGTCAGGCCATGACGCCGAGAATGTCGCTCTCCTTCATGATCATGAGGTCTTCGCCGTCGAGCTTGATTTCGGTGCCCGACCATTTCCCGAACAGGATCCGGTCGCCAGCCTTGACGTCCATGGCGATGCGCTCGCCATCCTCGTCCTTGGCGCCAGCGCCGACCGCGACGATCTCACCCTCCTGCGGCTTCTCTTTTGCGGTGTCAGGGATGATGAGCCCACCTGAGGTCTTCGCGTCACCTTCGATGCGGCGGACGAGAACCCGGTCGTGGAGTGGAGTGAACGACACGTAAGTGCTCCTTCTTCGGATGTCCAAGGGAGCATGGCGATGTTCGGATGTGCTTTGGCACTCGCCATACCGGAGTGCCAATGCCATTTAAATGATGGCTCAGCAGGGGTTCTGCAATAGCGTCTCAAAGAATATCTTTTGGTTTCCAATCAATTGATATCCATAACTGCTCCCGCAGTTCGACGAAGCTCGACTTCACAAGCGTCGAACTGAATTACCGCCGGCGATGATCGCGTTGATCAGGTCCGCGACAGCTCGGTGGTTTTCCGTCTCATGGTCGGTGCCGACCGCGTTCTCATGGGTCGCTGCGGCGTCGCGAAGAACCCCCACGATCTCGTGCTCCGGCAGCACTCCGCGATCGTTCATGGCAAGCAGCAGCGCCTCACAGATCGAAAGGGCAGCCTGGCCTGCATGTTCGCTTGCGGTCGACATCCGGGTTTCCTTCCTTGGCATCGTGAACCGGGAAAGATGAGGTTCAGATACATCCGTACTTCTCGCAGGAATTGCCTTATGCTGGACTGATCCAGAGCAGTGTCCCGGCCGATTTCCGCTCTTGGGTCACGACACGCCCGGAGGCCCCATGAAATCAGTAGAACTCAGCCCCCTGACCCGGAAGCTCTCGGCCTTCGTCGCCCTGTCGGAGGTCGAACTGGCCGTGCTTGAACGACTGCACCAGCGTCGCCGGTCCTTCGTGGCGGGGCGCGATATGGTGCATCAGGGCCAGTCGGCCCAGGCGGCTTACATTCTGTCGGCTGGTTGGGTTTGTTCCTACAAGCTGCAGGCCGACGGGACCCGGCAGATCGTGGATTTTCAGGTGCCCGGGGACTTTCTGGGATTGCGCAGCGTTTTGTTGCGCACGTCGGACCACAGCTTCGAACCCATTGTCGATATCGAGGCTGCCGAAGTGCTGACGAGCGATCTTCTCGATGCGTTCGCGCAGACCCCACGCTTGGCGACCGCCATACTCTGGGCGGCGTCAAGGGACGAGGCGATGGTCGTGGAGCATCTCGTCGGGATCGGTCGACGCGATGCGGACGCGCGCATGGCGCATTTCCTGCTGGAGCTGGGATCGAGGCTGGCGTTGGTGGGGATGGGCAGCAAGGACGGCTACGACTGCCCGCTGACGCAGTATCACCTCGCCGATACGCTGGGGTTGAGCGCGGTCCATGTAAACCGCGTGTTGCGCCAGCTTCGCGAGAGTGGACTGGTGACCTTTCGGGACGGACTTGTGACGTTTCACGACTATGGCGGGCTGGTGGACCTTGCCGAGTTCGATCCGGCCTATCTGGACCAGACCGGACCGCTCGTGAAATGAAAGGGCCGCCCTCCCGTGTTTGGCAGGCGGCCCCGGTGATCAGGTCAGACGCCGAAGGTCAGGCGAGGGCGTGGGCCGCCGCGTCGAGTTCCTTGTTGGTCTCGGCGTCGTTCTTCGCCGTGTGCGCCTTCTCGGCTGCCTGGTAGTGCTTCAGCGCCGCATCCTTCTTCGGACCAGCGGGCGCCTTGTCCCATGCGGCCTTCACGGAGGTCATCTTCTCGGCAGTCTTGGTCTGTTCGGGAGTCATTGGGATTGTCCTTTCCTGGACGCTCCGAGAATAAGAAGCGCGCCGACATGCCGACCTTTTTGGGATCGGCACGCCCACACGCTTGTGTGGATGCCGCGCGGAATGCAAGGACATCGTGAACCTCCTGAACGTGTGATCGAGTGCGCGCTTGTGTCAGGCCTCTGATTGCGGCTCTTTACATGCGCCGCGGGCCGGGATGGTGGTTCGCGGGCCGGGTCCAAGACTTCTCACCGGGCTCGAAGCCCTGCGCGTCTCGCTGGTTTTCCCTGCCCCGATCCGGTCGATCAGTTGTCCATTCGGCTCATGCCTTCCTCACATCCCCGATATCCGGCTGACCGGCGGCGGTGTCACACCTCTGCCAGGGCCGGATCCCGGTAACTCTCGCCTTTCGTGAGCATCGCCCAGATGCGCCGCGCCATCTTGTTGGCGAGCGCGATGGCCACGAGGATGCGCGGCTTTCTGAGCATCAGCTTGCCGAGCCACGTGTCCTCGGGGATGCCGCGTCGGCAGGCCCCCACCATCGCGGCCATGGCGCCGACCACCAGCAATCGCCGGATGTCGTGCTGGCCGGCCTTCGAGACCTTCCCCAGCCGCGCCTTGCCGCCGGACGAGTTCTGTCGTGGCACGAGACCGAGCCAGGCGGCGAAGTCGCGCCCGCGCCGGAATGTCTCCATCGGCGGCGCGAAGGCCTCGATCGCCATCGCCGTGATCGGACCGACGCCCGGCATGGTCTGCAGCAGCCTGGCCCAACGGCTCTCCTTCGACAGCTCGGCGATCTGGGCGTCGAGCGCGGCGATCTCGCGGCCGAGGCTTTCGATCTGGCGCAGGATGCCACGGCAGGCGATCCGCGCGGGTCCGGGCAGATCGCTGGTCTCGTCCTCCAGCACCGCGACCAGCTTCGGCAGATGCTGCAGGCCGACCGGCGCGATGTAGCCGAACTCGTAGAGATGCGAGCGCAGGGCGTTCACCAGCTCGATCCGCTGCGCGATCGCCTTCTGGCGGACGCGGAACACCACGGCGCGGGCCTGCTGTTCGGCGCTTTTGGGCTCGACGAAACGCATGTGCGGCCGGGTCGCGGCCTCGGCGATTGCCTCGGCGTCGGCCGCATCATTCTTCTGCCGCTTGACGTAGGGGGTGACGTATTGCGGCGAGATCACCTTCACGGTGTGACCCAGCGCTGCCATCTCCCGCGCCCAGTAATGCGAGCCCGGACAGGCTTCCATCGCCACTATGCGCGGCGGCTGCGCCGCCATGAACCGCTGGAACTGCAGACGCGTGAGCTTCTTGCGAAATACGGGCCGCCCGTCCGCCGCGGCACCGTGCAGCTGGAACACGTTCTTTGCCAGATCAATCCCGATGATGGTAACTTCTTCCATGGATGCCGTCTCCTGTCCTGTCTTGTGCCTTGACATCACAAGCTTGGCACATTGCGATGCCGTTGGGGGAGCGCGGCATCCACCCCATCTTCTCGGGTACTCGGAAAAATGCACCACCGAATGTTCGGCGGGCACGTCTCACCTAACCAGCGTCGGAGCCACGCCGCACTGACGCAGGTTAGTCCCGGCGCCTGTGGCAGGTCGAATGACACCGCGGCACTCAGGCCACCATAGTTTGCTGGTGAGAGATCCTCAGCCAGGTGTCGTCATCGTTGAGATACGTTGAGGCGCAGAGCGCCTTGTAGATCGGCACGTCGGCTTTCTCTGCCGAGACCCGGTAGGTGAGAATGGCGATGTCTTGACACCGCGTGACGCGACGTTCGGCCATGACGACGGAGCGCCAGCCGGTGCTCTGCTTTAGATGGGTCCAGATCTGGTCACCCTGGAGGATGCCGGGCGGATAAGGGAAGATCATGATGGCGTTGTTTGCTGTTGTCGCCCGCGCGTTGTCCGCGCCACTGGTCCAGAAGTGTTCCTCCATGTCCCAGAGAACGCCCTGTTCACCAGGCGATAGCGTCCCAGCCTTGTGCGCCGCATGACCTATCGTCTCGGTGGTCTGAGTGGAAACGTTCATTCGCCTGATCCCGACCCGCCAACCGTAAACATCTGAAACAGCAGAAAGATGATCGCGAGCACCGCCCAAATCGCTCCGCCTGTGCCGGGGCGGCCTCCCGCAACCGTCGCGGCAGACCGCTTCAGGTTGCCTGAAATCGGGCCTTCGGGGAGCAGCTGGCTCAGGTCTCGTGCGACCCTGCCGTGATCGCTTGCGAGCGTGGGGACATCCCGAAATCGAGCAAGCCGCGTTCCTAACCGCGCTTGCGCCGCGTCACGCCCCAGCGCGACCAGTTCAGCGACTTCCTTCCATGGATCGAGGCCGAGGCGCGCGAGCGTGGAGAGGACCGTCACGACATACCCGTTCCGGTCCTCGCCGACCGAGGCATAGAGAAATCGCTCGAACTCGGGCGGGTGCGGGTTGAGGACATTGGGTGCGGCCATCGTCGTTCCATTCCTTGGTTGCAGGAACGCAAATCATCCCTGTTTCCCCAAAGGATACGCGCAGGTCGATCCTGGCGCCCTTACACAGGTCAGTGCCGGCGACGCTCCCAGAAAGATCGCAACCGGTTCGGCACCCGGGGCTAACATGTGTCAGCGCCAGCCGAATGATCCCGATGTACAAGAAGAGAAATCGTTCGACTGGTCAGGCCTGAACTCCAAGGGGCCGTCGACAGTCATGAGCGACGGATCTGCCAGCATCGCGGAGACCAGAGATGAACATGCGGTCGACCAGATCGACGGTGACGTTTTCGAACCCGTTCACCCTGTCGGGATACCCGGGCGACTTACCCGCAGGCGACTACGAAGTTCTCGTCGAGGAGGAGCTTCTCCAGGGGCTGAGCTTCGAGGCTTACCGACGGACGGCGACCTACCTGACAGTGCGCGGCAGGGGCCGTCATGCGGGACGCTCCGAGTTACGCGCAATTTCTGACAATGATCTGAAAGAGGCGCTGAGTCGGGATGCCGCCCTGAGCCAGACCACCAATCACAGCGAAGCGGCGCTTTCCCCGCAAGAGGATAGAACATGAACACTCCCGAATGGCTCAAACCCGGCATCTATGGCGCACTGATCGGCGCGGTCTTCGTCGGTGTCGTCGGATTCACATGGGGCGGCTGGGTGACCGGCGGAACCGCGAATGACAGGGCGATGGCGATGTCCCGAGACGATGTCGTCGCCTCCATGGTGCCGGTTTGCCTCGACATGGCGCGCTCCGACCCGGCGCGGGCGGACAAGCTGGCAACGATCCGGGCGGCCTCGACCTATCAGAGGCGAGACGCCCTTATGGCGGCGGGTTGGGCGACCATGCCGGGTACCGACGCCCCGGACCGGGATATTGCGCAGGCCTGTCTCACGGCATTGGAACTGTAGGGAATATCGGGACCCCCGCAAAGCAAAGACGGCATCCACCCGACCGTCTTCTCGTGCTGATGCGTCCAAGGTTTCAATCGGCCGCATCAAGTCGTGATTTCCGGAGACTACCGAAAACCTGACAGTTTCCACAGTCTGGATGAAGCATCATTGAACAACACTCATCTATCCGACAGGGCCAGGAATGCCGACGCTTCACCCACCCAAGATGAGTCGGGTTTCGGGGAAACTCTTTTGGCGCGAGGCCTGTTTCATGTCATCGAGCGCCTTCTCCTGGTGATCATTGTTGCCATGACATTGACTGCCGTCTCCTTTGAGATCCTCGCCATCTACAGGCTGGGAGAAGTCTCGCTCGCCGATATTCTTCTCATGTTCCTCTATCTTGAAGTGATTGGAATGGTTTCCGTCTACTATGCGAGGCGAAACTCGGTCTTTGTGTATCCAATTTTCATCGCCATCACTGCAGTCGGACGTCTGGTGGTCCTGCAGGGGAAGGAAATGGAGCCAGTAAACATACTGATCGAGGCCGCGGCAATTCTTCTGTTGTCGATTTCCGCGCTCGTGATTATCTGGGCAATCGGTCAGCAGGCTGCACGGCTGCACCCAAGCTAACGTGCGTCAGCAAGATCGATCCGCCCGGATGGTAGAAAGATGGTAAGCGTCCGGTCTGACCGCTCTGCCGCTGGCGGATAGAGGCGGATAGTGTCCACCATCGATAGTGGACACTATGGTGATGGCGTGGCGCGTCGGACGAAGCGGCTTTGGACGGATGATGAGAAGCGGTCGATCTGTTTCCAGACGACGGCGCCGGGCGTTTCCGTGGCGCAGGTGGCGCGGCGCTACGCGGTGAACGCGAACCTGATCTTCAAGTGGCTGCGCGACCCCCGATACGCGTCGGATCCGGCGGCGGTGCCGTCGCCTCCGGTGGAACCGCGCTTTCTGCCGGTGGAGATCGTCGCTGAGGCGAAGGCTCCAGAGATCGCAACCGCTGTACCCAACCACATCGAGATCGAGCTTGCAGGCGGTCACCGGATGCGGATCAGCGGCTGCTATGATCCCGATACGCTGGCGCGGCTAATCCGGGGGCTGTCGGCGTGATCCCGGTTCCGGCCAACACGCGGGTCTGGCTGGCGGCGGGCGTGACCGACATGCGGCGTGGGTTTAATACGCTGGCGGCGCAGGCCGAGAAGGTTTTGGAGCTTGATCCCTATTCCGGCCATCTGTTCGTGTTCCGTGGTCGGCGTGGCGACCTGTTGAAGATTATCTGGTGGGATGCCCAGGGGGCATGCCTTTTCAGCAAACGGCTTGAGAAGGGCCGGTTTGTTTGGCCAGCAGCCAAGGATGGCAAGATTGCGGTCACGCCTGCGCAACTGTCCATGCTGTTGGAGGGCATAGACTGGCGGATGCCCAACAGGACGTGGCGCCCGCTGAGTGTTGGGTAATGCAATAAATACAAGCCTTTGATCGCTTTAGGGATTCACGTTTGATCCTTGAAGTGGTATGGAATGGGGATGCTGAAAGATCTCGATATCACCCCTGAAGACCCCGCCGAGCTGAAGGCGGTGAACCGTCTTCTGGCCAACGAGGTGAAGGCGCTGAGCCTCAAGGTCGAGCAACTTCAGCACCAGCTTCACGGCGCCAACCGCCATCGCTTTGGCAGCAAATCCGAAGGTCTCGACCAACTCCGTCTCGACCTGCAGGAGGACGCCGAGATCGTCCAGGCGGCAGAGGCGCAGGCCAACCCGCCATCCCCGACAAAGGATGCCGGGAAGTCGAAGCGCCAGCACAGCCGCAAGCCTTTGCCGGATCATCTGGATCGGGAAGACGAAGAACTGTCGCCTGGCGATGATTGCGGTCGGTGCGGTGGAACCCTGCGTACTCTGGGCGAGGATGTGACCGAAGAGCTGGAATATGTGCCAGGACGCTTCAAGGTGAAGCGGATCATCCGCCCGCGCAAGGCCTGTTCGTGCTGCGAAGCCATCGTGCAATCGCCGCTGCCATCGCGTCCGATTGAGCGTGGGCGGCCAGGACCCGGCTTGCTGGCCCATGTTCTGGTCAGCAAATATGCCGATCACCTACCGCTCTATCGCCTGAGCCAGATATTTGCCCGTGAAGGTATCGATCTGGACCGCTCCACCATGGCTGACTGGGTTGGCCGATCCACGGCTCTGCTGGAACCGCTGGCCGATGCGATTGGGCGGATCGTGCGCCAGGGCGCTGCCCTTTTCGCAGACGATACCCCGGTGAAGATGCTGGCCCCCGGCAACAAGAAGACAAAAACGGCGCGGGTTTGGACCTATGTGCGTGATGAACGCCCTTGGTCCGGGCAATCGCCGCCCTGTGTCTGGTACCAGTTCACGGTGGACCGTAAGGGTGAACATCCCGTCTCTCACCTCTTGGGCTACAAGGGCTGGGTGCATGCGGATGGATACTCCGGGTTCAACGGGCTGTTCGGCGATGACAAAGCCGATGAGATGGCGTGCATGGCGCACGTGCGGCGTAAGTTCGTGGATGTTTTCGCCTCGCAAGGCAGCGCCATCGCCGAAGAGGCCATCCGCCGGATTGCCCTACTCTACGCCATAGAGAAGGAAATCAGGGGCATGGCTCCCGAGTACCGGGCCGCCGTGCGGCAGGCCAGGGCAAAGCCGATCTTTGACCAACTTGAAGAGTGGTTGCATGCGCAACTGCCCAGGCTATCAGGCAAATCTCCCCTGGCCCAGGCCATCCGCTATGCCCTGGGCCGGATGCCGAAGGCGCGGCCATATCTCAGCAACGGCCACCTGGATCTGGACAACAACGCAGCCGAGCGCGCTGTCAAACCGGTGGCCATCGGGCGAAAAAATTGGATGTTTTCAGGCTCCGCGCGTGGTGGAAAAACCATGGCTATCGCCTTCACGCTGATCGAAACCGCCAAACTGAACAACGTAGACCCCCAGGCCTGGCTCACCTGGGTGCTGGGCCAAATTGCCGATCACAAGATCACTCGGCTGGACGAGTTGCTCCCCTGGCGTTACGCTGCCCAAGCAGCGTAACAGGTCACGCGGGACGAGCGCCAGAGCGGCGACACCGGACGGTCACGAAAGATGCGAAGGCAGGCGTCTCGACGGACAGACGATGCCTTCATGTACCCACGCGAGCGCCGATCGCTCGAGGGTCAATCCTACACCTTGAAGGGCAGAGAGCCATGGCACCAACCGCCAATCTTTCAAAGACAAGACCGGAAGCGACTGATCTCGAGCGGCGGGTGCTGGCGCATGAACGCATCCTTCAATCACTGATCGCTTACATGGCGCGCACCGAGCCACGTTTCGTCGACCACCTGAGAGAACGGTTTGTCGAACCGATGAGCATGGCCCGGCACGAACACGACCACCGCGAAACCGATGATTATGCGGAGGAATTCATTCGCGCCGTGATGCTCCTCGGAGAAGTGCGCGCGCCCAACCAGAAGGAGCCAGAAGTGACCGACAAGCAGCCCGTGCCGCCGAGAAGCGAAGGCGGACAGAGTTCTTCTATGGACCGGCCCGCGCAGCGAGGCGGGGTTCAGGTACATGAAAGAAACGGCATCTGGGAGGTGCGGGTCAATGGCAAGTTCCGCGGCGACTACCACCAGAAGGAACATGCTCTTGCCGCTGCGGCCTTGCACAAGTTGTCGCCCCAATGACCGGTAGCACTCATCCTACAGTCCCACAGGACTTCTCGATCCAGGTGGCCGAGAACGAAGGCATGCCGCCGGGACCGAACTCAAAGGCCTCCCTAATACCGGTTGCACGCACCCGACGGCTGACCGGAACGCTCACGCTTGAGCTATCGAAGACACCCGCAGCAACCGGCGGAATCTGGTCCGCCAAGGAGCAAGCGGCGATGAGACATCCCCTAGCGAGGCTGATCGCGAGAACGGCAGCAATAGCTGGTGTGATCGCGTCCTTGGCCTTCCCAGTTCTGGCGCAGGATGGCACGGGCCCGATGCCCGAGAACGCTCAGCCGCGCAGCTATGGCAGCGGCTGGGTCTGCAATCTCGGTTACCGGGTGGAAGGCAACAAATGCCTCGCGCTTGATATCCCCGAGCATGCCTATCCAACCGGACGCTCCTACGGGACGGGGTGGGAGTGCGATCGTGGATATGAGGAAGTGGGCGGGACGTCCTGCAATCCCATCCCGGTGCCTGCCAACGCCTTCCTGCGGTCTTCCGGCTACGATTGGCAATGCGAACGCGGGTACCGGCAAGAACGCGACGGATGTTTGTCCATCGTCCTGCCAGACAACGCCTATCTCATCGACGACACCTCAGGCTCCGGTTGGACATGCGAGCGTGGTTTCTCGGCCAGTTCCAACGCCTGCGAGCCGATTGCCGTGCCGACGAATGCATATCTGACCAACGCAGACTATGGCGCCGCCTGGGCGTGCGAGCGAGGGTTCGTCAAGATCGACGACCGATGCGACGCCATCGTGGTGCCGGCGAACGCGTTTCTTGACCAGGCATCCTATGGACCGGGCTGGCGCTGTCAGCGTGGATACGAGCCTCTGAGCGGCGCCTGCGTCGCTATCAATTTGCCGTTGAACGCCTATCTCGACCGATCCGGCAACCGGTGGAGTTGCAATCGAGGCTACCAGCTCTCCGATGGGGCGTGCATCCTTGGAAGATAGAATTGACAAGACGATGCGCGGCCGTGCGTCTGGCATGCGGGTCAGCATAGGGTGTCGTCTGCGCTACAGCTTTCCACAGCCGACGCCCATGATCGCGATGCTGAACGTCCACTATTCGCGCTTCGGCGACCTGGAGCGCGCGGACTATCTCGTGACCTCCCCCAGCGTGCCGCTCGAGAGCTACCGGGATGGCTTCGGCAACTGGTGTACGCGCATGCTGGCTCCGGAGGGCGACTTCACCCTGTCGACAGACGGCATCTTCCGCGATACCGGCCAGCCCGATCCCGTCTTTCCCGACGCGCAACAGCACGCGGTTCAGGATCTGCCGTTCGAGACACTCGTGTTCCTGCAGGGGAGCCGGTATTGCGATACCGATCTTCTCTCGGAGGAAGCCTGGCGACTTTTCGAGACCACGGAACCCGGTTGGTCACGCGTTCAGGCGATCTGCGATTTCGTGCACGGACATGTCCGCTTCGACTACATGCAGGCGAAAGCGACGCGCACCGCATCGCAGGCAATGGCCGAGCAACAGGGCGTCTGCCGCGACTTTGCCCATCTCGCCATCGCTTTGTGTCGCTGCATGAACATTCCGGCACGCTATTGCACCGGATATCTGAGCGACATCGGTGAACCTCTCCCGCATCCGCCTGGCGACTTCGCCGCGTGGATGGAGGTCTTTCTCTCTGGTGAATGGCATATGTTCGACCCGCGGAACAATAAGCCGAGGTTCGCGAGAATTCTGATTGCGCGCGGGCGCGATGCCGCCGATGTGCCGCTGACCCAGACATTCGGTGAAAATACGTTAACGGAATTCAAGGTCTGGACCGATGAATTGGCCTAACTGACTTTGGTTTTCTTCGAAGTGCGCCGTCGTAAATTGAGTGGCTGGTCCCCATATATGTGGAACCGATGCCAAGCCTCCCAGTCCACCAAGGACGACGAGTTTGCGCCGGCCAATCAAAGGATCGATGACATGTCCTTCAAGGACCTGACTGCCAGGGCTGCGGCCGCAATGAAGCCGAAGCCTGCGGAGACCGCGAAGACTCCTGCCAAAGCGAACGAACCCAATGCCGCCGGCAAGGAAGCGCCAACGAAATCAAAGACATCTTGAGACCTGCAGAGGCCACGTGCCCCATCCTCAAATGGGGCGCGGACCACCCGCAGCATCAAGGGAGAGGATCACGCCGATGGAAGATCTGACGAGCAAGACCGTCGCGGTGTTCGCCCGACCGTTCACTGTACCCGGCTTCAACGAGACGCTCCCGGCGGGAGAGTACGAGATCGAAACGGAGTTGGTTTCACCCCCGGATCGAAAGGATCCCGCAGCCTGGAAGGCCTCCGTTCTGGTGAAGCTTCATCCCCGGATATCGCATCCCGGGCTTGCGCGGGCCCTGACAGTTTCCCTTATCGACCTCGACCACGCACGCGCCAGGGACAAGCTGACGGGCAAGGCGTTGTCCGACCTCTTTCTCGAGGAAATGTTATCTGATCCGATGGTGCGTCTTGTGATGAAGGCTGACGGAGTCTCAGAGGCGCATTTGCGACATCTCTATTCTGAACGTGGGACGCCTGATCCCGAACTGAATGTGCCGGGGTCGGCAACGACCACCCAAAGAACGCAAGAAGATGCGTCAATCCGGGACGCCGAAAACGAAGGAATGCCTTCAGAATCAGAAACACCGTCGCTGTCGCGCAGCCGCCAGGTAGCTGGACAGGTTTGATGTCGGCCAAGACCATGGCCGAAGTCGCAATGCCATCCATTGTGACCGTAAGGGCCCGGCGCGACGTTCCGCAGGAACGCCAATGCCTGCGGTGCGAAACCTTGTTCTGGAGCGAAGGTTTCGGAGAGCGGATCTGTCGGCGCTGCAAGGGGTTGAACGCCTGGCGAGACGCAGTGCCCGTCAGTCCGGGCGCATCACGCCGTCGCTGATCCTCTTCGACGTGCGTGCAGTCTTCCTCGAACCACACTGGACCCTCAAATTTTGGCCTGCCTCGACATCCTTCACACCACAACCTACCGATACCGTCATGCGGTCTCTCTAGGACCGCATAGGTTGATGCTGCGTCCCCGCGAAACGCGGGAATTGCGTCTTTTCTCGCACGATCTGTCCATTATTCCGACGGCGACCGTAAGCTGGGCGCATGATGTGGCCGGCAACGCGATCACCACCATCGTCTTTGACGATCCGACAGATCATCTGGTGATCGAAAGCCGCGCCAGCGTGGAACTGACCGCGCCCGCCTGGCCGGTCTTTGCTATCGCTGCATCGGCTGCCCAGTACCCCTTTGTCTACGCCGCCGACGAATGGACGGACCTAGGTGCTCTGACGGTACCGCAATACGGCGACGTCGATGGCCGCCTTTCCCGATGGGTCGAGGGATTTGTCATGGCGCGCCCGACCGACACGCTGTCTTTGCTGAAGGACATTAGCAATGGCGTGTTCACGCAGATTTCCTACCAGAGCCGCGATGACGAAGGCACCCAGTCGCCGATCGAGACCCTCGACAGGGGTTGGGGTTCGTGCCGCGACTTCGCGGTCCTGCTTGCAGAGGCAGCCCGCCGTCTTGGCCTGGGAGCCCGCATCGTCTCCGGCTATCTGTCCGATCCCGAAATAGGCCTCGTCGGGTCGGCGGGTTCAGGAACTACACATGCCTGGGTCGAGATGTTTATCCCCGGTGCTGGTTGGATTGCCTTCGATCCAACGAACCGGAGCGTCGGGTCCGGAAACTTGATACCGCTCGCTGTGGCCCGGAACATCGCGCAGGTCACGCCGGTAGCCGGCACGTTCCTCGGAACGAACGTCGATCTGCTTTCGATGGAGGTAATGGTAAAGATGGAGAGTGCCACAGCTCAAAACAACTCGCTTTTGGCCCAAGGAGGCGGGGCGGACATCGCGCTTGTCTGATGGCGTTTCTGCGTGGCTGGTTTTTGGCGGCTATTTTAAATCAAGCAATGTCAATGACTTAATGTCCGGAGAAGGTTGGATATCAGGCCCATCCCCTCCGCCACATTCAGCTACTGAATCCGTCCAAGGGCCCCGATTGGGGCCTGTTTTCTTTTTGTTTCAAAGGGCGTTGGCAAGGTCGTCCGCCCTTCGGAGACTCAGCGGTTGACGCAGAATGGGTCTCCGAATGGCCCGTGTCTCTCTTCAAGCGCCCCTCGGTGGTCACGGGACGGCGTGAAACATCCTCGCATTTCCAATGGGTTGCCGCGTTCATGGGGTCGTCCCGTTCGCGACATAATCTGATGGCGGAGACCTACACGAAAGCGCAGGACGGTCGGGAGGACGGTTCCGTAGCGGCCGATCCCGAAGGCAGGCGGCAGCGTTCGAAGCGAGCCAGAGCACTGCCAGAAGTCTCTGATGACAAACAGACTTCACGCCCATAGCCTGGCGCAATGTCGAACGGGGCGTGGACAGATGAAGAGAACGACCTGATCGTCGCGGATTACTTCGCGATGCTGGCCGACGACATCTCCGGGCGGCGCTACAGCAAGGCTGAACACCGCCGCGCGCTGCTGCCGCTGCTGAACGACCGGTCCGAGGGGGCCGTCGAGTTCAAGCACCAGAACATCAGCGCGGTGCTGAAGGGGCTCGGTGAGGACTGGATCCCCGGCTACAAGCCCGCCTTCAACTTCCAGATGACCTTGGTGGATGCCGTGGCGCGGTGGCTGGCGCTGAACCCGGCCTGGCTCGGGCGCCAGCCGGGACTGCAGCCGGCCGCGGCCCTACGCGAGGCGGTGCAGATCTGGATCGGGCCGCCGCCGACGCTGTCGAACCAGCGTAAGCGTCCGGTCTGACCGCTCTGCCGCTGGCGGATAGAGGCGGATAGTGTCCACCATCGATAGTGGACACTATGGTGATGGCGTGGCGCGTCGGACGAAGCGGCTTTGGACGGATGATGAGAAGCGGTCGATCTGTTTCCAGACGACGGCGCCGGGCGTTTCCGTGGCGCAGGTGGCGCGGCGCTACGCGGTGAACGCGAACCTGATCTTCAAGTGGCTGCGCGACCCCCGATACGCGTCGGATCCGGCGGCGGTGCCGTCGCCTCCGGTGGAACCGCGCTTTCTGCCGGTGGAGATCGTCGCTGAGGCGAAGGCTCCAGAGATCGCAACCGCTGTACCCAACCACATCGAGATCGAGCTTGCAGGCGGTCACCGGATGCGGATCAGCGGCTGCTATGATCCCGATACGCTGGCGCGGCTAATCCGGGGGCTGTCGGCGTGATCCCGGTTCCGGCCAACACGCGGGTCTGGCTGGCGGCGGGCGTGACCGACATGCGGCGTGGGTTTAATACGCTGGCGGCGCAGGCCGAGAAGGTTTTGGAGCTTGATCCCTATTCCGGCCATCTGTTCGTGTTCCGTGGTCGGCGTGGCGACCTGTTGAAGATTATCTGGTGGGATGCCCAGGGGGCATGCCTTTTCAGCAAACGGCTTGAGAAGGGCCGGTTTGTTTGGCCAGCAGCCAAGGATGGCAAGATTGCGGTCACGCCTGCGCAACTGTCCATGCTGTTGGAGGGCATAGACTGGCGGATGCCCAACAGGACGTGGCGCCCGCTGAGTGTTGGGTAATGCAATAAATACAAGCCTTTGATCGCTTTAGGGATTCACGTTTGATCCTTGAAGTGGTATGGAATGGGGATGCTGAAAGATCTCGATATCACCCCTGAAGACCCCGCCGAGCTGAAGGCGGTGAACCGTCTTCTGGCCAACGAGGTGAAGGCGCTGAGCCTCAAGGTCGAGCAACTTCAGCACCAGCTTCACGGCGCCAACCGCCATCGCTTTGGCAGCAAATCCGAAGGTCTCGACCAACTCCGTCTCGACCTGCAGGAGGACGCCGAGATCGTCCAGGCGGCAGAGGCGCAGGCCAACCCGCCATCCCCGACAAAGGATGCCGGGAAGTCGAAGCGCCAGCACAGCCGCAAGCCTTTGCCGGATCATCTGGATCGGGAAGACGAAGAACTGTCGCCTGGCGATGATTGCGGTCGGTGCGGTGGAACCCTGCGTACTCTGGGCGAGGATGTGACCGAAGAGCTGGAATATGTGCCAGGACGCTTCAAGGTGAAGCGGATCATCCGCCCGCGCAAGGCCTGTTCGTGCTGCGAAGCCATCGTGCAATCGCCGCTGCCATCGCGTCCGATTGAGCGTGGGCGGCCAGGACCCGGCTTGCTGGCCCATGTTCTGGTCAGCAAATATGCCGATCACCTACCGCTCTATCGCCTGAGCCAGATATTTGCCCGTGAAGGTATCGATCTGGACCGCTCCACCATGGCTGACTGGGTTGGCCGATCCACGGCTCTGCTGGAACCGCTGGCCGATGCGATTGGGCGGATCGTGCGCCAGGGCGCTGCCCTTTTCGCAGACGATACCCCGGTGAAGATGCTGGCCCCCGGCAACAAGAAGACAAAAACGGCGCGGGTTTGGACCTATGTGCGTGATGAACGCCCTTGGTCCGGGCAATCGCCGCCCTGTGTCTGGTACCAGTTCACGGTGGACCGTAAGGGTGAACATCCCGTCTCTCACCTCTTGGGCTACAAGGGCTGGGTGCATGCGGATGGATACTCCGGGTTCAACGGGCTGTTCGGCGATGACAAAGCCGATGAGATGGCGTGCATGGCGCACGTGCGGCGTAAGTTCGTGGATGTTTTCGCCTCGCAAGGCAGCGCCATCGCCGAAGAGGCCATCCGCCGGATTGCCCTACTCTACGCCATAGAGAAGGAAATCAGGGGCATGGCTCCCGAGTACCGGGCCGCCGTGCGGCAGGCCAGGGCAAAGCCGATCTTTGACCAACTTGAAGAGTGGTTGCATGCGCAACTGCCCAGGCTATCAGGCAAATCTCCCCTGGCCCAGGCCATCCGCTATGCCCTGGGCCGGATGCCGAAGGCGCGGCCATATCTCAGCAACGGCCACCTGGATCTGGACAACAACGCAGCCGAGCGCGCTGTCAAACCGGTGGCCATCGGGCGAAAAAATTGGATGTTTTCAGGCTCCGCGCGTGGTGGAAAAACCATGGCTATCGCCTTCACGCTGATCGAAACCGCCAAACTGAACAACGTAGACCCCCAGGCCTGGCTCACCTGGGTGCTGGGCCAAATTGCCGATCACAAGATCACTCGGCTGGACGAGTTGCTCCCCTGGCGTTACGCTGCCCAAGCAGCGTAACAGGTCACGCGGGACGAGCGCCAGAGCGGCGACACCGGACGGTCACGAACCAGCCGCCGCCGCAGGAACTAGAGCAGATGCTGCACATCGCCCGCAAGTTCGACGTGGCGGGCCGGGACGAACGCAACCGGGCCCTCGGCCGCGCTGGCGAGGAACGCGTTCTCGCGCATGAACGGGCGGCCTTGCGGACGGCAGGACGGGACGATCTGGCGCGCAAGGTGCGCTGGGTGTCGGAGGAGGATGGCGACGGCGCGGGCTACGACATCGCGAGTTTCGCCCCGGATGGGCTCCCGCGACTGATCGAGGTCAAGACCACGAACGGATGGGAGCGCACGCCCTTCCACATCACCCGCAACGAGCTGGCCGTGGCCGAGGAGCGCCGGTCGGAATGGCGCCTGTTCCGACTGTGGAATTTCTCCCGTGAACCTAAGGCGTTCGAACTGCACCCGCCACTGGACGCGCATGTCTCGCTGACCGCGACGACGTTTCAGGCGAGCTTTCATTGAGGCTCAGTCGAACAGACCAGCGCGTAGCGGATCGTGCGTTTGCCGCTTGCGATCACTCTTTCGATCGGGATTTCGCCATCACTGCGCTGCGGACGAGCTTGCCGAAGGCGCGGTCTTTCTCGCGGCGCTCAGCCAGGGTGGCGGAGTTGAAGGCGTCCTCGGCCTGAAGCTTGCGCCAGCGGGCGAGCCGCGCGGGGTCGAGGCTGCCGTCTTCGATGGCGGCGAGGACGGCGCAGCCGGGCTCGCTCTCATGCTGGCAGTCGGCGAAGCGACAGCTTGCGGCCAGCGCCTCGAGATCCTCGAACACGTCGGCGATGCCAGCCGCGGCGTCGGTCAGCTGCAATTCGCGCATGCCCGGCGTGTCGAGGACGAGGCAGCCGCCGGGGGTGGCGTGAAGCTCGCGCCGGGTCGTGGTGTGCCGGCCCCTCGCGTCGTCCTCGCGGATGCCCTGCGTGGCGATCGCCTGCGCGCCGAGGAGCGCGTTGGTGAGGGTCGACTTGCCAACGCCGGACGAGCCGAGGAAGGCGACCGTCCGTCCCGGTTTGCACCAGTCGGCCAGCGCCGCCGCCGGCTCGTCGCTGCGGGCGTCCAGCGCCACGACAGGCACGCGGTCCGATATCTTCCGCGCATCTTCGACATAGGGCGCGGGGTCTTCGGCGAGGTCTGCCTTGGTCAGCACGATCACCGGCTCGATCCCGGCCTCGAAGGCCAGCGCGACGTAGCGCTCCAGCCGCGCCACGTTGAAATCCTGGTTGCAGGAGGTGACGACGAAGACGGTGTCGATGTTCGCCGCGATCATCTGCACTTCCCGCCCCGTGCCCGGCGCGCGGCGCTTGATCAGGCTCTTCCGCTCCAGCACACGGCTCGACCGGGGCCGCTCGCGATCGTAGAGCAGCCAGTCGCCGACTGTCGCCTCCGGTCCCGGCGGGATCGTCTCGAGGGTGCCGTCGCCCGCCACCTGCAAGCCGCTGCGGTGCACGGCAACGACACGCACCGGAGGCGTCGCGGTCAGGGCGTCTGCGTCGATCTGGCTTGCGAAGGCCGGGCCCCAACCGAGGCGTTCCAGCGCCGTGGGCTCGCGGCGCGCCGGAGTGCCACCTGGCAGGAAGGCGGAGTAGTCGCGGACCATGGACCTACCAGAGCGCGGGGTCGTCGAAGGCGGCAACGCAGCGGGCAGGGCCGCGTAGCGGCGTCAGCGGCGCCTCGGTCAGGGATTGCGCGATCCAGCCCTGCGGCTGGTTGAGCGGCTGGGGCGCCGGCAGGTCGGCCGCTGAGACAGGCTCGAAGCCCACGCGGCCGTAGAAGGCCGGATCGCCATAGGTGACCGCGATGTCCACGTCCTCCCGCCGGAGCGCATCAAGGCCGTGGGCGATCAGCCGCTGCCCTATCCCCTTGCCCTGATGTGCCGTTGCCACGGCCACGGGGGCCATCATGAAGACCGTGCGCGGATCGCCCTCGTAGGTGAGGCGCGTGAAGAAGATGCCGCCGACAAGCGTGCCGTCCTCCCAGGCGGTGAACACACGCAGATCCCCGGCGGGCGTCTCCGCGATCAGCCGGCGTGCAAGGGCGCCGATCAGCGCGCCTTCCTCCGCGCCCTCCGAGGCAGTGAAGGTCGACGCGAAGAGTTCCACAGTCGCCTCGACGTGGGTGGTGTAGTCCGTTGAATAGTCCATGTCTCTATCCTCTCTGGTGCCAGGCGGGGTCAGCCCCGCTCCAGCACGAACATCTCGTAGCCGAACTGCCCGCGCCCGGCCTCGAACACGTCGATCTCGCGGCGCAGGTCGTCGAGGACACGGGCTCCCGCGAGACGCGGCTCGAGGGCATCGAGCCGCGCGTCGAGCGGGCGGTAGTAGGTCTCCATCCCCTCCGGCCCGATGTCGAAATGGCGGATGACGCGGTAGCCCGCGCGCTTCGCCTGCGCGATGCGGGTCGCGGGCGTCGTCATCGCGGGGTATTCCGCGGCCCAGAATTCGCGGACCTCGTCGGCGGGTTTGTCGGTCCGCCAGACCATGTCGGAGAACACGAGGACGCCGCCGGGGTGCAGGAGCGCCCACCAGTCCGCAAGCGCCTTTTCCACGCCGAGGATATCGGCGCTGCCCTCGGACCAGATCACGTCCCAGGGACGCTCGGGGGCCGGAAGTGCAGCCATGTCGACGTTCCGCACCTCGATCCGGTCATTTAGGCCGCGCGCCGCGATCCGCGCCCTGAGCTTGTCGAGCGCGACCTCGGCGGTGTCGGTGGCCATGATCCGGGCTGTGCTCGCTTCCGCCAGCGTAATCGTCGCCATACCGGGGCCGCAGCCGATCTCGAGGATCGTCTCGGGCGCGAACGGCACCATTGTGAGCGCCCGGCGTGTCGCTTCGGCCGTTCCCGGGCCCCACCAGTCGAGGTCGGCGAACACCTCCATGAACCCGGCCATGTAGGCGTCGTGGGCGTTCATGTCCTTGGACACCAGCGCGACCAGCCCCGCCTCCGCGCTGGAAAACCCCTGCGACATGAGCCAGGCGCGGTGCAGATCGGGCGCGACGCGCTCGACCTCTTCGTGCCAGTCCTTGAGGCTCGACCGTCCGAGCAGAGCCGCCAGCAGGTCGCGCGACCGGGTCTTCTCGGCGATCTCGCGCTCCAGCGTCTCGAGCCGCCGGCCCAGCATCTCGCGGTCGAGCTTGCCATCGAGGCAGGCCTGGCATTCCTGCAAGCTCAGCCCGCCGGCTTGAAGCTGCTGCATCAGCCGCAGCCGCTGCCGGTCGGCGTCGGTGTAGACGCGATAGCCGTTCGCTTGGCGCTTGCCCTTCAGCAGCCCGAGCTTCTCGTAGTAGAGCAGCGTCGCGCGCGACAGGCCCACGCTCTCCGCCAATTCCGAGATCTGATACATCCGCCGCCTTGTCCGCTCACACCGATTCTCGACCGTCGAGACCGTCCTAAGGTGTGAAGCTATAGACAGGTCAAGCAGGCTGCTGAACGTTCTATAGGATTTGCTGCCGGATCCGCAGGTTCAGTCGAACACCTGCCCCGGCTGTTCGTGCCATGGCAGGGCCGCGACGTCGGTCAGTTTCAACAGGGTCACGGCGGGCACTTCGCGCTTGTAGACCAGTCGCTTGAGGACGCCCGGCGCGAGATAGGCGAGCCGCAGCTGTCGGCTGACATGGCGTTCGGCCAGCCCTACGGCTTTCGCCAGATCGGTGACCGTGTTGAATTCGCCAGCCTCCATGCGCCGCCGCCAGCCCCACGCCCTGCCGACGGCGCGCAGGATATGCGGATCCTGTGTCCGGTCTTCGCTGGGCAGATAGGTGGAGGGCGGCATGATCTTCGGCCGCCCGTTCTGCTTGCGGACCTTGAGCGGCACGAAGATCTGGATGGACTCGTCGGGTTTCATCATTCCGCCGCCACCTTCTTTCGTGGCGCCATCATGTCGCGCATGACGCCCGAGACGCCATCGGTCCGGACATCGATGACCAGCCCCTCGGACGTCACCGGTGACCCGGCGCACCAGCAACTGCACGATCCGGGTCTGCTCTGCGGGGAACAGCTGGGCCCAGACGTCCTCGAACGTCTGCAGCGCGGAGATCACGTCGGCCTCGGCGAAGGCGTGACCCTCCCGAGCCAAGTGGGCGATGACCTGCGCCGTGATCGAGGGCGCGCGCATCACCCGCCGCAACTCGGTCACCACGGCCGCTTCCACGAGGTCGGCAGGAAGGCGGCGCGGGATGCCCGCGTCGCTGGGTTCGCGATTCTTGATGACGTCCATGGAGACGTAGTACCGGTATCGCCGCGCGCCCTTCTTCGTGCTGCTCGGGGTCATGGCGGCGCCCGTGGCAGTGAAGATCAGCCCCTTGAGCAGCGCTGGCGCCTGCGCGCGGGTGTTGTTGGCGCGCTTGCGCGGGTTCTGCCGCAAGATGGCATGGACCTGATCCCACAGCTGCTCGTCGATGATGGCCTGATGCTCGCCGGGATAGGCCTTGCCCTTGTGGACGGCGTCGCCGCGATAGACGCGGTTCACCAGCACCCTGTAGAGATATCCCTTGTCGACCAAGGTGCCCTGCTTGTTGCGGACCCCTTTGCGGCGCAGTTCGCGCGCCAGCACGGTCGCTGACCCGACCTCGACGAACCTCTCGAAGATGCCCCGCACGGTGGCAGCCTCGTCTTCGTTCACCACGAGTTTGCGGTCCATCACGTCGTACCCGAGCGGGACATAGCCGCCCATCCACATGCCCTTCATGCGGGAGGCGCGGACCTTGTCGCGGATGCGCTCGGCCGTGACCTCGCGCTCGAACTGGGCGAAGCTGAGCAGGATGTTCAGTGTCAGCCGCCCCATGGAGGTTGTTGTGTTGAACGACTGCGTCACCGAGACGAAAGTCACGCCGTTGCGGTCGAAGACCTCGACCAGCTTCGAGAAATCCATCAGCGACCGCGACAGGCGGTCGATCTTGTAGACGACCACCACATCGATCAGGCCGTCCTCGATGTCGGCCAGAAGCTGCTTGAGGCCGGGCCGCTCCAGCGTCCCGCCCGAGATGCCGCCGTCGTCATACTGGTCGCGGACCAGCACCCAGCCCTCGGAACGCTGGCTGGCGATGAAGGCCTCGCAGGCCTCGCGTTGGGCATGCAGGCTGTTGAACTCCTGCTCCAGCCCTTCCTCGGACGACTTGCGGGTGTAGATAGCGCAGCGCTGGCGGCGGACGGGATTTGGACGCTGATCCATCAATCATTCCCCCGCTTTCGTTCGCGCAACCCGAAGAAGCGGTAGCCATTCCAGCGTGTCCCGGTGATCGCCCGCGCGATCGCGGACAGAGATTTGTACGGTCGCCCCTGCCACTCGAACCCGTCCCGCAAGACCGTGATCGTGTGCTCGACCCCGTTCCATTCGCGGATCAACCGCGTGCCGACCACGGGATTGCGAGGATCGGCGATCTGGCTCTTGCGTGTCAGGGTGCCGCCGACCTCGTCGGCCAGCAGGTCCAGCATGCGCCGGGTTTCCCGATCAGGGCCGCCATACGTCAGCTCCTGGATGCGGTAGGCCAACCGGCTCTCAAGGAACGGTCGGCTGTTGTTTGGCGCCGCCGTGGCAAAGATCGTCTGCCACTCTGTCTTCAGCTGGGTGACGGACATGGACTTCAGCGCGGCCAGGCGCGCGGGGATGGGGTCGGGCTTCGTCATGCGTTTCTCCGGTGAGTTGGAGTTGCATGACGGCATTGGTCGTCGGGATAGTGTAGGCAACTGTCTCCAGTATATTCAGATACTTCGCATCCATTCTGCCCGAGCAGACGAACCAGCCCGAGCGCCAGCAGGTCGCAAAGCTCGGCACGGCGCTCGGAGGCGGTCATCTGGTCGGGAGGGAGCGGGTTCGGGCGTTTCATGTCTCGGTAGCCGTGTTCGGTGGTGTCGTTACCGATCAAAAGCCACCCGGCCGCCCCCGACGGGACATCTCAGCTGAACGAGATGAGTGAATGCGAACAGGAAGCGAACATCAGGGCTTGCCGATCACGGATTTGTCCATGATTATCGCAGGTTGAATCAATCGAGAGCAGTAGTTCATTGAGGTGAGTTCATGGCGCGCAAAGCATCCCCGATCGGTCCGCATGTTCTGGCGCTGATCGAGGATGCGCGCGTCGACCTCGCCCGAGCTGCCCTTGCCGTGCGCGAGGGCGACAATGAGCCGGAATTCAAGCTGCCCGAGGACGTTCCGGACCTCGCCGACGAAGAAGCGGTCGAGGCGTTTCGGCAAGCACTTGTCGAGACGCTGTCGGATTTCGACCGCGATGACCTACGACCTGCGGAGCAGCGATCACGAAGGATCCGGGCCCTCGCCGAGAAAAAGGGCGTCACTTCGCTCACCACCATTGTCGAGCAACAACTCGATGAGACACGGTCGCAGGAGTTTCACCGGCAGCCAGATGAGCTCTGCAGAAGCATCTGGGCATATCTCCATGAACGCGAAACCTTCGAGGATGCGGAGAGCTTTCACTTCGCCCGACAGTTCCGCGACCACGGCAAGCTCTACGACGCCTTCGAGGTCGAACTGGAGAACCAGGTAGCCCTCGACGCGGCGGCCATCGACGAAAAGGCGCTGGCGTCCAAGATCAAGGGCATGCTCGAGCTGAAGCCCGAGATATCCTGCACGGTCAAGGCGCTCGATCTGCCTGCCACCGATACGCACCCTGCGTCCATCATGCTGATCGTCCGGCACGGTGGCCCGCTTTCGAGCGTCTACGATCACCGGCAAGACGGAAGGCGGGGAACCATCTACTACCGACCGCCGAACGAGGCGACGCTGATCTACACGCCCTCAATGCGGCAGATCGAGGTCTGCGCGGACAGCCCCGTGGTGCGCCAGACGGTCAGCGACTCCTTTGCCGAAGTTGCGCTAGGTCACGACATCTCCCAGAAACCTCTGACCTGGAAGCGCTATAATCTTTCGCGCTTCCGGTCTTCGCTTCTCCTGCAGCCCCCTGAGATCGAAGGGTACGGGTTCGAGTGCGCGCGCGTCATCGAAGCCGAGATCCGGCTGGGAACCTGGCGCCGCAAGCTTCAGCTCAAGGTGACGGTCGACGATGACATCCAGGAGGTTGCCGACCGATATCTCGGGGCGCGGAACATCTTTCGGCGCGCCGAAGCGTTCAGCCGGATCACGATCGCGGTGGCCTACAACCTGATCGGCGATGAGAAGCAGCGGACGCTCAATATCACGATTGCGGGCACGAAGAGCTGCAACCTGCAGAGCAAGCCCGATCCGGAGGAACGCAGCCTCGGCTTCGCGCTGCTCAAGGAATGGGGAATCCTGAGCGCGTTCAGGCAAATCGCGCATGATGACCTTCGCGCGATATTTCCCCAGCTTGTTCAACTCCACGATCGCATCGAGGATGAGGTCAGCGGAAGTTATCTGCTGGAACTCGGGCTTGACCCGAAGCGTCTCATCGAAGGCGGCCTGCTCGAGCGCCGCGACCGTCAGGACGTGGTTCTCATCGAGGACGACGACGTCGACGGGGAAGGCGCCGTAAAGCCGTCGGCGACCGAAGGCATGATCCACGCTGTCGGTCCTTTCGGCGAAGATGTCGGCAAGCGCCCCGCGTCGGATGTCGAGATGTTCGCGGTCAACGCTCAGTGGCTTCACGAGACGCTCATGCGCCTGATGAAGCCGCTGCTGAGCAAGCGGGCGGCGCAGATCCTGGACCCGGACCTGACCCTCGTCGGCGCGATCCAGATCGATGAGGCAGATGTGCCCGTCTATTTCGCCCGACGGCTCAATGATCCCAAAGCGGCGCAGAGACTGGATCTGATGTTGCGCGTGCGGGGCACCGCTGGGGTGGGCATCGTCTTCGCCGCGAGCGAGGAGATGCCGTCACATCTTGGGCCCAACGTCGTCATGCCGCTGCTGTCCCATCTCGCATCGGCGGACGAGGAAATGCTGTTCGCGCGCGATGGAATAGAACTCGCGTACCGCGACGGTCTTTCACTCGCACGCGGGGGCGTGTCCCCGCGGGTGGTTCGGACAGGTAAGCAGTCCGGCACGCTGTTCATTCCTGGCAGGGAGCCGCTTCACCTCGCTGGGAACGATCAACTTACGATCTTCGAGCGCCTGGTGGTCGCAGCCGCGAAAGGCAGTCCCGACGTTCAGGTAAAGGCGCTGATGGAAGGCTTCGAGTCCAGAAGCCCCCAACAGGCGTTCCGGAAGGAGACCTGGGACAGCATCCGGGACGTCTATATCGGCAAGGGTGCGAAGAACGGATATTGGCGACTGCTACTCACTGCGCAGCCGACCGAAGCCGTGGCCGAGCCAGCCGAGGAAGCGACCGTCTAACAGCGGTCTAACATGCGGCGGGAGACGGTCTAACAAACCGCTGATTACTGGAAGGGCTCCACATAGAGGAGCACTTCCATGCCGACTCCCTTCCCCTCGCGCCAGGCAGCCACGACGAGTTGGTCCGGCGCAGCGAAGACCAAGCCCACCACCTCCAACTCGGAATGGCGCTGCACGCGCTGTGACAAGCTGCTCGGCGTCTGCCGGGACGGCCGCATGCACCTGCGCTTCGCGCGGGGGCACGAGTATCTCGTGGGCTTTCCGGTTCAGGCCACCTGCCGCGGCTGCGGCACGCTGAACAACGCGACCGCACCCGCGCGCTGACGCGCGCATTCACCCAACCCTCTGAAATCGCAGAGACGCGCGACGTCCTGACCTGGCCACGAGAAGGCGCCGGACGCCTGGCCGCAAGGCAGGCGTCCGATGTCCTTCGCGTGGCACGAGATCCGTGATCACCTCATGCAATCTTCCTCCAACCTTCACTTCCAGCGCAGTTTCGAGGCCGTCAGGCGTACGCAGGCCGCCCTCGCACCATTCCGGGATCCGGCGGCCCTGCTGGATGGGCTGCACCGCACGCCCGGCGATCCGGCCCGAAAGAACGTGATCCTCTCCGCGCTGGTCGGGGCGGCTCAGGGCGACGGGCCCGCGTCCGACTGCGCCCTGACGCTGCTGTTGCTGGCACTCTGGCCCGGCCTCGACGCCATACGACGCCGGTCGCTCTGGCGCAGGCTCGGCAGCGCCGACGAAGTCGCGTCCGACGTACTGGCGCGCACCACCGAGGCTGTCCGCGGACTAGACCTCGGCCGCGTCAACTGGATCGCGGCCACGGTGCTGCGCAACGTCGAGCGCGACATGATCCGCGTGCGCCAGCGCGACCAGGCGCGCGAACATCTCGCCAGCGGCGCCGATCCCGACGAGGTGGCGGAAAGCGGCGACAGCGGGATCGGCGAGACCGGGTACGCACGGCTGAACGGCGCCGTGCGGAAGCTGCTCGGCGATGACGCTCTGCTGGTGATCCGCGTGGCGATCGAAGGCTTCTCGCAGGCGGAAGTCGCCGTGGAGCTGGGGCTCACCGAGGCCGCCGCTCGCAAGCGGTACCAGCGCGCGATGCGCCGGCTGCACGACGCCCTCCAGGAAATCCCCTGAACCGATGTCCCGATCCGGTCCCGCGGGTGGCTTTTTCCATTCGAGCGCCCCGAGCGCCTTCCCTCCAACCGAAAGCAGACACGAATGAACCGCACTGCCGATCTGTCGCTCGAGGATTTCAGGCGTCTTCCGGGGCTCTATCGCCGCTGGGAACTGACCGAGGTCTGCGAGCCCAACCGCAACTACCAGATCGAGGACGCCGGCGCCCATGCCGACGGGACGCCGCTCCTGGCGATCTACGTCGCCGAGCCCGCGCCCGACGTCCGCGAGGCCGCCTGATGCGCCTCCTCGATCACCTCATCTCACGGAGAACCGCCATGCCGGACCAGCCGGACGACATCACCCGTCTTCGCAAAGCGAGCTACGCGCTCGAAGACCTCCCCGAAACCATCGCCCTCCCGCAGCGCGCCGGTGACGAGCCGCGCAAGCCGCTGCCGGCCGTCGAGGCGACCGTCGACGAGATCGCCTTCGCGATCGTGGAAGCGGAGCGCGAGAGCACGGCGGCCTACCGCCGCGCCGACGCGCTGAAGCGGCTCTACAAGCTCGCCCGCGAGGCCGGGTGCATCGGCGCAGATCGCGCCGCCACGGCGGTGATGAAGAAGGAGGGCCAGTGATGGCCCTTCCCATCATCGGCGCCGACGAACGGCTCGCGCAGCGCAAGGGCATCAAGGGCGTCATCTTCGGGCGGTCCGGCATCGGCAAGACCAGCCTGCTCTGGACGCTGAACGCCTCGACCACGCTCTTCCTTGATCTCGAGGCCGGCGATCTCGCGGTCGAGGGGCTGGAGATCGACACGCTCCGGCCCCGCACCTGGAAGGAGTGCCGCGATTTCGCGGTGTTCATCGGCGGGCCGAACCCGGCGCTGCGCGAGGACCAGCCCTACAGCCAGGCGCATTTCGACGAGGTCTGCGGCCGCTACGGCGATCCGGCGGTGATCGGGAAATACGAGACCGTCTTCATCGACTCGATCACCGTGGCCGGGCGGCTCTGTTTCCAATGGTGCCGCGGTCAGCCCGAGGCGTTCTCCGAGAAGACCGGCAAGCCCGACATCCGCGGCGCCTACGGGCTGCACGGCCGCGAGATGATCGGGTGGCTGACCCATCTGCAGCACACGCGCGGCAAGCATGTCTGGTTCGTGGGCATCCTCGACGAGCGGCTCGACGACTTCAACCGCAAGGTCTTCCAGCCGCAGATCGACGGCTCGAAGACCGGGCTCGAACTGCCCGGAATCGTCGACCAGGTCATCACCATGGCCGACATCCCGGATCCCGGCGGCCAGCCGCAGCGCGCCTTCGTCTGCCAGACGCTGAACCCCTGGGGCTATCCGGCCAAGGACCGCTCGGGCCGCCTCGACAGGGTCGAGGCCCCGCATCTCGGCCGGCTGATGGAGAAGATCCAGCGCCCCGCGGCGCCTGCCTCCGAACGCCTGACCTGGCCGCCGGTGACGCCGGCCGATCCCGCGCCCGCTGAGGAGCCCGGCCATGGCTGAGCGCCTCTCGCCACGCCCGGTGTCCCGATCCGGTCGCCAGGGTGGCTTTTCCCCTCTGACGCCGCTGCGCGTCCCAACCTCCAACTGAAAGGAGCCGCGCAATGTCCGGACCCTGGAACGACTTCAACTCCGCTCCAATCCAACACCAACGTCATCCCGAAGGGCACGCTCGCCAAGGTGCGCCTGACGCTCCGCCCGGGCGGCTTCGACGACCCCTCGCAGGGCTGGACCGGCGGCTGGGCGCGCCGCGCCGCCACCGGCGCCGTCTATCTTGACGCCGAATACACGGTGCTCGAGGGGCCCTATGCCCGGCGCAAGGTCTGGTCGCTGATCGGCCTCTACAGCCCGAAGGGCCCGGACTGGGCGAACATGGGGCGCGGGTTCATTCGCGGCATCCTCAACTCGGCGCGCGGCGTATCCGACAAGGACAACTCGCCCGAGGCGCAGGCGCGCCGCCGGATCAACGGGTTCGGTGATCTCGACGGCGTCGAGTTCATCGCCCGCATCGACATCGGCACCGACACCAACGGCGAGGACAAGAACGAGATCCGCGCCGCGGTCACCCCCGATCACCGCGACTACGCCGCGCTGATGGGCACAGTCGCACCGCAGGTCTCCGCCGCCCCGGCGCAGGGCCACGCCCCGCAGCAGCCCACCACGGCCAACCAGCCCAGCCAGCCCGCGTCCGCCCCCGGCGCCGCCGGTCGGCCGAGCTGGGCGCAGTAAGGGGGAAACCGGCCATGCGCCTGCGCCCCCGCCAGAAGACCTTCGTCGAGCGCAGCGTGGCTGCGCTCGCCTCCCGCGGCAACACGCTGGGCGTGGCGCCCACGGGTGCTGGCAAGACCATCATGCTCTCGGCGGTCACCGGCGAGATGATCGGCGACGGCGCAAAGGCCTGCGTGCTCGCGCATCGTGACGAGCTGACCGCGCAGAACCGCGCCAAGTTTCAGCGCGTGGTGCCGGGCGTCGCCACCTCAGTCATCGACGCCACCGAGAAGTCCTGGGGCGGCCAGGTCGCCTTCGCCATGGTGCCGACGCTGGCGCGGGTCTCGAACCTCGCCGACATGCCGCGCCTCGATCTGCTGGTCGTGGATGAGGCGCACCATGCCGTCGCCGACAGCTACCGCCGCATCATCGACCGGGTGCGCGAGGCCAATCCCGACGCCCGCATCTTCGGGGTCACCGCGACGCCGAACCGTGGCGACAGGAAAGGCCTGCGCGACGTTTTCGACAACGTCGCCGACCAGGTGCGGCTGGGCGAACTGATCGCCTCGGGCCATCTCGTGCCGCCCCGCACCTTCGTGATCGACGTGGGCGTGCAGGACGAGTTGCGTTCTGTCCGCAAGACCATGTCGGATTTCGACATGGCGGAGGTGGCGGGCATCATGGACCGCGCCCCCGTCACCGACGAGGTGATCCGCCACTGGAAGGAAAAGGCGGGCGACCGGCAGACCGTGGTGTTCTGCTCCACCGTCGCCCATGCCGAGCATGTCACGGACGCGTTCCGGGCGGCGGGGGTTTCCGCTGCGCTGATCCACGGCGATCTGGCGGCCGAGACCCGCAAGGCGATCCTCGCCGACTACGCGGCGGGCGACATCCGCGTCATTGTCAACGTGGCGGTGCTGACCGAGGGCTGGGACCATCCGCCCACCTCCTGCGTCGTGCTGCTGCGGCCCAGTTCCTACAAGTCCACCATGATCCAGATGGTCGGGCGCGGGCTGCGCACCGTCGATCCCGAGGAACATCCCGGCATCGTCAAGACCGATTGCGTCGTGCTGGATTTCGGCACCTCGAGCCTGATCCACGGCACGCTGGAACAGGACGTCGATCTCGACGGCAAGACCGAGACCGGCGAAGCGCCGACGAAGACCTGCCCGGCCTGCGAGGCGGAGATCCCGCTGGCCGCAAACGAATGCCCGCTCTGCGGCGAGGCGTTCCCGCGGGAGGACGAAGAGGCCGGTGAAGGCGGCGGTGCCGCGCCGCTCTCGGGCTTCATGATGACCGAGATCGACCTGCTGAAGCGGTCCAGCTTCGCGTGGGTCGACCTCTACGGCACGGACGATGCGCTGATGGCCACGGGCTTCGCGGCCTGGGGCGGCATCTTCTGGCTGGACGGGGTCTGGTACGCCATCGGCGGGGCGAAGGGCGAACGCCCGCATCTGCTCGGCGTCGGCGAGCGCACGGTCTGCCTCGCGCAGGCCGACGACTGGCTGAACACGCACGAGACCGACGAGAGCGCCTTCAAGACCCGCTCCTGGCTCCGCCAGCCGCCCACGGAAAAGCAGCTGCAGTACCTGCCGCCCGAGTGCCGCCATGACTTCGGCCTGACGCGCTACCGCGCCTCCGCGCTGATGACCTTCGGCTTCAACAAGCGCGCCATCCGCCAGCTGATCGACGCGGCGGCCTCTCCCGAACGGAGGGCGGCATGACCCATGGCTTCCATCACCCCCATCACGGCGGAGGACCGGCGGCGGCTCTGGCATCCGCGTGGGACGCTCTGTGCTGTCTGCCGGCAACCCACCCGTGGCTTTGGCTGGTTCGATCCGGTCCGGTCGAAGCAGCCCCGACCCTCGGTCTGGTTCTGCTCGATGCCTTGCCAGTCTTTCTGGACGCGCTTGGCGCGGGAGCGTTTCGCCATGGTTGATCTGACCGAGGAAGAGCGCGCCGCGATCACCGCCACCATGAAGCGCGTGGCGCTGCTGATGGACGAGATCGGCTGGGCCACCCCGCTGGCCGAGCTGACCGAGGCGCAGGTGCGCGCGCTGATCGAGGAAGCCGTCGAGGGCTTCCGCGAGGCCATGTCCGACATCGCCCGGGCGCAGACGCCGGAGGTGCCGTTTTGACCCTCGATTACAATCATCGCCCCAGCTTCGCCGAGCGGGTCAACGCCGCCGTCGATCGGGCGCTCACTACCGATCAGGCGACGCGGCCGCCCCGCGACTACCTCGGCGGCTCGCGTCTCGGCCATGCCTGCGAGCGCGCCCTGCAGTTCGAGTTCACGGCGACGCCGAAGGACGAGGGCCGGGACTTCAGCGGCCAGTCGCTGCGCATCTTCGCCATCGGCCACGCGCTCGAGGATCTGGCCGTCGCCTGGCTGCGCGGCGCAGGCTTCGACCTCTACACCCGGAAGGGCAACCGTCCCGATGGCGGCCAGTTCGGCTTCTCGGTCGCGGGCGGGCGCATCCGCGGGCATGTCGACGGCATCATCGCCGCCGGGCCGGAAGGTTTCGGTCTGGCCGTTCCCGCGCTCTGGGAATGCAAGACCATGAACGCCAAGAACTGGCGCGCCTGCGTCAAGGATGGCGTGACGAAATCCAAGCCGGTCTACGCCGCCCAGATCGCGCTCTACCAGGCCTACATGGAAGGGACGGTCCCCGGCATCTCGGCCGCGCCCGCGCTCTTCACCGCGATCAACAAGGACACGGCAGAACTGCACCATGAGCTGGTGCCCTTCGACGCCGATCTCGCGCAGCGCATGTCCGACCGCGGCGTGCGGATCCTTCAGGCGACCGATGCGGGCGAGTTGCTGCCGCGAGTCGCCACCACGCCCGACTTCTTCGAATGCCGCTTCTGCCCGTGGTCCGAGCGCTGCTGGGGGCTGCCGGCATGAGCGACGACGGCGTCCTGCATTTCAACCCGTGGATGGACTTCAACGACGGGCCACCGTCCGAGAACCCGTTCGGCTGCGATCCCGACCCCGATCAGATCGCCATCTTCCTCGACACCGTGTTCAGCTGGTGCGAGGGGCTGATCCCGCTCCGCGGCTTCGTCGACAAGGGTCAGGGCCGGGACGGCAAGCCGCACAACATCTGGATCCCGGCCGACGACACCGCGCCCGACAAGCTCGCAACCTTCGCCGCATGGGCGAACCGCGAGGGCGCGGCCGTCTATGTCATCCCCGGCACGGTCGAGGAACAGGGCCAGGCCCGCGCCGCCGATGTGGTGCAGATGCAGGCCATCGTGGTCGATCTCGACGCGGGCGACATCCCGGCGAAGCTGGACCATGTCGCCCGCCACCTCGGTCCGCCCACGCGCATCATCGAAAGCGGCGGGCGCACGCCCGAGGGCGCGGCGAAGCTCCATGTCTGGTGGAAACTGACCGAACCCGCCGAGGGCGAGGATCTGGCCACCCTCTGCCGCCTTCGCGGCGAGATCGCCGTGAAGGTCGGCGGAGACACGCATTTCCGCTCCGCGCACCAGCCGATCCGGGTGCCAGGCACCGTCTATCACAAGCACGGCCATCAACGCCTTGTGCAGATCCGCGAGCATCGCTCGGTAGAAGTGGATCTTGCCGATTTCGCGGAAAAGGTCGCCGACATGCCGCCGCTGCCAGGCGTAGGCTTTGCCAGCGACGTTGCCACACCAGCATCGAAGCCCGGCATCGACGCGGTGCTCACCACACCGGTGCGCGAAGGCGCGGTCGATGACTGGTCCCGGTTCCAGGGGGCCAGCGCCGCCATCGGCCATTATGTGCGCCTGGTGCACGAAGGCCGCCTCGACCCCTTCGCAGGCTGGGAGGCGATCTGCGGTTACAACGCCGCCATGCTGCGCCCGTCCTGGCCGCTCGATCGGCTGCAGGCCGAGTCCGAACGGCTCTGGGCGCTGCATGTGAAGCGCAACGGCCCGCCGCTCCTGCGCGCGGCCCAAGTTGATGCCTCGGCCAGCCCATTGCCGACCTTCAGCCTCGGCGCGCTCCTCGACGACACGAGCCCGATGCCCGACGACATCATCGGGCCCCGCGTGCTGACGCCGGGCGGGCTCCTGGTGCTGGGCGGCGCGCCCAAGGTCGGCAAGAGCGACTTCCTGGTCTCCTGGCTCGTGCACATGGCGGCGGGCGTGCCGTTCCTCGGCTTCACGCCGCCCCGGCCGCTGCGCGTGTTCTACCTGCAAGCCGAGATCCAGTGTAAGCGTCCGGTCTGACCGCTCTGCCGCTGGCGGATAGAGGCGGATAGTGTCCACCATCGATAGTGGACACTATGGTGATGGCGTGGCGCGTCGGACGAAGCGGCTTTGGACGGATGATGAGAAGCGGTCGATCTGTTTCCAGACGACGGCGCCGGGCGTTTCCGTGGCGCAGGTGGCGCGGCGCTACGCGGTGAACGCGAACCTGATCTTCAAGTGGCTGCGCGACCCCCGATACGCGTCGGATCCGGCGGCGGTGCCGTCGCCTCCGGTGGAACCGCGCTTTCTGCCGGTGGAGATCGTCGCTGAGGCGAAGGCTCCAGAGATCGCAACCGCTGTACCCAACCACATCGAGATCGAGCTTGCAGGCGGTCACCGGATGCGGATCAGCGGCTGCTATGATCCCGATACGCTGGCGCGGCTAATCCGGGGGCTGTCGGCGTGATCCCGGTTCCGGCCAACACGCGGGTCTGGCTGGCGGCGGGCGTGACCGACATGCGGCGTGGGTTTAATACGCTGGCGGCGCAGGCCGAGAAGGTTTTGGAGCTTGATCCCTATTCCGGCCATCTGTTCGTGTTCCGTGGTCGGCGTGGCGACCTGTTGAAGATTATCTGGTGGGATGCCCAGGGGGCATGCCTTTTCAGCAAACGGCTTGAGAAGGGCCGGTTTGTTTGGCCAGCAGCCAAGGATGGCAAGATTGCGGTCACGCCTGCGCAACTGTCCATGCTGTTGGAGGGCATAGACTGGCGGATGCCCAACAGGACGTGGCGCCCGCTGAGTGTTGGGTAATGCAATAAATACAAGCCTTTGATCGCTTTAGGGATTCACGTTTGATCCTTGAAGTGGTATGGAATGGGGATGCTGAAAGATCTCGATATCACCCCTGAAGACCCCGCCGAGCTGAAGGCGGTGAACCGTCTTCTGGCCAACGAGGTGAAGGCGCTGAGCCTCAAGGTCGAGCAACTTCAGCACCAGCTTCACGGCGCCAACCGCCATCGCTTTGGCAGCAAATCCGAAGGTCTCGACCAACTCCGTCTCGACCTGCAGGAGGACGCCGAGATCGTCCAGGCGGCAGAGGCGCAGGCCAACCCGCCATCCCCGACAAAGGATGCCGGGAAGTCGAAGCGCCAGCACAGCCGCAAGCCTTTGCCGGATCATCTGGATCGGGAAGACGAAGAACTGTCGCCTGGCGATGATTGCGGTCGGTGCGGTGGAACCCTGCGTACTCTGGGCGAGGATGTGACCGAAGAGCTGGAATATGTGCCAGGACGCTTCAAGGTGAAGCGGATCATCCGCCCGCGCAAGGCCTGTTCGTGCTGCGAAGCCATCGTGCAATCGCCGCTGCCATCGCGTCCGATTGAGCGTGGGCGGCCAGGACCCGGCTTGCTGGCCCATGTTCTGGTCAGCAAATATGCCGATCACCTACCGCTCTATCGCCTGAGCCAGATATTTGCCCGTGAAGGTATCGATCTGGACCGCTCCACCATGGCTGACTGGGTTGGCCGATCCACGGCTCTGCTGGAACCGCTGGCCGATGCGATTGGGCGGATCGTGCGCCAGGGCGCTGCCCTTTTCGCAGACGATACCCCGGTGAAGATGCTGGCCCCCGGCAACAAGAAGACAAAAACGGCGCGGGTTTGGACCTATGTGCGTGATGAACGCCCTTGGTCCGGGCAATCGCCGCCCTGTGTCTGGTACCAGTTCACGGTGGACCGTAAGGGTGAACATCCCGTCTCTCACCTCTTGGGCTACAAGGGCTGGGTGCATGCGGATGGATACTCCGGGTTCAACGGGCTGTTCGGCGATGACAAAGCCGATGAGATGGCGTGCATGGCGCACGTGCGGCGTAAGTTCGTGGATGTTTTCGCCTCGCAAGGCAGCGCCATCGCCGAAGAGGCCATCCGCCGGATTGCCCTACTCTACGCCATAGAGAAGGAAATCAGGGGCATGGCTCCCGAGTACCGGGCCGCCGTGCGGCAGGCCAGGGCAAAGCCGATCTTTGACCAACTTGAAGAGTGGTTGCATGCGCAACTGCCCAGGCTATCAGGCAAATCTCCCCTGGCCCAGGCCATCCGCTATGCCCTGGGCCGGATGCCGAAGGCGCGGCCATATCTCAGCAACGGCCACCTGGATCTGGACAACAACGCAGCCGAGCGCGCTGTCAAACCGGTGGCCATCGGGCGAAAAAATTGGATGTTTTCAGGCTCCGCGCGTGGTGGAAAAACCATGGCTATCGCCTTCACGCTGATCGAAACCGCCAAACTGAACAACGTAGACCCCCAGGCCTGGCTCACCTGGGTGCTGGGCCAAATTGCCGATCACAAGATCACTCGGCTGGACGAGTTGCTCCCCTGGCGTTACGCTGCCCAAGCAGCGTAACAGGTCACGCGGGACGAGCGCCAGAGCGGCGACACCGGACGGTCACGAACCGCCAACTGGTCGAAGCCGCACGGTTGGCCGACGGGCGCAACGCCCAGCCGAGCGCCGGAATTATCGATAGCCAGAGCGTAAAAACCACAGAAAGTGGCGGGGTCAGAGGCTATGACGCAGGAAAACGGATCAACGGGCGCAAGCGCCATATCGTCACCGACACGCTTGGTTTGCTGGTCGGGCTTGTGGTGCACAGTGCCGGCATCCCGGACCGCGACGGCGCGCCGGATGTCCTAACGCCGTCGCCACGCGGTACCCCTGGCTGCGCCATAGCTTTGCCGATGGCGGATATGCGGGCGCCAAACTGCACGCCGCCTTGAAGGCCATCGGGCGCTGGACGGTTCAGATCGTCAGGCGCTCAGACACCGCCGATGGCTTCGAAATCGTGGCCCGCCGCTGGGTGGTCGAGCGCCCCCTCGCATGGCTCGGCCGCTGCCGCCGCCTGGCAAAGGATTGGGAAAAATCCATCGCAAGCGCAGAGGCTTGGGTCACCATCGCCCACATCCGACGCGTCACCCGCTACCTCGCAAGGGTATGAAAATGATCGATTAGTTTTGAATCAGACTCTAAGGCATACCTACAGGAATGCCTGCATTTGGGCCGGGGTGGAAGAAGCTCTCTCGAAAAAGCTGATGAACCACAGTCAGCGTGGTGATGTCCATTCGGGCACATACGGGTCGCGGGAAGGTGTATGGCCTGATCTGCGTGATGCTCAGGAACGGATCAGTAAGAAACTTTTGGAGCTTCTCACACAACAAGAGAAAAAGGTAGACTAAGGTAGCTTAAACGGCTATCAGCTACGTACTTTCCGCCGACGCGCGCACATAGGTAAGGCACGGTGCGAGCGTTGAGGATTTGAAGGCGAACTTCTCCCCCGAGAGTTCATTCCCAGCTCAGAAGTAGTTAGCTGGGATGACTTGGCTAGGGTAACAGCGGTGCCCCGCCTTAATCCAAACGGCGACAACCCCGTAGCGGGGCTGTCGCGTTGTGTCTGCGCAGCTCCGTGCAAATGGAGTTCTGCAGTATGGATGAGCCCGATGAATTCGCAAAGCTGATAGCACGGGAGGTCGCCACAGAACTGGCAAATGGCTATGCCGCTGGCCGATATGTGCCGCCGCCAGAATATCTGAATACAACCCACGCCGCTGCCTTCCTCGGGCTGACGCCTGCTGGAATGGAGACGATGCGCAAGGAAGGGCGTGGTCCAGCGTTTACTCGTGCCTCGAGCAAGCTAGTGCGGTACCGCGTATCCGACCTGCGTGACTGGATGGCTCAGCACCGCGTCGAACCGGGCGAGGGGTTGGGATGAGCGGGCCAGAGGATGAATGCACCCCCGGCGCTGGGCAGCGGGCCGGGGGTGCAGAGAACAGGAACCATCACCCTGATAGTGCGAGTACACCGTGCAGTGTTGATCGGGGCGACGAAAAAGGCTTGTCGGATACCCGCGCAGCGCCGGATGGCTGCGGGCCAACCGGTGACATTGACCAGGCAATCGACTTTCTGAAGAACTGGGGCCTGCCCTGGACGCTCACTGCGATTGTCCCAGACGGGGGGAAGACCCGCACAAGAGACGTTCACGGATGAGGCGCAGTGCCGCAGCTGGATCGGCGAGTACCTGGGCCGGTGGAACATCTACTTCACGGTGAACCGCACCAAGGAGGGCGTGAACAAGAAGCCCAAGAAGATCGACATCCAGGCCATGCGCGCACTCCACGTGGACGTGGACCCCAGGGCCGGTGAGGACATCGAAGAGGAACGCACTGCGATCCTCAGTGGTCTTCGGGCCTTCATGTTAGCGTCGGTGCAAAACTGACCCGGGTCGCCGGCGCAAAAGTGACCCACCTGTGGGAAGCTCCCCCCGAGAACAAGCACGGGGGAAGCAGTGCTGACAGGAGAAGGGGTCATGGAGATCAGGATATTGAAGAAGCAGGGTTTGTCGATCCGGGGGATCGCGCGGGAGCTGGGGATCAGTCGCGAGACGGTGCGCAAGTACTTGCGCGCGCCGGATCGGGAACCGGTCTGCACGCCGCGGGCGGCGCGGCCGTCGAAGCTTGATGCGCACAAGGCTTTCATCCGCAAGCGGGTGACCGATACGGCGCCGCACCGCCTGCCGGCAACGGTATTGCTGCGGGAGTTGCGCGCGCGTGGCTATGACGGCGGGATCACGATCCTGAAGGCGTTCCTGGCGGCCGAACGGCCGGTGGTCGCGGCCCCGGAGATCAAACGCTTCGAGACGGAACCGGGCTATCAGGCGCAGATCGACTGGACGCCCATTCGCCGCGGCAAGGACCGGCTGACGGCATTTGTCGCCACTTTGGGCTTCAGCCGCTGGAGCTTCGTGTGGTTCGCGACCGACGAGACCTTCGAGACCCTGGCCTCCGCGCACGAACGATTTTTCGATGCGATCGGCGGGACGCCGAAGACGATCCTCTACGATAGTGAGGCGTGAGCCGCCACCGGTTCAAGGCCACGCCGAACGAAGACCGTGATCATCGACCGCGATGCCTATGGCCCCGGCGAGCACCGGTTCCATGCCGGCTTCCGAGATTTTGCCAAGCACCACGGGTTCCGGCCGCGCATGTGCGCGCCGTATCGCGCTCAGACCAAAGGCAAAGTCGAGCGCTTCAACCGATACCTGAAGGAAAGCTTCGTCTGGCCGCTGGAAAGCCGGTTGAAGCCGTTGGGGTTCCGTCTCGATGCCGCCACGGCCAATGCCGAAGTCGGCGCCTGGCTCCGCGACGTGGCCAATGTCCGCATCCACGGCGAGACCAGGGAACGTCCTGCCGATCGGTTCGCCCAGGAACAACCGGCCTTCTTGCCTCGCGCGCCACGATGGGGCGAGGACGGTCAACCGCCGGTCGCTGACCTGACCGGGGTGCGGATCGCCCAGCACGATTTGTCGATCTACGACTGCGTAGGGAGGGCTGCGTAATGCGGATGTCAAGCAGCTTTGATGAGAGGATCGTAGGTCTGCCGGCGCTGGAGCATGGCCCAGATGACGGTGACACGGCGCCGCGCGAGGGCGATGAGGGCCTGGTTGTGGTGCTTTCCCTCGCGGCGCTTGCGGTCGTAGAAGGCCTTGGAGAGCGGGTCTCGGGCGGAGACGGCGCAGAAGGCGCTCTGGTAGAAGACGCGCTTGAGGGCCTTGTCGCCGCCATAGGCGCGCCGCCAGCCCGCGCGTTTGCCGGACTGGCGCTGAACCGGCGCGAGGCCGGCGGCGGAAGCCAGCGCATCGGCCGAGCCGAAGCGCCGGATGTCGCCGGTGCAGGCGATGAACTCTGCCGCGAGCACCGCCCCCATCCCCGGCAGCGAACGGATGAGGGCGCCGTCAGGGTGGTCGGTCAGAAGGGTCTCGAGGTCGCGGTCGATCCGCGCGATCTTCGCCCTCGAATCGAGAGCCTCGGCGGCCAGTTCCCGGATCAGCTCGGCCGTGGGGGCCTCGCCCGGCACGGCGATCTTCCGGGCATGGGCCGCCTCCAGGGCACGGTCCGCCAGGGCCTGCGCCCCATGCAGATGCGGTGTCTTCTTCAGATGCGCGACGATCCGCGCCTTGCCGGCGTGACGGATCCCGGCCGGTGTGACGTAGCGCGCGAGCAGCGCCAAGGGTCCCTTGCAGCCGATGTCGAGCGCCCGTTCGAGGCCGGGATGGATGCCGCAGAGAAGCCCGCGCAGGCGGGCGATCCGGCGCGTCTGGGCCTGAACCAGCTCGCGCCGGCGCCCGACCTTGAGCCGGATCGCGACGAGGCTGTCGCCGTCGGGCAGGATCGGCCGCAGCTCCCGGGTGCGCACCAGCTCGGCGATGGCGAGGCATTGTCCGCCATTGGTCCGAGGACAATGGCGAGCGGCGTCGCGCGGGTCGGACTTGCTCTCGCCACCGGCAAAGCCCTGACCCGCCCGGTTGACGGCGATGCCCGGGGTGTGAACCAGCGCGAAGCCCTCGGCCAGAAGCGTGGCTTCCAGGAAACGGGCGAAGGAGCCCACCACATCGAGCCCGATCGCCATCTCTTGTCCGAGCCCGCGAAGCTCCGCGACAAAGCCGTCGATCGCCTCCGGGTCGTTCTCGACCGCGCGGTCGAGAACGACCCGGCCCTCGCCATCCACCGCCACCGCCCAATGCGTGACCTTCGCCGCGTCTATGCCAACGCAAATCTTCATCGCCCAGCCTCCTTTCCCACTGGCGCCAGCGTGCCTCGTCCCGCCTGCATCGCCTTACAAAGCCATCGGGGGCATCGCGTAATCAGCGGTCGGACAGAGGCGGCGACACGGGCGGCTCAGCGACCCAAGCCATCGGGAACAGCCAGCATGACAGCCATACCCGCATCGCCTGCGCGCCCGCAGCTTCTCACCTGCAACCGCGCTGTGAAAAGGGGTAAGGCGGCATGAGCCTGCAACCCGACCGCATCCAGACCCTCTGTGAGGAGCTGAAGCTGGCCGGCGTCGCCGAGAGCTACGCCGCGCTCGCCACGGAAGCCGCCGATACCGAGCAAAGCTTCTCGGATTTCCTGGAGAACGCACTGATCGCCGAACGCGACTGCCGGCGGGTGCGCTCGGCGGCGGCCCTCGTCCGGATGGCCGGCTTTCCGGCCATCAAGACCATGGACGACGACGACTACAAGTTCGCCACCGCGGCCCCGCGGCGGCAGATCGAACAACTCGGCGCGCTGAGCTTCGTCGCCCGGCGCGAGAACGTGGTCTTCCTCGGGCCGTCCGGCGTCGGCAAGACCCACTTGGCGATCGCCCTCGGCCACAAGGCGGCGAACGCCGGGATCAAGACCCGGTTCACGACGGCCGCCGACCTGATCCTGCAAGTGCAGACCGCGGTGCGCCAGGACAGGCTCGCGGATCTGATGAAAGGGCTCAGCCGCTATGCGCTGCTGATTATCGACGAGATCGGCTATCTGCCCCTGAACCGCGATCAGGCGCATCTGTTTTTCCAGATCGTCGCCGCCCGCTACGAACGCGGCTCTGCCATCATGACGTCGAACCTCAGCTCCTCAACCTGGGACCAGGCCTTCGCCGGCGATCGGGTGCTGACAGCGGCCATGCTCGATCGCCTCCTGCATCACGCTCAGGTCGTCCAAATCCAGGGCGACAGCTACCGCCTCAAGGACAAGCGCCGCGCCGGCATCCTCGGCCCGGCACAGAAAACCAAGGAGGTCACTTAACTGAACCGCCGCAGGCCGGGACACGCTGCGATCCATGAAGTCTACGCGCGTCCCGGCCTGCTCATCAAAGGGTGGGTCACTTTCCAACCGGCGAGATGGGCCAGTTTTCAACCGGCGTTGACACTATGGTATTGGTGGAACATCTGGCAGACCCGGCGGAGCGCGCTTTCATCCCGATGGCAACGGTCCGCGCCGCGATTGCCTGACAGGTGTTCGTGCCGGGAGGCCCCGCCCTCGTCGCCGGACCCTACATCACCAGCAGCAGAAACCACCATCGACCAGAAGATCGACCCCTGTGCAGAACGACGAGGCGTCCGACGCCAGGAACACGGCGGGTCCGACCATCTCGTCCACACGGGCCATTCGCTGCATCGGTGTCTGGCTTTCGAACGCCTTGGTCTGATGCACCATCTCGGGCCGGGTATTCATCGGCGTCGCCGTATATCCCGGCGATATCGAGTTCACGCGAACGCCGCGATCCACCCATTCCATCGCCATCGACTTCGACATGTGAATCACCCCGGCCTTGGATGCGTTGTAGTGCACCTGCTTCAGCCCCCGGTTGACGATAACACCGGACATCGATGCGATGTTGATGATGGAACCCTTGCCGTGGCGGAGCATGGCGTTTGCCTCTGCCTGGCAGGACAGGAAGACACCCTTCATGTTGATGTCCATAAGGGTCTGATATTGCTCTTCTTCCATTTCTTCGGCTGGGTTCGCGTTGGCGATCCCGGCGGCATTGACGGCGATCCCCAGCGCGCCGAGTTTCGCCTCGGTCTCGGCCACGGCTGCAGCAACCGCACCGCGATCGGTGACGTCTGCCGTCACGACGATGGCCCGTCTTCCAGCAGCTGCGATCATCGATGCGGTGTCGGCGAGGCCGCCATCCGTTCGCCGGTCGAGACACGCCACATCGGCCCCGCATTGCGCGAGGCCAAGGGCAATGCCCTGCCCGATGCCACTCCCCGCTCCGGTGACAAGGGCGGTGCGCCCCGAAAGGTCGAACAGGGCGGGTGCGTTCAGGGTGATCGCGCTCATTCGGTTGTCCTTCGTCTTGTGGGCCTCACGCCGTGGCCAGTTCCATGATGGACACGTCGTTCGCCTCGCTGTGGTCAAGGATGCCAGTCTGCCGCCCCGCCGCCATCACGAGGATACGGTTGGAAACGCCAAGCACCTCCTCGAGGTCGGAACTGACGACGATCACCGCCACGCCAGCTTCGGCCAGACCGTTGATGATTTCGTAGATCGAGGAACGCGCGCCGACGTCGATTCCGCGGGTCGGTTCGTCGAGCAGAACGACCTTCGGGCTGCAGGCGAGCCATTTGGCGATGACGACCTTCTGCTGATTGCCGCCCGACATCTCGTTCGCTTTCTGGTGGCCACGCCCCTTCACGCCGAACTTCGTGATGTTGTCCGCGGCAAAGCTGCGGACTTTCGCCCGGGACACCCATCCCGACCGCGTCACGGAGTCGAAGTTGGCGTAGGCGATATTCTCCTGAATGCTGTGCTTCAGGACGATGCCCTGCAACTTTCGGTCTTCGGGCACCAGGATTATCCCGTTCCTGATGGCATCCCTCGGCGACCTCGGCGTCACGTCCCGACCATTGAGATGGACGCGCCCCCCACCGATCGGATCGGCTCCGGCGATGGCGCGGACAAGCTCGGTGCGCCCGGCACCGACAAGGCCGGAAATCCCGAAGATCTCGCCGGTTCGCACGCCGAAGGTCACATCGGAGAAGGCGCCATGGCGTGAGGTCAGCCCCGTCACCTCCAGAACGATGTCATCCGACGGCGTTGGAAGCGGCGGGAACATATGGTCCATGCTTCGGCCCACCATCGCCTCGACGATGGTCCTGACGGGCAGGTCGGCCGTGTCGAATTCCTCAACCCGGACGCCGTCGCGCAGAACGACGATCCGGTCGGCGATTTGCCTGATGTCCTCCAGCCGGTGCGAAATGTAGACGATCCCGACGCCCTCTGATTTCAATCGCTCGATTTGCCGGAACAGAAGTTGTGTCTCTTCGGCGCCAAGCGCAGCGGTCGGCTCGTCCAGGATGAGGAGCTTTGCATCGTGGGTCAGGGCCTTGGCGATTTCGATCATTTGCTGGCTGGCGGTGGACAGGCCCTCTACCAGCCGGTTGGGAGCCAGCTGCAGCCCGAGCCTGTCAAGCACCTGCCTGGCGCGCCGGCGCATCTCGCCGCGGTCGACCCGGCCGGCCTTGGTCGGATAGCGCCCGACGAACATGTTCTCGGCGATCGAAAGCTGCGGCAGCAGCAGCAGCTCTTGCTGGATCATGCCGACACCGGCTTCGATCGCTTCCTTGGGTGTGGCGGGCGCATAGGGTGCGCCCAGCCACGTCATCTTTCCCGAGCTGGGAAGAACGGCGCCAGACATGATGTTCGATAGCGTCGATTTTCCGGCCCCGTTCTCGCCGAGCAGCGCCACGACCTCGCCTGCGTGAACATCCAGATCGACCCTGTGCAGAACCTCGATGGGTCCGAAGGACTTGCTGATGTTTCGCAAGGTCAGGATCGGCACGGACGAAGAAGAGGTCATGGCGCGACGCCCCGCAACCGGCTCAGGGATGGTTGTCGACGAACTGCTGGGCGTTCTCGCAGTCGGTCAGCACGGCGTTCGGAATCTGCCGGGCGGGAACCGAGGCGCCCTTCGACACGGCAATCGCAGAGTTCACCGCCAGCACACCCATCGCCTGGGTGCTCTGGGTCGCCGTCACGACGAACGGGGTATCGCAGCGCGCGAGCGATTCAAGCGCCGCCACATCGCCGTCATAGCCGCCGACAACGATCTGGTCATCAAGCCCTGCGGCCTGAACAGCCTTGGCTGCACCCATCGCGATACCGTCGGCCTGGCCAAAGATCATCTTCAGGTCGGGGTGCGCCTGGATCATGTTCTGGCCAATCGAGAAGCCTTCGTCGGGCGACCACATCTGGGTCCATTGCTGGTCGACCAGTTCGACCCCCGGGTTCTCGTCGATCGCCATCTTGCAGCCCTCGAAGCGCTGGACTTCAGGGGTCGTGCCTCGCTGCCCGTGGATGATGACCATCTTGCCCGAACCGCCGGCGCGCTCGATGATCGACGAGCAGACCTCGTAGGACGACATCACGTTTTCCCCATAGATCACGGTATCGCCGGGTTCGCCTTCGGGTTCACGATCGACGTTGATCACCGGGATGCCTTCCTGGCGCGCCAGCCGCGTGGGAACAGCGGCCGCCGCGGCGCCGGCGGGGATGTAGATGAACGCGTCGATGCCCTGGGTGAGGAGATCCTGAACCTGGCTGACCTGGGTCGCGGTATCGCCCTTGGCATCGACGGTGATCACCTCGATGCCCAGCGAAGCCGCATAGTTCTCGACGCCCAGCTTGATCTGGTTGAAGAAGTCGGCCTGAAGGTTCGGAACGGCGAGCCCGATCTTCTCGATGCCGACCCCGACAGCGTCTTCAGCCATGGCCGATGCCGCGACGGCGGTCAGCGCTGTCGCCGCCAGCAAGCTCTTGATTGCGGATTTCATTGAATTCTCCTCCTCCTTGGATGGTCCGTCATGCTGTCAGGACCTGTTATGCCCGTTCTCGACGGGCAATTCGATTGGCGTTGCAGGGCATCGTCAACACCGCGGGTCACCTGCGCGCCCGCTTGAACGTCTCGGCTGCGACCGCAAGCACGATCACGAGGCCGATGATGACGGCCTGAAGGAACGGCGAAACCGATAACAGGTTCAGTCCGTTCCTCAGCACGCCGATGATCAGGACGCCGATCAGCGTGCCGACGATACCGCCGGTACCGCCCGACAGGCTGGTCCCGCCGATGACGACCGCCGCAATGGCATCGAGTTCGTAGGCGATTCCGATCGTCGGCTGCACGGCGTCCAGGCGTGCTGCAAGCACGATACCCCCAAGCCCGGCCAGCGCTGCGCAGGCGGTGTAGACCATGATCGTCATACGCTTGACGTTGATCCCGGCAAGGCGAGCCACCTCGGGGTTGCCGCCGATCGCGTAAAGGGCCCGCCCCTCCTGCCGATACCGCTGGAAAAGCCATGCGGCGACAAAGACCACGAGCATGACCGCCACCGTCAGGGTGATGAAACCCCCGTAACGCATGATCGCGCCCATGTTGAACCAGGCCGGAAAGCCGATGATCTGCGAACCGTTGGTGATCATGCTGGCAAGGCCCCGAGCGATCGACATCATCGCAAGGGTCGCGATGAAGGCGGGCACGGCGAACACGGTGATCATGAAACCCGATACCGCGCCGGCAAGCGCCGAGGCCAGCAACGCGCCACCGATCGCGATCCCCATCGGCAGCCCGGCTTCGACGTTGAGATAGCCAAGGATCATCATTGAAAGCGCCAGAACCGAACCGACCGAAAGGTCGATTCCGCCAATGAGGATCACGAAGGTCATCCCCACGGCCAGGATCCCGAGCACTGTGATCTGGTCGAGAATGTTCAGAAAGTTGCGGAGTGAAAGGAACGAATCCGTCGCCACGGACAGGAACGCGCACAGCAGCAGCAGACCGATGAGCGGCCCGGTCGCCCCGCTGAGGGAAAACGCATCCTTCAAGAGGCCCAGGCCTGAACGCGAGTCGCTTGTGTCCGCCATTATCCCCCCAGCCGCATAAATATTCACATACGACAGAAAATCCTTACCGGTGCAGTCGTGACCTGTCAACAGCGGGTTTCCCGCGGCGCAAGGGTACTCGGATCGGTCCTGCGCCAAGGGAACTGGGTCCAGCTGCCCTTGACAGACCCTTGGCTTGTATGTTCTCTTGAGCGTGAATTTTTATGCACGGATGGCAAATGACCCCCGCTGAACTGCGCCGCATCGCAAACCGAATTCGCCGGCGAGACGTGCAGGCGGTGTTCGAGGCCGGTGCGGGGCACATCGGCGGAGAGATGTCGGTCATCGACCTGCTGACCTGCCTGTATTTTCACGAGCTCTCGGTCGATCCCGCCGACCCGCTCGACCCCGAGCGCGACCGGCTGATCCTGAGCAAGGGCCACACGGCGCTGGCCCTCTACATCGTGCTGTCCGAGAAGGGGTTCATTCCCAAACAGGAGATTTCCACCTTCCTCGGGCATCGTTCCCGGCTGAACGGGCACCCGAACCGCGTGTATGTTCCCGGTGTCGAGACGAACACCGGGCCACTCGGACACGGGCTGCCGGTCGGCGTCGGCATGGCAAAGGCAGCCAAGCTCGACCGCAGGTCGTGGCGCACCTTCGTCATCACGGGGGATGGAGAGATGCAGGAAGGCTCGAACTGGGAAGCGATCATGACGGCCGCCCAGTTCAGGCTCGACAATCTGACGCTGATCATCGACCACAATCGGCTCCAGCAGGGTGCAAGCCTTGCGGACACCAATGAGCTGGCGCCGTTCGCGCCGAAACTCGCAGCCTTCGGCTGGCACGTCGAAGAGATCGACGGACATGACCCCGCCGGGATTTGCCGCGCGGTTTCACGGGCAACCGGGACGCCGGACAAGCCGAAATGCATCGTTGCCCATACGAACAAGGGCCATGGCATCTCGTTCATGTCCGACAACGTTGCCTGGCACCACAAGGTGCCGAACGTGGAGCAATACGAGCAGGCAATGGCCGAACTTGCCGAGGCCGCCGAATGAACGCGCCGTTCGACGCCGCTCAGCTGCACGACTGCCGGGACGCCTTCGTCGCGACGCTGGAGGCGCTGGCCGAGGCGAACAAGCACATCGTGGCGGTTTGCAATGACTCGGTCGGCTCATCGAAGCTTGTCGGGTTCCGCGACAGGTTTCCGGATCGCCTGATCAATGTCGGCATCGCCGAACAGAACATGGTCGGCGTGGGCGCCGGCCTGGCGAACGGCGGAAAGGTGCCGTATGTCTGCGCTGCCTCGCCGTTCCTGACCGGGCGCGCGCTCGAGCAGATCAAGGCCGATGTTGCCTATTCCCGGACCAACGTGAAGCTTGTCGGGATCAGTTCGGGGATGGCCTATGGCGAGCTTGGCGCCACCCACCACTCGATCGAGGATTTCGCCTGGATCAGGGCGCTGCCGAATGTTCCGGTGATCGCACCGGCTGACCGGGTCGAGACCGCCGCGGCGGTCACCTGGGCGGCGCAGCATGTCGGCGGCTGCTTTCTGCGCCTCAGCCGGATGGGGGTTCCCGATCTCTTCCCGGCCGACCATGTCTTCGAACTCGGCAAGGCCAACCTGTTGCGGGACGGCGGCGATGTGACGATCATCGCCAATGGCGTGCTCGCGCATCGCGCGGTCATGGCGGCGACGCTCCTGGCGTCGCAGGGTGTCTCTGCGCGCGTGCTCAACATGGCGAGCGTCCGGCCCATGGATGCACAGGCGATCCAGTCGGCGGCCCGGGACACCGGCGCGATTCTGACATGCGAAGAGCACACGATCTTCGGCGGCCTTGGCAGCGCCGTGGCCGAAGTGGTCGTGGACAGCTGCCCGGTGCCGATGACGCGGCTGGGGGTGCCGGGCGTTTTTGCCCATACCGGCGCGGCGAACCAGCTTCTTGACGATTTCGGGATGTCCCCGGAGGCCATCGCGTCAAGCGCGACCACGCTAATGAAACGCAAGGCCTAGGCCATGGCCGATCGCGTCATACTTGCCGTCGACGAGGGGACCACCAATTCCAAGGCCGTTCTGATCGACCAGACGGGCGCGATTGTCGCCACGGGATCGGCCCCGGTCCCGATCTCGCATCCGCAACCCGGATGGGTCGAACAGGATGCAGACGCGATCTGGGCAGCGACGCAGGCCGCAGTAACAGAGTGCCTGTCCCGCAGGCCGGACGCAGAGATCGCGGCCCTGGGCATTTCCAACCAGCGCGAATCGATCCTGATCTGGGACCGGCGGACCGGCGCGCCCCTGGGGCCCGTGATCACCTGGCAATGCCGGCGCACGGCGGCCGAATGCGCGGCGCTGCGCGAAGCGGGTCACGAGTCCGACGTGATCGCCCGCACGGGCCTGCCGGTCGATCCTCTGTTTCCGCCAACAAAGGCCGCCTGGCTGGTGAGCAGGGCAGCGGCGCGACGCGACATCTGTATCGGCACGGTCGACAGTTGGCTCATATGGAAGCTTTCGGGCGGTTCGATCCACGAGACCGACCGCTCCAATGCTGCCCGTACCCAGGTCTTCAACCTTGGCGAGGGCAGGTGGGACGAGGCGCTGTGCGCGCTTTTCGGCATCGATCCCGCAATGCTGCCCACTGTGCGGGACTCGTCGCACATCTTCGGACGCACGCGGAACGCCGCTGTCCTGCCCGATGGCATACCCATCGCCTCGGCAATCGGCGATTCCCACGCAGCGCTGTTCAGCCACGGCGCCTTTACACCTGGTGACGGCAAGATCACGTTCGGGACCGGCTCATCGGTGATGGCGACACTCGCCGACTACATGGTGCCGCCGGCAGGCATCACGACGACTATCGCCTGGTCGATCGGGGGCGTTTCAACCTTTGCATTCGAGGGAAACATCCTGACCAGCGCATCGGTGTTCCCCTGGACCGCCGACCTGCTCGGGCTCGGGTCGGTCGACGAACTTCTCGAACTGGCCCGAACGGTCGACGGCACGGACGGGGTCACCCTGGTGCCTGCCCATGTTGGACTGGGGTCTCCGCACTGGATCGCCGATGCCCGCGGGCTGCTCACCGGCCTGTCGTTCGGTTCGGGCCGCGCCCAGGTTGCGCGCGCCGCGGCCGAGAGCATGGCCCTGCAGGTCGCGGACGTCTTCGCCATCATGGCGGCCGCGGCCGGCGGTATCGGGCGTCTTTCCGTGGACGGGGGCCCAAGCCGCAACCGGTTCCTGATGCAGATGGTGGCGGACTATCTGGATCACGCGGTAACACCTTCGCGCAACTCAGAGGGCTCGGCCCTCGGGGCCGGGTACCTCGCGGGTCTTGCCGTGGGGTTCTGGGAGGACTTCACCGCGTTGTCGGCACTGTTGCGGCATGACGATGCCATTCGACCCCTGATGTCGACCGAGCGGCGGCAACGCGACCTCGAGCGATGGCAAAGCGCCGTGGCGCGCGCCATTCAGAAATCCCAGTGAATACCTGCGCGCCAGAACCGCGCCAGGGGGACCGGCCCGCGTGTCTCGCGTAAACGAACTCAGGCTGATTGCCCGCGTCGCCCAGATGTATCACATCGAAGGTGTCCGCCAGGCCGAGATCGCAAAGCACCTGCGTATCTCGCAGGCCACGGTGTCGCGAATGCTCAAGCGGGCCATCGAGGAGGAGATCGTTCGCACGACCGTCGTGGCGCCTTCGGGCACCTATGCGGAATTCGAGGCAGCGATCCGCGACCGGTTCGGCATCTCCGAAGCGATCGTCGTCGAATGCACCGAGGACCGGGACGGCGCGATCATGGCCCGGATCGGCGAGGCCGCAGCGCATTTCCTCGAAGCGACACTTCAGCCGGGTGAAATCATCGGCGTTTCAAGCTGGTCGGAAACGATCCTGCGCATGGTGGACAACATCCACCCGATGAAATCGGGACGGGCCAGGCAGGTCGTTCAAACCCTGGGAGGCATGGGCGACCCGACCGTCCAGACCCATGCCAACCAGTTGACAACGCGATTGGCCAGGCTGACCGGCGCCGAAGCGCATCTGCTGAGCGCGCCGGGCGTCGCGCAGTCACGGGAAGCGAAGCTGGTGCTTCTTTCCGACCCCTATATCCGCGAAACGATCGACCTTTTCGGAAAGATCACCCTGGCGATCGTCGGCATCGGCGCGATGGAACCGTCGCGCATGCTGGCGCGAAGCGGCAATGTGTTCTCGTCGCGCGAGTTGGCCGAGATCGCCGAAGCCGGCGGCGTGGGCGACATGAGCCTGCGGTTCTTCGACGCCGATGGCGCCCAGGTAAAGACACCTCTCGACGACCGCGTCATAGGCATGACGCTCGAGACATTGGGAAATGTGGATCGCGTCATGGCGCTTGCCGGCGGGCAATTCAAGACGCGTGCGATCGAGGGCGCGCTGCGAACCGGGACGATCGACCTGCTGATCACGGACAAGTTCACGGCGGCCAGGCTGGTGTCAGACAAGGCACCTGGACAGGATCAGGGAGGGCTGCAGAATGGAACGGTTTGAGGACCGCACGGTCGTCATCACGGGCGGCAACAAGGGCATCGGCTACGCCCTGGCGGAACGCTTCGTCAGCGAAGGCGCGCGGGTGGTCATCGCCTCGGTGGATGCGGATGTTAAGGAGGCCGCCGCGCGGCTTGGCGGTTCCGATCGAGCCCGCGGGGTTCACTGCGACGTCACCGACAAATCCCAGGTCGAAGCGCTCTACACGCTCGCCTGCGATGCGTTCGGGAAGGTGGACATCTCGGTCCAGAACGCAGGCATCATCACGATCGCAAGGGTCGAGGACCTGACCGAGGCGGAATGGGACGCGACGCTGGCTGTGAACACCAAGGGCGTGTTCCTGTGCTGCCAGGAAGCGGTCCGGCGGATGCGGGCACAAGGAAGCGGCGGTCGGCTCATCAACACCGCGTCGGGGCAAGCCCGCGACGGTTTCATCTACACGCCTCACTATGCCGCTTCCAAGTTTGGCGTGATGGGACTGACACAGAGCCTCGCCAAGGAAGTCGCGCTGGATGGGATTACCGTCAACGCGATCTGTCCGGGTATCATCCAGACCGACATGTGGGACTACAACGACAGGGTCTGGGGCAAGATGCTGGGAGACTACGGCCCGGGCGAACTGATGCAGGCCTGGGTCCAGAACATCCCGATGAAGCGTGCCGGCCGCGGCAGTGATGTCGCGGGACTGGTGGCGTTTCTTGCCAGCGACGATGCAGCCTACATCACGGGGCAGACGATCAACGTCGATGGCGGCTTGATCATGTCTTAGCGGTTCCGTCCCGGATGATCTCATAGACCTTCGCCGGTCTGCCCTGTTCATGGCAAGGTCGCTGTTGCGCGCAGTTCGGAACGGGAGACGGTCATGCTGATTTCCTTGCACAAACAGGCGACGACCACGCCGAAGGTCCGGGCGGCGATCCAGGCCAGCGACGAGCCTGCCCGGGTGGCGGCGGAACGCTATGGCATCTCCGAACAGACGGTCTGGAAATGGCGGAACCGCGACGGCACCGAGGATCGCAGCCACACGCCGCACCGGCTAGCAGACGACGCCCACGCCTGCCCAGGCAGCGGTTGCCGTGTCCCTGCGCCGGACCCTTCTTGTGCCGCTCGACGACCTGCTCGCCGTGGTGCGCGCGTTCCTGAACCCGAGCGTCTCGCGCTCCGGGCTCGACCGCTGTCTGCGCCGGCATGGCGTGTCCCGCCTGCAGGAGTTGAAGCCGAAGGCGCCGAAGCCCGCGCACAAGCCGTTCAAGGCGCACGAGCCGGGCTATCTGGGCGTCGATGTGAAGTGCCTGCCGCCGATAGCGGATGAGGATCGGCGCCGCTATCTGTTCGTGGCGATCGACCGCGCCATCCCCGACATGCTGCTGTCGGACGACCATGGCCGAATCGCAGAATGGCGGCGGGAACAGGCCGAAGCCCTGACCCGCGCGCGCCGCCCCGACCTGCTGGGCACGGACAATGACGACAACGGCTGAACATGACCGCCTCGGCCTTGCGCGGCCGAGGGCTGGGCGCGCAGATGCTCGAATGGCCATTCGCGACCTGCCGCGCGCGGGGCTGTGCGACGATCCACCTCAAATCCCCACGGTTCGCGCCGGGCCGCACACCGCTTCCACGCGCGGCTGGGCTTTGTCCCCAGCCATGTGGCGATGATCCGGCCGCTGTAATCCGCACACACAAATCCCCCTTGATCGCCGGTGACGCCCCGCCTATACGGTCGCGGTTCCGGCACCCGGCCCCGCGCCGGGTCGTGTCGTTTTGAGGCACCCCTGCCGGGACGGATCGGACAAAGGCTGCCGCCATCTCGCCGCCCGGGCCATCCCGGGACCAAAGCGCGAGCACTGGGGCGCGAAACGGGCCCGCGCGCCGGGCGAGGAAGGAGAGCGGTCATGAACGTGATCGAAGCGATCGAGGCCGAACAGGTCGCCGCGCTGGGCAAGGAGATTCCCGACTTCAAGGCCGGGGATACGGTGCGGGTCGGCTTCAAGGTGACCGAAGGGACGCGCACCCGGGTGCAGAACTTCGAGGGCGTTTGCATCGCCCGCAAGGGCGGCGACGGCATCGCTGGCAGCTTCACCGTGCGCAAGATCTCGTTTGGCGAAGGGGTCGAGCGGGTGTTCCCGATCCATTCGACCAATATCGATTCGATCACCGTGGTCCGCCGCGGCCGCGTGCGCCGGTCGAAGCTTTACTATCTGCGCGAACGTCGCGGCAAATCGGCCCGGATCGCGGAACAGACCAATTACCGGCCAAAGCGCGCCACCGCGCCGGCCAGGGGGGCGGACCAATGAAGGCGGACATCCATCCCGACTATCACGTCATCGAGGTCAAGATGACCGACGGTTCGACCGTCGAGATGCGCTCGACCTGGGGCGCCGAAGGCGACACGCTGACGCTCGATGTCGATCCCACCAGCCATCCCGCCTGGACCGGTGGCGGCCACAGGCTGCTCGATTCGGGCGGCCGGGTGTCGAAATTCAAGAAGAAATACGCGGGTCTCGGTTTCTGACGGCGCACGCCGTTCAGGCATCGGATGACAGCCGCCGTCCTTCGCCGGGCCGATATCGACAGGCTTGCGGGTCCCGATGCGGTTGCGCAGCTCGGCTTGCGATCGGACATGCTGGATGACCGGGCCGTCGCATTGCTGGGGTTCCAGCGGACCAAACAGATCACGCGCGCGTCGCAGCTGGCCTGGACGCGGGGGGAGCGGGAACCGCTGATGGCCGAGGTGCGCGCGCGCCGAGCCGCGATCATCGACGGCGCCGTGCTGGAGATCTATCGCGAGTATCTGCCGTTGCGCAGCTGTCTGTCGGGGTTGGCCGTGCGACCCGCCCATGTCATCGACATCGGCTGTGGGCAGGCGATCAACGACTTGTTCCTGTATCGCGATTTTGCGCCCACCCTGACGCTTGCCGATATCGAACAGACCGAGGCCCAGTATCACGGCTGGGCTGCCAAGGGCAGCGGCTATGCCAGTCTTGACGCGGCGCGGGCGTTTCTGACCGGCAATGGCGTGCCGGCAGAGATGATCGAGACGGTCGATGCAAGGCAACGGGCGCCGCAAGCCGGAAAACCTGGCCCAACCCTGGTCACCAGCCTTTATTCCTGCGGTTTCCACTATCCGGTTGACGCCTATGCGCCGCTGTTTCGCGATGTCCTTTCGGATGGCGGGATCATCTGCCTCGATCTGCGTCGGCTCTACCTGAAAAGGCGTGGCGGCGCGCTTGCCAGCCTGTTCGAGAACGCTGGGCAGACGGTTCTTTATGAGGACGACAAGTCGGTGCGCATTGCCTTTGCGTCGTGATACGCGCCGCCGCGTCCGGCACGGATACGCGGCAGTTCGGCGCGATTCTTCCCCAGCCAGGAAGGCAGCGCACCCCGTGGCCGCATTCGGCGCCGGCAGGGGGACCGGCTGTTGCACGCTTGCCGCGCGGCGCGGCCGGTGGCAGTGGGTGGCTGACCACGGCCGAAGGGAGGTCCGGATGAAGGCGCGTGTGACCGTGATGCTGAAGGAAGACGTGCTCGACCCGCAGGGCGGTGCGATTGCCGAAGCCCTGGCGCGGCAGGGCTTCCACGGCGTCGGGTCGGTGCGCCAGGGCAAGGTGATCGAACTCGATCTGGCCGAGGCCGATGCCATGGCGGCCGAGGCCGCGGCCATCCGGATGTGCGAGGCGCTGCTCGCCAATCCGGTGATCGAGGACTACGAGGTGGAGATTGTGGCGGGGCCATGAGGACCGCTGTCGTCGTCTTTCCCGGCTCCAACTGCGACCGCGATCTGGCGGTCGCGTTCGCGCGGGCGACCGGCCGGCCGCCGGCAATGCTGTGGCACAAGGACACCGAACTGCCGCCCGGGCTCGATCTGATCGGCCTGCCCGGCGGATTTTCCTTTGGCGACTATCTGCGTTGCGGCGCGATCGCGGCGCATGCGCCGATCTGCCGGGCGGTCGCCGATTTCGCCCGGGCGGGCGGTCATGTGCTGGGGGTTTGCAACGGCTTTCAGGTGCTGACCGAAACCGGCCTGCTGCCGGGCGCGCTGATCCGCAACGCCAATCTGCGTTTCGTCTGCCGTCCGGTCGGGCTGCGGGTGGAAACGGCGACAAGCGCATTTACCCAGGGCTATGCCAGGGGTCAGGCGATCACCCTGCCGATCGCCCATCACGACGGCAACTATGTCGCCGATCCCGCAACGATCGACCGGCTTCGGGACACCGATCGGATCGCGTTCACCTATCTCGACAATCCGAACGGGTCGGCCGGGAACATCGCCGGCATCCTGTCGGAGAACCGGCGCGTCCTGGGGATGATGCCACATCCCGAGCGCGCGGCGGACCCCGCCCTGGGCCCGGGCGATGGCACGCCGCTTTTTGCCGGGCTTGCCACCGCGCTTGCCAACGCTTGAGCGGCGGCAGGGCGGCGCCTATCCTCGCGCCCATGGCATCGCAGAAGCCCCCCAATGCGCCGTCGCCGCTGCGTGGCCCGCTGCGCAAGCTCACCCTTGGGCTTTTCCTGCTGGGCGCGCTGGCGGTGCTGCTGGTGACCAATGCGATGCTGACGCATCGCTTTGCCGAGGCGGTGCGCAACCGGGCCGAATTGCGGCTGGCGCTTTATGCCGGGGCGATCACCGGCGAGTTGCAGCGCTATTCCGCCGTGCCGCTGTTGCTGTCGCAGGACCCGACCCTGATCGCGGCGCTCAATTCGGCCGATTTCGCGGCCACCTCGCGGCGGCTGATTGCGTTTCAGGGGGAGATCGGCGCCGCCTCGCTGCTGCTGCTCGATGCCGATGGCCGTGCCGTGGCGGCCACCGATCGAACCAAGATCGGCAGCCAGCATGCCAATGCGCCCTATTTCGTGCAGGCCCGGCGCAGCAGCGACACCGTCTTCACCAGCGCCCCGCAAGAGACCGGGCGGGTCACCTTTGCCTTTTCCCGCCGTATCATGAGCGGACGGGAAGGCGCCGGGGTGATCATGGTCGAGGTCGACCTTGCCAAGCTCGAGCCCCGCTGGGCGACGATCGCCGAGGCCATCGTGGTCACCGACAGCCAGGATCGGGTGCTGCTGGCCACCCAGCCGGGCTGGCATGGCAAAACCCTGGAGGCGGTGCTGGCGGCGATGCCGCGCCGCCCGGTGGCAGAGGCGTTCAACCGGCTGTCGGCCTGGCTGGGGGCCGCCGCCGCCGATGCCCGGATCGATGGCACCGCGACGATGCGCGTCGATGGGCGCATCCCTTTTCAGGGCTGGCACATCACCTCTTTCCCGGCTTTCCAGACCGTGCGCGAGCGGGTCAATGGCGTGCTGGCACTGGAGATCACCGCCTTTGCCATTCTGCTCGCGCTTGGCTTTTACCAGCTGTCGCGGCGGGCGCGTCGGCAATCGGACCGCCTGCAAAAGGAATCGGCGGCGCTTCGGCGGCTCAATATCCGGCTGCAAAGCGAAATCGCCGAACGCGAGAAGGCCCAGCAGGATCTGCGGGTCGCCGAACAGACCTTGGCACAAAGCTCCAAGCTTGCCGTCCTGGGCGAGATGTCGGCCTCGGTCAGCCACGAGTTGAACCAGCCGCTGGCCGCGATGAAGACCTATCTGGCGGGGGCCCGGCTGTTGCTTCAGCGCAGCCGGTCGGAAGAGGCGCTGGCCAGCTTTCAGCGGATCGACAGCCTGATCGAGCGGATGGGCGCGATCACCCGGCAGCTCAAGAGCTATGCGCGCAAGGGCACCGAGGCGCTGCGCCCGCTTGACATGCGCGACAGCGTCGAGGCGGCGCTGGCGATCATGGAGCCGCAGGTCAATGCACGGCATGTCCGGGTCACCACCTCGTTGCCGGTCGATCCGGTCCGGGTCGAGGCCGATCCGGTGCGCCTGGAACAGGTGATCGTGAATCTGGTGCGCAACGCGCTCGACGCGCTGAACGGCCAGGACAAGGCCGAGATCGACCTGCTGCTGACCGAGGGCGATACGGTGACCCTGACCGTGCGCGACAACGGGCCGGGGATCGCCGATCTCGATTCGCTGTTCGAGCCGTTCTACACCACCAAGCCGGCCGGCGAAGGCGTCGGGCTGGGGCTTGCCATCTCGACCAGCATCGCCAAGGATTTCGGCGGCCGGCTGACCGCCCGCAACGGGGCCGAATGCGGCGCGGTGTTCGAATTGCAGCTGCCGCGCGCCGATCGGGCTGCGCGGCTGCGTGCCGTGGGCTGAGGCAGGGGAGTGCGATGTCCGAACCGGTGCGAATCGCGATTGTCGACGACGAGGCCGACATGCGCCAGTCGATCGCCCAATGGCTGGCGCTGGCCGGCCACGAGACCGAGACCTTCGCCAATGCCGAAGAGGCGCAGAAGGCGATCGGCGCCGACTATCCCGGCATCGTGATCAGCGACATCAAGATGCCGGGGCTCGACGGGATCGGGTTGTTGCGCAGGCTGGTCAGCCTCGATCCGGCGCTGCCGGTGATCCTGATCACCGGGCATGGCGATGTGCCGATGGCCGTCGAGGCGATGCGGATCGGCGCCTATGATTTCCTGGAAAAGCCGTTCGACCCGGACCGGATGAGCGATCTGGCCCGGCGCGCCGGCGAGGCACGGCGGCTGACCCTCGACAACCGGCAACTGCGGCGCGAACTGGCCGATGGCAGCGTGCTGATCCGCAAGCTTGCCGGGGCCAGCGCGGCGATGGGCAAACTGCGCGAGGACATTCTGGATATCGCCCAGGCCGACGGGCATGTGCTGATCGACGGCGAAACCGGCACCGGCAAGAGCCTGATCGCCGCCGCGCTGCATGCCTGCGGCCCGCGGGCCGGGCGCCCGTTCGTTCGGGTGCGGTGCGCCGCCTGGGACGAGGCGACACTGGATGCGAAGCTGTTCGGCCCGGCCGAGGCGGCCGAGGTGCCGGCCGTGACCCGGTCGCGCGGCGGGACGCTGTGCCTTGAAGATATCGAGGCGCTGCCGGCCGCCCTGCAGGGCCGTTTGCTGCAGCTGATCGGCGAACGCGGCGACATGCCCGATCTGCGGGTGGTCGGGGTGTGCAACAGCCCGGCGGCAGGCGGCGCGCGCGATGCGCTGCGGCCGGATCTCTATTTCCGCATCGCGGCGATGCGCCTGACCGCGCCGCCGCTGCGCCAGCGCGGCGAGGATATCCTCGACCTGTTTACCCGGTTTGCCGACCAGTTCGCCGAGGAATATGGCTGCCCTGCGCCGCAACTGTCGGGTCAGGACGCGGCGCAGCTGATGCAGGCACCCTGGCCCGGCAATGTCCGCCAGCTGATCACGGTGGCCGAACGGGCGGTGCTGCAGGATCGGGGTGGCGGCGGCGTGCTGTCCGGCCTGGTCGGCGACATGCCATCCGACGAGACGGCCACCGAACCGGGCAAGCCGCTCAAGGACTATGTCGAGGCGTTCGAGCGGATGCTGATCGACAGCACGCTGCGCCGGCACAAGGGCTCGGTCTCTGCGGTGATGGCAGAGCTGAGCGTGCCACGCCGAACGCTGAACGAGAAGATGGCGAAATACGGCCTCAGCCGGGCGGATTATCTTTGACCCCGTCGGCCAGCAACGCGGCAAACGGGGCAAGCCCGGTGAACCGTCGCTCAAAGGCCAGGCCCAGCCGGTCGGCACAGCCCCGCGCGATCTCGGTCAGGCGCGGATCGTCTGTCTGGGCAAGATAGACGAGCGTTTCGTAATTGCCGAAATAGTCGTCGCGCAGATCGGGATTGCGGTCGAGGCCAAGCGACCGCCAGACGAAGGCATCGAACTGGCGCGCCAGAAAGTCGGTCAGGTAGAAGGCCGTGACCTCGCCGCGCTCGGCAAAGACCGCGTTGCCCTCGAAGAAGCTGTAGCAATGCGGGCCGGGCAGCATCTCGACCCCCAGATCGGCGCAGACCCGCTGCAGCGCCCCGCCGGTGCCGCAATCGGCATAGACGACGAACAGGCGCTCATGGGCGGCGCGGTGCCGGGTCACCGCCTCGGCCACGGCCGCGGGGATGCGCTCGGGCCGGTTGTGCAGGATCGCCGGCAGGCAGACGAGGTCGAGATGATTCCAGCCATTGACGCGCTTCAGCGCGAGGATTTCATGCGCCAGCGCCCCGCAGGCAATCAGCAGCACACGGCCGGCGCCCGTTGCCGACCAGCCCTGTTCGGTCAATTCGTTGTCGTCTGGCCGCCTCACGCGCCGCGTCCCGGTGCTGGCCGTGCCAGCAGCGCCGGGGCCGCGACGGCAAGACCGGGAAGCGGGGCGATTCGGGCAGGCGGCATGTGAGGTCTCCTTCTTGCCGGCCAGTATGGACCCATGGCCTGTCCGCGTGAAGGTCAGCGACCGACCAGACGCGGGCCCAGAACGGCCAGGACCAGCCCCGCCAGGACCACGAGCGCCGCCAGCGCCTCGGCCGGGGTGATCGTCTCGCCCAGCACGATCGCCGCGACCGACAGCCCGACCACCGGGATGAGCAGCGCGAACGGCGTGACCGCAGCGGCGGGATGCCGCGACAGCAGCGTGCCCCAGATCGAAAACCCCAGAACCGTCGAGATCAGGGCGACATAGACCACCGCCAGCCAGCCGGGCAGGCTGAGCGCCGCAATCGTGCCGAACGGATCGCCCCCTTCCAGCGCCAGCGAAAGGCCCAGCATCGGCAGCGGTGGCACCAGGCTGGCCCAGATGAACAGCGCCGCCATGTTCACGCCGGGCGATTTGCGCAGCACAAGGTTCCCACAGGCCCAGGACAGCGCGCCGAGCAGGATCAGCACCAGCCCCGGCAGCGTGACGTTGCCGCCGCCCGCGAGGCCGAACAGGGCAAGCCCGACACAGGCCAGCGCGATGCCCGCGGCCTGGACCCCGCGCACCCGTTCGCCAAAGAACACCGCCGCCAGGACGATGGTGATCGGCGCCTGGCTTTGCAGGATCAGGCTGGCCAGCCCGGCCGTCACGTCGGCCCGCATGGCGCTGAACAGAAAGCCGAATTGCCCGGCATTGATGAACGCGCCGACGCCAAGGATCGTCCACCATGATGCGGGTTTGCGAAACAGCGGCACGAGCGGCAGCAGGATCGCGAAACGCAGCGCCACGAACAGCAGCGGCGGCAGTTCCGCCAGCCCGATCTTCATGGCGGTGAAGTTCGATCCCCAGACCAGGACCACCACCAGGACGAGCGCGATGTCGCGTGCCGGCATCAGGCGAGCGGCCGGAGCGGAACGCGGCCGGCGTTGGTCAGCAGGAAGGCCGCGCGCCCCTCGACCGCGACCGCCGAAACCGGGCCGCCATAGCCCGCGCCGGTGTCGATCGCCAGCCGGTTGCCGTGGTGTTCCACCCGCTCGACCGGGGTGTGGCCATGCACGATCAGCGGGCCATGATCGCGCCAATCTTTCAGGAAGGGGCCGCGGATCCAGATCAGATCCTCGGGGTCCTGCGCATCGAGCGGCACGCCGGGACGGATGCCGGCATGGACGCAAAGACAGTCTTCATGGGCGAACTGGCGCGGCAAGCCGCGCAGGAAGGCAAGATGCGCCTCGGGCACCCGGTCCAGGGCGGCAGCGCGCAGCGCAGCCAGGGGCTGATCGGTGTCAACCCAATAGGAGGCCAGCGTCGCCCACCCGCCATTGCCGGGATGCAGCCAGATATCGGCGCCCGCCGCGCCGTTCAGGAAGTCGACCATCATGACATCGTGATTGCCGGCCAGAACCACCACGCGCGGGTCGCCGGCCGACATCCGGCGCAAATCCTCGACCACGCCCGCGCTGTCGGGGCCGCGGTCGACCAGATCGCCGATATGGACAAGCGGTGCGTCCGGCGCGCCATGCCGCGCCCGGTCGGCCGCGACCAGCTCATGCGCCGCGCGCAGCCTGGCGCGCTGGCCGTGAATGTCGCCGATCGCGTAAAGCGTCATCGCCGGTGAGTCCTTGCCGGTGTCTGGCGCTTGTAACGCCCCCGGGCATCGGACTGCTACCCTGTTAGCGTGGCGGTTCGACGGCCGGGAGAGGGTCGCTGCAGGCGCGTCGAGGGTTTTCCCTCGTGGACGGGATTGGCGCCCTCGACCGGCGTTCGGGGCCCGAACGGTATCCTGAGGCGGCTTTGGCCTTGGCGCTGCCGTCGTCGCTTCGACAAGGGTGGCGAACGCTCCGCGGCGGCAGGGCGGACCCGCCGGGCAGGGTGTTGCAGCCCTGCCGTCAAGCCTGCGGAACGCCCCCGCGCTCAATCGGCGCCGCGCACCTCGATCGGGGCGTCGGGATCGGGATGAAGGAAGCGCTGCACAGCCCAGGCCGCGACAGCCATGCCGACCCCGATCATGTCGGTTGTCAGCCCGCCCTCGATCATGAAGAGCGCCGCCAGCAGCAGCAGCGACCGCACCGGCCAGGCCGCGCGCATGCCCGCGATCCAGCCCTGCACGCCCGCCGACAGGAGCCACACGCCGATGGTCGCCGTGGCGCCCGCGCGGATCACCTCGGGCCAGCTGCCGTCAAGCAGCAGCGCGGCGTTGTAGAAGAACATGAACGGCACGATGAACGCGGCCAGCCCGATCTTGAACGAGGTGACCGAGGTTTCCATCGGGTTCGCCCCCGATATCCCGGCCGCCGCATAGCTGGCCAGCGCCACCGGCGGGGTGATCGCCGACAGCACGGCGAAATAGAACACGAAGAAATGCGCCGTCAGCATCGGGATGCCGAGCTGCACCAGCCCCGGCGCCACGACCGAGGCGGCGACCGCATAGGCCGCCGTCGTCGGCATCCCCATCCCCAGCAGGATCGAGATTGCCATGGCGAAGATCAGCGCCAGAAGCTGGCTGGTTTCGGCGAGACCCAGCAGCAGGCTGGAGAAGCGCGCGCCGACGCCCGTTAGCGAGATGACGCCCACGATGATCCCGGCGCAGGCGCAGACGGCGATGATCTGGATCGCCATGATCCCGGCCAGTTCGAAGGCCCGCGCGATGGCGCGCGGCCCCATCCGCCACGGTGTCAGCCAGCTGACCACGGCGGCGGCCGCAGTGGCATAGGTGCCCGCCCGGATCACCGAATAGCCCGCGAAAAGGGCCGCGATCAGGATGACGATCGGCAGGAACAGGAACGCCTGGCGCGCCATCCGTCCAAGCCTTGGCAGCTCGTCCGCGCGCATGCCGCGCATGCCGAGCTTCGCGGCCTCGAAATCGACCATGAAATAGACCGACACGAAGTAGAGCACCGCCGGGATGATCGCAGCGAGCGCGATCTCGGTATAGGGGATGCCGGTGATCTCGGCCATGATGAAGGCGCCCGCGCCCATGATCGGCGGCATGATCTGGCCGCCCGTGCTGGCCGCGGCCTCGACCGGCGCCGGCGGTCTGCTTGCGATAGCCGACCTTCTTCATCAGCGGGATCGTCAGCGAGCCGGTGGCCACCACATTGCCCGCCGAGGTGCCGTTGATCATCCCCATCAGGCCGCTGGCAAAGATCGCCACCTTGGCCGGGCCGCCGCGCGCCCGGCCCGCCGCGGCAAAGGCGAAGTTGACGAAATAGTCGCCGACCTTCGAGGCCTGCAGGAAGGCGGCAAAGATGATGAACAGGATGATATAGGTCGAACTGACGGCCGTGGTCGGCCCGAGGATGCCCGCATCGGTGTAGACCTGGCTGAAGAAGCGTTCCCAGTCGATCGCCGGCGCCTTCAGGAAACCGGGCATGAAACGGCCGGCAAAGACATAGATCAGGAACACCGCGGCGATGATCACCAGCGCCATGCCCGCCATCCGGCGGGTCAGTTCCATGATCAAGAGCGTGCCCGCCACCGCCGCCAGCGAAATCCCGATCGGCGCAAAGGGCGTGCCGGTCGAGTTGCGCATCAGGGTGCCGTAGATGGTGATCAGATAGGCCGCCACCGCAGCCGCCGCCACGCACAGCACGATGTCGGGCAGGGCGAACCTGCCGCGGGCGCGCGGCCAGACCCAGGACAGCACGATGCCGGCCAGGCTGGCGGCCACCAGCGGCACGCCGAACAGCCAGGTCTCGCGGAACCGGATGGTCTCGTCGATGCCGTTCCACATCACGCCGCCGGCGATCTGGCGCGCGAACAGCACCGCCATGCCCAGCGCAAGGGCGGCCGCCGCCAGCGCCACCCAGGCCGCGGCCAGCCGCGCCGTGCCCGCCGGACCCTGCCCGGCATCGGAATCGCCATCGCGGAACCGGACGGCGGCAAACAGCAGAAAGCCCAGGATCAGCGCACCCGCCACATGGACGATGCGGAAATTCCACGTCTCCATCGGCAAGCGCGGCAGAAAGGGCAGGTCGATGCCGGTCAGGTCGCGGATCGACAGGCCGTTGAGCGCGGCCATGTGAAACGCCGGATAGGCCACAGCCAGCACCACGATCAGGGCGTTCCGCCACCCCGCCAGGACGCGGCGGTTCGGCTCCACCGGCTCGACGTCGACATCATGGGCGATCAGGTGATCGTCATCGTCCCGCGCGGCAGCATTGGCCATGCGCGCCTCCCCGTTTGGCTTTTCCGAAACGCTAGCGGCCCGATCGCCATACGGCCAGCGAAAACAAATACCGGGGAAACGGCCGCGGGACGCCCCCGCGGCCGCAAGGGTCAGGTCGGCTAGCCGCCATGGACCATGTCGTCGGGGATATCGGCGCCCGCATTCTCGCGGAACCAGCGCGCCGCGCCCGGATGCCACATCAGGACGCCGTTCTTGTCCCAGTTTTCCGGCACGGTGGAGCGGGCGGCGCGGTGGATGTTCACCATCCGCTCATTGTCCGACATCACCACATCGGTCACCGCATAGACAAAGCTTTCCGGCAGGTCGCAATTGGCGATGGCGAAGTTCCACATCGACACCGACCGCGCCGGCGCCTCGAGCGTGGTATAGGTGTCGGCCGCGATCTCGAACCCGGAAACCGGGAATGTTTCCAGGATCGTGGCCTGTTCTTCCTCGGTGAACTCGATGATGTTGATGTCGGTCTGCACCTCAAGCTGGCTGACCGCGGGCACCGGCACCCCGGCGGCAAAGGCGATCACGTCGAGAAGCCCGTCCTGCAACTGGCCGCCCAGATCCGACCAGCCGCCATTGCGGCGCTCGAAATTCACCCCCAGCGTTTCCATCATCCGCGGGAAATAGGTGTCCGAGGTCGACCCGGCGGGCCAAAGCCGATGCGCGCGCCGTCCGGAATGTCGGAAATCGACCCGATCCCCGAGGACGACAGCGCGGTGATCGAGAACGGCGTCTGGTACATCGGGAACATCGCGCAGGCCATGTCCATCTGCAGGCCCGGCGCGATCGGGTTGGTGCCAGCGAGCGATTCCGCGGCCGGGCCCATGGTGGTCATCCCGAAGGCCGCATCGCCCGTGTGGACCAGCGCCATGTTCTGCATCGGGCCGCCGGTCACCTCGCCGCCACCGGAAATGCCCAGCTCTTCGGCCACCAGATTGGCCCAGCCCGAGCCATAGGCGAAATAGGTGCCGCCCTGGCTGGCGGTGCCGACGGTAAAGCTCTCGGGCCAGCCTTCACGGTCGTCCTGCGCGAAACCGGCGGTTGCGCCGGCAGACAGCACCACCGCGGTTGCCACGGCAGTCAGCCGTGCAAATGAAGTCCTCTGCATGTTCTCCTCCACTGTTGTTTGCCGTCGATCGGCACAGCCTCTGGTCGACGCTGTCCGGCATGCACCGCTCAAGGCACATTGCCCGGGAAACTAAGGGCCGGGGAAGGTCAGGCTCAAGCGAAAAAGCCGCACGGAAATGTCGTCTGGAGAACACCGTGCTGCTGTGAAGGATGCGGGGTCGGGCCGAAACGGAAAGCTGTCCGACATTCTCGGTGAGGACATCGAGAAAGGCGTCGCGCGAAGGAGGCCGTGTGTCGCGAAGGCGCAGCGCCGACAGCCAGCCGAGAGGCCCGTCTCGGCCCGGGCCGTCGAGGGATCGTCGCGCCACCGCGTGCACGCCCGGCCGAAGCCTCGGGCGGAAGGCCGACTGGCGCGATGAGCCATTCGCATCGCGCCTTGGTATCGGTCCAGACTTGTGGCAGCCCGTAGGGGAATCGAACCCCTCTTTCCAGGTTGAAAACCTGGCGTCCTAACCGATAGACGAACGGGCCGCACTCGGTGCGACCAAGCATGTAGAAAAACCCGCGCCCGCGCGCAAGGCCCGATTGCACAGGGCCGTCATGTCAGGCCACCACCCGATCCGGGTCGGGCTGGCCCGCCTCGAACGCGGTTGCGTTCTCCAGCGTCGCGGTGGCGATCTCGGCCAGCGATTCCCGCGTCAGGAACGCCGAATGCGGGGTGACCAGAGCGTTCCGCAGATTGGTCAGCAACAACAGCGTCTCGTCGGGCACGATCTGCGCCGACATGTCCTCGAAGAACTTGCCGGCCTCTTCTTCATAGACGTCAAGGCCCAGATACCCGAGCCCATCCCTGGCCATCAGCGAGTCGATCGCAGCACGGGTATCGACCAGCGCGCCGCGCCCGGTGTTGACCAGCACCGCGCCCGGCTTGATCAGCGCCAGGCTTTCGGCATCGATCAGATGGTGGGTTTCGGGGGTCAGCGGCAGGGTCAGGATGACGATATCCGACTCCGACAGCAGGGTTTCGCGGCTGGCATAGGTCATGCCCAGCGCCCGCATCTCGTCGTTTTCGCCGATGTCATAGCCCAGAAGCCGGCAGCCGAAACCGTTGAGGATGCGTGCCACCGCACAGCCGACCCGGCCGGTGCCGAAAATCCCGGCGGTCTTCTGGTGCAGCTTGAAGCCGACCAGCCCGTCAAGCGCATAATTGCCGTCGCGCACCGCCGGTTGTGCTGGTGATGCAGTTGCCGGACCAGGCTGAGGATCAGGCCGACCGTGTGTTCGGCCACCGATTCGGGGGAATAGCCAGGCACCCGCATCACCGTCAGCCCATGCGCCCGGGCGGCCGCCAGATCGACCTGGTTGTAGCCCGCCGACCGGCACAGGATCAGCCTGACCCCGCAATCGGCCCAGGGTCGCGATCGCCTCGGCATTGCAGATATCGTTGACGAAGATGCACACGGCGTCATGCCCCGCGGCAAGCGCGGCCGTCTCGGGGGCAAGCGTCGCCTCGAACCAGCTGATCTGGTGGCCGTGGCGGGTATTCTCGGCCTCAAGCGAGGGGCGCTCATAGCCGCGGGCGTGGAAGAAGGCGATCTTCATCGGCGGTCTCCGCTGTGGACGGGCATCGATGCGCCCCCGTACCTAGCATGATCCCGGGTCTTTACCAAACGCATCACACCAAGGCGCAATGCGTTTGACTCATTCCGCCAGGTCCGCCTCCCGCGCCCTTCCTCCCCCGCCCGACCACCAGTCTTGACCCTTCGGTTGGGGAATAATCGGTGGTTGGGTGGGGAGGCGGGGCAGGAGGCGGCGAACGGTCATTCTCAATGACCGTTGGTATCACGCCGGCGCCGCATCCTCGATGCGCAGCTTGGGCTTGGCCCGGCCGCCCCAATGGTCGGCCTCGAGCCGGCCGGCGAAATGGAACCGCGCGCCGGCATGGGCTTCCAGCAGCGGGCCGAGCG
>JAEPEX010000086.1_pt1 | contig 122083 bp, 120 predicted proteins | sample 9130951 | NCBI WGS metagenome assembly JAEPEX01 (sample SAMN17228542, study PRJNA684324) | microbial mat metagenome | biome: saline marsh[ENVO:00000054]; feature: microbial feature [ENVO:01000007], biofilm[ENVO:00002034], sulphate-reducing...; material: estuarine water... | reverse complement strand
ATGGCGGTTTCAGGTTTCAAGTGCAACGGTTGATGTGAAGGCCTGGATTTCTTCGGCCATGGCTTCGGCGGGTGTTCTCCAACCGAGGGTTTTCCTCGGTCGGTTGTTCATCAGTGCAGCGACATCGTTCAGCCAGGTCTGGCTGGCGCCGCTGAGGTCTGCGCCTTTGGGCATGAACTGACGGAGCAGTCCGTTGGTGTTCTCGTTCGAGCCGCGCTGCCAGGGCGCGTGCGGGTCGCAAAACCAGATGTCGATCTTCAACCGCCGGGCCAGTTCGGAGTGGCAGGCCATCTCGGCGCCGCGATCGTAGGTCATGCTCCTGCGCAGGGCCGCGGGCAGGCGTTTCATCTGCCGGGTGAAGCTGTCGAGGACCGCCTCTGCGCCGTTGCCCTTCATTTTGCAGAGAACGACGAAGCGGGTCTTGCGCTCGACCAGCGTGCCCACCGACGACCGGTTGAAGGCACCCTTGAGCAGATCGCCTTCCCAGTGGCCTGGCACCAGCCGGGCCTCGATCTCCTCGGGCCGGTGGATAATTCGCAATGATTCCGGTACGATGGCGCTGCCCGCCAGTGTGGTTCGCCGACGGCCGCGCGACGGTTTGGCCTGGCGCAGGGCCTCGATCATCGCCGCTTTCAGCCCGCCGCGCGGCTGCGCGTAGATCGCCGCATAGATCGTCTCGTGGCTGACGCGGGCGGAAGGGTCATCGGGCTTCATGCGCCGCAGTCTCTGCGCGATCTGCTCGGGAGACCAGCGCAGATACACCAGGTGGTCATGCACGAAGCGGTAAAGCGCGCCGCCTTCGGCCAGCTTGCGTCGGCGCCCGCAGCGTGCGCGCCGCGTATCGTAGGCGCGGCGCGCCGCTCGCGGGCAATAGCGGCCATCGGCCCGACGGCCCCGCGCCAGCTCGCGCCCGATCGTGCTGGCAGGGCGCCCCAGAAGCCGCCCGATCGCCCGCTGGCTGCGGCCCCGTTCATGCTCGGCGTAGATCACGCCACGTTCCTCGCTGCTGAGGTGCTTGCATCGTCTGTCCATCGCAACATCCTATGCCCTGCGGGCTCCGGGTGTTGCACTTGAAACTTGAGCCTAAGCATTGCAGACCCCGAGGATCGGGATTTGATCCCCCCTCAATCCTTCAGTATGGCTATCGGGATGCCGCCACTCTTTAGCTTCAATACAGGTCCAGTCAGGCCAATAGGGAAACACAGCGACTATGATGAGGCTTTCGACAAGGTCATGGAAGCCCTTCACATAGCGCGTCGTCAAGGCATTACTTAGGCTCAAGTTTCAAGTGCAACACCTGAAGCCCGCAGGGCATAGGATGTTGCGATGGACAGACGAAACAAGCACCTCAACAGTGAGGAACGTGGCGTGATTTTCGCCGAGCATCAACGGGGCAATAGTCAGCGAGGTATTGGTCGACTTCTCGGCCGGCCCGCGAGCACGATCAGCCGGGAGCTTGCGCGTGGTCGTCAGGACGATGGTGGTTACTGCCCGCAGGCGGCGAGGCGCGTCTATGATGAGCGCCGCGCACGCTGTCGGCGCAAGCGCAAGCTGGTCGAGGGGGACGACCTCTACCGCTTCGTTCACGGCAAGCTTGTACATCTGCGCTGGTCTCCCGAGCAGATCGCGAACAGACTGCGGCGCATGAAACCCGATGACCCTGCTGCCCATGTCAGCCATGAGACGATCTATGCTGCGATTTACGCGCAGCCCCGTGGCGGCCTGAAGGATGCGATGATCGAGGCGTTGCGGCAATCAAAACCAAAACGTGGGAACAAGCGTAGAACGGCGGCTGCTTCCTCTATGGTTCCGGAAACATTGCGTATTATCAACCGTCCGGAGGAGGTCGAAGCACGCCTGGTACCGGGACATTGGGAGGGCGACCTGATCAAGGGCGCCTTCAATCGCTCGTCGGTGGGCACGCTGGTCGAGCGTAAGACCCGGTTTGTTGTTCTCTGCAAAATGGACGGCAACGGCGCAGAGGCGGCGCTGGAAAGTTTCTCACGGCAGATGAAACGTCTGCCCGCAGCCCTGCGCAAGAGCATGACCTATGATCGGGGATCCGAGATGGTGTGTCACCCCGAACTCGCCCGACGGCTGAAGATCGACATCTGGTTCTGCGATCCTCATGCGCCGTGGCAGCGAGGCTCGAACGAGAACACAAACGGCCTGCTGCGCCAGTTCATGCCCAAGGGCACAGACCTCGGAAGCGTCAGCCAGATCTGGCTCAACGATGTCGCCGCGCTGATGAACAACCGCCCGAGGAAAACCCTCGGGTGGAGAACACCCGCCGAAGCCATGGCCGACGAAATCGCGGCCTTCAAATCAACCGTTGCACTTGATATTTGAATCCAAGTTATAGATGTAGTCTCGTCATATGACGTATCTTCTTCTTCCGGATTCACGATTGGCACTGTTCGCATGGGAGGCTACCCCCTCGATCCAGGATTTATGTTACATGCATATCGCTCTGTTGCCCGAGAACAAGAAGTTCTAAAGACCGCAATAGCTGGCGACGACCGACTAATGTCTCTATCTGACGGTGAATTGGAATCACTTGGTATTTCCCAGTCGCACGCCGATGGCGCGATAAATAGCGATCCACCATTGCCAGTGTTGGAGGCAAGTTTATCCCGAGAAGGCTCGCGCGAGTACCTCACCGGCATTGCTCGTGCACGCATTGCCTCAACTATGAAGTCCATTGGTTATTGCGCAAGCAAGGATCTCGTGCCGCTATTTGGGGGTGGTAGCTTTGAAAAGCTGGTTGGGGTATTTGCCGCACGGGCTGCGCAGGTCATCGACCGCGTGAGCGATGATGATCCATACTGGCGCAATAGAAGTCGAGTACTTAATCTGGCGCATGACGAATACATCAATGATGATGTTCTATCTGAGATGCCGGTGGATGAGGTCTTGAAGTTGCGTAGCGTAGCTTGGGCAAGCAAGCCGAAGCGCGTGAGGAACTTTTTGAAGCGGCTGCAGAACTGGCGCACGAGGCTCTGAACGAGGATGATTTTGACAAAGCGGTCGGCAGTCGAATACGATCTTACAGGTCGGCAGCCGAAGAAATCCGGAGAGAGAGAGCTGCTTTGTCTTTTAACATAAAGTGCGAACTATTGAAGGGAACGGGAGGGATTGCAGCGTCCGTAATGGGGGGCACTGCCGTAAGTGGAGCGTTTTCACAAATGCAAACCGCCATGGGCGCAGGCACTCTCCTTTTGGCCGGTTGCTTATGGTCACTGAACCGCATCACGGAAAACAAGCCAGCAGTTGATCAACTTCGTTTGGCAGAACAGGAGTTTCAGGATAATATATGTTTCGGCATGCATAATTTTTACCGGAACTTAGCATCCGGTTTGGGCAGCGACCTGGAGTCCAAATAGCCCCTGAGCATGGTAGAGCAACGACCGCTCGCCCGCCCGTCCAGCAGATTTCACAACGGTCCCTCCACCCAACGCCCCACGATCAGGCCCGGCACGTTGTCATGCACCCGCTCTGCATCCCAGCGGCGGCAGACGCAGCCGCATCGCCCGGCGGCCGGGGGCGCGCCGGGGCAGATTTCCGCTGGCCTTCGCTGATATGTTATACTATAACGCTGTGCTGTGACGATCATCCATTGCCGGACCGATGAAGTGGCCCCTCCATGACCGAAACGCAGACCGCCGACACCCGCCTGCCCGTCACGGTGCTGTCGGGCTTTCTGGGCGCGGGCAAGACCACGCTCCTCAACCGCGTGTTGAACAACCGCGACGGCCAGCGCGTCGCGGTGATCGTCAACGACATGTCCGAGGTCAATATCGACGCCGATCTGGTGCGCGCCGACACCGAGCTTTCCCGCACCGACGAGACGCTGGTGGAAATGTCCAATGGCTGCATCTGCTGCACCCTGCGCGACGATCTTCTGGCCGAGGTGCGCCGCCTCGCCGCCGAGGGGCGGTTCGATTATCTGCTGATCGAATCGACCGGCATCTCCGAGCCGCTGCCGGTTGCCGCCACATTTGCCTTTCGCGACGAAGCGGGCGCCAGCCTGTCCGATGTCGCCCGCCTCGACACCATGGTCACGGTGGTCGATGCGGTGAACCTGCTCAAGGACTATTCCAGCCATGATTTCCTGAGCGACCGGGGGGAGACCACGGGCGAGGGCGATCACCGCAGCCTCGTCAACCTGCTGACCGAACAGATCGAGTTCGCCGATGTGGTGATCCTCAACAAGGTCGCCGATGCCACCCCGCCGCAGGTCGATGCGGCGCGCAAGATCATCCGCAGCCTCAACGCGGATGCAAAGATCATCGAGACCAGTCATTCCGACGTTCCCGCAGATGCGATCCTCGACACCGGGCTCTTTGATTTCGACAAGGCGCATGAGCACCCGCTATGGGCCAAGGAGCTTTACGGTTTCGCCAACCATGTGCCCGAGGACGAGGAATACGGCGTCGAAAGCTTCGTCTACCACGCGCGGCGCCCCTTCGTGCCCGAGAAGATCCTGGCCGTGCTGCAGGGCGCGCTGCCCAATGTCGTGCGCGCCAAGGGGCATTTCTGGATCGCCACCCGGCCCGACTGGGTGATCGAATTCAGCCTGGCGGGCGCGATGTCCTCGGCCAAGCCTTTGGGGCGCTGGTGGGCGTCCGTCCCCGAGGAGCGCCTGCCGACCCATCCCGAGGCGCAGGCCGAGATCGCGCGCCAATGGGCCGAGCCCTGGGGCGACCGGCGCCAGGAGATGGTGTTCATCGGCGTCGGCCTCGACCGCGAGGCGATCTGCGCACAACTCAACGCGGCGCTGATCGAGGGCGACGATTTCGAACCCGAGGCCTGGGCCGGGCTGGCCGATCCGTTCCCGCGCTGGGTCGCGCAATGAGCGGGCGCGCGTCCGCCCGTGCGGCGCTTCGCGACGCCGCCGTCGGTGTCGGCGTTGCGGACACGCCCGAGGGGCTCTCGGTGCTCCACCGCCCGGGATGCGCCGCGGCGATCTGGCGGCGCCAGTGGGAGCCGGGCGTGCAGTCCTGGCTCGGCGGGCTGGCGCCCGACCTGCTGCCGCAGGCGCGGGTCGTCCTGCGACCCGATGCGGTGCGCGACGCGGTTGCGCAGATATGCACCGAGTCCGGCACCCCCGATTGCGCCGAACGCGCCCGGCTCATCGACGATGTGGCGCTGCTGGCCGGCCTCTTCGCAGCGCTGATGGAGGCGCCCTATCTGCGGCTGCGGCTTGACGTGGTAACGACCAATGCCTGCCGCAAGTTTCATATCGATGCGGTCACGGCGCGGCTCGTCTGCACCTATCGCGGGACCGGCACGCAATACGGCATCTCGCCCGATGGGGCGCCGCCCCGGCGGGTCTTCACGGTGCCGACCGGTGCGCCGATCCTGCTGCGCGGCACGCTGTGGCCGGAGCAGCCGAAATCCGGCCTGCTGCACCGCTCGCCGCCCATCGAAGGCAGTGGCGAGACGCGGCTTCTTCTGGTCCTCGATCCGATGGACGGCCCGGAGGACGACATCTGATGGCGCGAAACCGGGGCGCAACCAGCTTGCGGCGCAAGCGGCGCAGCGAAGACCCGATGCGCGAGTTCGACCGGCTGCCTGCCAATCTGCGCGCCTGGCTCGCCAACGCCATTCTGCCCTGGCGGCCGCGATCGGTTCAGCGCGCGGATGCGGCATGACCCCCGTTTGTGACACCCTAAAAGATGCCGCTATCGAGCCGTGGGCGTCGTCAACTGCGCTGTCCGGATTAACAAGCCCCAGCTTGCCGTGCGCCATACGTTGCCTGGCTTCTCGTGAACTTCTCCCCGAAATCTGATGAAAGCTGCTCAATCAGTCCCCGACATGAGAAACCACTCATCTCCAAGTATTGCCGAGCAGATCGCACCGCCTGCTCGTTCCAATCGACCGAGAGGCTATCCACCGCTACCGTTGCATCATCTCTGTCATAGCCATCTCCATAGGGCGAAGACAATTGATCGATAAGCCCATCCCTCGAAAACCCGGTCATGCTCAAATAGGCTTGCGCGGACCTAACCGCATTTCTCTGCGGGCCGGTAAGAGATTGGGCTGTTGCAACAGAACCGACGGCGAAAAATATGCATAGCAGCGGGATTAATGGAAATTTTGGAATCAATTTTCTCCAATGCCCCAAACACGGACCTGAGACCCGTCTCCCAACGGTCGATCTTGCAGTCGGAATGTGAAATCTTGCTCCGCTGTTGTCAAGCAAAACCCTGTTCTTCACCCAGAGATGGGCCCGAAAGCCCGCGCTCGGGCCTCCTGCATCGCTCGCCGCCGATCGAAGGCAGCGGCGAGACGCGGCTTCTGCTGGTCCTCGATCCGATGGACGGCCCGGAGGAGACCATCTGATGCGCAGCAACCGTGGCGAGACGAGCCTGAAGCGCAGGCGCCGCAACGAGGACCCGATGCAGGAATTCGACCGGCTGCCTGCGGAGTTGCGCGCCTGGCTGGCCAATGCCGTGTTGCCATGGCGGCCACGCTCGGTCCGCAGTGCCTTTGCCAAGGCGGTCGCCCGTACGCAGGACAAGGCCAGCGCGCTGCGGGAACTCGACCGGCTGCAGGCGCGGCTGGTGGCCAGGGACGCGCGCCAGGTCTGGGGAACCGACCACCCCTGCGCAGAGGCGCCGATCGCCATGGCCGATCGGGCGAATTGTCATACCAGCGGCCGTGGACCATGACCGTTGGTGCAGGATTGGTGGCCCAGGCGCGGCGGCGGCGGACCAGCTGCAATGCGTCCCGCCCGTTCCAGCCTGATACGCGCTATCGCAGGTGGGCGTGGTACCGCCTCCCCGGCTCGAACGGGGGACCTCTTGATCCACAATCAAGCGCTCTAACCGACTGAGCTAAGGCGGCACGCAACAGCGGGATAATCGCGCGGCGGCGCGATGGCAAGGGGCTCGGGGCGGGAAGGCGGCCTTGGCGCAATGCGCCACGCGCATTGCCGCCCGCGTATCAACCCCGATTGGCAGCCGAAGCGTCCGACAGACCCAGCCGCCGCAGGAAGGCCGCGCCGGCATCGTCCGACGCGGTGCCGCGCCGGGCGCGGAACAGCACCGCCTCGGACCGCAGCACCGGCTCTTCATCCAGCGGCCGCAGGTGATTGGCATCGAGCGTCGCGCCCGATGTGGTGATGTCGGCGATCGCCTCGGCGGTGCCCTGGGCCACCGTGCCCTCGGTCGCGCCCTGGCTGTCGACCAGCTGGACATCGGCGATCTCATGCGCCCGGATCCAGGCCCGGATCAGCCGGTGATACTTGGTCGCGATGCGCAGCCGGTGGCCATGCGTCGCCCGGAAGGCGGCCGCTGCGGCGTCAAGGTCGTCGGCCGTGGTCACATCGATCCACGCCTTCGGCACGGCGACCACCAGATCGGCCCGGCCAAAGCCCAGCCGCGCCGCCGGCACGGTGTCGCGGTCCCAGAAGGCCAGACGCTCGCGCACCATATCCTCGCCGGTGACGCCGAAATCGATGCGCCCGGCGGCCAGTTCGCGGGGGATTTCGCCGGCCGCCAGAAACACCGGGGTGATGCCATCGACACCGGTGACGGTGCCGGCATATTCGCGTTCGTCCGCGCGGCGCTCGATCCCGATCCCGCGTTCGGCGAACCAGTCGACGCATTGCGCCATCAGCCGCCCCTTTGACGGCAGACCAAGCCGAAGCGTCATGGCACAGCCCCCCTCAGCCGCAAGAGATCGGCCGGGCGGATCACCGCGCCGACCCCCCATGTGCCCGGCGCCGCCCCCAATGCCCGGCACAGCGCGTCATAGCGCCCGCCGCTGGCCACGGGCGGGCCGGTATCGCCGGGGCGGAAGGCGCCGAACACCACGCCATCATAGTATTCCAGCGTGGTGCGGCCGAACGCGGCCTCGAACCGGATCTCCGCCGGGTCGAGGCCCGCCGCCGCCAGCGCGTCGAGCCGGGCCGCCAGCCGGTCGGTGGCAGGCCCCAGCCCGGGCAACGCCGCGGCAAGCCGGCGCAGCGCTGCCACCGCCGCGGGGGCGGGCGCGGCAAGCCCAAGCAACGCGTCGAGCGCGGCGCGTTCGGCGGCCGGGATCGGCGTCGCGGCGCAATCGGCGCGCAGCCAGGCGGCGCGGGCGGCGATCTCGGCGGTGGTGCGTCGCCCGATGGTTGGACCGGCCGCCGCGATCAGCGCCTCGGGCGGGGTGCTTTCCATCCGGGCGAGCAGCGGCGCATGGGCCGCCGGCGGCGCCTGCCGGCCATAGCGGTCGAGCAGCCGGCGAAACCGGCCCGGGCGCCAGACATGGCGGGCCAGCGCGGCCTTGCGCCGGTCACTGGTCGACAGCCCCGCGACGGCCGCCGTCAGCAGCCCGGTATCGCCCATCGCCAGCACCAGTCCCGGCATGTCGAGCGCGCCGGCGATCAGCGCGATCACCTCGGCCTCGGTCCTTGCCGCCGCGGCCGCCCCGGTGCCGAAGCATTCGATCCCGGCCTGGGGAAACTCCGACGGGCGCGGCTCGGGTGCCTCCTGCATGCGGAACACCGGCCCGCTATAGGTATAGCGGCCCGCCGCCCGACCGGTGGCCAGATGATGCTCGATCACCGGCACGGTGAAATCGGGCCGCAGCATCAATTCGCCACGCGCCGGGTCGCGCGTGGTGTAGGCCCGGGCGCGGATATCCTCGCCATAAAGGTCCAGCAGCGTGCCGGCGGGCTGCAGAACGCTCGGCGCCACGGGGTCGGCACCCGCCGCGCGGAACAGCGCGGCGAGACGCGCTGTCTCGGCCTCGAGCGGGGTCATCGGGAATGGCGGGCAAGCACCGCCTGCACCGCGGCGGCCAGATTGTCGCGCGGCACCTCCTGCTGGGCGGGCTGGGCGCGCCATTCCTCGGCCGTTGCGCTTTCGGCGATGCGGGCCCCCAGGATCAGGTCCTTGATCTGCACGACGCCGCGCGCGGCCTCGTCGGAACCCTGGATGACGGCCGCCGGCGCCCCGCGCCTGTCGGCGTATTTCAGCTGGTTGCCAAAGTTGCGGGGGTTGCCCAGATAGACCTCGGCGCGCAGGTCCGCGGCCCGCAATTCGGCTGCCATGCGCTGATAGTCGGCCATCCGGTCGCGATCCATCACGGTCACCACCACCGGGCCGCGCGCGGGCGCACGGCCGCCGCGATGCGCGTCGAGCGCCGCCAGCAGCCGGTCGACGCCGATCGAAATCCCGGTCGCCGGCACCGCCTGGCCGGTGAACCGCTTGACCAGATCGTCATAGCGGCCGCCGCCCGCCACCGAACCGAACTGGCGCGGCCGGCCGTCTTCGCCGGTGATGTGGAATGTCAGTTCGGCCTCGAAGACCGGGCCGGTGTAATAGCCGAGCCCGCGCACGACCGAGGGATCGACAAGCACGCGTGCCGCGTCCGGGCCCTGGGCGGCGATCAGCCCGGCCATCTGGTCGAGTTCGTCCACACCGGCGCGCCCGGTTTCGGACCCGCCGACCAGAGCGCGCAACGCCGCCAGCGTCGCCGCGCCATCCGCCGCCCCGGCCCCGACAAAGCCGAGGATCAGGGCGGCCTGGTCGTCGGACAGCCCGGCACCCCTTGTGTAATCCCCGCTTTCGTCCTCGCGCCCCTCGCCCAGCAGGGCGCGCACCCCATCGGTGCCCAGCCGGTCGAGCTTGTCGATGGCACGCAGGACGATGCCGCGTTCATGGGCGAAGGCTTCGGGATCGGCGGGGTCGAGCAGACCGGCCGCCTCCATCACCCCGTTCAGCACCTTGCGGTTGTTGATCCGGATGATGTGGTTGCCGCCCAGCCCCAGCGCCGCCAGCGCCTCGGCCAGCATGGCGCAAATCTCGGCATCCGCCGCCACGTTCGCCGTGCCCACGGTGTCGGCATCGCATTGGGTGAACTGACGGAACCGGCCCGGCCCGGGCTTTTCGTTGCGCCAGACCGGCCCCATGGCATAGCGCCGATAGGGGTTTGGCAGATCGTTCCGATGCTGGGCATAGACCCGCGCCAGCGGTGCGGTCAGGTCATAGCGCAGCGCCAGCCAGTCGGCGGCATCTTCCTGCCAGGCGAACACCCCGGCATGGGGCCGGTCGACATCGGGCAGATACTTGCCCAGCGCGTCGAGCGTTTCCACCGCCGGGCTGTCCAGCGGCTCGAACCCCCATTGGCGGTAGACGGCCGCGATGGTCGCCAGCATCTCGTCCCGGGCCGTGACCTCGGCCCCGAACACATCGCGAAAGCCCTTTGGCGGTTCGGCCCGGGGCCGCCCGATCTTGCCCTTGTCGCGTGCCATGGTTCCGGTTCCGCCCCTGCCTGTCGCGCCGCGGCGCGGGCTTAGCCCGGGTCGGGCGCCGGGGCAACCGAGCCGGCAAGGTCCCGCGCGATGCCACCGATCCGGGATCATGTTCCCTGCCCCCGCGCGCGCCCCGCGACACCGGGCGCGGCGGGATATCTCGCCGCAGCGGCCCGGCGCGGTCTAACCATCGCGGCGCGCGTGCCCTATATGACCCGGCATGCAGCCCGATTCCTTTGCCCAACTGATCTATCTTGTCCTGCTTGGCAGCGTCGTGACCGGCTATTTCCTGGTCTCGAACCGTCGCGGTCTGGGCCGCGTGGTGCAGCAGGCCGCGCTGTGGGGCTTCATCTTTGTCGGCGCAATCCTTGTGGTCGGCTTGTGGGAGGATCTGCGGCGCACCACGATCCAGTCCGAATATAGCGTCACCAACGATGGCGCGGTGGTGGTGCAGCGGGCGCGCGACGGGCATTTCCACCTGACCGCCGAAATCAACGGCCAGCCGATCGCGCTGATGGTCGACACCGGTGCCAGCGATCTTGTGCTGACCCGGGCCGATGCGGCGCGGGTCGGGATCGACCCGGACCGGCTGGCGTTTCGCGGCATCGCCAACACCGCGAATGGCCGGGTGCGCACGGCCTTTGTCGCGCTGGACGAGATGCAGCTGGGCCCGTTCATCGACCGCGGCGTCCCCGCGGCCGTCAATGACGGTCAGATGCCGCATTCGCTGATGGGCATGAGCTATCTCAGCCGGTTCGGCCGGATCGAGATCGTCGGCAACAAGATGATCCTGTCGCGTTAGGCCCGTCGGAGGGGCAGGCGCGGCGGCGCGGCGGAGAACCGTCCCGGTCAATGACCGCTGGTATCAGCGATCGGCCGGGTCGCGCGCCGCCTTCTGCTCCCAGCGTCCCGATTCCTGGCTCCAGTAGCGGGCCGGACAATCGGCGTCCGTCACCGCTCGCCACAACGCGCGGGCCCGACCGACCGCTTCCGGGTCGTCGCCCTCGAACAGCAGGCACAGCCGCTCCCGCCGGTCGATCTCGGCCAGATCAAAGGGCGCGCCGTCGAGCACGAACACCACCTGCGGGGCGTTCGCCGGCTCGCTCGCGGTGGTCAGCAGGACCGGCTGGCGCGCATCATGCGGCCCGCCATCGCGGCCATGCGGCAGAAAGCCGTCTTCGGGATAGAGCCAGAGCTGCCGGTCGAGCCAGTCGAGCCGGTCTTCGGCGGCGCGCACCGCCGCCCGCCAGCCGCGCGCCTGGCTCCGCTCCAGCAACTGGCGCAGCGCCACATCGACCGGCGACCGCGTCAGATGGTAGAAATGAACCTCGCCCACCGTTTCGCCGCGCCGCGCGCCTCAGCCCTCGAAGCCATCGCGGATCATCCGGTCGAGCGCCCGCACCCCCCAACCGGTCGCGCCCTGCGGGGCAAAGTCGCTGTCCTTCGGAAGGGCCGCCACCCCGGCAATGTCGAGATGCATCCATGGCCGATCGCCATCGACGAAGCGCTGCAGGAATTGCGCCGCAGTGATCGCCCCGGCGGCCCGCCCGCCGACATTCTTCATGTCGGCCTTTTCGGATTTCAACGCCTTGTCATAGGCCGCCGCCAGCGGCATCCGCCACGCGCCTTCGGCCTCGGTCTCGGCGGCCTTCAGAAAGGCCTGCGCCAGGGCGTCGTTGTTCGAGAAGACGCCAGCATTCTCGTGCCCCAGGCCGATGATGATGGCGCCGGTCAGCGTGGCCAGATCGATCAGCGCGGTCGGCTTGAACCGATCCTGCGCATACCACATCACATCGGCCAGAACCAGGCGTCCCTCGGCGTCGGTGTTGATCACCTCGACCGTGTCGCCCTTCATCGTGCGTACGATGTCGCCGGGCCGCTGCGCCAAGCCGTCGGGCATGTTCTCGACCAGGCCGACCAGGCCGACCACATTGGCCTTCGCCCGGCGCAGCGCCAGCCCCCGCATGACCCCGGCGACGACCCCGGCGCCGCCCATATCCATGGTCATCTCCTCCATGCCCTGGGCGGGCTTGATCGAGATGCCACCGGTGTCGAATACCACGCCCTTGCCGACCAGCGCCAGCGGCGCGGCATCGCCGCCGCCGCGCCACTGCATCACCACCACCTTGGACGGGCTGGCCGAGCCCTGCCCGACCCCCAGGAGCGCCCGCATGCCCAGCTTGGCAAGCGCGTCCTCTTCGAGGATCTCGACCGACAGCCCCAGTTCCTGCATCGCCGCCAGCCGGGCCGCGAAATCATCCGTCGTCAGAACATTGGCCGGTTCGTTGACCAGATCGCGGGCAAAGAACACCGCCTCGGTCAGGGCGGCCGACGGCGCCGCCTCGGCCGCCACGCGATCGGGTTTCGAGACCATGAACCGCACCGGGCCAAACGGCTTCTCCGGATCGGTCTTGTGATCGGCGAAACGATAGGCGCGCAGCGCCACGCCATAGGCGATGTCCGCAGCCCGCGGGTGATTGCCGGCCAGCACCGTCATGCCGCCTGCATCAAGCGCCTTGCCCAGCGTGGCACCGGCCCGCCGGGCGGTCGCGACATCGGCGCGCCGGCCCAGCCGGACCACCCGAACCGTCTCGGCCGCAAGCCCGACGGGCCAGGACAGCGTCGCCGCCTCGCCCTCGGTCAGGTCGGCAAAGCGCGGGCTTTCCACAAGGCGCGCCAAAGCGCCGCGCGTCAGCCGGTTGAGCCGCTGCCCGGCACGGTCGAGCCGCACCCCGGGATCGGCAAACACCGCGATCGTGCCCTCGGCGGTTGCCAACGGGTCGGTATCGGTTTCGACGAAGGCGATCTGGATCGGCGGGGTCATCTGGCTCTCCTGGGTGACGCGCGCCACGCTGCTAGCGGCTTTGTTCGGATTTGGCCAGCCGGGTCTGGCGCGCCGGCCCGGCCTTCGGCTAGGCTGGCGACGATCTGGATTGTGGGGGCGTCTTGACGCGCATCGACCGATATATCCTGTCGCAGTTGATCGGTGCATTTGGCCTGTTCGCCATGATTCTGGTGTCGATCTACTGGCTCAACCGCGCGGTCAGCATTTTCGGGCGGCTGATCGCCGACGGTCAGGGCGCGGGCATCTTCCTGCAGATCATCGCCTTGTCGCTGCCCTATGTGGTCTCGCTGGTGCTGCCGGTGGCGGTGCTTGCCGCGGCACTTTGGGTGACCAACAGCCTGACCGCGGAATCCGAACGCGTGGTGATGGAGGCCGCCGGCGCAGGCGGCTGGCGGCTGACCCGCGCCTATCTGGTGTTCGGCACGCTTGTCGCGGTGCTTCTGGCACTGCTGGTCCATTGGCTGGTTCCGGCCAGTCGCGCCGCGCTGTCGGCAAAGAGCGACGAGATCGCCCGCGATGTGGTGGCCCGGCTGGTGGTGCCCGGCGAATTCCTGCACCCCGCGCCGGGCGTCACGCTTTTCATCGGTTCGGCGAGCCCGTCGGGGGATATCGAGAACCTGTTTCTTCACGAAAGCACGGCCGAGGGAACCGCGCAGCTACACCGCCGACCGGGCCATGCTTGTCTCCGACGCGTTGTCGCCAGTGCTTCTGATGTTCGACGGGCTGGTCCAGACGCTCGACCGGACGAACGGATCGCTTGCGGTCGTCGGCTTTCGCGACCTTGCCTACGAACTCGCGCCGCTGGTCTCGGACCGGTCGGGCCGTGTTGTCCCGCTGCGCGAGGTGAATTCCTGGCGCTTGCTGCGGGCCGGCGCTGCGCTGCGCGGGGCCACCGATGCGACCGCCATCGAGATGCGGACCGAGGTGCATCGCCGCGCCTCGCAGACGCTGGCGCCGGTGATCTTTTCGCTGCTTGGCCTTGCCGCGCTGATGATCGGCCGGTTCAGCCGGTTCGGCGCCTGGCGCCAGATCGTGCTGGCGGTTGTGGCCGCGGTCGTGCTGTCGAGCCTTGGCAGCCGGGCCGAGGACATGGTCGACGACGCCCCGGGGCTTTGGCCGCTGCTGTATGCCCAGACCACGCTGGGGCTGGGCATTATCGCGCTGATGCTGCTGGCTGCCGACCGTCCGCAGCTGTTTCGGTGGCGCCGGCCGCGCGGGTCGGCACCATGACGATCTACCGCTATTTCGCGATGCGCTTCCTGCGATCCTTCCTGGCCACGCTCGCCGCGTTCATGGTGCTCAGCGTCATGATCGAGACGGTCGAGCAGTTGCGCCGCTTTGCTTCGGATTCGATGAGTTTTGCGACCGGTTTCGGCCTGTCGCTGCTGGCCGTGCCCCGGAACCTCTACGATATCCTTCCCTGGTGGTACTCTTGGCAACGATCGTCCTGTATCTGTCGCTGGCCCGGACCAGCGAGCTGACGGTCGCGCGGGCGGCGGGGCTGTCGGCGCTGCGCGTCACGACCGCGCCGGTGCTGGTGTCCATGCTGATCGGGGTTGTCGCAGTCGCCGCCGTCAACCCGATCATCGCCGCGACCGGCGAACGCTATGAACGGATCACCCAGCGCCTCGATGGCGGGGTGATCAGCACGCTTTCCGTGGGCGGCGAGGGGCTTTGGCTGCGTCAACCGAGCCTCGCCGGCCAAACCGTGATCCATGCCGCGCGCGTCGACCCCGACGGCACCCGGTTCGACGAGGTCGCATTTTTCGGTTTCGACGAGTTCGGCCGGGCGCTCTATCGGATCGAGGCCGAATCGGCTCGGCTTGGCGACGGCGCCTGGGAGATCGGCCCGGGCAAGCGATGGCTGTTCACCGGGCGCGGCAACCCCGAAGCCAATGCGCGCGACTTCGACAGTTTCGCCCTGCCCTCGGACCTGACACAGCGCAAGATTCGCGACAGCGTCGGCGAACCCGCGGATGTGCCGATCTGGGACTTGCCGGGCTTCATCCGCCAACTCGAAGCGGCCGGTTTTTCCGCCACCGCGCACCGCCTGCATTTCCAGTCGGAACTGGCAAAGCCCTTCCTGATGGCGGCGATGATCCTTGCCGGCGCGGCGTTCCTGTTGCGCCCCGCCCGGTTCGGCCGGCTTGGCGTGATGGTCCTGGCCGCCGTCCTTGCCGGGGCGGCGCTTTTCTTTCTGCGCAACTTCGCCAAGGTGATGGCCGAGGCAGGCTCGATCCCGGTCGTCGCAGCGGCCTGGGCGCCGCCCACCGCCGGCCTGCTGATCGGGCTTTGGCTGATGCTGCAATTCGAGGACGCCTAGGGATGCGCCTGTCGGCGGTGGCCTGGCTTGCCCTGCTATGCGCCTTGCTGTGCGGTGCCACCCCTCTGGTGGCGCAGGTCGGCGGCCCGATTCTGCTTGCCGATTCGGTGCGCGTCGACCCCGAAGATCGCAGCCTGATCGCCGAGGGCAATGTCGAGGTTTTCTATGGGGGGGTTAGCCTGCGCGCCGCCCGCGCCATCTATCGCGACGGTGCCGACCGGGTCGAGATCCAGGGGCCGATCCGCCTGACGGGCACCGATGGCGGCACGGTTGTCCTGGCCGATGCGGCCAGCCTGTCGGCCGATCTGCAGGATGGTCTGCTGCAGGGTGCGCGGCTGCTGCTGGCCCAAGAGCTGCAGCTGACAGCCGCCCGCGTGGAACGCATCGGCGGCCGCTATGCGCGGTTGTCAAACAGCTTCGCCACAAGCTGCCGGGTCTGTGCGGGCGGCGCCGCGCCATGGTGGGAAATCCGCGCGCGCGAGGTGATCTATGACCAGATCGAGCGCCAGATCTACTTTCGCAACGCCCAGATCCGGGCCTTCGGCGTACCGATTGCCTGGCTGCCGCGCCTGCGCCTGCCCGACCCCACCGTTGATCGGATGACCGGGCTGTTGCCGCCGGTGCTCCGCAATTCGGACACTTTGGGCTTTGGCGTGAAAATCCCCTATTTCCGCACACTCGGCGACCACGCCGATCTGTTGCTGACCCCCTATGTGACCGATGGCGGATCGGCCACGCTGGAATACCGCTATCGCCAGGCCTTTCGCACCGGCGATATCGCCTTCGAGGGCGCGGTGACGCGCGACAACCTGACCGACGATCCATGGCGGGCCTATCTTTTCGCCATGGGCGGCTTTGCGTTGCCGGATGACTGGACGTTGCGATTCGACATCGAGGTCACGAGCGACCCGAGCTACCTTCTCGACTATGACTATTCCGACCGGGACCGGCTCCCCAGCACGCTCAGCGTCGAGCGGGTCGGCGCCGACCGATATGCCGGCGCCGAGATCCTTGCGATCCAGTCGCTGCGCGAGGACGACGCCGATGACCAAGCGCCAGCCGTCATCGGCGATGCGTTGTGGGCGTGGCGGTTCGTACCATCGGGCCTTGGCGGCCAGGGCCAGCTGACCGCCGATCTGCATGGCTCCGGCCGCGATGGCAGCGGCAATGGCGATCAGGCACGCGACACGCTGCGCTTTTCGGGCCGCGGCGACTGGCGCCGCACCTGGCAGCTTGCGGCCGGCATGCGGGCGGGCCTGATCGCGCGGCTGGATGGCGACCTCTATCTGATCACGCAGGACGACGCCTATGACGATACCGTGCTGCGGTTCAGCCCGCGAATTGCGGCGGAATGGCGATGGCCGCTGATCCGCCGTGGCACCGCCGCGACCCATCTGCTGGAGCCTGTGGCACAACTCGTCTGGGCCAGCCAGACCGGTGGCACGGTGCCCAATGACGACAGCGTGATCGTCGAATTCGACGAGACCAATCTGTTCGCGCTGTCGCGCTTTCCCGGTCAGGACCGGACCGAAACCGGGTTGTTCGCCAATCTCGGCCTGCTCTACACCCGCCGCGGCGCCGATGGCCGGCCCATGCGGCTGGCCTTCGGGCGGGTCCTGCGGGCGACCGAGCGCGATCAGTTTACCGCGCCCTCGGGGCTTGACGGCGCGGTCTCGGACTGGGTCATCGCCAGTCAGTTCGGCTTTCGGGATGGCGGCGGCGTCATCGGTCGCGCCGTCTTCGATGACAGCTTTTCGTTTTCGAACGCCGAGATCCGGCTGGCCCTCGAGTTTGACCGGTTCGATCTGGCAACGAGCTTTCTGTGGGTCGAACAGGACCCGGCCGAAGGCATGAAGGCCGACATGTCCGAATGGGCGCTGGACGCAGGCTGGCGCATCGCGCGCAACTGGCGCGCCAATGCGCGCTGGCGTTATGATGCCGTCGATGGCGAACCGACCCGCGCGGGTCTTGGCCTGATCTATGCGAATGAGTGTATTGCGGTTGAACTTTCCGCCCGGCGCCGCTTTACCAGCGCACGCGGGGCGTCGCCGTCGAACAGTTTCAGCATCGAGTTGTCGTTCGACGGTTTTGGCGATGGTGGGCCCGGCCCCCGGTCCTGCCCGGGCTAGATGGCAAAGGAGATGGCAGCGATGCGACCGCCTGTTCCGGCTTTGATCTGTATCTGCCTTGTTGCGATGTTGGCAACGCTGCCCGTATCGCGGCCCGCCAGCGCCCAGCAAAACCCGTTTTCGGCGGCGATCACCGTCGACGACCGGGCCGTGACCTGGTGGGAGCTTGACCAGCGCGCGCGCCTCCTGGCGGCGCTGAACCTGCCCGGCGATCCCGAACGCGCAGCCCGCGAGCAACTGATCGACGATCGTCTGCGCGCCAATGTCGCCGAACGGATCGGCTATGTGTTGCCCGAGGACGAGTTGCAGGCAGAGCTTCTCGACTTTGCCGAACGCGGCGGCCTCGACATCGACCAGTTGCTGGTCTTGCTCGACCGCGAGGGCGTGGCGCCCGAGACCCTGCGCGATTATGTCCGCTGGCAGGTGACCTGGCGGGCCATCGTGCAGGGCCGCTATGCCGGACAGGTCCAGATCACCGACGAAGAGATCGACAACGCCCTGGCGCTGGCGGCGGCGGGCAGCGGCACCTCGGTTCTGGTATCCGAGCTGATCCTGCCGCGCACCCCGCAGATCGCCGAGCAGAACCGCGCCCTGGCTCAGCAGCTGAGCGACACGATCGACAGCACCGCCGCCTTCGAGGCCGCGGCGCGGCGGTATTCGGTGGCGCCCAGCGCTGCGCGCGGCGGCCGGCTCGACTGGCTGCCGCTGTCGGAACTGCCGCCCGAGCTGGGCTCGCTCCTGCTCACCCTCGCCCCGGGGGACGTGACCGAGGCGCTGGTCCTGCCCGAGGCCATCGTGCTGTTCCAGCTTCGCGCGATCCGCGAACAGGCGGTCCCGCTGCCCGCCCCCAACGCCATCGACTATCTGGAATTCTGGGTCCCCGGCACCGGGCCGGCGGCGCGGCAGACCGCCGGGGCGCTGGCCGCGCGGATGGACAGTTGCGACGATGTCTACGGGCAGGGTCGCCTGCTGGGCGAGACGCCGATTTCGCGCGAGACGCGCCCGACCGGCAGCATCCCGCGCGGCGTCGCGTTCGAACTTGCCAAGCTCGACCCGAACGAATTCGCCATCCTGCCGGTCCCGTCGGTCGATGGCCAGGGCGAGATGCTGCGCTTTCTGATGCTGTGCAGCCGGGTGTTCGAGGTCGAGACACTGAGCGAGGATCAGGCCGCGGCCCGCGAGGCCGCGCGCGCGGCGCTGTTCGGCCAGCGTCTGCAGGCGCTTGCGGACAGCTTCCTCGCCGAGCTTCGGGCCGAGGCCCGGATCGAGGAAATGTGACGCGCCCGATCGCGCTGACCTGCGGCGAGCCGGCCGGCATCGGGATCGAGATCGCCGCCAAGGCCGCCGCCGTCCTGCGCGGCGACCCGCCCTTCTTTCTGATCGCCGACCGGCGCCATGTCGCCGAACGGGCGCCGTCGGCCCGGCTGATCGAGATCGCCGATCCGGCCGACGCGGCCGATGCGGCCCGGCTGGGCCTGGCGCTGCTGCACCGGCCGTTTCCCGGGCGGGCCGAACCGGGTCGCCCCGACCCGGCGCAGGCCCGGGCGGTGATCGACACGATCGCCCGCGCCGTCGACCTGGTGCAGACCGGCCGCGCCGCGGCGCTGACCACCGGGCCGATCCACAAGCAGGCGCTGATCGCGGGCGCCGGCTTCGGCTTTCCCGGCCATACCGAGTTTCTGGCCCATCTGGCCGGCGGCGGCGCGCGGCCGGTGATGATGCTGGCCGCCCCCGCGCTGCGCGTCGTGCCGGTGACGATCCACGCCCCGCTTGCCGCCGTGCCCGGCCTGCTGACGCCGACACGGCTGGAAGACACGCTGCGGATCACCGATGCGGCCCTGCGCAACGAATTCGGACTGACCGCGCCGCGCATCGCGGTGGCCGGGCTCAACCCCCATGCCGGCGAAGGCGGCGCCATGGGCCGGGAGGAAAGCGCGATCATCGCCCCGGTGCTCGACCGGCTGCGGGCCGAGGGCCTGACGCTTGCCGGGCCGCTATCGGCCGACACGATGTTTCACGACGCCGCCCGGGCGACCTATGACTGCGCCGTCGCGATGTATCACGACCAGGCGCTGATCCCGCTCAAGACGCTCGATTTCGCCGGCGGCGTGAACATCACGCTCGGCCTGCCCTTTATCCGCACCTCGCCCGATCACGGCACCGCCTTCGATCTTGCGGGCACCGGCCGGGCCGACCCGGCCAGCCTGATCGCGGCCCTGCGGATGGCCCATGACATGGCGGCGGCCCGGTCCGGGTGAGCGACCTCGCTTCCCTGCCGCCGCTGCGCGATGTGATCGCCGCCCATGGGCTGCGCGCGAAAAAGGGGCTGGGCCAGAACTTTCTGCTCGACCTCAACCTGACGGCCCGGATCGCCCGGGCGGCGGGCGATCTGACCGGCGCGGATGTGCTGGAAATCGGGCCCGGGCCGGGCGGGCTGACCCGGGCGCTGCTGGGCGCCGGCGCGCGCCGGGTCGTGGCGGTGGAGCGCGACGCGCGCTGCCTGCCCGCGCTTGCCGAGATCGCCGCCGCCTGCCCCGGCCGGCTGGAGGTGATCGCCGCCGATGCGCTCACCTTCGACCCGGCACCGCTGCTGACCCCGCCGGTCAGGGTCGTGGCGAACCTGCCCTACAATATCGGCACCGCGCTGCTGGTGCGCTGGCTGACCCCGGCCGACTGGCCGCCCTTCTGGTCAAGCCTGACCCTGATGTTCCAGCGCGAGGTCGCCGACCGGATCACCGCCCGGCCCGGCAGCAGGCCATGGGGCCGGCTGGCGATTCTCGCGCAATGGCGGGCCGAGGCGCGCCGCCTGTTCGACGTGCCGGCGGCCGCCTTCACCCCGGCGCCCAAGGTCGCCTCGGCCGTGGTGCAGCTGACCGCCCTGCCGGCGCCGCGTTTTCCCGCCCGCCCGGAGGTGCTGCAACGGGTGGTGGCGGCAGCCTTCAACCAGCGCCGCAAGATGCTGCGCGGCGCGCTGCGCGGGCTTCACCCCGAGATCGCGGATCGGCTCGCCCGGGCCGGCATCCCGGCCTCGGCGCGGGCCGAGGAGGTCTCGCTGGAAGCGTGGTGCGCGCTTGCCCGGCTGCTCGACCAGGCGGGGCCGGCCCCGGCCGGGGGGCGCCGGACCCCCTGATCGCACCGGTGACAAGCCATGACCGCTGCCATCAATCCGACCGCACCAGCCCCGAAAACCCGGCCACGGCAAGCAGCGACAGCGCCCAGCCGGCGAGAATCTGCAGCCACAGGAACGCCCGCGCCGCCGCCCCGATGGGCGCGGCCGCGGCGCCATCGGGCACCCAATAGCCCTGCAATTCCAGATTGACCACGGGCAGCAGGGTGTCGGCCGAATAGACCCAGGGGTTGAACCGCGGATAGCCCGCCGCCTCGGGCTGGGCCTGAAAGCAGGCCAGCTGCGAGGCGTGGTCCGGCTCCCGCCGGGTCTCGGGCGCGCCGGGCTTTTGCACATAGTCGTCGGCGCAGGCCGCCCATTCGACGCTGCGCAGGATGAAGGCGTTGTTGGGCTTCATCGCCCCCTGGGCAAAGGCGATGGCGAACACCAGAACGCCCAACAGCCACGCCGCGCCCAGCCAGATCAGCACCCGCTTCATGTCATGGCCATAGCCCAGCACCGCGCCCAGCGTGCCGTCCCACGCCGCCTGCGCCGCCAGCCGAACGGCGCCGCCGATCAGCGGCGCGCGGGTGGTGATCGCCGGGGTCCCGGGCGGCGCCGTGTTGCGCAGCTGCGCGCGCAGCTTGGCCCGCCCGGCGGCGCGCTGGCGCCGCTCCTTCTCGATCAGGATCGCCCGGGCATCGGCCCGATGCCCCATCTCGCGCAGCACCTTGGCGCATTGCTCCCAGGGCTGGGGCTGAAACTCCCCGGTTTCGGCCGACCGGTCCTGCCGCGCCAGCCAGTCGATGCGCGACGCGGCATCGACCGGCCCACCAACAAAAGCATCATAGACGCACCGATTCAGGCGCAGATCGCCCGGTCCGGGCCAGCAGGACGGGTCGTCAACAATCGTGCCGATCCGGGCGCGCCGGTCAGGTCGAGCATGCCCGTGATCTTCGTTCTCCGTTGCCCGTCTTGCCCGTCTCGTCAGACCGCAGGAACAGCGCCCCCGTCGATCCGGGGCGCCATCCGCGCGCCAGCGCGAGGCCTGTCTTCCCAGCCGTCAGCGTCGCGCCGCCGCAATCCAGATTGCCGCCCAGTTTCGCCCCGACCAGCCACACCTCCCCGGTGACCTTGGCACCGCGCAGAAAAACGCCGCCGCGCGTTGTCAGCCGTTCCGCCTCCAAGCCGTGCAGATGCGTACGGTTCAGGAACAGATTGTCGATCTCGGCATCCATCAGCACCGGCGCGTCCTCGATGCGGCAGAAGAGAAGGGCCAGGCTGCGCGGACAGCGCGCGCCTTCCAGCGTCAACTGCCCGGCGATCCACGCGCCCGCGACCCGAACGCCCGTTTCCGGCACCGTCACCGTGCCATCGCCGCCCCGCATCAGCCAGGCGATCAGCCCGGCCCGGATCCTCCGCTCCGGCCCGGCATCCTCGGGCGGGACGTCCTGCCCGAACACAACCGTCTCCACCGACCCGATCCCGGCGATCAGCCTTTGCTCCGCCACGTTCAGCGGTTCGAAATCGTCAAGCCCTGCCATGCCCGCCTCCTGTCACCCCGCCCGCTTTCGTCTTGGCACAAATATCCTCTGGGGGGTCCGGGGGGGCGAAGCGCCCCCCGGGCGGTCGGCCACGGGCGCCGCCTCATCCCCCCTCCTCGAACAGGCCGGGCTGGCCCGGCAATTCGGGCGCGGCGAGGCCCAGATGCGTCCAGGCCGCCCGGGTCAGCGCCCGGCCCCGCGGGGTCCGCTGAATCAGCCCCTGCTGCAGCAGGAACGGCTCGATCACCTCTTCGAGCGAATCGCGCGCCTCCGACAGCGCCGCCGACAGCGTGTCGAGCCCCGCCGGCCCGCCCTGATGGGTCTCGGCCAGATAAGCGAGATAGCGCCGGTCGGCGCCGTCAAGGCCCAGCCCATCGACCCCCAGCGCGGTCAGCGCCCGGTCGGCGATGGCCGCCGTGATCCGCCCGTCGCCCTCGACGAGCGCGAAATCGGCGACCCGGCGCAACAGCCGCCCCGCGACCCTCGGCGTGCCGCGCGCGCGCCGCGCGATCTCGGCCGCGCCATCGGGCTCGGCCTCGGCCCCCATCAGCCGGCCCGCGCGGGTGACGATGGCGTGCAGCTCGGCCTCGGTGTAGTATTCCAGCCGGACGGGGATGCCGAAGCGGTCGCGCAGCGGTGTCGGTCAAGAGCCCCAGCCGGGTGGTGGCCCGACCAGGGTAAAGGGCTGCAGATCGATCCGGACCGAGCGCGCGGCCGGCCCCTCGCCGATCACCAGATCGAGCGCATAGTCCTCCATCGCCGGGTAGAGCACCTCCTCGACCGCCGGGGCGAGGCGGTGGATCTCGTCGATGAAGAGCACGTCGCGCGGCTCCAGATTGGTCAGGATCGCGGCCAGGTCGCCGGCACGGGCCAGCACCGGCCCCGAGGTCATGCGAAACCCCACGCCCAGTTCGCGCGACACGATCTGCGCCAGCGTCGTCTTGCCCAGCCCGGGCGGCCCGTGAAACAGCGCGTGATCCATCGCCGCCCCGCGCCGCCGCGCGCTTTCCACGAAGATCGCCAGATTGGCCCGCGCCTCGGCCTGGCCGATGAACGCATCCAGCGTCTGCGGGCGCAGCGCCGGGTCGGGGTCGCCGGGGCGCGAGCCGCCGCGCAGATCGGGGATCGGGATCGGTCATGCGTTCAACCCGTGGCGGCGGGTATCCAGCCGCGCGATCCAGGTCATCTCGCGCGCGATCACATCCTCGGCCGGGTCGTCGGGCGCCATCCGTTCGAGAATTGCGAAGTGAAAATGTGCCGGGTTGCGCGCGCGCAGCTTGGCGGTGATGCCTTGGTCGCCCTGCACATGCGCGCGCCACCGCCCCAGCAAATTGTCCGCGCCATAGGCAGACCCGACATAGCGTGCGCCGTCGGTCTGATCGACGATCAGATAGACCCCGCGCCATTCGCGCAGCCGGGCCGCCCAGCTTGCCGGGAGCGCGCGCAGTTCCAGCCCGGTCACGATCATCTCCGCCCAATCGGGCGGCGCGGCCGACAGCGCATTCTGGGCCTCGATTGCCGCAATCTCGACATCGAAGTTCTCCGCCAGGCGCATCATGTTCCGGGCGGTCGGGTTCGCGATACGCAGCCGCCCGGTATAGTCGGACATGGCCGTGGATGGGACCAGATCGAACCACGTCCAGTTCCCCTCCGGTTCCCCCGCGAACTCAAGGCACGTCCCGAACTCCTCGATCAGAACGCGGACATTCGGGTCCGCGCCAATCTCCCGGCGCGGCCGGTCGCGACATCCGGCAACCGTCCAAAGCCCTGCAAACAGCATGGTCAAGTCGGGCATTTGGACAAAGGATGCGAGGTTTTGCCGCCTGCGCAGGGTCGCCGCTGGGTCTCCTTTTTGGGTGCTCTGATAGGCGGTGAACACATCGCGCCGTTCCTGCGCCAGCCAAGGCAAGGCGCGCGCAAGCCGGGGTTCGGGAACCCGGTGCAGCGCCGCTGCGATGCTAGCGGGGGCGAGCCGCTCAGCCGCGAAGATATGGTTCAGCGTCAACATCCCCTACCCCCCCGGCGCCAGCCGCCGCAGCGCCGCGCGGATCAGCGCGGGCGTATCCCCGGCCTCACCCTCGGCCTCGGCCACCGCGCGCGCGGCCTCGGCCGGGCCATAGCCCAGATGCCCCAGCGCCGACAAAGCCTCGGCCCGGGCGCCCGCGGCCGCCGCCCCGGGCGGCGGCGCCGGGGCCGGGGGCTCGATGCCCCCGGTCCCGGCCCCCCGGGCGGAGCGCCCGGATCGGCGAGGCCCGGCGCCCCGCCATCGGCCAGCGCCATCGCCTCGGGGGCCTTTTCCTTCAACTCGTTGACGATCCGCTGGGCGATCTTCGGACCCACGCCCGGGGCCGCGCGCAGGCTGGCCCAGTCGCCCAGCGCGATCGCCCGGCCCAGCGTGGCCTCGTCCAGCGCGCCCTGGATCGCCAGCGCGGCACGCGGCCCCACCCCCTGCACGCTGGTCAGCAACCGGTGCCAGGCCCGCGCCGCTGGCGTGAGAAAGCCGTAAAGCTGCATCAGATCCTCGCGCACCACCAGTTCGGTATAGACCACCACCATGGCCCCAGCCCCGGCAGCGCGGCGCGGGTGCGGTCGGAACAGAACACCTCATAGCCCACGCCGGCGACGTCGATCAGCACATGGTCGGCCGCGATGGCGGCCACCGTGCCGCGCAGCCGCCCGATCACGCCGGCACCCGTCTTGCGGTCTGCAGATGGTGGGCATGGCAGATCGCCACCGCCAGCGCGTCGGCCGCATCCGGCCCGGCCGGCCGCGCCCCGGGCAACAGCATCGCCACCATATGGGCGATCTGCGCCTTGTCGGCATGGCCGGTGCCGACCACGGCCTTCTTGACCGCATTGGGGGCGTATTCGGCCACCGGCAGGCCAGCCCGCGCCGGCACCAGCAGCGCGATGCCGCGCGCATGGCCAAGTTTCAGCGTCGCCGCACCGTCGCGCGAGACGAACGTCTGCTCCACCGCGACGGCGGCGGGGTCGGCGGCCTCGACCACCGCCGAGAGCAGCGCGAACAACTCCGCCAGCCGCGCCGCCAGCGGCGCCCGCGGCGCGGGCACGCAGACCCCGCTCGACACATGCCGAAGCCGGCTGCCATCGACAGCAACGACGCCCCAGCCGGTGCGCCGGAGCCCCGGATCGAGTCCCATGATCCGCATGCCTGTCCTGCCCGATTTCGTTGTTTCGGAAATCCTAGCACGAAGCGCGAACATCCGCCAAGCCCGCATGCCCGACCGCTGTGGAAAAGCTGTGGACAAGCCAGCGAGACCGAACCTGCCGGCCGTTGCTGCAGTGCAGCAGGATAGCGTCGGATCGCGACAGATTTCGGTCGCAATGCGACCTTCGCGATCGCGGTTTTGCAACATTTTTTCAGCGAGTTGTTCGCAGTTCCTGCCATGCTGCCGATGCATCGCGGCCATGCAAAAGCGGCGATTGTGCGGGCCGTTGGACGGGCCTAGCTGGAGGCTGTCGACGCAAACAAGACCGCAACCGCCAACAGAGAGGAGCCCGACCATGGCCTTTTTCGAGACCACCCGGCCCGCCGCAGCGGGCGCCCGTTTCTTCGAACCCGTACGGCATCTCGCGCACCGGGTGCGCGCGTGGAATGCCCGCCGCGAAACCCGCGCAGCGCTTTCCAGACTGTCCGATCACGAGCTCGACGATATCGGTCTGGTTCGGGGCGACATCGATACGCTCTGACCGCCCGTGTCGGCGTTCGCCACCGGGGATCGCTGACACAACCGACCCGATCGCGGGCCGCGCCCTGGCGTGGCCCGTTCTGCACGAACTGCCACTGAAAATGACCGTTGTCCTTCTCCCGCGCCCTTCCTCCCCCCCACCACCGATCTTGTCCTATCTCATTTGTAAGTTCGGTGGTTGGGTGGGGAGGCGAACAGGCGGGATGAGTCGCACTCATTGCAGTATGGCATTATGCGCCCGCTTATCGCCAGTCTGCAATTGTCACGGCGAGCGCGGTCAGGCTCCGACCATCCCGTGCACGCCAGGCCGCATAGGCCAGTTTGCGGCGACTTGACAGCTCAAGGCTCGGAGACTCGGTCTTGACAGCAAGGGCATGGATGGCGGCCCAGAGGCGCACCGCATCGGGCCCGGATCGCGGGCTGTGCCGGCCGAGATCGCGCAGGCTGTCTTCTGCCCAGGAAGCCATGGCTGCATCGTCCGACGCCAGGGCGGCCATGGCAAGTCCCGCACGCAGTTCGTTCTGTTCGCGCCGGGTCAACGCCCTGGCCGCACAGTCGAGATAAGTCTCCACCGATCCTGACGACAGAACGTCGGCGCGCGATATGTCCCAGCCATGGACCTCACCGACTGGGTGCAGCAGCCTACAGGCGGCCGCAACGTCGCCAAGATGCAGGCGTTCCACCGCGAGCTGTTGACGCGCCTCGGTATCCAGACCGGATCGCTCCCAGGCAACCGGTCCAAGATGGATACTGAAGCCAAATGCCCGGTCATCCCGTGGCAGCTGTGCCTCGGCCCGGTCCAGAAGGGCCGCAATGCGCTCCGCCGGTCCGCCCGCCAGACGCAAGGCACGCGCGGCATAGATCGACGGGTAGACGGGGAAGTAACCGGGCTCGGTCGCTGCGACCGCCACCACCCGTTCGGCCAATGCCCGGGCAAGCTCACCATGGCCCGACCGTTCTGCCAGCCCGACGATGGATGTCATCTGCCAAAGATCGGGGTGCGGGTCATCACGAACGGCTGCGTCGAATGCCCCAGACAACCAGACAGTTGCGCGCGAATGCTGCGGCTCTGCTTCGGCCGCCCGGCGCAATGTGGCCCCCGTCGCATAGGCGACCGGCAGCGCTGCCATCACCTCCGCTGCGGGCAGCAGCTCGAACAGCTCCCGATCGACGCTTGCAAAGCGCGGCGCAGGCGGCACGGCGCGCAACAGCGAAAGCGCGTCCTCGCGGTCACCTGCCAACACCAGCAGGGTCGCCGCATCCATGGCATCGCCTGCCCGCTGCGCTGGATTGCCGCCAGCCCCGCGATCCATGACGATGGCCGCAAGGTTTCGCAGGTTCTCGCGGGTAGCATCTGGCAGGCCGGCGTTGCGCGCATCAGCCGGCGAAAGCCCGTCCAGAAGGGCCCATCCGGCCCGCCTGATCAGCATCCGGTCCTCGATCGCATCGCCCGATGCGGGAACAGAGGCAATCGCGTCTGCCACCCTCTGTCCCGCCCGGATTGCGGTAAGCATATCCGCCTGCGCCCGCGCAAAAGCGACCCATTGGGCCGCGCCTGCCTCCGGGTCTGCGTGGCCGTCCCGCCGCAACGCGCGAACATAGAGCTGTTCTGCCAGTTCCCACTCACCAAGATGCACGAGATAATCGATTGTGGGCGTGGCACGCGAAACAGTCCCGTCCGACAGGATCAGCTCTGCGCCAAGCCGGGCAAGACACCGGGACGCTGGGTCTTCGATACAGGCGGGAGGCGCGGGCCCAACGCGCATGACCAGAATGCCCCCTGCGACGACGATGGCGAAGACGGTCGCAAGGCGCGGGCGGCATCGTTCAGAATGCTGCCGCCACATCGGTTACGCTCCGGCTCTCCGCAACGTCAGCACAGACCAATCCCCATGGTTGCGTTGCTCGATCAACACATACCCCACATCGCGATAAGCGGCGGCAGCAGCGTCCGCCTGCCCTGTCAGCAGTCCCGACAGTACGGCCAGCCCGCCGGGCCGTTGCGCCGCCGCCATGTCGGGGGCAAGCGCGATCAGCGGCTCGAGCAGGATGTTCGCCAGAACGAGGCCGAAGGGCGCCGCGGCGTGCAGCGCGGGATGGTCCAGACCCGCCGCCTCGACGCAGGCGACGCGACCCGCCAGGCCGTTGGCGGCGATGTTGGCTGCCGCCGTCTCGACCGCCACGGCGTCCATGTCCGAGGCGATGACCGGCCCCGCAAAGACATGCGCCGCGGCCATCGCCAGCACCCCGGTGCCGCAGCCGATATCGGCGATCGGCCCGGGATCGGTGCCGGCCGCGGCCAGCCGCTCGATCGCCAGCAGACAGCCCCGCGTGGTGCCGTGATGGCCGGTGCCGAACGCCATCGCCGCCTCGATCCGCAGCGGCACCGCGCCCGCCGGGACCTTGTCCGCATCATGCGCGCCATGCACGAAGAACCGCCCGGCGGCGACCGGCGCCAGATCGCGCCGGACCTTCGCCACCCAGTCGGTTTCCAGCAGTTCCGAGACGGTGAAATCGGCCGCCCCATGCGCCGCCGCCAGCAGCGCCAGCGCGATGCGGTCGGGCGCGGCGTCGAAATAGGCGCCGACCTCCCAGCGGCCGCGGTCATCCTCGATCTCGAAACAGCCAATGGCAAGCGGTGCGGGGTCGAGCGCCTCGACCGCCTCGGCAAGCGCGCGCGCGGCGTCTTCGCCGGGCAGGGTCGTCAGGGCGGTCCATGTGGTCATGGTGGCGGCGGGTAATCCCCGCCCGGACGCGGCACAAGCCAAAGATCGCGGCGCGGTCCGGCTGGCGCCCGTCCGCGCCCCGGTATCAGGCCGACACGCCCGCCGGGCAGCTCACGCCGGTGCCGCCCAGCCCGCAATAGCCGCCCGGGTTCTTCGACAGGTATTGCTGGTGATAGGCTTCGGCGAAATAGAAGGTCGGCGCCGGCGCGATTTCGGTCGTGATCGCGCCCAGACCGGCGGCCCGCAGCCGCGCGCCATAGGCCTCGGCGCTGGCCCGCGCCGCGGCGGCCTGTTTCGGCCCGAATGTGTAAAGCGCCGAGCGATACTGGGTGCCGACGTCGTTGCCCTGGCGCATGCCCTGGGTCGGGTCGTGGCCCTCCCAGAACCTGGCCAGCAGCGTGGCATGGCTGACGGTGCCCGGATCGAAGACGATGCGCACCGCCTCGGTATGGCCGGTCCGGCCCGAGCACACCTCCTCATAGCTCGGGTTGGGCGTGAACCCGCCGGCATAGCCGACAGCGGTCACCCAAACCCCGGGAAGCTGCCAGAACAGCCGCTCCGCCCCCCAGAAACAGCCCATGCCGACGATCATCTGGTCCATGCCCTCGGGCAGGGGGCCGCGCAGCGGGCGGCCGTTCACGTGGTGGGTCTCGGCGGTGGGGATCGGTTGCGCGCGCCCCGGCAAGGCGGCGTCGCGGGCAACCATCTCGGTCTTCTTGCGGAACAGCATCGACAGCATGGGGCGCCTCCGGCGGTTATGTCAGGCGTCTCAGTTAGGGCGCCCCGCCGCAACGGAAAGCCCGGCCGTGCCCGGCCCTTGCGCGCCGGGTGGGCGGGCGGGGCGCGCATGGGCCGGGCCTCACAGGGTCGCGTTCACCGCACCGCCATCGAGCAGGATGTTCTGACCGACGATAAAGCCCGCATGCTGCGAGCACAGGAACGCACACGTCGCGCCGAACTCCGCAGCGGTGCCATAGCGCCCGGCGGGCACCGTCGCCTGACGTTGCGCGCGGGCCGCCTCGATGGTGATTCCCTGCTCGCGCGCGGCACCGCCATCCAGCGCATCGGCCCGGTCGGTGGCATGAAACCCCGGCAGCAGGTTGTTGATCGTCACGCCCTGCCCGGCGACCTGTCGGGCGGTGCCGGCCACGAAACCGGTCAGCCCGGCGCGCGCCGAATTGGACAGGCCCAGCACCGCCACCGGTGCCTTCACCGATTGGCTGGTGATGTTGACCACCCGGCCCCAGCCGCGTTCCATCATGCCAGGCAGCACCGCCTGCATCAGGGCAATGGGCGTCAGCATGTTGGCGTCGAGCGCGGCAATGAAGTCGTCGCGGCTCCAGTCGGCCCACAATCCCGGCGGCGGTCCGCCGGCATTGGTGACCAGGATGTCCACATCGCCCGCTGCCTCCAGCACCGCGGCGCGCCCGTCCTCGGTGGTGATGTCCCCCGGCACCTCGGTGACCGCGACGCCATGGGCCGCGCGGATCGCCGCCGCGGTTTCGGCCAGCGCCGCAGCCCCGCGCGCATTGATCACCAGATCGCAGCCCGCTTCGGCCAGGGCTTCGGCACAGCCGCGCCCCAACCCCTTTGACGATGCGCAGACCACCGCGCGCTTGCCCCGAATGCCCAGATCCATGCCGGCCCCCCTTTTTCTGCCGGGCCTTCCTAGCAGGCGGTGCGGCGAAGGAAAGCGCTGTCGCGGTGGCCTATGCGGCTTACGCCAAGCGCCGGGCGGCGCCGGTTGGCGACTCTGTGCCCGGTCAGGCGCCCCAGGGCACCCAGACCGTTTGCACCTCGGTCGCGGCATCGCGGAAATCCGCCCCCTCGGCGGCGGGCGACAGCCAGTCGCGGGTGCGGCCATGGCTGACCCAGCTGCGTTTGAGGTTGCCCGCCGCGGCGTGTTCGACGACCGCCGACAGGGGCGCCGCGCCAAAGCACCAGCAGGCATCGACATCCATGTGGCCGGCCAGATGCGGCGCAAGCTCGGCCTGCGGGCCGGTGACGATGTTGACCGTGCCCGCCGGCACGTCCGAGGTTTCGAGAACCTGGATGAAATCGGTGGCCGCCAGCGGGGCGACCCCGCTCGGGACCAGAACGCAGCTATTGCCCAGTGCCAGGGCCGGGCCGAGGCAGCTGATCAGGCCCAGCAGCGGCGCCTCTTCGGGGCAGAGTGCACCGATCACGCCGACCGGCCGGCGCAGCGCCAGCGCCAGCCCCCGGATCGGCACATCCTTCACCCGGCCGTCGCATTTGTCGGCCCAGGCCGCCCAGGTGAACAGCCGGTCGATGCTGCCTGCCACCTCGGCCTGGGCGGCATCGGCGGTGTTGCCGGTCAGCGCCGCGATCCGGTCCGCGAACGCGGCTGCCCGGGCCGACAGGTTCTCGGCGATGTAATAAAGGATCTGCGCCCGCCCATGGCCGGGCCTGGCGGCCCACCCGCCCTGCGCCTTGCGCGCCGCTTCGACCGCATTTCGGATGTCCTTGCGGTTGCCGCGGGCCGCCTCGCCGATCAGCCGGCCATCGGGGGCGGTGATCGGATAGACCGTGCCACCATCGGGGCGCGCCTGCCGGCCGCCGATGAAATGCTTGTGGGTGCGGTCGATGGCCTCGATCCCGTCACCCGGATCGCTGCGCGCGACGGCTGCCTTCAACGGGCGCAGTTTCGGCAGGGGCGGGCCGGCATGTTTGGTGTAGGCCCACAGACCCTCCCAGCCGCCCTCACGGCCAAAGCCCGATTCGCGCAGCCCGCCGAACGGGGCGGCGGCATCGAACATGTTCGCGCCGTTGATCCAGACGACCCCCGCGGCTAGCTGTGGCGCCACGTCGAGCGCGACGCCGATGGTTTCCGACCAGATCGAGGCGGCAAGGCCATAGCGGCTGTCATTGGCCAGCGCGACCGCTTCGGCCGGGGTACGGAACGTCGCCGACACCAGCACGGGGCCGAAGATTTCTTCCTGCATCAGGGGGCTCGACTGGCCCAAGCCGGTGATCAGCGTCGGCGAATAATAGCAGCCCTGCTCGGGCAATGCGGCCGGGGCGTGCCAGACCGTGCCGCCCTCGCCCGCCGCCCCGGCGACGAGGCCCGCGATCCGCTCGCGCTGCGAAGGGTCGACGATGGCGCCGACATCGATCGCCTTGTCCAGCGGGTCGCCCACCCTCAGCGTTTCCATGCGCGCCTTGAGTTTATCGTGAAAGCGCTCGGCCACGCCCTCCTGCACGATCAGGCGCGAGCCGGCGCAGCACACCTCGCCCTGGTTGAACCACAGCCCGTCGACGATGCCCTCGACCGCGCTGTCAAGATCGGCATCCTCGAACACGATCACCGGCGACTTGCCGCCCAGTTCCAGCGTCAGCGCCTTGCCGGTCCCCGCCGTCACCTCGCGCAGCTGGCGGCCGACGGCGGTCGAACCGGTAAAGGCGATCTTGTCGATGCCGGGATGGGCGGCAAGCGCGGCGCCGGTGCGCCCGTCGCCCGTAAGGATGTTCACCACGCCCGGCGGCACCCCCGCCTGGCCGCACAGCCCGGCAAAGCAGAGGGCCGAAAGCGGCGTGAATTCGGCGGGCTTCAGCACCACCGCATTGCCCATGGCGAGTGCCGGCGCGATCTTCCACGCGAGCATCAAGAGCGGAAAGTTCCACGGGATGATCTGGCCACACACGCCCAGCGGCACCCGGCCGGGCAGTTCGGCTTCCATCAGCTGCGCCGCGCCGGCATGGAAATAGAAATGCCGCGCGGCGAGGGGGATGTCGATGTCGCGCGCCTCGCGGATCGGCTTGCCGTTGTCGAGGGTTTCCAGCACGGCCAGCATCCGGCGTGTTTCTGGATCAGCCGGGCGAGCGCATAGAGCACCCGCGCCCGGTCATGGCCGCGCGTCGCCGCCCAGCCCTTTTGCGCCCGGCGGGCGGCCTTCACCGCCGCATCCACCTCGGCCGGGCCGGCCTGGGTGATCCGGGCCAGCACCGCGCCCGTGGCCGGGTTTTCGGTGGCAAAGGTCTCGGCCCCGGTGACCTGGCGGAACCGGCCGCCGATGAACAGGCCGAACGGCCCCTGTTGCGCGGCCAGCATGGCCAGCGCCGCGCTGGCATCCTCGGGCGCGGGGCCGTAATCGAGCCGGTCGAATTCCTCTGCCACGGTCATCGCGCCACCTTGTTGCCGGTCGGACTCAGGCATGGTTACAGTCCGGACCCGACGGGGTGAAGGGGGCATTCCGGGCCGCCACGCGCCGTGCCCGTCCAGGCGCTGCCGCTTGACCGTCATCATCAGATCGCCAAGACACCGCAAAGTCAGACGGCGGGGCAGCCCGATGGACATGGCCTACCGCCCGTTCCATGGACACCGGGTCAAGGTTACGTGGCGAGGGCTGCGGAGACCTAGGGCGATGCCGCCGGCATCGCCCGGCGCCGTTCGGCGGGCTTGCGCCGCGCCATCTGGCGCGAAGGTCCCGCCTTACCGCCCCACGGGCGGGCGCCCAAACAGGGTGTCCAACGCGCTTTCGAAAGCGTTTGTGCCGGGCGGTGCCGTTTGGCGTGTCGCCGGGGTTATGAGCACCGGTCGCAACTGGCCTCGGGCGATGCGACCAGCATCGCCCGGCGCCCGCCCCGCCCCACGGGCGGGCGCCTCTGCAACGTCGCAAATGGCGGATCGGTTTGGCGGGATTGCACCATGAAGCGCCAAAGCGGCAGCGCCTCGCAGCGCCCGCCCCGGGGCGGGCGCCGGGCCAGCGCCATCGGTGCCACTGCCCCGCGCGTTACCCCATCGGATGCCGATACTTGGCGGAATAGTGCCCGGTCACATGATGTTCCAGTTGCCGTTCGATATCGCCCAAGAGGCTCGATGCCCCGAAGCGGAACAGATCGGGTTCCAGCCAGCGGCGGCCCAGTTCCTCGCGCATCAGCACCATCCAGTTGAGCGCGTCCTTCGCCGTGGAAATCCCGCCGGCGGGCTTGAACCCCACCCGGTGGCCGGTCGCGGCGTGATAGTCGCGGATCGCGCGGGCCATCACCAGCGACACCGGCAGGGTAGCGTTCACCGGCTCCTTGCCGGTCGAGGTCTTGATGAAATCGGCCCCCGCCATCATCGCCACCAGGCTGGCGCGGGCGACATTGCGCAGCGTGCCAAGCTCTCCCGTGGCCAGGATCGCCTTCATATGCGCGGCCCCGCAGGCGGCGCGAAACGCCCGCACCTCGTCATAAAGCGCCTGCCAGTCGCCCAGCAGCACATGGCGGCGCGAGATCACGATGTCGATTTCGGCCGCGCCGGCGGCGACCGAGGTCTCGATCTCGGCCAGCCTTGTCGCCATCGGCGACAGCCCGGCGGGAAAGCCGGTGGAGACGGCCGCGACCGGGATGCCGGTGCCCGCCAGCGCCGCCACCGCCGTGGCGACCATCTCGTGATAGACGCAGACCGCGCCGACATGGATCGGCCCCATCCCCAGCGCCGCCAGCAGATCGGCGCGCACCGGCGCCCGCGCCTTGGCACAGAGCCGGCGCACCCGGCCGGGCGTGTCGTCGCCCGACAGCGTCGTCAGGTCGATCAGCGCGATCGCCTTCAGGAGCCAGGCCGCCTGGGCGTCCTTCTTCACCGATCGCCGCCCGGCCAGGCTGGCGCAGCGGCGCTCGATCGCGTTCGTATTGGCCTGGGTGGCCGCGACCCAGCGCAGGTCGAGCGCCATGCCGGGATTGCGCGCGACCGGATCGCAGAGCGCCAGCGCCACCGGCGCGGCGGTGGCCGGCACCGAATGGCGCGTCGCCGGTTTCATCGCGCCACCGCTGCCGCGCGACAGGATTTTCCAGAAAATCCTGTCCGGCAAAATCTTCTGGAAGATTTTGTCACGCGCCGCCCCCGCCGAAGAAGCGCCTGATCCGGGTCCACAGCCCCTCGGCATGGTCGCCCACGGCCTCGACCCCTTCGCCGATATCCTCGATGACGGGCGCGATCCGGCGGGCGTGAAACCGCCGCCACCACAACCACAGCCAAAGCAGCCCGCCGCCCAGAAGCGTCAGGAAGACGATGTTGAACCACGGGATCAGCCGCGTATCGGGGCCATCGACCTCGCGAAATCCAAGCACGTTGGGGAACATGTCGAGGATCTGGATGCGCCAGCCATAATGCCGGATCGCGACCCATGTGTCGGCCTCGCCGGCCAGATGCTGGGCGCGCGCGGTGATGTCGCCGGAGTTGAACTTGCCATAGGGCGGCCAGCCCCAGCCGGTATCCTCGTTCCGATAGACCCGCGTGCCGCCATTCGGGCCGACCGCGTTGATGAACCGGACAAGCCGCGTGCGTTCGCCGCCCGACACCGGATCGGTGCCCGCGTCGATGCGCTCGGTGTCGGTGCCCACGATCCGCACGATGTCGCGCTGCGGCAGGTAGTAGTGCAGAAACGACGCCGCCCCGACGATCGCCAGCACGATCAGTGTCCAGCGGAAATAGCGCATCCTTCGACCCCCGTTTGCCGCCTTGTCGCTGCCTCAGATAGCAGGGCGCCGGCGCGGCGCCTAGCCCTCGAGCCTGGCCGAGGGCAGGATCGGAAAGAACGCCCCGCCCGAGCTCAGCCCGAACCAGCGCGCATCCGCATGCATACGATGCGTGCCGATATCGACCAGCCGGTGGAAAGTCTTGCGGTCGATCAGCGCCTCGAGCCCCGCGCGGACATGGACATAGGGCGAGGGCTCCCCGGTTGCCGGGTCGTGGGCGACGCGAATCGGATGCTCGGGGCCCGCCGTGACCCGATCGCCGACATTGGTCACGAACACCAGATCGTCGCCCTGCGGGTCGCAATCGACCGCGACGAAGGGTGCGTCGTCGACCCGGATGCCGACCTTCTCGACCGGCGTGACGAGGAAATAGGCGGCGCCGTCCTTGCGCAGGATCGAGGCGAAGAGCCGCACCAGCTCGACCCGCCCGATCGGCGTGCCGAGATAGAACCAGGTGCCGTCGCGGGCGATCCGGATGTCGAGGTCGCCGCAAAAGGGCGGGTCCCAAAGATGCACCGGCGCGGGGCCCCGCGGCGCCACCTTGCGTGCGGCGGCGGCCAGCCCCTCGGCCGAGGGGGTCACGGGATTTTGTTCCGCTTCCGATTTTGCCATTCCGGCGCTCCGTCATAACTGGCAGGGTTGGTTCGATGCATCCCACCGATAACCCAACCGAGGGGCAAAGTCATGGCGGACGATACCGAATTGCTGGCCGAGATCGAGGCGCTGGCCGAAAGGCTGGGCGCCGCCCGCGAAAGCGTGGCGCGGCGGATCATTGGGCAGGACAAGGTCGTGGAACTGGCGCTGGCGGCGTTGCTGTGCGGTGGTCACGGGCTTCTGGTGGGGTTGCCCGGTCTGGCCAAGACCCGGCTTGTCGACACGCTGTCGACCGTGATGGGGCTGTCGTCGCACCGCATCCAGTTCACGCCCGACCTGATGCCGGCCGACATCATCGGGTCGGAAGTGCTGGAAAGCGACGATAGCGGCGCGCGCAGCTTTCGCTTCATCGAGGGGCCGATCTTTTGCCAGTTGCTGATGGCCGACGAGATCAACCGCGCCAGCCCGCGCACCCAGTCGGCGCTGTTGCAGGCGATGCAGGAGAAGGAGGTCACCGTCGCCGGCCACGAACACGCGCTGGCCCGGCCTTTCCATGTGCTGGCCACCCAGAACCCGATCGAGCAGGAGGGCACCTATCCGCTGCCCGAGGCGCAGCTTGACCGGTTCCTGCTGCAGATCGATGTCGATTATCCCGACCGCGACACCGAACGCGAAATCCTGCTTGCCACGACCGGGGTGACCGATGCCCAGTCCGAGCAGGTCTTCACGGCCGAGGCGCTGATGGCCGCGCAGCAGGTGATCCGCCGGATGCCGGTGGGCGCGGCGGTGGTCGAGGCGATCCTCGACATCGTGCGGGCCTGCCGCCCCGAGGCGCCCGAGGCGCCGGCGCGGGTCCGCAAGGCGGTGGCCTGGGGGCCCGGCCCGCGCGCCGCCCAGGCGATGATGCTGGGGGTTCGGGCGCGCGCCCTGCTGGGCGGTCGGCTGGTGCCGACGGCCGAGGATGCCGCGGCAATGGCGCGGCCGGTGATGATCCACCGCATGGCGCTCGGCTTTGCCGCCCGCGCCGAGGGCGAGGATCTGGGGGCGGTGATCGACAGCGTCACCGCCGCCACGACCGGGATCGAGGCCGCGGCTTGAGCGAAACCCCACCCCCCGGCGCGGTGGGGCTGCGCGCCCGCGCCGAGCGTGCGGCGGCGGGCCTGCCGCCGCTTCTGGCAATTGCCGAGCATCTTGCCGCGACGGTGGTGCTGGGCGAACATGGGCGCCGGCGCGCGGGCATTGGCGACGAGTTCTGGCAGTACCGGCCGGCCCATGCCGGCGACAGCCTGCGCGACATCGACTGGCGTCGGTCGGGCCGCTCGGACGTGACATTTGTGCGCGAGAAGGAATGGCAGGCCGCGCAAAGCGTTCTGTTCTGGTCCGATGCCGCGCGCGCGATGTCCTATACCGGCGATCGCAGCCGGCCATCGAAGGCCGAACGTGCCGCCGTGCTGGCGCTGGCGGCGGCGGTTCTCTTGAACCGCGGGGGCGAGCGGGTCGGGCTGCTCGACGATCCCCGCCCGCCGCGTCACGGCGCGGGGCAGCTGTTGCACATGGCCGGGATGATGACCGCAGACAGCCCGGCCGATTACGGCACCCCGCCCGAACGGCATGTCCCCGACGGCGCCCGGCTGGTGTTCCTTTCGGATTTCCTGGGCGACTGGGACGCCATCGCCGAGCGGCTGTCGCACACCGCCGGGCGCGGCGTTCGCGGCGTTCTGGTGCAGGTGCTCGACCCGGTCGAAGAGGCGTTTCCGTTCGACGGGCGCACGGTGTTCGAAAGCCCCGGCGGATCGATCCGGTTCGAAACCCTGCGCGCCAGCGGGCTTCGGCAGGCCTATCTCGACCGGCTGGCCGCGCGGAAGGAGCGGCTGGCAGATCTGGCGCGCCGCACCGGCTGGCGATTTCGCACCCATCACACCGGCGACCCGGCCCAGGGGGCACTCTTGTGGCTTTACACCGCGCTTGAGGCCGGCTGATGCTGGCCCTTGGTCCGATCGCGTTCACGACGCCCTGGCTGCTTCTGGGCCTGTTCGCCCTGCCCGTGCTGTGGTGGCTGTTGCGGGCGATGCCGCCGGCGCCGGCGCGGCGGCGTTTTGCTGCCGTCAGCCTGCTGCTGGGGCTCAAGGATGCCGAGGCCGAACCGCACCACACCCCATGGTGGCTGCTGCTGCTGCGCGCGGCCGCCCTGGCGCTGCTGATCGCGGGGCTTGCCGGCCCGATCCTGAACCCGCGCGAGGCGACGGGCGGGCGCGGGCCGTTGCTGATCCTCGCCGACGCCTCATGGGCCTCGGCCCAGGACTGGCCGGCGCGGCTCGACGCGATCGAGGCGGAACTGGCCGCCGCCGGCCGGGCCGGCCGGCCGGTCACAGTCGTCACGCTTGCCGATCCGCCCGCGGGGCCGCCGCTCTTTCAGCCCGCCGAAGCATGGGAGGATCGCACCCGCGCCCTGACCCCGTCGGCGTGGGAGCCCGGCGCCGACCGCACCCGGGCCTGGCGCGACGGGCTGGGCGCGGCCCGCTTCGACACCGTGTGGCTGTCGGACGGTCTGGCGCGGCCCGACCGCGCCCAGCTGCGCGCCGATCTGGCCGAGCGGGGCGCGTTGCGCGTGATCGAGGGCGCGGCGCCGCGCCTTGCCCTCGCCCGCCCGGCGCTGGAAGACGGCGCGCTGACACTGTCGCTTCGGCGCAGCGCGCCCGGCCCCGCGGCCGATTTGCGGCTGATCGCGCGCGGCACCGATCCCACCGGCGCCGAGGCGGCGCTGGGGGCCGCGACCATCGGTTTCGCGATAGACGCGACCGCGGCCGAGGCCCGTTTCGACATGCCGCTCGAACTGGCCAACCGGGTGGAGCGCATCCAGGTCGAGGGCGTGCGATCGGCCGGCGCAGTGGCGCTGTCGGACGATTCGGTACGGCGCCGCAAGGTGGCGCTTTACGAGGCGCGCACCGGGCAGGAGCGGGCCGATCTGCTGTCGCCGGCCTTCTATCTGCGCCGCGCGCTGGCGCCCGTCGCCGATGTGGTCACGGGCGACCTCGACGCGCTGCTGCTGTCGGCGCCCGATGTGCTGATCCTGCCCGATGCGGGCAGCCTGGGCCCGGCGGGCACCACTGCGCTGCGCGGCTGGGTCGAAGACGGCGGCACGCTGATCCGCTTTGCCGGTCCGCGACTGGCGGCGGCGGCCGGGCAGCTTGGCGCAACCGATCCGCTGCTGCCGGTCGCGCTGCGCGCCGGCGGCCGGTCGGTCGGGGGCGCGATGAGCTGGGGCGAACCGCGCCGGCTGCGCCCGTTCCCCGCCGAGACGCCGTTTGCCGGGCTGGACGTGCCCGAGGATGTGACGGTCACCGCACAGGTTCTGGCCCAGCCGGGCCCCGAACTGGCCGAACGGACCTGGGCCGCACTGGCCGACGGCACGCCCCTGGTGACGGCCAAGCCGATGGGCAATGGCCGTGTCGTGCTGTTCCATGTCACGGCGAATGCCGAGTGGTCGTCGCTGCCGCTTTCGGGCCTTTATGTCCGGATGCTCGACCGGCTGGTCCAGGCCGGCGGCGGCGGGTCCACCGGGGCGGCCGATCTGGAAGGGCGGGTCTGGGCGCCCGAGGCGGTGATGGACGGCTTCGGGGCGCTTCGCCCGGCCGGCACCCTGCCCGGCGTCGACGGCGCGGCGCTGGCGGCTGGCCGGCCGGGCCCGGACATGCCGCCCGGGCTCTATTCCGACGGCACCGCGACGCACGCCTTGCAGACCAGTGCCGGAAGACCGCGTTCTGGCGCCCGCCGCATGGCCCGCCGGGCAGGCGATTGCCGGCCTGACCGGCGAGCGTGAGCGGCCGCTCGGCGGCCCTGTCCTGGCGGCGGCGCTGGCGCTTTTGCTGATCGACATCCTGGCCACGCTGTGGCTTGGCGGCCGGCTGGCGGGGGGCATGGCGCGGGCCGCCCCGGTGCTGGCGGCGGCGGTGATGATGCTGGCCGCCGGCGGCGCGGTCCAGGCCCAGACCCAGCCGGGCAGCGACGCGGCGGCGATCCGGGCCACGACGGACACCGTGCTGGCCCATGTCCGCACTGGCAATGCCGACGCCGATCGTGCCGCCGAAGCGGGGCTGAGCGGGCTGTCGGCGGCGCTGAACCGGCGCACCTCGATCGAACCCGCCGCACCGATCGGCGTCGATATCGAGCGCGACGAGCTGACCTTCTTTCCGCTGCTCTACTGGCCGGTGACCGAAACCCAGCCGGTCCCCTCGGCCGCGGCCTATGAGCGGCTCAACGCCTATCTGCGCACTGGCGGGATGATCGTCTTCGACACCCGCGACGGCGATCTGGGCGGCTTTGGCGCCACGACCCCGGCGGCGCGCAAGCTGCGCGACCTGGCCGCGCCGCTGGATATCCCGCCGCTTGAACCGGTGCCGCCCGACCATGTGCTGACCCGCAGCTTCTATCTGCTGCAGGAGTTTCCCGGCCGCCATGCCGGCGGTGCCCTTTGGGTCGAGGCCGCGCCGGCCGATGCCGAACGGGTCGAGGGCGTGCCGTTCCGCAACCTCAATGACGGGGTCACGCCGGTGGTGATCGGCGGCAATGACTGGGCCGCCGCCTGGGCGGTGGATGGCAGCGGCCGGCCGATCTATCGCGTCGGGCGCGGCGCGGCCGGCGAACGCCAGCGCGAACTGGCCTATCGTTTCGGGATCAATCTGGTGATGCATGTGCTGACCGGCAACTACAAATCCGACCAGGTCCATGTGCCGGCCCTGCTCGACCGGCTGGGGCAATAGCGATGTCGGCAAGCCTCGATTTCGCCCCGCTCCTGCCCTGGCCCGCGCTGGCCGGCTTCGGCCTTGTGGCGCTGGCGATGCTTGGCCTGGCGCTGGCCCGCGGGTTGCCGGGCGGGCCGTGGCGCGCCCTCGCCGCGCTGGTCATCCTGACGGCGCTGGCCAATCCCGTCCTGCGCGAGGAAACCCGCGATGCGCTGCCCGATGTGGTGATCGCGCTTGTCGACACGACCGCCAGCCAGGGCATGGGCGACCGGCGGGGCCAGACCGACCGGGCGCTCGCCCATATCGAGGCGGCGATCGAAAGGCTGCCGAATGCCGAGTTGCGGGTCGCCCGACTGCGCGACGCGCCGCCCGGTTCGGGCGGCGGCACCGAGGCGATGGCCGCGCTGGCCCAGGCCGCCGCCGATGTCCCGCGCGATCAGCTGGCCGGCGCGGTGCTGATCACCGATGGCCGCATTCACGACATGGATCGCGCGCCCGATTTCCCGGCCCCGGTGCACAGCCTGCTGACCGGTTCGCCCGACGATTGGGATCTGCGGATCGAGGTCGAGAACGCGCCTGCCTTCGCGATCGTCGACGAGCCGGTGCCGCTGCGGCTGCGGGTCGAGGCGGCCGGCGACGCGCCGCTGGGCCCCGGCGAGACGGTGGAGCTGGAGCTGTCGGTCGGCGGCGCGCCGGTGCGCCGGGCGCAGGTCCGGCCGGGCGAGCCGGTCGAGCTGACGCTGACCCTGCCCACCGGCGGCGAGAACCTGGTGCAGTTCCGGGTGCCGCCCCGAGCCGGCGAGATCACCGACCGCAACAACACCGCCATCGTCACCGTCAACGGCATCCGCGACCGGTTGCGCGTGCTTCTGGTGTCGGGCGAGCCGCATGCCGGCGAACGGACCTGGCGCAACCTGCTGAAGGCCGACAGCGCGGTCGATCTGGTGCACTTCACCATCCTGCGCCCGCCCGAAAAGCAGGACGGCGTGCCGGTATCGGAACTGTCGCTGATCGCCTTTCCGACGCGCGAGCTGTTCCTTGAAAAGATCGAGGATTTCGACCTGATCATCTTTGACCGCTACCAGCTGCGCGGGCTGTTGCCGGGCGTCTATCTGGAAAGCGTTCGCGACTATGTGCGCAATGGCGGCGCGGTGCTGGTCGCGGCCGGGCCCGAATATGCCGGCGCCGGCAGCCTGGCGCGGTCGCCGCTGGGCCAGGTGTTGCCGGGCTTGCCGACCGCGCGGGTGATCGAGACCGGCTTTCGCCCGGCGCTGACCGATACCGGCCGGCGCCATCCGGTCACCGCCGGGCTGGACGCCGACTGGGCGGGCGGGGCCGAGGACGCGGCCGTGCCGGGTTGGGGCCGCTGGTTCCGCCATGTCGAGGTGACACCCGATGCCGGCGACACGGTGATGACCGGCGCGGGCGACCGGCCCTTGCTGATCCTCGACCGGGTCGGTCAGGGACGGGTGGCGCTGTTGGCCTCGGACCATGCCTGGCTGTGGCATCGCGGCTATGAGGGCGGCGGCCCGCAACTGGAACTGCTGCGCCGGCTTGCCCACTGGACGATGAAGGAACCCGAACTGGAGGAAGAGGCGCTGCGCGCCACCGCCACCGGCAACCAGATGACGATCGACCGGCGCAGCCTGGACGAGACGCCGCGCGGCGTGATCGTCACCGCGCCCGACGGCTCGGAGACCGAGGTGACGCTGCGCCAGACCGCACCCGGGCGGTTCACCGCAACCCATGCGGCGGCCGAGCCCGGGCTCTATCGGCTGCGCGACGCGGCCGGACCCGAACCGTTGACGACCGCCGCGGCCCTGGGCCCGGCGGCGCCGCGTGAATTCGAGGCACCGCTGGCCACCGCCGAGATCGTCGCGCCCTATGCCGCGGCAACCGGCGGCGCGGTGCGGCGCATCGCCGAAGGCCTGCCGTCGCTGCGCACGGTCCGACCGGGCCGCCCGACCGAGGGGCGCGGCTGGATCGGCTTCACCGCGCGCGGTGCCTATGTGACCACCGATCTGCGCATCGGCCCGGCGCTGCCAGCCTGGGTCTGGCTGATCGCCGCGACCGGTCTGATGCTGCTGGCCTGGCGGCGCGAGGGCCGGTAGTACCAATGCGCAATGCGTGTGACTCATTGCGCCAGGTCCGCCTCCCGCCCCGCCTCCCCGCCCGACCACCAATCCTGTCCTATCCAATTGGTAGGATTGGTGGTCGGGCGGGGAGGCGGGGCGGGAGGCGGCGCACGGTCATTCTCGATGACCGTTGGTATAACGCCCGGCGCGCCTAGGCGTACACCCCGTCATCGGCCAGCGGCCCGGCTGCGAACAGGCCCGGGTCAGCCCGTCGCCAATATAGATGACGTCATTGCCATCGCCGCCATACAGGCTGTCATCGCCCGCGCCGCCAAAGATCATGTCATACCAACGGCCTTTGTGTTTGACTCGCGAAGGATTCCCTTGGGCTCGGTGTTGTGATTCTCTGTCATCGGAGGATGGAGGGCTTGATGGCGGTTGCGATCACACGGACAGATTTTTCGGCGCGCGACCTGCGTGCGGCGGCGGCGAAGACCACGGATGCGAAGGCGGCGCGGCGGATGCTGGCGATCGCGCTGGTGCTGGAGGGATTGGACCGCAAGACCGCGGCCGAGAGCTGCGGGATGGACCGACAGAGTTTGCGCGATCGGGTTCACCGCTACAATGCCGCGGGGCTGGCGGGGCTGTCGAACCGCCGCTCGGCCGGGCCGAAGCCGCTGCTGAGTGCCGACCAGAAGGCGGAGCTTGCGCAGATCGTGCGGGAGGGGCCCGACCCCGCCGTGGACGGGGTGGTGCGCTGGCGGCGTGTCGACCTTCAGCGCAAGATCGAGGCGCGCTTCGGGGTCAGGATGCATGAGCGCACCGTGGGTAAGCAGTTGGCGGCGCTTGGCTTTCGCCGCCTCTCGGTGCGTCCGCAGCATCCGAAATCCGACCCCGGGGCCCAGGCGGCGTTCAAAAAAACTTCGCCGCGACCGTAGCCGACGCTCTGCCGGACCACGCCCGGGGCAAGCCTCTGGAGGTCTGGTTCCAGGATGAAGCCCGGGTCGGCCAGCAGGGCACGCTGACCCGTATCCAGGCCCCGCGCGGCAGCCGACCGCGCGCGCCGCGCGACACCCGCTACACCTGGGCGTTCGCCTGCTCTCTCGGACGGATCGCGTTCGCAGGCTCACTCTTCGGCGCCGTCTGCCCCGAACGCGGAACCACCGCCGCGCTGGTCATGCCCCATGCCAAACACCGCCGCCATGAACGCCCACCTCGCCGGGATCTCCCGCACCGTCGCCGAGGGCGCGCACGCCGTTCTCGTCCTCGACGGCGCTGGCTGGCATGGCTCGAAGGCGCTTCGCGTCCCCGACAACATCACCCTGCTGCCGCTCCCGCCCTGCGCCCCGGAACGCAACCCCGTCGAGAACGTCTGGGCCTACCTCCGCGCCAATCGTCTCGCCAACGCCGTCTTCGAGACCTGCGAGGAGATCGTCGCGCGATGTTGCGATGCCCGGAACTTCTTCGCAAACGACAGCGACACCGTCCGCTCGATTACCACCCGAGAGTACGCCAAAGCGGTCAAAGACTAAGGCCGTTGGTATTTTACCAAGCTGCAATGAGCGTGACTCATTGCAGCTTGTCCGCCTCCCGCCCGATGCGCTGGGACAGCGACCACGTCGCGCTGCTGAACGACGACATCCTTGCTATGGTCCAGGAACGGGTCGGCGCCGACCGGTCTGCCATTGATCCGGGAGCTCGATACCGATCGGCGCTGCGTCGCCGCCAGCGGATAGCCCGGGATCGGCGCCGCCGGCCCGGTCACCCGTCCAGCCGTCTGGCGACCCCGTCGGCCAGCGTCACCAGGATCAGGCAGCACGAGGTTGCCCCGGGGTCGAGCACCCCGCGCGAGCGGTCGCCCAGCCGGCTTGCCCGGCCGATCCTAGCCACCATGTCGCGGGTGCTGTCGCGGCCCGTTTCGGCCGCCGCCGTCATCGCCGTCAGCGCATCGGCAAAACCGCCACCTTGGGCGAGCGCCGCGTCATAGGCCGCGACCGAGGGCACCAGCGTGTCGAGCAGGGTCTTGTCGCCGACATCCGCCGACCCGATCGCCCTGACCCCGTCAAGCCCGGCATGGAGCATCCGGCCAAAGGTCTGGGCGTCGATCGCCTCGGCACCTGCCACCGCATCGGCCATGTCGGAGAACATCATGCCATAGAGCGGGCCCATCGAGCCGCCGATCTCGCCGATCAGCACCTCGGAGAGCGTGTTGAGCGCCGAGTCGAGCGTATCCGCCGCGCCGATCCGTTCGGCTGCCCGCCCAAACCCTTTGGCCATGTTGAAGCCGTGGTCGCCATCGCCGATCTGGCCGTCAAGTTCGCTGAGCCAGGCGCGGTTCTCGACCACCGCCGCTGCGACCTCCTGCATCAGGGCGCCCGCGCCCGCATTCGGCAGCGCCGTCATGCGAAGCCCGGCACGTCGGTCGGCATCGCCAGAAGCTCTTTCAGCTCGGCATCGAGCGCCATCACCGTCAGCGTCGCCCCCATCATCTCGAGCGAGGTGAAGTAGTTGCCGACATAGCCGCGATGCACGGTCAGCCCCGCGGCCTCGATCCGGTCGGCCATTCGGTCGTAAAGGACGTAAAGCTCGTTCACCGGCGTCGCGCCCAGGCCCGACACCAGCACCGCGACCTCGGTGCCCGCCGGCAGGCCGTGATCTGCCAGCACCATCTCGACCATCTCGTCGGCGATGGCGTTGGCGGGCTTCAGATCCTCGATCTTCACGCCCGGCTCGCCATGATGGCCGATGCCCATTTCCATCTTGCCCGGTTCGATCTGGAAATTCGGCTTGCCGGCGGCCGGCAGGGTGCAGGGCGACAGGCCCACGCCCACCGAGCGGCAGTTGTCGATCGCCTTCTGCGCGGTGGCGCGGACCTCTTCGAGGCTCGCGCCCGACGCGGCCTTGGCGCCGCCGATCTTCCACATGAAAATCTCGCCCGCCACGCCGCGCCGCTTGTCGCGTTCGGCAAAGGGCGCGGAGCTGACATCGTCATTGGCGATCACCGTGGCGACCTCGATCCCGTCCTTCGCGGCCATCTTCCTGGCCAGGTTCACATTCATGTTGTCGCCGGCGTAATTGCCATAGAGCACCGCCACCCCGGCCCCGCCATCGGCCGCCCTGATCGCGTCGTGAAAGCTCTTCCCGGTGGGCGAAGAGAACAATTCTCCGATCGACACCGCATCCACCATGTTCTTGCCGGTATAGCCCAGAAAGGCCGGCTCGTGCCCCGAACCGCCGCCGGTGACGACGCCGACCTTGCCCTGAACGGGGGCGCCCGCGGCCACCACCACACGCGGGTTGTCGGGCGACAGCCGCACCCGGTCGGCATGGGCGCGGACAAAGCCGCGCACGGTTTCGTCGACGATATCGTCGGGATCGTTGATGAAGCGCTGCATCCGCCTTCTCCTATTTCACCGTATAACCGCCGTCGATGATCAGATCGGCGCCGTTGATCATGTCGGCCCCGCCCGAGGCCAGGAACACCGCCGCCGCGGCGATCTCTTCGGGTTCGGCAAACCGGCCCGACGGGATCAGCGCCTTCATCGCCGCGCCCTTTTCGCCGGCCCAGGCCTTCTTGCCCAGTTCGGTCAGCACCACGGTGGGCGAGATCGAATTGACGCAGATGCCGTGCCGGCCCCATTCCAGCGCGAGTGTCTTGGTCAGCCCGATCACCGCGAATTTCGATGCGCAATAGGCGACATGGCCGTCGATGGCGACCGATCCCGCCTGGCTGGCAAGGTTGATGATCTTGCCGCCGCCGGCCGCGATCATGTGGCGGCCCACCGCCTGGGCCATCAGAAAGCTGCCTGTCAGGTTCACGTCGAGCGTCTTCTGCCAGGCGTAAAGCGAGATGTCCTCGGCCGGCGCCAGATCGACGATGCCCGCGCTGTTGACCAGAATGTCGATCCGCCCGAACGCCGCCATGGCCTCGCCCACTGCCGCGCCGACGCTGTGTTCGTCGGCCACGTTGCAGGCGATGGCGATGGCGCCCTCGAGCCCGTCCGCGGCCAGCCTTGCCGCCTCTTCGTTCAGATCGAGGATCGCGACGCGCGCGCCCTTTGCCGCGAAGGCCGCGGCGATGGCCGCCCCGATGCCCGAGGCGCCGCCGGTGACGATCGCGGTCTTGCCTGCGATCGGAAAGTCGAACTCCATGCCCATCTGGCGGTCCCCCCGTTCTTCACCTGTTGGAAAGCCCCGGGGCGGGCGCGCCCGCCCCAGAGAGGTCTCGGCCGATCAGCTGCGCCGTTCCAGCAGCGCGTCCACGTTCTCCGGCGTCACCGGGGTCCAGGGGACGTTGTATTCGGCATCCGTGCCGCCATTCCATGGCATGTCCGGATAGGCCTCCCAGATGTCCGACATCGGCTCGTAATCCGGGTTGACCGCCTTGATCGCCACGTCGAGCGCGCCCTGCGCCTGGGCGCGGGCGTCCTGCAGGATCGATTCCATATCGCCCGCCTTGACCGCCAGAAGCGCGTCGGTCACCCCGTCGATGCCGGCGATGGCAAAGTCGTTGACGTTGAGCCCCGCGGCCTTGATCGCCTCGATCGCGCCCAGCGCCATCTCGTCATTCTGGCCGATCACGCCGTCGATTTCACCCGGATGCGCGGTCAGCCAGTTTTCCATCAGCGTCTGCGCCTCGGCGCGCGACCAGTTGGCGGTCTGCTGTTCCAGCACCTCGACATCGGGGCATTCGGCCAGCGCCTTCATGTTGCCTTCCAGCCGGCTGATCTGGGCCGACTGGCCGATCGGGCCCTCGATGATCACGACCGCGCCTTCGCAGCCCATCTTGTCGAGAACGTTCTTGGCTTCCATGTAGCCCGACTGCACGTCGTCCGACCCGACATAGGAAGTCAGCAGATCGCTGTTCACCCGGGTGTTCGACCCGACCACCGGGATGCCCGCATCATGCGCGGCCTGCACCGCGGTGGCGCCCGCCTCGATGTCGATCGGCACGAAGATGATCGCGTCGAACCCTTGCGTGATCATCGTCTCGAACTGCTCCTGCTGGACGAGCGCATCGTAGCGGCCATCGAAGATGGTGACATCGACCGAACCATCGACCACCGCCGGGTGCTCTTCCAGAGCGGCCGACCAGATCTGCATGAACTCGGCATTCAGCCCGTAGACGGCCGCGCCGATCTTCGGCGCGTCCTGGGCGAAGGCCGGGGCGGCGAGCGCCGTGGTGGCCAGTATGGCCGCGAGTGTCTTTCTCATCTGTGCGTCCTCCCTTGGTTTGCACATCACTTCCGTTGCACGGCGCCCGATCCGGGCTGCCGCCCTCATTCGCGCCGGTTGCGCGCCTGATCGAGCATCACGGCGGCGACGATCAGCACCCCCTTGATGACCTGTTGGTAATAGGATTCGACCCCCATCAGATCGAGGCCATTGTTGACGACACCGATCAGCAGCGCGCCGATCAGCGTGCCGGTCACCCGCCCGACCCCGCCGGCCAGCGAGGTGCCGCCGATCACCACCGCGGCGATCGCGTCAAGCTCATAGGCGATGCCGGCCTGGGTCAGCGCCGATCCGGTGCGCGCCGCCAGGATCATGCCGGCAAGCCCGGCGAGCCCGCCCGAGATCACATAGACCATCAGCCGCGTGCGCCGCACATTGATGCCCGCCACCGTGGCGGCATGCGGGTTGCCGCCCACCGCATAGACGTTGCGGCCGAACCGCGTGGCGCCCAGCACCCACCAGGCGAGCAGGAACACCAGGGCAAAGATCACCACCGGCATCGGGATAGCCGAACAGATCGCCCGTCCCGATGAAGCGGTATTCGGGGGTCAGCGCCGGCACCGGTCGCCCGCCGGCATACAAGAGCGTCAGCCCGCGCGCCGCCGACAGCATCCCCAGCGTGGCGACAAAGGCCGGCACCGCAAAGCGCGACACGATCACCCCGTTGACCGCCCCCGACGCCATGCCCACGGCAAGCCCGGCGGCAAGCGCGAGCAACGCGGGATAGGGTCCGCCGGCGACCATCGCGGTGCTCGATGTGGTCGCCAGCGAGGCCGACACGACGACCGGCGAACGCCACCACCGAGCCGACCGACAGGTCGATCCCGCGGGTCAGGATGACAAAGGTCATGCCGATGGCGAGGATGCCGTTGATCGAGGTCTGGCGCAGGACGTTCAGGATGTTCCGCGTGCTCAGGAAGTATTCGTTGCCGATCGCAAGCCCGACACAGATCAGGATCAGCGCCAGCAGGATGCCGTATTTCGCCACCCAGTCGAGCGCATAGGTGCCCCAGTCCCGGTTGTCTTCGGCCGCGGCGCGGCGTGCGGATGTCAGGTCTTCGTCGGCCGGCATTCCGTCCCCCTCAGGCCGCCAGTGAAACCAGGCGCTTGGCCGACAGTTCGGGCCGCGCCAGTTCGCCAGCGATCCGCCCGTCGCGCATCACCAGGGCGCGGTCGGCCATCCCGATCACCTCGTCGGTTTCCGACGAGATCATGATCACCGTGCCCCCCTGCACGGCGAAATCCGACATGATCCGATAGATCTCCCGCTTGGCGCCGACATCGACGCCGCGCGTCGGTTCGTCGAGCAGCAGGATCGCGGGTTCGGTCAGAAACCAGCGGCCCAGCACCACCTTCTGCTGATTGCCGCCCGACAGCGACGACACCGGGTCGCGGTCGTTGCCGGTCTTGATGTTGAACAGATCGATCATGCGGCGCGATGCCTTTGCCTCGGCGCGGATGTTCATCATCGGCCCCAGCCCCAGTTTCTTCAGCCGGGCCATGCAGATATTGTCGCGCACACTGGCCGTCAGGACAAGGCCGGTGCCCTTGCGATCCTCGGTCACCAGCGCCAGCCCCTTGCCGATCGCCTGCCCGGGCGAACGGATGGCGGTGGCCGCCCCGCCGATGCGAATCTCGCCGCCCTGGTCGCGGACCAGCCCGAAGATGCGCTCGAACAACTCGGTGCGGCCCGACCCCATCAGCCCGAATACGGCGAGGATTTCGCCGCGATGCGCGGTCAGGTCGATGCCGCGGACCCCCTTCACCGAATTGATCCCGCGGAGTTCCAGCGCGATCTCATCGCCGGGCACATTCTCCTTGATGAATTCCTCGGTCAGCGGGCGGCCGACGATCATCTGGATCAGATCGTCGCGGGTGATGTCGGCGATCGCCCCTTCCCCCACGAAGGCCCCGTCGCGGAACACGGTATAGCTGTCGGCGACCTCGAACACCTCGGACAGGCGGTGGGTAACGTAAATGATCCCCTTGCCGCGCGCCTTCAGCGTCGCGATCGCCTCGAACAACTGGTCCGCCTCGGCCTCGCCCAGGGCCGAGGTCGGCTCGTCCATGATGATGATCTCGGAATCGTGGCTAAGCGCGCGGGCGATCTCGACCAGCTGCAGCTTGCCGACCGTCAGATCCATCATCAGGGTGCGCGGGTCGATGTCGAAATGCAGACTGTCGAGCAACGCCTGCGCGTCGCGGTTCATCTTGCGGAAATCGATGCGGCCGAAGCCCGCGGTCGGTTCGCGGCCCAGATAGATGTTCTCGGCCACGCTCATCGCCGGCACCGGGCTGAGTTCCTGTTCGATGATCGAGATACCATCGGCGCGCGCCTCGCGCGGGCTGCGGTAGGTCACCGGGCGGCCGGCGCGGCGGATCACCCCGCCATCGCGCGGCTGGATGCCCATGACGATCGACAGAAAGGTCGACTTGCCCGCGCCATTGCCGCCGCACAGCGCCTTGACCTGGCCCGCCTGCAGACGGAACCGGCCATCCTTCAGCGCAGCAATGCCGCCGAAGGATTTCGTCAGCCCCTCGACCTCCAGCAAATCGGCTGCCACCCAGTCCCCCCAAAATCGGTGTGTTGTTTTTTGCGAACATGGCGCAGCGGAACCGCCGGAAGTCAAGGGGGCCGCGGCCGTCGGATCGCCGCATCGCCCGTCGGCTTGACTTCACCGGGGCCGCTGGCCACCTGTCGCAGATGCACCGGCAGGGGAGGACGCCATGAAGATCGCGATCGGTTGCGACGAAGCGGGCTATGATCTGAAGGAGGCCTTGAAGCCCCATATCGAGGCGATGGGCCACAGCGTGGCCGATTTCGGCAGCGGGCCGGGCGAAACCGTGCTGTATCCCGACATCGCCGTCGCCGTCGCCCGTTCGGTGTCGGGCGGCGACAACGACCGCGCGGTGCTGATCTGCGGCACCGGCATCGGCATGAGCATCAGCGCCAACAAGGTGCGCGGCATCCGCGCCGCCCAGGCGCATGACACCTATTCGGCGGAACGGGCCCAGAAAAGCAACGATGCGCAGATCGTCTGCATCGGTGCCCGGGTGATCGGCCCGGAACTCGCCAAGGCCATCGTCGGGGCGTTCCTCGAAGCCGCGTTCGAGCCGGGGCGATCGACACCGAAAGTCGAGCGCATCATGGACTATGAAGCCGCGGAAACGAAAGCCGGCGCCTGATACCACCGGTGATCGACTGTGGCCGTTATGCTGTGCCCCCTGAAAACGGGGTCGCTTGAAGCTGACGCTTTCCGGTGGGTTTCCGTGGCTGCGTGGGAGGCAGATAAAGGTCATGATCCATGACCGTTGGCATGTGCGGCGTCCAGCACGTTTCCCACCGCGTCGGCCAGCGTGGCATAGGCCCGGCTTTCGATGATGTCCGTCACGCTGTCCGGCGCATGGCCCAACCGGTCGAGGACCGCGTCCGGGGCACCTGCCGGGGACAAATCCGGTGCGATGATCCCGGACGAGGCGCGCAGGGCGCACGACCGATGGTGCCCGCGTGGCCTGCCCGATCTTTCAGGGCCACGCGTAGTGCCAACGGTCACTGATCCTGACCGATGGTATCAGGCGCGCGCATTGCGGCTTGGCACTAGAAAATATCACACGAATAGCCCAGCCGTTCACAAAGCTGCAGGTAGCATGGCGAGCTTGCCGTTTCCGTTCGAACGGCTTCGGGCACGGTTCGCCGCGGGCGGCTTTCAATCTTGCTCGACGATCTACCACTATCTCCGGACATCTGTACAATACCAAGCAGACCATGAAACCCAGGCAAGAAGGGAAGTTCCAGGGCCCTGCAAACGCTTTGCATCACGCGTTCCGGATCGCTTACAAATTCCTCATATTGAAAAATGCAAAGACCATCATGACGATCCAGGAACGCAAGATACCTTCTGCTATACTCTTCAAGGGTATCCGGAAGAAAGTGGCACCAGCCATTTAGTCGGAGAGAAAGGTAGGAATCCAGAGGATGTCGAACCAGCACGATCGATTGAACTGAAAACTCTGGCAGAAGCTGTTCTCGCAGTGTCGGGCGCCCGTCAAAATCGACGGTCGTACAGAACTGGGAATGCGCGTGGTCGCGAATGACCAGGTGTCGACCAATATCCATGAGCGCCTGGTGAAGCGTCTTGACGGATGCCTCGAATACTGCCTCGACTGTGGCGGCATCAACGGGGCGAAGTGCCGTCCTGGCGCCATAGATGATGTCCGACGGCGCGAAAGCCATTTTCGTGTTCTGTTCAATGTTGAGGAGACTGAGCGGATCGATCTCGCTGAGCAGCGTGACCTGCGGCATCAGGGCAACCGACTTTGAAATCAGCGTGCCACCCGTGCATGCGAACTGATGTATCGTGCGGATCGGGTCGGGCTGCGGTATCTGGGCGCAAAGCTCTTCGCATTGGGCAAGCAGACTCGGCAACGGCTCCACCGGCTCTTCGATCGGCAGGTTGGTGTCCTTGTACGCGTCGAGCAGGTCCAGGGCTTGCTGCAGGCCCTCGATCAACGACCGCGGCCCGGGCGCTCCGACATCGGACATCTCCGCGCCCGGAGCGCCTCCGTGCTTCTCCTGCGTCATCATTCACCTCCATTTGGCTCTCAATAAGCCGTCAAAGGTGTCTCAGCGAACCCTGGGGCGGGGGAGGTGTCCAGGCGCTGCCCGATCCTCTGACGACGGTGCCCGAACTGGATACGAACGATGAGGATATCCCCGGTGTCCCGGCACCAGCGGGCGCGCACCCGTCGGGCGCCCGTCCGCGCCCACGCGCTTGCAAACCGGACGGCGGGCGACCGGCCATCACGAATTGGCGCGCTGCCGGAAAGGGGCACCAGACCGCCGCTTGATCCAGATCAAGGCCGCGCGCGCGGCGCTTGCCTACCAAAGGTTGACAAACCAGTTGCAGGGCGTCCGCGCCGGAATGGGCGAGGGTCGAACCACACACGTCCCGTCCCTGCTGTCCGGTGGCGCCGAGCTGGCGCTGTCCCATGGAGGAGGGGATCAGATCATGGCCCAGGGGTTGTTCGACGCCGAAGCCTCTTTGCGGGGCGGGCGACAGTTTGCCGGCGGCACGGTGCCGTCGCAGGACGATCTGCTCGCCATAGCCAGCGAGCCGACCGAGGGCGACGATGACCTCACCGGGACCGAAGGCGCCGACACCATCGAAGCGCTGGGCGGGAACGACACGGTTCACGGCCTGGGCGGCGACGACCTGCTGTCGGGCGGGGCGGGCAACGATGTGCTCGAGGGCGGCGCGGGCGACGACACCCTCGACGGGGGCGCGGGCGACGACCTTTATGTGTTCGGCCCGGGCGACGGGGCGGATGTGATCGCGGCGCAGCAGGACGCCGATCCGTCCCGCTTCGAGACGCTGGAATTCGACGGCGGCATCCTGCCCGGCGATGTCTCGGCGCGGCGGGTCGGCGACGACCTGATCCTGACGGTCGGGGCGGGCGGCGACCGGGTGACGGTGGAGCGCTTCTTCGACCCCGATCCGGCCTGGCACGGCCTGCAGTCGGTGACCTTCGCCGCCAGCGGCACGCAATGGACCCGCGCCGATCTGGTGACCGCGCCGTATTTCGGCACCGGGGACGCCGACACCATGACCGGCACCGACGCCGATGATGCCATGTTCGGCCTTGGCGGCGACGATCTGCTGTCGGGCGGGGCGGGCAACGATGTGCTCGAGGGCGGCGCGGGCGACGACACCCTCGACGGGGGCGCGGGCGACGACCTTTATGTGTTCGGCCCGGGCGACGGGGCGGATGTGATCGCGGCGCAGCAGGACGCCGATCCGTCCCGCTTCGAGACGCTGGAATTCCGCGGCGGCATCCTGCCCGGCGATGTCTCGATGCAGCGGGTCGGCGACGACCTGATCCTGACGGTCGGGGCGGGCGGCGACCGGGTGACGGTGGAACGCTTCTTCGATCCCGATCCGGCCTGGCACGGCCTGCAGTCGGTGACCTTCGCCGCCAGCGGCACGCAATGGAGCCGCGCCGATCTGGTGACCGCGCCGTATTTCGGCACCGAAGGCGCCGACACCATGACCGGCACCGACGCCGATGACGCGATGTTCGGCCTGGGCGGCGACGACCTGCTGTCGGGCGGGGCGGGCAACGATGTGCTCGAGGGTGGCGCGGGCGACGACACCCTCGACGGGGGGGCGGGCGACGACCTTTATGTGTTCGGCCCGGGCGACGGGGCGGATGTGATCGCGGCCAGCGAAGACGCCGATCCCGCCCGCTTCGAGACGCTGGAATTCCGCGGCGGCATCCTGCCCGGCGATGTCTCGATGCAGCGGGTCGGCGACGACCTGATCCTGACGGTCGGGGCGGGCGGCGACCGGGTGACGGTGGAACGCTTCTTCGACCCCGATCCGGCCTGGCACGGCCTGCAGTCGGTGACCTTCGCCGCCAGCGGCACGCAATGGACCCGCGCCGATCTGGTGACCGCGCCGTATTTCGGCACCGAAGGCGCCGACACCATGACCGGCACCGACGCCGATGATGCCATGTTCGGCCTGGGCGGCGACGACCTGCTGTCGGGCGGGGCGGGCAACGATGTGCTCGAGGGCGGCGCGGGCGACGACACCCTCGACGGGGGCGCGGGCGACGACCTTTATGTGTTCGGCCCGGGCGACGGGGCGGATGTGATCGCGGCCAGCGAAGACGCCGATCCGTCCCGCTTCGAGACGCTGGAATTCCGCGGCGGCATCCTGCCCGGCGATGTCTCGGCGCGGCGGGTCGGCGACGACCTGATCCTGACGGTCGGGGCGGGCGGCGACCGGGTGACGGTGGAGCGCTTCTTCGACCCCGATCCGGCCTGGCACGGCCTGCAGTCGGTGACCTTCGCCGCCAGCGGCACGCAATGGACCCGCGCCGATCTGGTGACCGCGCCGTATTTCGGCACCGAAGGCGCCGACACCATGACCGGCACCGACGCCGATGATGCCATGTTCGGCCTTGGCGGCGGCGATCTGCTGTCGGGCGGGGCGGGCAACGATGTGCTCGAGGGCGGCGCGGGCGACGACACCCTCGACGGGGGGGCGGGCGACGACCTTTATGTGTTCGGCCCGGGCGACGGGGCGGATGTGATCGCGGCGCAGCAGGACGCCGATCCGTCCCGCTTCGAGACGCTGGAATTCCGCGGCGGCATCCTGCCCGGCGATGTCTCGATGCAGCGGGTCGGCGACGACCTGATCCTGACGGTCGGGGCGGGCGGCGACCGGGTGACGGTGGAACGCTTCTTCGATCCCGATCCGGCCTGGCACGGCCTGCAGTCGGTGACCTTCGCCGCCAGCGGCACGCAATGGACCCGCGCCGATCTGGTGACCGCGCCGTATTTCGGCACCGAAGGCGCCGACACCATGACCGGCACCGACGCCGATGATGCCATGTTCGGCCTTGGCGGCGGCGATCTGCTGTCGGGCGGGGCGGGCAACGATGTGCTCGAGGGCGGCGCGGGCGACGACACCCTCGACGGGGGGGCGGGCGACGACCTTTATGTGTTCGGCCCGGGCGACGGGGCGGATGTGATCGCGGCGCAGCAGGACGCCGATCCGTCCCGCTTCGAGACGCTGGAATTCCGCGGCGGCATCCTGCCCGGCGATGTCTCGATGCAGCGGGTCGGCGACGACCTGATCCTGACGGTCGGGGCGGGCGGCGACCGGGTGACGGTGGAACGCTTCTTCGATCCCGATCCGGCCTGGCACGGCCTGCAGTCGGTGACCTTCGCCGCCAGCGGCACGCAATGGAGCCGCGCCGATCTGGTGACCGCGCCGTATTTCGGCACCGAAGGCGCCGACACCATGACCGGCACCGACGCCGATGACGCGATGTTCGGCCTGGGCGGCGACGACCTGCTGTCGGGCGGGGCGGGCAACGATGTGCTCGAGGGTGGCGCGGGCGACGACACCCTCGACGGGGGGGCGGGCGACGACCTTTATGTGTTCGGCCCGGGCGACGGGCACGACACGATCCTGGCGGCCCATGACGCCAATCCCGACAAGCACAATGTGCTGGAATTCGCCGCCGCGATCCTGCCGGGCGATGTCGATGTGATCCGGGCCGGGTCCGATCTGGTTCTGAGCCTGGGGGGCGGCGCGGACAGCGTGACGGTGGCGGATTTCTTCCCCACTTTCGCCTGGGAGTGGCATGTGCTGCAGGAGGTGCGCTTTGCCGATGGCACGTCCTGGAGCCCGGCCGATCTGATGGCAATGAGTTTCGGCGGCACCGAGGGCCCCGACGAATTGTTCGCCGGCGACGGCAACGACACGATCGACGCGCTGGGCGGCGACGATCTGGTCTATGGCAATGGCGGCGCCGACGTGATCGATGGCGGTTCGGGGGACGATTTCATCGATGGCGGCGACGGCGCCGATGTGCTGATGGGCGGCGATGGCGCCGACCGGCTGTTCGGCGGTTTCGACGCCGACATCCTGCATGGCGGTGCGGGCGACGACCGCGGCTTTGGCGGCCGCGGCGACGATCAGTTGAGCGGCGGGACCGGCGCCGACTGGCTGGTTGGGGGCGCGGGCGACGACATTCTGGAGGGCGGCGTGGGCGACGACACCCTGCGCGGCGGCAAGGGCGACGACATCTACCGCTTCGCGATCGGCGACGGCCATGACGTGATCGCGGCGGAGGTCGACAACCGGGTCTACCGGCACAACGAGCTTCACTTCGATACCGGCATCGCGGCCGAAGATGTCAGCGTCGCGCGCGGATACACGGGCGGGCAGTGGACGCTCGACCTGGTGCTCGACCTTGCCTCGGGCGATCGGGTGACCGTGGAGCGCTTCTTTGAACCCGACTGGAACCAGCGCTATCACGAGATCCAGGTGGTTCGGTTCGCCGACGGCACCGCATGGGACCGCGCCACGCTCGAGGCGCTGCGCTGGGCCGATCCGGTTGCCGATGGCACTGAGGACGATGACGGTATCGAAGGCGACGCGGCCGACAACGTCTTTTACGGCCATGGTGGCGCCGATCGGCTCGACGGCAATGCGGGTGCGGACACGCTTTACGGCGGCGATGGGGCGGATGAACTGTATGGCGGGTTCGATGCCGATGCGCTTCATGGCGGGGCCGATGACGACCGGCTGTTCGGCGTGCAGGGCGACGATACGCTCGATGGCGGGGCGGGCGACGATTTCCTGAACGGTGGCCAGGGCAACGATACCTATCGCTGGGGGGCGGGCGGCGGTTCGGATCGCATCTGGTGGACCTACGACACCGCCGCGGAGAAGCACAATGTGCTGGAAATCACCGGCGGCAGCCTGCCGGGCGACCTGACCGGCGCGCGGTCGGGGGACGACCTGATCCTGAGCCTCGGCAGCGGCGAGACGCTGACCGTGCACCGCTTCTTCCATGACGCTGCGGGGTATCACGAGGTTCAGGAGGTCCGCTTTGCCGATGGCACGACCTGGGACCGGGACGATCTGATCGGCCTGTCTCAGGGGATCCGCCCCGCTGCGGGGCTGACGGCGACCACGGCAGATGTCGTCCTCGACGGGGTCCTGGCCTTTGGTGCAGGCATCACGGCCGGCGATGTGACCCGTGGCCGCGACGGCGCCAACCTGGTGCTGAGTGTGGACGGCGGCGGCGACAGCGTGACGGTGCAGGACTATTTCCTGCGGCCGGCCGATGCCCCGGCGCTCGACACGGTCCACTTTGCCGATGGCACGGTGTGGAGCGGGCTTGACATGCTTCGGCTCGACACGCTGGCGCGCGGTTTCCGCGGCTCCGATGCCGAGGACTGGATGGCGGTGGACGGGCTGTTCCTGGGCATGGACGGCAACGATGTGGTGTTTGGCGGCGGCGGCCGGGACCGGCTTTGCGGCCATGACGGAGACGATGTCCTGAATGGCGGCGCCGGCCGGGACTGGCTGCGCGGCGATGCCGGCAACGACATCCTGCAGGGCGGCGACGGCGTGGACCGGCTGTTCGGCGATGACGGCGACGACTGGCTTCTGGGCGGGGCCGGCGACGACCGGTTGAATGGCGGGGCAGGCCGCGATCATCTGGCGGGCGGCGCCGGCGACGACCGCATGGCGGGCCGCGCGGGCGATGACAGCCTGACGGGCGGCGCGGGCCAGGACCGTCTCCATGGCGGCGCGGGGGACGACACGCTCGAAGGCGGCGCCGGCGACGACCGGCTGAGCGGCGGGGCGGGCGACGACATCTATCTGTTCGACCGCGGCGAAGGTGTGGACCGGATCGTGGGTGCGCGCGACGGGCGCGCCGACAAGGCCAACGCGCTGGTCTTCGGGAACGGGGTCACGCCCGCGGCGCTGTCGGCGGCGCGCGACGGCGACAGCCTGGTGCTGTCGGTGGCCGGCTCGGCGGACCGGGTGGTCGTCGAGCGGTTCTTCGACGCCGATGCGGCCTGGCACGAGGTTCAGGCGGTGCGCTTTGCCGATGGCACCGAATGGGACCGCGGCGATCTGCTGGCGCTGGTTGAGGCGCCGGCCGGGCCGGCCCTCGCCGCGCGATTTGTGGCGGATCCGATCCGCGACCCGGCACCGGCCGATGCACCGCGCGCCGAGAAGGCCGGGCTGGTCTGCGACCGGGGCGCCGACCCCGCACAGGCGAAGGCGAAGGCCGAGAAGGCCGGTCTGGTCTGCGACATCTCGGGCGACCGGGCGATGGCCGATGCAGATGTGCTGAGGTTCCTGCCGATGGATGCATCGGCGCAGACGGCGGACCTTGCGGCGGCGATGGCCGAAGCGCTGGCGCCGTTCCACCCGACAGCGCTGGAGGCGCACCAGGTCGCGGCCGTGTTCGCGCTTGCGGCCGATGTCCCGGTCGAGGCCGAGGCGCCGGCGGACCTGCCGGCCTGGGCGGCGCTGTTCGAGACCGAGTGGCGCGATGGCTTCTGATACCGATCGCAAGGCGTCTGGCCCGGGGCGCCAGCACCGCCCCCTCGCCTGCCCGATCGGGCCGCCAACATTGCCCCATCCCATTGCCAGGATTGGTCGGCGGGCAGGGCGGGCGGCGGACGACGGTCATGATCCATGACCTTTGGCATCGGGGAGCGGGGCGCGCCGGGGCGGATGTCCAGGCTCTGGCCCGGCACCCCGCGCAGGACGTCGCGCACCCGATAGTCGGGCACGCCCGGATCGACCAGCCGGGTCACCGCGCCTTCGGGCGTGGCGGTGTGCAGCGTCGACAGCACCATGCGGCCCACCAGCGCGGCGCAGCCGAGGATCAGGGCTTTGTCGGCCAGCGTCCCGATGCGGGGGCGGGGCTGATCTGCCTCAACGCCCGCTACATGGACCCCGAACTCGGCCGCTTCATCCAGCCCGACTGGCTCGACCCGAACCAGCCCGGGGTGGGGACGAACCGGTATGCGTACAGCTTCAACGACCCGGTGAACCTGCGCGATCCGGGGGGAAACTATACGGTAGCCGTAGATGGCACCAACTCGGACGGAAGGTGGCGGGACGACGATCCAGACGACCCTGACGATCTCCATAGCGTCGTTGAAGATCATTACGGTGAGGATCTCGATGCCCTTGACAATAGAAACATGGAAAACACGGATGCTGCACGAAAAGAGCAAGCGCGAAGGCTGGCAATACGGATCCGAGACATTCTCGATAGGAACCCTGCCGAGCCGATTCGCGTAGTTGCGCACAGCCATGGAGTCAATGTTGTACGCCTTGCGTCTCAGATGGAGGGTGTGTATATTGATGAAGTAATTGGTCTTGGTGGACCGGTTCGCGATGACTATGAAATGAATATGGACAACGTAGGCTTTTTTGCTAACGTATACTCTGTTTTTGATGGCGTCCAACGTCGCGGCGGAACGGATGGTAATGTCCTAGGGTCCGGAATAAGGCAGCCGACGCCATTAAATACTACCGCAGATCGTATTGACCCGCTCGCAACGGTCAATATCCAAGCGAACGAACTCAGAATTCGGAACAGCCGGGGATATTCGATCGAGCGAGTTAAACATTGGGGCCAGTATGGCATCAATACTGGCGCTGTTCTACAACAATACGTGCTTGAGGAGCTTCCGTAGGTGATGGCAGTCTGGAAATCACGTAAACCATTTCTGTTGGTGGTGCTTGGCTTTTGCCTAGCGAACGCACTGTTCGCGCTAGGTTTCTTGCTGCTCCCCAAAGTGAGCAACAGCCATGATCTCTTGGCAGAAAGAGGCATTTTGGCTCTAGGAATTGAGCGCCCGAGACACGTTCCACCACGCGAGTGGCATTCCCAAGGCGGAATGAATCCTATAGACTTTTGGTCTTGGGCGCCAGATCCAAGCTTTGCAGCAAAGGAAGTTCAGGAGTTCCAGATCGAATTCGATGACGGATCAAAACAGCCCGCGAGGAGTCAACTTCTATTTGTAAACCCAACATTCGACGACCCTAGAAACCGAGAGCGCGTGCTGGCGATTGAGTCCGGTGGCGCCGTCTACGAGTTCACCCTTCCCGAGTCAGAGGAGGCGGTTGTATTGTCGGATGTGGAATTCTTGGCCATCTCCGAAGGGTGGCTTATTTTTCTCTACAGCGAATCGCTTGACCATTTCGAAGAATTTGCGCCAGTGGTTCGGTATATTATCAAGGTCCCGCTACCACTAGTTTCGCAGAGATTTGAGGTGGTAGGCGTCGAGGCGGAGGAGTGGCCAGTGCTTCTTTCATTGATTCGAGCGCGTGCAGATCCTTTCAATTTCGATCGCTTGTGCGACCATCGGAACTCCTTAGGCTCAAGTTTCAAGTGCAACACCTGAAGCCCGCAGGGCATAGGATGTTGCGATGGACAGACGAAACAAGCACCTCAACAGTGAGGAACGTGGCGTGATTTTCGCCGAGCATCAACGGGGCAATAGTCAGCGAGGTATTGGTCGACTTCTCGGCCGGCCCGCGAGCACGATCAGCCGGGAGCTTGCGCGTGGTCGTCAGGACGATGGTGGTTACTGCCCGCAGGCGGCGAGGCGCGTCTATGATGAGCGCCGCGCACGCTGTCGGCGCAAGCGCAAGCTGGTCGAGGGGGACGACCTCTACCGCTTCGTTCACGGCAAGCTTGTACATCTGCGCTGGTCTCCCGAGCAGATCGCGAACAGACTGCGGCGCATGAAACCCGATGACCCTGCTGCCCATGTCAGCCATGAGACGATCTATGCTGCGATTTACGCGCAGCCCCGTGGCGGCCTGAAGGATGCGATGATCGAGGCGTTGCGGCAATCAAAACCAAAACGTGGGAACAAGCGTAGAACGGCGGCTGCTTCCTCTATGGTTCCGGAAACATTGCGTATTATCAACCGTCCGGAGGAGGTCGAAGCACGCCTGGTACCGGGACATTGGGAGGGCGACCTGATCAAGGGCGCCTTCAATCGCTCGTCGGTGGGCACGCTGGTCGAGCGTAAGACCCGGTTTGTTGTTCTCTGCAAAATGGACGGCAACGGCGCAGAGGCGGCGCTGGAAAGTTTCTCACGGCAGATGAAACGTCTGCCCGCAGCCCTGCGCAAGAGCATGACCTATGATCGGGGATCCGAGATGGTGTGTCACCCCGAACTCGCCCGACGGCTGAAGATCGACATCTGGTTCTGCGATCCTCATGCGCCGTGGCAGCGAGGCTCGAACGAGAACACAAACGGCCTGCTGCGCCAGTTCATGCCCAAGGGCACAGACCTCGGAAGCGTCAGCCAGACCTGGCTCAACGATGTCGCCGCGCTGATGAACAACCGCCCGAGGAAAACCCTCGGGTGGAGAACACCCGCCGAAGCCATGGCCGACGAAATCGCGGCCTTCAAATCAACCGTTGCACTTGATATTTGAATCCAAGCTCCGGGGTGCGCTATTTCGTACAGGTTGATTTGGGGGTTTCATGCCCATAATTGAGGGTGTTCCGCAGAGCTGCCGATGCCGGAAGCGCTTTGTCCCGCGAATGGATTTATCCAACGGTTTCTGTTGGCTCAACTGTCCAAAGAAGCGCATTCCCGCTTCGATACTGTTTGGTCTATAGCGCGGACTTGATAATCGTGAGAGCCCCACCAGTCCCTCCGTAGATTCGTGGGCCGTCGTGTTGGCCCAATCAAGAACTGCGCTTCCGGCGAAGGGCGGAACGAGGAGGTCGTCACCTATCCCCATCCCGAGGTCCGGCGGGTCAATGGCGACCCCAGCATCCTGGTGCATGACCGGCTGGGCAGCGTGATCACCCTGTTCAACGCCGAAGGCGCGCGGGCGATCAACAGGCATGACCGGCCCTATGGCCGGGTGTCGCAATGGGTCACCGACCCGGCCGCCGCGGCGGCCGAGGATCAGGGCTTTGTCGGCCAGCGTCCCGATGCGGGGGCGGGGCTGATCTATCTCAACGCCCGTTCCATGGACCCCGAACGCGGCCGCTTCATCCAGCCCGACTGGCGCGACCCCGACCAGCCAGGCGTGGGGACGAACCGGTACGCCTACAGCTTCAACGATCCGGTGAACCTGCGCGACCCGGGGGGGGATGAGGCCAACCATGTTGTCGTTCTCACTCATCATGCTCGGCTTGTCGTCGCAATCCTGGAAGGGATGGCGTCTATGGGATATCCCACCCATCCGTTGGTAGAAGAGGCGCCGTCATCCGACCCTGGGCGTCCGGCCCGCCAGCACGGTGGCAAGCCAGTCGCGGTCGATATTCTGGCCGCACAGGATGACCGCGGCGCGGCGGCCTGCCCCCCTGCCCCGCTCGGCCATCAGCGCAGCGAGCGGCGCGGCGCCCGCGCCTTCGGCCAGGTTGTGGGTGTCCTGCAGCAGGATGCGGATCGCCTCGGCGATGGCGTCGTCGGAAACCGTCACGATCCGCGCCGCCCCGGCCCGTAGACCGCCAGCGCCTCGGCCACCGGCACCCGGACGGCCATGCCATCGGCAAAGGTCGTGGCGCTGTCGGTCGGCACCGGCCGCCCCGCCGCGACCGATCGTTTGGCGCAATCGGCCCGGTCCGATACCACACCGACGATCTGCGTCGCGAGCCCCAGCGCGTCGCGCGCCGAGATCACGCCGCAAATCCCCGACCCGCAGCCGATCGGGACATAGACGCAGTCGAGATCCGGCACCGCCTCGAACAGTTCCAGTGCATAGCTCGCCACGCCCCGCACCAGTTCAGGGTGGAAGGGCGGGACCATGAACAGCCCCTCGGCCGCCGCGATCCGCATCGCCTCTTCCCGTGCGGCGTCGAAATCGGCGCCATGGACCACCAGTTCGGCCCCGAAGGCGCGCATCGCCGCGTTCTTCTCGGTCGAATTGCCATTTGGAACGACCACCACCGCGCGCAGCCCCGCCGCCCGCGCCGCCAGCGCCTGGCCCTGGCCGTGATTGCCCCGGGTGGCGGTGACGATGCCGTTTGCATCCGGGTGCGCGCGGGTCAGCCAGTCGATGAAGGTGAAGGCGCCGCGGACCTTGAAGGCGCCGGTCGGCGTGTGGTTCTCGTGCTTGACCCAGGTCTCGACCCCCAGGCGCTGCGACAAGGCAGGCCAGTTGTATTGCGGGGTGGGCGGCATCCGCCCATGCACCAAATCGGCCGCCGCGCGCAACTCGTCCAGTGTGAACATGATCCTGCCCTCCCGCCGGCGTTGTGACCCTTCGAACGCAGCCTGGCAAGCTGCGCTGGCCCCGGCGCGGCCGCGCTGTATAACGTCGCGGAACGATGCCGGAGCCCACCATGCCCAGCCTTGCCCGCCTCGACGCCCTCTTGGCCGCATTTGCCGGCGCGCTGCGTCCGCTGGCGCTGCCGGGGCTGCTGGCCCTGTCGCTGCTGCTGTTTCTGCCGGGGTTCCTGACGCTGCCGCCGATCGATCGCGACGAGGCGCGCTTTGCCCAGGCGACGAAGCAGATGGTCGCATCGGGCGACTATATCGACATCCACCTGCAGGAGGCGCCGCGTTACAAGAAACCCGTCGGCATCTACTGGCTGCAGGCGGCGGCGGTGCAGGCGGTCGGGCAGGACGGGGCGATCTGGGTCTATCGGCTGCCCGCGCTGATCGGCGCGCTGGCCGCCATCGCGCTGACCTATCTGATTGCCCGGCTTGCCGCCCCGCCCGGCATCGCCTTTGCCGCCGGGCTGTTTCTGGCGCTGACCGTGCTGATCGGGGCCGAGGCGCGGCTGGCCAAGACGGATGCCGTGCTGCTGGCGACGATCCTGGCTGCGCAATGGGTGCTGGCGCGGCTGTGGATCGGCTGGCGGACCGCTGGGACGGCCCGACTGCCGGCCTGGGCGGCCTATGGCTTCTGGGTTGCGCTGGCCGCCGCGGTGCTGGTCAAGGGGCCGGTGGGGCCGATGGTGGTGGGGCTGACCGCGCTGGCCCTTGCGCTGATCGCCCGCCGCGCGGGATGGCTGGCCGCCCTGCGGCCCTGGCCCGGCTTTCTGTTGTTCCTGGTCCTGGTGATCCCGTGGTATGCCGCGATCACCGGGCGGGCGGGGGCCTTGTTCTGGGCCGAATCGCTGGGGCGCGACCTGTTCGGCAAGGTCCGCGAGGCGCAGGAAAGCCATGGCGCGCCGCCGGGCAGCTATCTGCTGCTGGCCTGGCTTCTGTTCTGGCCCGGCGCGGCGGTGCTGGCGGCCGGGGCCGGCGCGATCTGGCGGTTGCGCACCGCCCCCATGGTGGGTTTCGCCGCCGCATGGGTGATCCCCGCCTGGGCGATCTTCGAGGCGGTGCCGACCAAGCTGCCGCATTACGTGCTGCCGCTTTACCCTGCGCTGGCCATCCTCGCCGCGCTGGTCTGGGATCGGGCGCTGCCACTTCTGGGGCGGGGCTGGGGCCGGGTGCTGCTGGGGCTGTCCTTCCTGACGCCGGCGATCCTGATCGGCGGGCTGGCCGGGGCCGCCTGGCAGTCCGAAGGCCGGGTGTTCTGGCAAAGCCTGGCAGCGGCGGCGATCGCCCTGCCGGCCGGGTGGCTCTTGTGGCGTGCCGCGGGACAGGGGGCGCGGCATGCCGGGCTCGTCGCGCTGGCGATGCTGGCGCTGGCCAGCGCGCTGGGCAGCTTTCCGGTGCTGGCCCGGATCGGGCATGTCTGGCCCTCGGTGGCACTGGCGGCCCAGGCCCGCGCCGCCCCCTGCCCCGATCCGCTGCTGATCGGCGCGGGCTATCACGAGCCGTCGCTGGTGTTTCTGACCCGCACCGACATCCTTTATGCCAGCCCGGACGCGGCCGGCGCGGCGTTTGCCGAGGCCGCTTGTGCAGTCGCCTTCGTGGCCGCGCCGGCGCACGCGGCGTTTGCCGGCGCGGCGGGGCCGCTGCCCGACCCGGCGGGCCATGTGGTGGGCTTCAACCTGGGCGCAGGGCGCGACTTCGACCTGGCGGTGTTCGTCAAGGGCGACTGATACCGGGGCGGGAGGCGGACAAGCTGCAATGAGTCACGCTCATTGCAGCTTGGTATCAGGCGACCTGTCTGGGTGCCATCTGCTGTTCGGCGACCGGCGGCGGTTCCATCGCGCCGGTCATGATCGCCACCGCGTCCGACATGCCGACCTTGTTCGGGTCGATCACCGCATGGCGGCGGCCAAGCCGGTGGATGTGGACGCGGTCGGCCACCTCGAAGACATGGGGCATGTTGTGGCTGATCAGGATGATCGGGATGCCGCGCGCCTTGACGTCGCGGATCAGGTCCAGCACGCGATGGCTCTCCTTCACGCCCAGTGCCGCCGTGGGTTCGTCCATGATGATGAACTTCGACGCGAATGCCGCGGCGCGCGCCACCGCCACGCCCTGGCGCTGGCCGCCCGAAAGGGTCTCCACCGCCTGGTTGATCGACTGCACCGTCATCAGACCCAGCTCGGTCAGCTTGTCGCGCGCGATGCGCTGCATCTGCGGCTTGTCGAGCATCCGGAACCAGCGCCCCCACACCCCCGGGCGGCGGATTTCGCGCCCCATGAACATGTTGTCGGCGATCGACAGCGCCGGCGACAGCGCCAGCGTCTGATAGACGATCTCGATCCCCATCTCGCGCGCCTCGATCGGCGAGGCGAAATGCACCGGCCGGCCCTCGATCCGGATCTCGCCCGCATCGGGCTGCAAGGCGCCGCAGATCGCCTTGACGATCGATGTCTTGCCCGCGCCGTTGTCGCCGATCACGGCCAGGATCTCGCCCGGGAACAGATCGAAATCGGATCGGTCGATGGCGGTCACCCGGCCAAACCGCTTGACCAGCCCGCGGCCGGTCACGATCGGTTCGATGGCGGCCGTCAACCCGACACCTTTCGGATCCACTGATCGATCGCCACGGCGATGATGATCAGCCAGCCGATGGCAAAGACCTGCCACAAAACGTCGACCCCGGCGAGCCGCAGCCCGGACTGGAACACGCCCACGATAAGCGCGCCGAACAGCGCCCCCATGATCGAGCCGCGCCCGCCGAACAACGAGATGCCGCCGATCACCACGGCGGTGATCGATTGCAGGTTGCCCTCGTAGAAACTGTTCGGCGAGACCGACCCGACCCGGCCGATCGCCGCCCAGGCGCCGATCGCGCAGACCAGACCCGCCACCGCATAGACCGACACCAGCATCCGGTCGGTGCGGATGCCCGACAACTCGGCCGCCTCCTTGTCGTCGCCGATGGCATAGACATGCCGGCCCCAGGCGGTCTTGGTCAGCAGATACCACAGCACCAAAAAGATCAGCACCATGAGGATCGAGCCATAGGTCAGCCGGGCGCTGCCCACCGCGATGCTGTTGCCGAAGAATTTCAGCAGCGGCGCGGCTTCGTCGATATCCTGGCCACGGATCGACTGCGCCCCCGACAGATAGAGCAGCAGCGCGTAATAGACGTTCCAGGTCCCCAATGTGGCGATGAAGGGCGGCAGCTTGATCCGGGTGACCAGAAGGCCGTTGAGCAGCCCCGCCGCCGTGCCGCCGGCAAAGGAGATCAACAGCGCCAGCGGCGCGGGAACGCCCCAATCCACCGCCAGCTTGCCGGAGATCACGCTCATCAGCACCATCATGGCGGCCACCGACAGGTCGATGCCGGCAGTCAGGATCACCAGGCTTTGCGCCGCCGCCAGGATGCCGATGATCGACACCTGCTGCAGGATCAGCGTCAGGTTGAACGGCGAAAAGAAACGCTCGCCGGCGATCACCCCGAAGACGGCGATGCTGATGACCAGAACGATCACCGGCACCATCGTCGGATTGCCATGCAGGAAATGCTGCAAACGGCCCATCGGGCCGCGCCGACCTTCGGCGAAGACGGCGACCGTGGCCGCGGCGCCGGCGGGTTGCGGGCGCGCCGCGCCTGGCGGTTCGGTGTCGGTCATTCGCGGCGCCCCCCTTCGTGGCCCGGTCGGCGCGACGGCGCGGGCCGTTGCGCCGAACCGGCCGTGGCGCAGGGTTTTCCGGAAAACCCTGCCTTTCGGAATTTTCTAGAAAACTCCGCCACGTCCGCCGGTGCCGGTCAGCCCCAGCACTTCTCCAGCGCCTCCTGCGAGGTGATCGAGGGAATGCCCTCGACCGGCTGGTCGGTCACCAGTTCGACCCCGGTGTTGAAGAAGTCGAGGCCCGGCGTGTTCTCGGGCTTGGCGCCGGTCTCGGCCCAGGTCTTGATCGCCTCGATCCCCAGCGACGCCATCAGCAGCGGGAACTGCATCGAGGTCGCGCCGATGACACCGTCGGCGACGTTCTGCACGCCCGGGCAGCCGCCATCGACCGACACGATCGTCGCCTGATCCTGCAATCCGACGGCTTTCAACGCCTCATAGGCGCCGGCCGCCGCAGGTTCGTTGATCGTGTAGACGACATTGATGCCCGGATCGATCTGCAGCAGATTCTCCATCGCGGTGCGGCCGCCCTCTTCGTTGCCATTGGTCACGTCGTTGCCGACGATCCGCGGGTCGTCCTCGTCGCCGATATCGGTCGGGTCCTTGATGTCGATGCCAAAGCCCTGAAGAAAGCCGTTGTTGCGCAGATAGTCGACCGAGACCTCGGAGGGGTTGAGATCGAGCATCGCGATCTTCGCCGTGGCGGGGTCTTCCATCGTCGCGGCCGCCCATTGGCCGATCAGTTCTCCGGCCTTGAAATTGTCGGTGGCAAAGGTCGCATCGGCGGTGTCGGCCGGCTCGAACGGGGTGTCGAGCGCGATCACCAGGAGCCCGGCATCGCGGGCCTGGCCGATCAGCGGGGCAAGCGCGCGGCTGTCGGTCGGGGTGATCAGGATGCCCTTGGCGCCCGACGCGATGCAGGTTTCCACCGCCGCGACCTGGCTTTCGACATCGCCGTCGATCTTGCCGGCAAAGGTCTGCAGCGCGATGCCGTTTTCCGCCGCCCCTGCCAGCGCGCCCTCTTTCATCTTGACAAAGAACGGGTTGGTGTCCGTCTTGGTGATCAGGCAGGCGCCGATCTCTTGCGCCTGGGCCAGCCCGGCCGACAGCGCAAGCACAGACGCGGCGCAGGAAAGGTTGAAAGCGGTTTTCATGTGGTTCCTCCCATCGGACGATTTTCGGTCTTTGGGCGCGTGTTGCGGCGCCGGGACGGCCGATCGTTCGACCGCCATGCACAATCCAGCCTGTCCGCGTCCGCATGTCAATCGCCAAACCGTTGCGTGCGATGGCGGCGGCGCGGGATGGCCCGGCCGCGGGCGGCCGCTGGCGCCTAGTCGTCCTTGTCCTTGCCGCCCGGCTTGCGACCGAACAGCCCGACCGCGACGATCACGACAGCCACGCCGGCCCAAAACGCCACATCCAGCATCCTTGCCTCCCTGCCGTTCCGGGCCTTCGCCCATGCCCCGACATTATGCACGTCTCGGCGCGGGCACCAAGCGCGCGACCGACAGGGCACGGGTGGGTGCCGGAACCGCCCCACCCGAATGCCGGTGGCCGGGTTGAGCGTCACGGTGTTCCTCGTCGTCCTCGCGGCTGCGGCGCTGCATGCGACCTGGAACGCGCTCGTGAAGGGCGGCGCCGACAAGGCTCTGGCGATGAGTGCGGTGATCATGGGCCAGGGGCTGTTCGGGCTTGTCTGCCTGGCTTTCGTGGGGCTGCCCGCAGCGCCAGGCTGGACCCTGATCCTGCTCTCGATCGGTCTGCATCTGGGCTATCAGTTCTTTCTGCTGGGGGCCTACCGGATCGGCGATCTGACCCAGGTCTACCCGATCGCGCGCGGCACCGCGCCGATGCTGGTGGCCGGCTTTTCGGTCGTCGTCCTGGGGGTCGATTTGTCGTTTCTCGAGATCGCCGGGGTGATGGTGATCGGCGCCGGCATCATGTCGCTGGTGCTGGTGCGCCGCCATGACGGTCGCCAGAACCCGCGGGCGGCGCTGCTGGCCTTTCTGACCGGCGCCTTCATCGCCGCCTATTCGCTGGCCGACGGCTATGGCGCCCGGCTGGCGGGAACCGCGCTGGGGTTCTATGGCGTCGTCGCCCTGGGCAATGCGGTGCTCTTTGCCGCGATCGCCGGGGGCGCCCGGCCACGCCTGCTGCGCGATCTGCCGCGGGCGGCGCGGCTGCTGCTGGTCGGCGGCGGCGCCTCGTTCCTTGCCTATGCGCTGGTCGTCTGGGCCTTTACCCAGGCGCCGATCGCACTGGTCACGGCGCTGCGCGAAACCTCGATCATCTTTGCCCTGCTGATCGGTACGGTCATCTTCCGCGAGAGGCTCGACATCCCGAAGCTCGTCGCGACCATGCTGACGATCTGCGGCGCCGCCCTGCTGCGGCTGTCGCGGGGATAGGGTGCCTGCCGCCGGCGCGATGCCTGCCGCCCGTGCGATGCGCCCGGCCTACAGCGTCTGGTCGTAGGCGCCGACCCCGGGTTCGGTTCGGATCACGGCGTCGAGCGCCGCAAAGATCGCGCGCAAATCCTCGGGGCCGTCGGGGCTTTCGCACACCACCACCAGATTGGGCGTGTTCGACGAGGCGCGCACCAGCGCCCAGCCGCCATGGTCGAGCATCACCCGCGCGCCGTTCACGGTGACCACGCCCGTCACCGCATGGCCGGCCAGGTTGTCGACATCGCCCAGCCGTTCGACGATCCGGTCGAGCACCTGGTACTTCTCCTCGTCGGGGCAGGCGGGCGACATGGTCGGGCTGGTCCAGACCCGCGGCAGCGCGCCGGCAAGATCCGACAGGCTGGCACCGGCGTTGCGGTCCATCAGCTTGCAGATCTCGACCGCCACCCGCATCCCGTCATCATAGCCCCGGCCGAGCGGCGCGGCGAGGAAGTAGTGGCCCGATTTCTCGAACCCCGCCAGGGCGCCGATGCCATGGACCCGGCGTTTCATGTGGGAGTGCCCGGTCTTCCAGTATTCGGCCTTGATCCCATGCGCGCGCAGCACCGGGTCCGAGGCGAACAGCCCGGTCGATTTCACATCCGCCACGATCGCCGCCCCGGGATGACGCGGCGCCCAGTCGCGGGCCAGGATCACCCCCATCTTGTCGGCGAAGATCTCCTCGCCCCTGTCATCGACCACGCCGCAACGGTCGCCATCCCCGTCAAAGCCCAGCGCCAGATCGGCGCCGGATTCCCTGACCGCCCGGGCCATGTCGTGCAGCATCTCCATCGCCTCGGGGTTCGGGTTGTAGTTCGGGAAGGTATAGTCGAGATCGGTGTGCAGCCCGATCACCTCGACCCCGATCCGCTCCAGCAGTTCTGGGGCAAAGGCCGCCGCCGTGCCGTTGCCGCAGGCGACCACCATGCGCAGCTTTCGGGTCATCCGGTAGTCGCCGGCCAGATCGTCCAGATAGGCCTCGCGCACACCGTCGACCCGCGACCAGCCACCGCCAGGGCGGGCCACGCCGCGGCCTTCCATGACGATGTCGCGCAGTTCGGCCATCTCGTCCGGACCATGGGTCAGCGGCCGTTCGAAGCCCATCTTCACCCCGGTCCAGCCATTCGGATTGTGGCTGGCCGTGACCATGGCGACGGCCGCGGCGTCCAGATGGAACTGCGCGAAATAGGCCATCGGCGACAGCGCCGTGCCAATATCCGAGACCTGGATGCCGGCTTGGGTCAGCCCCAGGATCAGCGCCTGCTTCACGCCGAGGGAATAGTCGCGATAATCGTTGCCCACGGCGATGCTGGGCGGCAGCCCGCGCGCCTGCATCTGGGTGCCAAGGCCAAGGCCCAGGGCGGTGATGCCGGGCAGATTGATCTCCTCGGGGAACCGCCAGCGGGCGTCGTATTCGCGAAACCCCGTGGGCCGGATCATCGGCTCGCGCAGGAAATCCCAGCTGTTCGGGGTCACCTCGGTCAGCGGGCGTGTCGACATGGCAGGGCTCCTTTCGGGACGCCCCGCCTATACGCGCAGCGGTCTTTGCTTCGCAAGCCGGTCGAAGGCCATCAGATCGGCGACCAGCCCCGGCATCTGGTCGAGCGGGATCATGTTGGGCCCGTCCGAGGGCGCGCGGTCGGGCGCCTCATGGGTCTCGATGAAGACCCCCGCAATGCCAAGGCTGACCGCCGCCCGGGCCAGCACCGGGGCGAATTCGCGCTGCCCGCCCGAGGCACCGCCCAGCCCGCCGGGCTGTTGCACCGCATGGGTTGCATCCATGATCACCGGATAGCCGCTGCGCGCCAGGATCGGCAGCGACCGCATGTCGGCGACAAGCGTGTTGTAGCCAAAGCTGACGCCGCGTTCGGTCAGCAGGATGCGGGTGTTACCGGTGCTGGCGACCTTTTCGGCCACATGCGCCATGTCCCACGGCGCCAGGAACTGGCCCTTCTTGATGTTGACGGCCGCGCCGCTGTGCCCGGCGGCCAGCAACAGATCGGTCTGGCGGCACAGAAAGGCCGGGATCTGGATGATGTCGGCGACCGCTGCCGCCTCGGCGCATTGTGCCGGTTCGTGCACATCGGTCAGCACCGGGCAGCCGATCGCGGCCTTCACCTCGGCCAGGATCGCCAGACCCGCGGCCATGCCCACCCCGCGCTTGCCCGCCAGGGACGAGCGGTTGGCCTTGTCGAACGACGCCTTGAAGATCAGTTGCGCGCCGGTTGCCGCCGCCAGCTCGGCCAGCCGGCCGGCGATCATCTGGGCATGGTCCAGCGATTCGAGCTGGCAGGGCCCCGATATCAGGGCAAGCGGGCGATCATTGCCAAGCGCGAGCGCGCCGATCCCGACCGCCCCCATCAGCTGGCCACTTGTTCGCGCAGGATCGACGCGGTCAGCGAGATCATCAGATAGATCCCCGCAAGGATCAGCAGCGCCAGCACGGTGTTTTCGAAGGCGCGGGGATAGGCCGGCTCGTCGGTGGCGATCGGCTGCTCCACGGTCAGCAGATAGCGCGCCTGCCGGTTGGCCTCTTGCCGCGCTTCTTCGAGCTGGGCAAAGGCCTGGGCGCGCAGCTGCTGGCGCAGTTGCAGATCGGTTTCGGCGATCTTCAGCTCGGCCCCGACATCGATCAGCGAGACATCGTCGTCGCCCGGCCGCGTCAGCGCCTCGCGCTCTTCGGCGATCATGACCTCGAGCCGGGCAATGGTCGCGCGCAACGCATCGGTCCGGGCCGGGTTCGGCTCGGGGTTTTCCAGCATCTGCCGCAGCGCCAGCCGCTCTTCGGTCAGCCTTGCCTCGGTATTGGTGATGCGGGTCATGCGGGCCGTCAGTTCGGCCTCGGCATTGACCACGCCACGCCGCTTCTGCAGCGCCAGGATACGATCCTGCGCTTCGACCACGGCGGCTTCGGCCGCCTCGTAGCTTTCCATCGCGCCGCGCATCTGGTCGCTGCGAACCCGCTCGGACAGGCCGTCGACCATTTCCTCGGCAAAGCCGATCAGCGCCCGTGCATAGCCTGCTGCCAGCCCCGGTTCCGGGGCCGACACCTCCATCTTCACGATGCCCTCGGTCGGATCGAAGCCGATGATCACCAGCCGCTTGTAAAGCGCATACGCGTCCTCGTTCGTGGCATCGGGCGGCAGCCGCAGCAGCGGGTCGATCTGGGGGCCGCTGAATGCGGATTTGAAGCCGAGTTCGGCATCGAGGCGCAGCATCGCGTCGCGGCTTTGCAGATAGGTCTGGACGTTGATCGCATCGTTGCCGCCGCCGCCGCCGGTCAGCATGCCGCCCAGGGACGGGCCGGCGCTGGCGCCGCCGGCGGTGCTGGCCGATTCGATGACAAACGCGGAATGGGTGGCATAAAGCGGCGTCGCGATACGGTAGTAATAGTACCCCGCCACGGCCGCAGGCAGCAGCACGAACACCGCCAGCCGGGCGAACAGCAGCGCCATGCGCAGCTTGCGGCGCCGCGCGATGTCGCGCTGCATCCGGCGGATCTCGCCTGCCCTTGCATCGGCTTCCGAGGTCTTGTCGGCCGGCACGGGCGCCGTGCGGACGGGCTTGGCCAGGGGCTTGGGTGCGTTGTCCTCGCGCCCGCTGTTCGACACCACCAGATCCATCACCCGCGTCGGGGCAAACGGATCGAGCCCGCGCGCGCGCATCAGACGCACCGCATCGATATCGGAGGCCGGTTCGAGCCCCTGTTTCTGGGCGTTGCGACGCGCGAGGCGCAATTGCCGGCCGCTCAGCCCCTCGGCCTCGATCTGGCGCAGCGCTTCGGCCACCGAAGGCGGGCCCCCGCCCTGCCCGGTCTGCCGGCCCGGCGGCTCGGCGTTATAGTTGCGCGCCTTCGGCATCGTATTCATAAAGCGCCCTCGCCTCTTCCAGCGTATCGAACATGATCAGCCTGCCATCGCGCAGCACGGCGGCCGTGTTGCAGAACTTCTCCAGTATGGTGGGGCTGTGCGACACCACGACCACGGTCGCGTTTTCCAGCCGCTCCTTCAGAATCGCCCCCGCGCGCCGGTTGAACGCGACATCGGTGCTGGCGGGCATGCCCTCGTCGATCAGATAGACGTCGAAGTCGAGCGCCAGCAGCAGCGAAAACGCCAGCCGCGCCTTCATCCCGGACGAATAGGTCGCCACCGGCATGTCGAAATATTCGTCGAGCAGGCAGACATAGCGGCAGAATGCCTCGACATAGTCGGGGTCGAGGTCGTAAAGCCGGGCGATGAAGCGGGCATTCTCGTTTGCCGTGTGCTTGCCGTCGATCCCGCCCATGAAACCGAGCGGAAACGAGATCCGGCCGTCGCGGCGGATCTCGCCTTCGTCGGGGCGCTCGAGACCGGCCATCATGTTCATGATCGTCGTCTTTCCGGTGCCGTTCGCCGCCAGAATGCCCATCGACCGCCCCGCCTCGATCCGGAAGCTGGCCCGATCGAGGATGACCTTGCGTTGCGTCCCGGTCCAGAACGACTTGCTGACATTTTCAAAGCGCAGCATGCGTCACCGTCCACCGCCTGTCGGCCCGGGTCTAACCCGGGCCGGTTAAGGATATACCCAATGCCGGGCGACCGATAGGGCCCCGCCGGTCAGCTTGTCTGGCGTTCGATCCGGAACGCGCGACCGACCGCGATCGACACCAGGGCGGCCGCAAAGCTCAGCAGCGCACCCATCTTGGCGGCGTCCTGTACCGGCCCGGGGTCGAAGGCGACCGCCGCGATGAACAGCGACACGGTGAATCCGATGGCCGCCACGCAGCCGATCACGAACAGATCGGCCACCCGCATCCCCGGCGGCAGCCCGAATCCAAGCGGCCGCGCGGCGAGCCAGCCAAAGGCCAGCACCCCGAGCGGCTTGCCGATCATCAGCCCGGCCAGCACCAGCCAGGTCGGCACACCGATCGAGGAGAACTCGACGCCCGCATTGGCAAGGCCGAAGAAGAACAGGATCACCTCGACCGGCAGCTTCAGAATGTGTTCCATCCGGTTCAGCAGATCGGTCAGATGTTCCTCGGCCTCGGAGAAGATGCCGAACGACCGGTCGGCATGGGGCACCGCCGGGATCACCGGCAACAGCCCCAGTGCGGGATGCAGCCCGGCCTGCTGAAAGCCGTACCAGCTGGCCGCGCCGGCGATCGCATAGGGCCAGAAGGACAGGTATTTGCGAATCCGCGTCGATACCGGCTTCAACTCGCGCCCGCCATCGAGCACCAGCGGCAGCCAGTTGAACAGGACATAGGCGCCCAGCGCCGCGCCCAGGGACAGCAGCAACCATTCGGGCGCCAGCGCGCCGGTCGGATAGAACACCGCAAGGATGATCAGCCCGGCCGCGTCGTCGGCGATCGCCAGCAACAACAGGAACCGCACGGCCGGATGCCCGGCGCCGAACACGATCCGCCCGACGATGTAGGAAAACGCGATGTCGGTCGCGGTCGGGATCGCCCAGCCACGCGCCACCGCGTCGAACACATCCGAGCCGAGCAGCGCGGCAAGCCCCAGATAGACCGCCACCGGCCCGGCCATGCCGCCCGCCGTGGCAAAGAGCGGGGTCAGCGCGCGGCGCCCGCGCAGCGAGCCGTTCTTCAGGATCACCGCCTCCCACACCTCCTTGCCGGCGATGAAGAAGAAGAACGCCATCAGCACGTCGTTGATCAGGTAGTGCACCGTCAGCGTGCGATGGACATGGCCATCCTCGCCGATATGGGCGTGGCCGACCGGGAAATCCTTGATCAGGATGGTGTCGACGAAGGCGTGGTAGCTGTGCGCGTCCAGATTGGCCCAGACCAGCGCCGTGATCGCACCCAGAACCAGCAGGATCGAATAGGTCGTGATGTAGTTCCAGACCCGGTACATCATGCCGGCGGCTCCCCAAGGCGTCGCGGTCCGGGTTTAGGCAAGCCCGCGCGGCGGGGCAACCATGGGATCAGAGGGCAACGGCGCCCCAGACGAGCCCTGCCATCACCGCGCCGATCACCGCAAGCCCCAGATAGGCCGCGAACACCCGCGGCTTGACCAGCGCCCAGACCGCGATCGCGGCCGGGATCGAGCTGACGCCGCCGGCGATCATGAACGCCATGGCCGCGCCCTGGCTCATCCCCTGATGCAGAAGCCCGTCGATCAGCGGCACCGCGGCATAGCCGTTGAGATAGGCCGGCGCGCCCACCAGCGCACCGGTCAGGATCGGGCCGATCCCCGCACCGCCGACGACGCCCGCGATCCATTCGGCGGGCACATAGGTGATCATCAGCCCTTCGAGCAGATAGGCAAGCATCAGCCATTTGCCGAGAAACAGCGCGTTGTCGGCGGTGGTCGCGGCAAAGGTCCGGCGCCGGTCTTCCGCGACCCAGAAGCGCCAGACCGGCTGGCCGTTCAGCCCCTTGCGGCAGCACGATCCGGTGCCCGGCCGCGGCTTCAGCGGATCGGCGAACAGCGCCGATCCGGCCAGCGCACGCACCGCAAAGCCGCCAAACAGCCCCAGCCCGATGGCGGCGACGGTCTTGGCCAGCGCAAAGGGCAGGCCCAGCGTGCCTGCCGTGACCGAAAACATGGCCGGGTCCATCAGCGGCGAGGACAGCCAGAAGGCCATCACCGCCGAAAGCGGCGCCCCGACCGCAAGAAGGGTGGCGATGAACGGGATCACCTGGCACGAGCAGAACGGCGACAGCCCGCCGACCAGGGCGGCCAGCACGATCATCCGCGTCTGATTGCCGGTGAAAGCGCGCGAAATCAGCGTCTCGGCCGAGCTGGCCTTCAGATAGCCGATGGCGAGGATCGCGAACAGGATATAGGGCAGCGTGCGCAGGAAGGCGGCCGCGCCCAGCCCGATCACCGCGCCGGCCTGGTCGGGGTCCAGAAGCCAGGTCGCGAGGGCGATCGTCGGGATCGCGGCCCAGACCGGGTCGATCCGGCGCCACAGGGCCGGGCGCGGGGCGGGTTGGGTGACATCAGCCATGGATGGCCTCCGCTTCGGGCGCGTCGTTGCGGTCGCAACCGGCATCGGCGCAGCAGTTTTCCAGAAGATAGTCCGACAGCGCCCGGACCCTGGCGTGGTCGATGGCGGCATAGATGTGCCGCCCGGCACGGCGCTGGGTCACCAGCCCCGCGGCGGCCAGCGCCTTCAGATGATGGGTCAGGGTTGGCGCGGCGATGCCCGTCGCCAGGGCAATGCGGCCCATCGGCAGACCGCCCGGCCCTGCCCGGACCAGCAGGCGCAGCACGGCCAGGCGCGGCGGCGCGCCCAGCGCGGCAAAGGCGCGGGCGGCGGCGTCGAGCGCGGGAGAGGGCGTGCCGTCCTGCATGCTTTGACGCTTATAGAACTATCGAACCGTGTCAATGGCTGGATCGCGGGCGCCCTTCGTGCAATCCCCGCCGCCATGGCCGAGCCGTTCGATGCCCTTGCCGCCCGGCTGCGTGGCTGCCGGCTGTGCGCGGACCGGTTCGCGGCGACAGCGACCGGGCATGCGCCCCGGCCGGTGCTGCGCGCCCGGCCCGGCGCGCCGATCCTGATCGCCGGCCAGGCCCCGGCGCCCGGGTCCATGCCAGCGGCCTGCCCTTCGACGATCCCTCGGGCGACCGGCTGCGCGACTGGATGGGGGTCGATCGCGACATCTTCTACGACACCGCGCGAATCGCCATTCTGCCGATGGCGTTCTGCTTTCCCGGCTATGACGCGCGCGGCGCCGATCTGCCGCCGCCGCCGATCTGCGCCGCCACCTGGCGGGCGGCGCTGCTGGCCGCGCTGGGGAGGCCGCGCCTGATGCTGCTGGTCGGCGGCCATGCCCAGCGCTGGCATCTTGGCGGCCGGGCCGGCGTGACCGAGACGGTGCGCGACTGGCGCAAGGCCGCGCCAGGGGTGATCGCGCTGCCGCATCCGTCGTGGCGCAACACCGCCTGGCTGAAGAAACACCCCTGGTTCGCGGACGCGCTTGTGCCCGATCTGCGCGCCCGGGTGGCCGCCGCGCTGGCCTAGCGGATCACGATCTCGTCGGTGCGGATGACGCCCAACACGCGGCGTGCCCGTTCGTCCAGCAGATCGAGGTCCAGATGATTGTCCGACAGCCGGTGCGTCAGGTTTTCCATCCGCGCGATTTCGGCCCGCAGGCTGGCCAGTTCGGCGCCAAGCTCCTCGGCCTGGGCCTCGGCCTTCAGCCGGCGGAACAGCCCGAAATCGCCCTGCAGCGCGGAAAATGCGAAATGTCCGGCCAGCGCCAGCGCACCCAGCGCAAAGCCGACCGCCGCAAAGGAACTGCCGATCCGCCGTTCTGCCATGTCCTGCCTCGTGCCCGCTTGCTGGGGCCTTGCGGCAAATCATGGCACAACCGATTCGCCTTGGGAATCCCCCAAACGAAGGGAGGCGCCGATGATCCCCGCTCCGACCCATCTTGTCGAAAACCAGCCAGCCGCGCCGGCGGCCCGCAACCTGTGGGGCGAAGACGCCGCCCTGCGCGATCACGCTGCGGCGGCCGGCGCCGACGGGCCGCATCTGGCCCGCTTTGCCGCGCAGATCGGCAGCGCGGCGATGCGTGCCGCAGGGCAGGAGGCAAACCGCCACCCGCCCGCGTTGGAAGCGTTCGGCCGCGATGGGCGGCGCCGCGATCAGGTGCAGTTCCACCCCGCCTATCACAGGCTGATGGCGGCCGGCATCGCGGCCGGCTACGCCGCCCTGCCCTGGGCGGGGGGCGCCGGCGGCCACGCCACCCATGCGGCGATGGTGTATCTGACAAGCCAGGTGGAGCCCGGCGTCTGCTGCCCGATGACGATGACCTATGCCGCGGTCCCGGCGCTTGGCGCCGATCCGGCGCTCGCGGCGCGGTGGCTGCCGAAGCTGACCGCGCGCAGCTACGACCCGTCGGCCCGTCCGCTTTCGGTCAAGCCGGGCGCCACCATGGGCATGGCGATGACCGAGAAGCAGGGCGGCTCGGACCTGCGCGGGACCAGCACAAGCGCGGTGCCCGATGGCGCGGGCTATCGGCTGACCGGGCACAAATGGTTCTGCTCGGCGCCGATGTCGGACGGCTTTCTGACTTTGGCGCAGGCGCCGGGCGGGCTGACCTGTTTTGTGGTGCCGCGCTGGCTGGAGGATGGCACGCAGAACCCGCTGCACCTGATGCGGCTGAAGGACAAGCTCGGCAACCGGGCCAACGCCTCGGCCGAGCTCGAATTTCCCGGCACATGGGCCGAAAGGCTGGGGGAGGAGGGCGCCGGCGTCCGCACGATCATCGCGATGGTCCATCACACCCGGCTCGACACCGCGATGGCGCCGGCCGGGTTGATGCGCGCCGCCCTGGCCGAGGCGGTCTGGTGGTGCCAGGGGCGCACCGCGTTTCAGCGCCGGCTGATCGACCAGCCGCTGATGGCCGCCGTGCTGGCCGATCTCGCGCTCGATGCCGAGGGCGCGCTGGCGCTCGGCCTGCATGTCGCGCGGGCCTTCGATGCCGGCGACCGGGGCTTTGCCCGGATCGGCGTGGCGCTGGCCAAATACCTGTCGAACAAGCGCTGCCCGACGGTGGTGGCCGAGGCGATGGAGTGCCTGGGCGGCATGGGCTATGTCGAGGAGACCGGCCTGCCGCTGCTCTATCGCGAGGCGCCGCTCAACGGCATCTGGGAGGGCTCGGGCAATGTCATCTGCCTTGACATCCTGCGCAGCCTGGCCCGCGACGACGCAGCCCGCGCCGCGCTCGACCGGGAACTCGACGCCGCGCGGGGGGCTGACCGGGCCTATGACGCCGCGCTGGCCGAGGCGCGGGCGCGCTGGACGGGCCTGCCGGCGAAGGCCGAGGCACGGGCCTTTGCCGAACGGCTTGCCGCGCTGCTGACCGCCTCGGTGCTGATCCGCAACGCGCCGGGCCCGGTGGCCGATGGCTATGCCGCGACGCGGCTGGGGCGGGACCGGGGGCTGACCCCGGGCGCGGTGGCGGGGCTCGATGCGGCGGGGGTGCTGGCGCGGCTGGTGCCGGCCGGCTATGCTGGCCCGGAACAGGGGGGGGCACCATGACGGACACCGTGCGCAATACCGAAACCGTCAAGGCATTCTGCGACCTGATGTTCAACCGGTGCCGCCCGCGCGAGGCGGTGGAGCGGTTCGTCGGCGACGACTACATCCAGCACAACCCGCATGTGGCGACCGGCAAGCAGGGCTTCATCGACTATTTCGAACGGATGGCGCAGGAGCATCCGGGAAAGCATGTCCGCTTTGTCCGCAGCGTGGCCGAGGGCGATCTGGTGGTGCTGCACTGCGACCAGAGCTGGCCCGGCGGCGAGGACTATGCCGGCATCGACATCTTCCGGCTCGACGGCCGCGGCCGAATCGTCGAACACTGGGACGTGTTGCAAACGATCCCGGCCGACAGCGCCAACCCGAACGGGATGTTCTGAGGCGGAGGCCGACCACGCATGGATTTCCGGAACAAGCGGCGCGAATTGCACGGGGTGGTCGGCGGGCTGGGCGTGGTCGCAGGGATCGCCGGATTCGTCGGCGGCGCCTGGCCGGCGGGGACGACCATCACGCTGATGTTTGGCATCTGGATCGTGGGCGCGACGCTGGTGAACCTGTTCACCGATCCGCGCTGAGCCGCGGCGCGAACGCCGTTTCGCAACGGCGCCCCGCACATCCCCCCGGCAGCGCACGGCCAGGGGCCTTTCAGCCCTTGGCCCGACAGCGCTGCGGCGCCCGTCGCGATCAGTTCTTCACCACATCCTGCAACTGCAGCAGGAAGGACGGCTCCAGCCGGAAGTTCTCGACCCGGTCGTTGGTCACCGCATTCTGCTTCCAGTTGGCGACGAACACCCAGGGCGCATCTTCCTGAACGATCGCCTGCATCTCCTTGTAAAGCCGCGCGCGCTCGTCCTGATCGGTGGCGACCCGTGCGGCCTCGAGCAGTTCGTCGACCCGCGGGTTCGAATAATAGCCCGAGTTGAAGCCGCCCTGATCGGGCCAGGCGGCGGTCCGCAGCGCCAGGAAGGGCAGCGTGTCGGGGTCGTTCGTCATCCAGGCCATTTCGGCCATGTCGGCCTTGCCCTCGAGCCCCGGATTCACCTCGCCCAGAAAGGTGTTCCATTCATAGGTCTCGATCCTGACGTCGAAACCCACGGCGTTGAGATCGGCCTGGATCGCCGTGCCCATCGGCACCGGGTCGAGCATGCCCGAACCGCCCTCGGTGACATAGAAGGTCAGCTCTGCGCCTTCGGCACCCGCCTCGGCCAGCAATGCGCGGGCGCGGTCGGGGTCATAGGGATAGGGCTCCAGTTCTTCGTTATGGGCCCAGGCAAAGGCCGGCGGGGTCGGGCCCGCCGCGACATCGGCGGTGCCTTCCAGCACGTCGTTGACGATCGCCTCCTTGTTGATCGCGTAATTGGCCGCCTGGCGGACCCGGACATCGGCGAACGGCCCTTCCTTGGCGTTGAGGATCAGGAACCACAGATGCGGGCCGGCCTGTTCGACGATGGTGAAATCGTCGCCCTGGAACTCGGACAGCGCGGTCGGCGGGACCTCGACCATCATGTCGATGCCGCCCGCCAGCATCTCGGCCACGCGGGTGTTGGCATCGGTGATCGGGCGGAACACGACCGCCTCGGTCCCCGCCGGCTGACCCCAATAGCTTGGGTTCTTCTCGATTACCACGGCTTCGTTCGAGCGCCATTCGACAAAGCGGAACGGGCCGGTGCCCGAAGGGTTGCGGCCGAAATCGGCACCATCGGCCATTACCGCGGCGGGCGACACGATCAGCCCGGTGGGATAGGCCAGGTTCGACAGAAACGGCGCATAGGGGCCCGACAGCGTGAACTTGACGGTGCGCGCGTCGACCGCCTCGACCCCGTCGACGGCCGAGAAGAAGAACGCCAGCGGGAACGGGCCGGTGTCGTGATAGGGATGGTTTTCGTCCAGCATCCGGTCGAAGTTGAACTTCACCGCCTCGGCGTCGAACGGGGTGCCGTCATGGAACACCACGCCCTCGCGCAGGGTAAAGGTGTATTCCGTGCCGTCCTCGGACACCTCCCAGCTTTCGGCGAGGCCGGGCGCGACCTCGAGCGTGCCGGGTTTGTACTTCAGCAGCCCCTCATAGAGGTTCACCAGGATGCGGAAATCGTTCACCGCCGTCACGGCGGCGGGGTCGAGCGATTTCGGCTCGGCGATCTGGCCGACGACCAGCACGCCGGGCGGGGTCTGGGCGGTCGCGCCGAACGGCGCAGTGGCGGCGGCCAATGCCACGCCGGCGGCGAGCACGGCGCGCCGCGTCCAGGTCGGAAAGGTCATGGAAGTCTCCCTTTGGATGTCTCGCCACAGCCTAACCGGGCCCCGGGCAGCGGTCAAACCGGCGCCGGGGCGCGCGCCTCCCATCCCTGCCCGATGACCCGTCTTCGACCGGCGGTCCGTGCGAACGACCCCTCGACCGCCGCCTGCCGGCCATGGCACGGGCTGCGGCGGCATGATAGGCAGGCGCAGCGGTGCGGAGGAAGCCGGGATGACCTTTTCGATACTTGCGCGCGACCCGGCCAGCGGGGCGATCGGCGGGGCGGCCGCCACCGGCAGCCTGTGCGTGGGCGGCTGGGTGCTGCGCGGCGATGTGCGCGCGGGGATGTCGGCCAGCCAGGGCTATTGCCCCAGCACCCTGTGGGGGGAGGCGGCGCTGAGCGCATTGCGGTCGGGCGAAAGCGCGGCCGAAGCGGTGGCGCGGATCACCACGGCCGATCCCGGGCGCGGCCAGCGGCAGTTGTCGGCGCTGGGGCTGTCGGGTCCGGGGGCGGCGTTTACCGGGGACGCCAATGTCGCGGCCACCGCCGAGCGCAGCTTTGACGGCGGCATCGCGACGGGCAATATGCTGGCGCATACCGGGGTCATCGACGCCCTGGTCGAGGCCTATCTGGGCGCCTCGGGCGACTTCGCCCTGCGCCTGTTGACCGGGCTGCGCGCCGCCGCCGCCGCCGGCGGGGACTCGCGCGGGCTGCTCTCGGCGGCGCTGCTGATCCTGGCCGAGGATCGCGCGCCGGTGACGCTGCGCGTGGATTGGAGCCTGACCCCACTCGACGCGCTGGAGGAACTGCACATGCGCGCCACCCGCGGCCCCTATGCCGAATGGTCGACCCAGGTGCCGACCCTCGCGGCGCCGCATCGCGTGGCCTCCTGAACCGGAAACGGCTGCGCCCCTGCGCTTGGAGTGGGCGACCCCTCACGCGGCCGCGTCGGTCGAAGGGTCGCAACGCCGATCCACCGCCGCTATCGGGCACCGCCTCTACAACGCCTCGGCCTTCACCAGCGAATGGACCTCGTCGACCCGGGCCGCGGCCAGATCCTCCTCGGTGATGTCGAACGCCGCGCCCGTCAGATCCGCGATCCCGCGGACCAGCGCCAGCGCATCCAGCCCGTAGTACCGCATCAGATAGGGCCGCGACCCGCCATGCGCAAAGCTGTCCTTCAGCCCCAGCCGGATCAGCCGCTTGCCGATCCCCGGCATCGGCCATGGTCTCGGCCACCAGGCTGCCGACGCCGCCTTCGGTCACATGGTTTTCCAGCGTGACCACCCCGTGTTTCACGCTGCCGATATGGTCGAGCAGCGCCGCCGCATCGAACGGCTTGATGGTGTGCAGGTGCAGGTGCCGGATCGAGACGCCCGCCTTGGCAAGGGCCGCCCGCGCGCGCATCGCCTCTTCGGTGCAGATGCCGCTGGTCACGACCAGAACGTCGGTCCCCGCGGCAAGAACCCGCATCTCGCCCAGCCTGATCGGCGTATCGAACAGCCGCGGCACCGATCCGCGCAGCACCCGGCACCAGACCGGGCCGTCGACCGAATCGGCCGCCGCACAGATCGATTCGACCTCGGTCGCGTCGCCGGTCTCGAGGATCGTCATGTTGGGGATCGACCGCATCACCGCAATATCCTCGATCGCCTGATGGGTCATCCCGCCGGGCGTCGTGACCCCCGGCAGGAACCCCATCAGCCGGACCTTGCGGCGCGGATAGGCGATCGAGGCGATCAGCTGATCGTAGGGCCGGCGATACATGAAGACGCCGAAAGTGTGCAGGAAGGGCCGGAACCCGGCCAGACCAAGGCCGCCGGCGAAGCTCATCATGTTCTGCTCGGCCATGCCGAGCGAGACGAACTGATCGGGATGGCGGTCGCGGAAGCCGTCGATCTCGCAGGACGAGGTAAGGTCCGCGCTCAGGCACAGGATATCCGGGTTGCCCGCCGCGAACGCCTCGAAGGCGCGCGCATAGGGCCGCGATACCATTTCCACCATGGCGGCCTCCCTCAATCGGCGTAGTCGATCGGATCGATGTCGAGATCCTCGGCGATGGCGAGGTTGAAGCGGGCGCGTTCCTCCTCGGACGTGAAGCGGACATAGTGCAGGCGCGGGAACCGCTCTTCGAGGATCGACATGGCGTGGAACGGATTGGTGCGCGCCAGAATGATCAGCGGCTTGCCGTCATGGCGTTCGGCGGCGGCCTGGCGGATGGCAGCCAGATCGTGGCCATCGACCTCGACACAGGCCGCGCCGAAGGCGATGAATTTCTGCCGGATGTCGCCGACCTCCATGACCGAACTCATGGCGCCGTCGCATTGCTGGGCATTGACATCCATGATCGCCCTGACCTCCAGCCCGTGAAACGCACAGGCCTGAACGGCCTCCCAGGTCTGGCCCTCCTGGACCTCGCCATCGGACATGAACACCCAGGTGCGGCCGGTCTCGCCGCGGCGTCGGCGGCCATAGGCAAGCCCGGCGGCGGTGGACAGGCCGATCCCCAGCGTGCCGTTGTGAACCTCCATGCCGGGCGAATGCTCGGCGCCGATCATCTCGACCGACGAGCCGTCCCGGTTGAACATGGCAAGCCCCTCGGGCGCCATGCGGCCGACCTCGACCAGGGTGGCATAGGCGACGAGCGCGTAATGCGCCGGGGCGATGAACAGCCGGTCGAGATGCGGCGCCGCCGGCCCGTTATAGCCCGCGCCGGTGTGATAGCCGGGATTGTCCGCAGACGGGACGCCGGCGAACGGCCCGGGGATCATCGGCAGGGTCGGCGCGCCCAGGGTCAGCGCCTCGTTGTACAGCCATGCCAGTTGCTCGGCCGCCGAACAGGCCTGGCTGAGATACCCGCCATTGTTGCGCATCGCATGCTCGAACACGCGGCGCCGAACGCCCAGGGCGACCTCTTCGGTCGACTTCTCGTTTCGCATCTGCGTCCCCCGGAAGCCTTTACAAAAGTCAGTACATCGATCAAAAGTAAAACACAACAAGGCTGAGGGGGCGCCATGACCGCAAGCATGAAGGCGGTTCGCTGCCATGGTTTCGGCCACAAACACCGGCTGGAGACCGATATCCCGATGCCCGAGCCCGGCCCGGGCGAGGTTCTGGTGCGGGTCGACATGTCGGGCATCTGCGCGGCCGACCGCGCGATGTGGGGCGACACCGCGCCCTGGCAGCTGGGGTTTCCGTTCACCCCGGGGCACGAGTTCACCGGCACGGTCGCGGCACTGGGCGAGGGCGCCGGGGCGCTGCATGGCCTGGGTGTCGGCGACCGCGCGGTGGCCGAGCTGAATGTCAGCCAGGGCAACGACTTCTTTCGCCAGCGCGGCCTTTACCACCTGACCGACCGGATGGAGGTGCTGGGCGCCACGCTGGACGGGGGCTGGGCCGATTACATGATCTATCCCGCCGAGGCGGTCATCCACAGGGTGCCCGAGGCGCTGTCCGACAAGGCGGCCTGCTATACCGAACCGCTGGCCAATGCGATCCACGGGGTCGAACGGGCGGATATCCAGTTCGACGATGTCGTGGTGATCGCCGGCGCCGGGCCGATCGGGATGGGCATGGTCCAGGCCGCCGCGCTGAAGACCCCGCGCGCGATCATCCTGGTCAATCCCGCGGGACCGAAACACGATTTCGCGCTCGCCCATGGCGCCAGCCACGCCTTTGCGCCGGACGATCCGAAGCTGGCCGAAGCGATCGGCGATCTGACCGGCGGCCGCGGCGCGGATGTGTTCCTCGAGGCGTCGGGTCGAAGCTCGGCCTTCGAGCAGGGCCTTTCGCTGGTGCGCAAGGGCGCGCGGATGGTTGTCTTCGGGGTCTACAAGCAGCCCGCCTCGATCGACCTGAACATCCTTGGCGAGTTCAAGGAGCTTGATATTCGGGGCGGCCATCTGGCCCCCTTTACCTATGCCACGGCGCTTGACCTGATGGCGCGGGGCAAGATCGACGGCGATGGCAGCGTGACCCATGTCTATCCGCTGGAGGAGTTCGAAGAGGCCATCGACCGGGTGGCGAGCCCCGGCGAATTGCAGATCAAGGTGGCGCTTGACCCGCGGCTTTAGCCCGCCCCGCCGGGCGACCGGCCGGGCCGCACCGCGGTGAAGTACACCGCGGCGCATTGGGGTGCCTACCGGTTCACGCCGGGCGACACGACGCTGCATGCCGTCGCCGACGATCCCGCCCCGTCGCGCATCGGCCGGGGTTGGGTGTCGGCGGCGCGCGATCGACGCAGCCGCATCCTGACGCCGTGCATCCGCGAGGGGTTTCTGGCCGGCGATGGCGGCACCGGGCGCGGGCGCGACCGCTATGTCCCGGTTGGCTGGGACCGTGCGCTCGACCTCGCCGCGAACGCGCTTGCGCGCATCCGCGACACCCATGGGAACCGCGCGATCTATGGCGGCTCCTATGGCTGGTCGAGCTGCCGGGCGCCTTCACCATGCACAAAGCCAGATGCGGCGCTTTCTTGCGCTGGCCGGGGGCTGCGTCGGGTCAACCGAAACCTACAGCCACGCCGCGGCCGAGGTGCTGTACCCGCATATCGTCGGGCTCGACCTGAAGGCGCTGCAGGATGCGACGACCGCCCTGCCGCTGGTTGCCGAACATTGCGAGCTTCTGCTGGCCTTCGGCGGGATTTCCCGGCGCACCGCGCAGGTCGCCTCCTCGGGCACGGCCCGGCACGAGGTCGCGCCCTGGATGGCGGCGCTGCAGCGCAACGGCGTCGAGGCGATCACGGTTGCGCCCGAACGCGGCGATCTGCCCGGCGACTGGCTTGCCATACGGCCGGGCACCGACACGGCATTGATGCTGGCGCTGATGTACGAGATCGAACGCGCGGGCGGGTCGGATGCCGGTTTCCTGGAAACCCATACCAGCGGCTGGCCGATCTTGCGCGGCTACATCCTTGGCAAGGCGGACGGCATCGCGAAATCCGCCGACTGGGCCGCACCGATCACCGATCTGGAGGCCGCCACGATCCGGGCACTGGCGGCACGGCTGATGGGAAAGCGCGCGATGATCGCGCTGGCCTGGGGGGTGCAGCGGGCGGATCATGGCGAACAGCCGCTCTGGGCCGGGCTGGCGCTTGCCGCGCAGCTGGGCCAGATCGGCCTGCCCGGCACCGGCTATGCCTTCGGCTATGGCTGCACCACGCCGGTCGGCCGCGCGACACAGGCTGATCCCCTGGCCGTCCTTCCCGGTTCCGCCCAACCCGGTTCGCGACGCGATCCCGGTGGCGCGCATCGCCGACATGCTGGAAGGCCCCGGGCAGCCCTACCGCCATGACGGCCGGACCCGGACCTATCCCGATATCCGGATGATCTGGTGGACCGGCGGCAACCCGTTCCACCATCACCAGGATCTGCGCCGCCTCGACGCGGCCTGGCAGCGCCCCGAGACGATCGTGGTGACCGATCACAGCTGGACCGCGACCGCGCGGCGCGCCGACATCGTGCTGCCGGCCACCACCCCGCTCGAGCGGGAAGACATCATGATGAACCGGCGCGACCCGTCGCTTGTCCACATGTCGCCGATGTTCGACCCGATGGGGCAGTCGCGCGACGACCATGCGATCTTTGCCGACCTCGCCGGGCGGCTGGGGATCGGCGCGGCCTTCACCGAAGGCCGCGATGCGCAGGGCTGGCTCGATCATCTGTGGCAGCGCGCGCAGGGCGTGGCCACCGCCCATGGCTTTGCCCTGCCCGATCTGGCGGCGTTCCGCGCGATGGGACGCTTCGACATCCCCGACCCGGACGAGGCGCGGGTCGCCTTCGCGGCGTTCCGGCGCGACCCCAAGGCCAACGCCCTGGCCACCGAATCGGGCAAGATCACCCTGTTCAACCGGCGGATCGCGGCGATGGACCTGGATGACTGCCCGGGCCATCCGACCTGGCTGCCGCCCAGGGAGGGCGCGCCGCTGCCCAGGGATGCGTTCCACCTGATTTCCGGCCAACCCGACACCAGGCTGCACGGCCAGAACGATACGGGCGCGGAATCGGTGGCGGCCAAGCACCGCGACCGCGAGGTCTGCACCCTGCATCCCGACGCCGCCGCCCGGCTGGGCGTGGCGGCGGGCGACATCCTGCGGCTGTTCAACGCGCGCGGCGCCACCCTGGCCGCGGTGCGGCTGGCGCCGGGGATGCGCCGCGACTGCATCTCGTTGCCGACCGGGGCATGGTACGATCCGCAGATCGTCGACGGCGCCTGGCTGGAGGTTCACGGCAACCCCAACGCCGTCACCCGCGACCAGGGGTGTTCGGGCCTCAGCCAGGGCAATGTCGCGCATAGTTGCGTGGTGTGGGCGGAACCCTGGCGCGGCCCCCTGCCCCGCCTGACGGTGCGCGAGGCGCCGCTGGTTTGCCAGGGCGAGGCTGGTGTGCGGAACGCCGACGCCTGAGCACGTCGTTCTTGTACCAAGGCGCAATCGGGCATTCTCATCGCACCTTGGTATAATCCGGCGGGTTTCCTCACGCCGAGAAAGAGACGCCATGATTGACGCAATGTGCGGCACTCTGGTCGACATCCGGCTTCGAGCAACCTGTCAGACTTTACGCGCGACGCTTATCTGGCAAGCTCAAGCGCGGCGGCGATGGTATCCACGAGATGGGCGTGGACAGCGCGCCGGTCGACACCGGGGGGGTCCGTACAGATTGGATCCTCCGCCTCGTCAGCCAGGATCCGGGCGGCGCCCGCTTCACATGGCGCAAGGAAGGTGAAGTGGCTTGCCGGCGCCACAACCTGATAGCGGGCGCCCGGCAGCCGCGCCGCCAGATCGTTGCCGCGCGGCCCGACATCGACCGCCGGCAGCCGGTGCGCCTCGCCGAGGTTGATCAGGGTCACGGCCGACGTGACCGCATGAAGACTGTCCTCGACGACGGCGCCGCCGAAGCCCGGGTCAACAGCCACGACATGCGCGATGCGCTTGTCCCTGGCATCCGCGGCAAAGCCCGGCGCGTCGGCAAAGACCACGCCGCCGCGCAGGAAGAACCCGCAATCCGCCGCCTCTGCGGCAATGGCGCAACGCATGTCCTGGGTCGCCCCGTCGAAGCGCAAACCGGCCAGGTTGAGCGCCGTCGTGCCACCCAGCGAGAAACCCACGACACTCACGCGCCCGGTGTCGACATGCCCGCTGAAGGCCCGGTCCGCGAGGACCGCGTCCAGCGCCTCGGACAAATCCGCCGCACGCGCCGCAATGGTCGATTGCCCGCCGCGGCGAACTATCCCCCGTGGTCGAGCCAGGATGGTTCACGGCAAGCACGATGGCCCCCCGCGCAACCAGCGAAGACGAGAGCCAGCCAAGCGCGTCTGCATTGCCGCCCGAACCGTGTGAGAGCAGCACAAGCGGATGCGCGCCTTCGGCCAGGGCCGGGCCCATCCAGGCTTCCACGGGCTCGAAAATCGGACCCCGGCCAATCGCAACAGGGTATGTGGCAGCCGCCGCAGGATACCACATTGTGGCGTCGACGGGACGGGCGCGGTGCGCCGCCACAAGCTCGAACCGGTCATAGCCCGGAAGCATTTCAGCCGCGGCAGGGGTGGCCACGATCAGGGACAGGATGGCAAGGCGTATCATGGGCACCTCCGTTGGAACGCGATGCCGGCAATCTGCATCTTCCCCGCCATCCGCGCGTCCAGGATCCGTGATTCAGGTCGACTGAAACCGGATCGAGGATAGACATGCCGTCATGCCGATGCTGCCCATACCCGCCTTTGTGGCCCTGGTTCTTGCCTATGTTGCCGTGCGCACGGCGCTTGCCGGGGGGCGGCCGCTTCTGATCCTTCTTGTTGCCCTTGCCGCCTGGCAATCCCTCGCGGTGGCGCTTGTCGGCGGCTACGGGATCGATGCGTTGCGCCCCGTCCTGCCGGTGACGGCAACCGCCATTCCGCCGCTTGCCTGGGTGACGTTCCGCACCGGGCTGTTCGCGCGGCACGCGCCCGTCGCGCTCCATGCCGCCGTGCCTGCGTTCACGCTCTTCTGCGTGGTCTTCGCACCGGCCACGCTCGATGCGGTCGTATCGGGCATCTTTGTGCTTTACGGTGCGGCCATCCTGGTGACGTTGCGCCAGTCAAGCGAGATGCCGCTGGCGCGCCTCGACGCGGGCGAGCTGCCTTCCCGCATCTGGAAGGCCGTTGGCTGGGCGCTCATCCTGTCGGGCGTGACCGACGCCCTGATCGGGTTCGCTCATTTCTCGGCGCGGCAGGCCTGGGCCGGGTGGATCGTCACGACATGCTCTTCCGCGGTTCTGCTCGCGCTTGGGCTCTTGAGTTCCAGCACCGCCGCGTCCGGGGCCGAGGACGCGCCCCAGCAAGACGGCGCCGATGCGGCGATGCCGGAACCCGCCGATGCGGAGCAAGACGCGGCAATCGTCGGGCGGCTCGACGCCCTTCTTAGGCGGGATCGGGTGCATCTCGATCCCGGCCTCACGCTCGCGCGGCTGGCGCGGCGGCTGCACATTCCCGAGAAACGGCTCTCGGCCGCCGTCAACCGCGCGACGGGCGGCAATGTCTCTCGACATGTCAACGGCTGGCGCATTCGGCATGCCTGCGCACTGCTCGACCATGGGAAGCGGGTGACCGAAGCCATGCTGGATAGCGGTTTCAACACCAAGTCGAATTTCAACCGCGAGTTTCGGCGCGTGACGGGAACGACGCCCTCCGCCTGGTCACGACGGCTGGAAGCAGCGCGTGGTACCAGCGGTCATGGATCATGAACGCTGTCGGGCACATCGCGCCCGGCGATCAGCGGCTGTGCATCTTGCGCTGGGCAACCGCCAGGGCCAGCGCCGAGACCAGGATGATGCCCGACAGGGCGTCCTTGGTGTTGAAGTTGAGCCCCATCAGGTTCAGCCCGTTGGTCACCATCCCCAGGAACAGGACACCGACGATGGTCCCCGGCACGTTGGGCCGGCCGCGCGGATGAAGCGCGGCGCCGATGAACACCGCCGCGATCGCATCCAGAAGATAGGAAAAGCCCGACAGCGGCGTGAACATCCGGATCGACGCGGCCGCGATCAGCCCGCCGACCGCGCAGGTCACGGCGGCCGCGATATAGCTGGCGACCAGCACCCGGTTGACCCGAATGCCCGCCAGCACCGAGGCCGAGCGCTGCATCCCCATGGCGTGGATCTGCCGGCCCCAGACCGACCGTTCCAGCACGATGAAGTAGATCACGCACAGCACGGTGGCGATGATGACCTCCACCGGAACGCCGCCGACCTCTCCCATGGCGATGTCGCGAAACGCGTCCGGCATGCTGCGATGCGAAATCGGCCCGCCGCCATTGGTAAAGATGCGCTGCACCGACGAGCCGATGAAGAAGGTCCCGAGCGTCGCCATGAACGGGCTGATCCGCAGCCCGACCACCAGCGCGGCGTTGAGGATGCCGACAAGCGATCCGCCGCCCAGCCCGATGCAGGCCGCCAGCAGCCAGTCGGCGTCGTATTCCTTCATCGCCACGATGGCAAAGGCCGCCCCGAAATCGAGCGCGATGCCGACCGAAAGATCGATGCCGCCGGTCGCCACGATCAGCGTCATCCCCAGCACCACCACCATCAGGATCGCCGAGCCCTCGACGATGTTCATCAGGTTCTGGCCCTGGGCGAAGACCGGGTTCCAGGCGGTGAAGAACACCGCAAAACCGGCGAACACGATGAGAAAGCCGAACCGGATCATCATGTCCCGGATACGCGACGCAGGACCGTCAGGGGCCGGACCCGCCATCATCGCCCCCGATTGGCCAGCGCGCCAAAGGCGACGACGGCGAGGATCAGCGCCCCCTTGATGAGCCCGAGCCAGAACACGTTGACCCCCATCGACTTGAACCCCAGCGTGATCGCCGCGACAAGAAGTGCGCCCAGCACGGCGCCCCACAGCGTCACCACCCGCCGGGGCGAAAACGCCGCGCCCAGAAAGGTGGCCAGCACCATCTCCAGCAACAGGTTGTCCTCGACCCCGGGCGACGAGCCCGAGCCGCGCGCCAGCACGAAGAGACTGGCCAGAAACCCGGTCAGCGCGGCCAGCAGGAACGAGGCGCCCTGCAGCATCCGGGTGTCGAGGCCGGAAACCTCGGCCGCGTCGCGGTTGCCGCCGACGGCCTGCATGTTCAGCCCAAAGCGCGTCCGGTGCGCGACATGCCACAGCACCAGGACGATCGCCGCGACGATCGGAATGCCCACCGGGATGCCCGCCACGCTGCCATCGCGCAGCCACACGATGAACGGATCGTCGACGTTGATCCGCCGGCTTGCGGTCACCAGGTTGTTCACGCCGACCACCGCGACGAACATCGACAGCGTGCTCAGCAACGGCGAGACCCCGATGCGGGTGACCAGGATCGCGTTGATCAGCCCCACACCCAGCGACGCCCCGAAGGCCAGCAGCAGCGCCACGATCAGCGTCCCGTCCTGCGAAAGCCATTGCGCGGTGATGCCCGCGGCCAGCACCGCGGTCGCCGGGATCGACAGGTCGATCCCGCCCGACACCACATCGTCGCCGCCGGCCATGACGACAAAGGACAGCCCGGCGCAGACCAGCACCACCGGCAGCGCCTGTTCAAGGATCAGGGTGAAGGTCAGCAGCGTCAGGAAGTTCGGCGCCTGGGTCGCGATGAAGGCCAGCATCGCCGCGAAAAGGATCAGCGGTGCGGCGCCGATCGCGCGGGCAAACAGGTTCGGCGGCGCGGCGGTGTCAGCCATTGGCGGCCTCCAGCCGACGCGCGCCGGTCGTGGCCGCGATCAGGGTGTCGAGGTCAAGCGCCGGCGCATCCAGCACCTCGACGATGCGCCCGCGCATCATCACCGCGATGCGGTCGCACAGGCCAAGCAGTTCGCCCGGATCGGAAGACGAGACGACGATGCCGGCGCCATCGCCGGCCAGCCGGTCGATCAGCGCATAGATTTCGGACCGCGCGCCGATATCGACGCCGACCGTCGGCTCGTCGAGCAGGAACACATCCGCCCGGCGCGCCAGCCAGCGGCCGATCACCACCTTCTGCTGGTTCCCGCCGCTGAGCAGTCTTGCCACGATGCCGGGATCGGGCGGGCGGATGTCCAACGCGCGGATCTGTGTCTCGGCCTGCCGGGCGGTCCGCCCGCCGCTGATGATCCCGCCGCGCGAGACCTTTTCCAGGGTGGCCAGGGTGACGTTCTCGGCCACCGTCATCGGCAGGACCAGCCCGTCATTGCGCCGGTCCCGCGGCACCAGAACGACGCCGCGCGCGATCGCGTCGGCCGGCGCGCGGGGCCGGAACGGCCTGCCGGCCAGTTGCATGGCGCCGTGCGCGGGCCGGTGGAGGCCATAGATCGTCTCGACCAGTTCCTCGCGGCCCGAGCCGATCAGCCCGGCGATCCCCAGGATTTCGCCGGCCCGCAGCGTCAGCGTGATGTCCGCAAAGCCGCGGCCCGACAGCCCGTCAAGCGCCAGCATCGGCGCAGCCGGGCTTCGGCTGCGATCGGGAAAGATGTTGTCGAGGCTGCGCCCGACCATCGCGGCGATCAGCTTGGGGCCGCTTGCCTGTTCCACATCGTCGAACACCGCCACGTCGCGGCCGTTGCGAAACACCGTGACCCGGTCGCAGATATCGGTGATCTCGCTGAGGTAATGCGAGACGTAAAGGATGGTGATCCCGCGCGCCTTCAGCCGCGCGATAGCGGTCATCAGCGTGCTGACCTCGTCGCTGGCCAGGGGCGCCGTGGGCTCGTCGAAGACCACCAGGCGGGCCTGGTCGTCGATCAGCGCGCGGGCGATCTGCACCAGCTTGCGCTCCGCCGTGCCCAGATCGCGGATCAGCGCGTTGGCGGCGATGTCGCAAGCCAGCGTGTCGTGCAGGAAGGCCTCGGTCCGGCGGCGCATTTCGGCCGCGTCAAGGCCGAAGCGGCCGCCGATCTCCTGGCCCAGGAACACCGATTCCGCGACGGTGAAATGCGGCACCAAATGCAGTTCCTGATGGATGAAACGGATGCCCGCGTCATGGACCCCTTGCGGCGTGATCGGCGCGATCCGGCGGCCGAAGATTTCCACCCGCCCGCCATTCGGCGGATAGACCCCGGCAAGCACCTTGATGATGGTCGACTTGCCGGCGCCGTTCTCCCCGACCAGCCCATGCACCTCGCCCGGGCGCACCGAAAGGCTGGCGGCGTCCAGCGCACGGACGCCCGGGAAGTCCTTGGTGACCTCCTGCAGGGCAAGCGCGGCTTCGGTCATCGCATCCCGTCCTTGCACCGACGCACCCCGCGCAGCAGATCGCCGGACCGCCGCACCCCTGCGTCCGGCCCGGCGGTCGACAGGCGGGAAAGGCCCTAGCGGAGCGAGCCGTAGCCAAGTTCCTCATAGGCCGCCATCGCGCCCTCGCGGCCATAGACCGGCACGACATCGACATAGGTCTGCGGCAACAGATCCTCGCCGGCAAAGTACCGGGCCACGTTCCGCGCCGCGGTCGAGCCGATCAGGTTCGGCTGCTGGGCCACATTGGCGACGAACGGGCTGCCCTCTTCGGCCATGATCTCCAGCGTGTCCGGGCCACCATCGAGTGCGGTGACCAGAACGTCGGTGCGGCCGGCCTCTTCCAGCGCCTGGACGATACCGATCGCGGGCTGATCCCAGCACCCGACATGGATCGCGTCGATGGTCCCTTCGGGATACTGGCTGAGCAGGTCGAGCGTCTGGCGCCGCGCATCTTCGGGCGCGTTGGCGAATTCCTCGGCCAGTTCGGGCTGGATGATCTCGATATTCGGATAGTCCTGCAGCACATACTTCCACAGGCCGGTGCGGATGCCGCAAATCCGCAGCGCCTCCTCGAACGCGTTGAACACCGCGACGCGGCCCTCGCCACCCAGCGCATCGGCCATGTAGCGGCCGATCGTGGTGCCCATGTAGTAGTTGTCCGAAGTGGTGTTGTTGATCGCATGCGGGCTCGGGTGATCGACCGTGAAGACCGGGATGCCGGCCGCCGACAGCGCCTCGAATTTCGGCTCGACCGCGGCATCGCCCAGGATCGAGATCACCGCATCGACGCCGCGGGTCAGCAGGATGTCATGGTTGTCGGCATGAACCTGGTTGTCGCGGCCGCCATCGACCGCGATCACCTCGCCGCCCAGCGCCCCGACCGTGGCGACCGCGCCGTTGAACGCCTCGCGGTCCCAGAAATGCTGCGTCCCGACCACGGCAACGCCGATCGTGCGCCCCTCCAGCGACAGCTCCTCCTGGGCCGGGGCCTCGGCCGCGACCAGCAGCGTGGCCGCCGCGCCGAGCGCGAGTTTCAGTGCGTTCATCGGATCCTCCCTCGATGTCTGACGCGCGAAAGCCTGTTGCGCGTCCCCTCTCCAGACGGAAACATGTGGATTTACTTTTGTCAATTTATTTGGCAAATGTATCGCGCCGGAGGAAAGCATGACGTCTGTTCGAATAGGTCTCGATGTCGGGACGACGGCGATCAAGGCCGCAGCCTATCTTGCCGATGGCCGGCTTGTGGCCCGGGCCGACCGCGCGTCTTCCGCCATGGCGGCCGAGGGCGGCCGGTCCGAGCAGGACATGGATGCGGTGTGGCAGGGATCGGCGGGCGTGCTGCGCGATCTCGTCCAGCGGCTCGACGGAACGCCCGTGGCGGCGCTGGGGCTGTGCGGACAGGGCGACGGGCTGTGGCTGGTCGGCGCCGATGGCGAACCGGTCGGGCCAGCGATGCTGTGGAACGACACGCAGGCGGCGCGCGATGTGGCCGAGCTTTCGGCCAGCGGCGCGATCGGCGCGGTCGGGCTGTGCTGCCACACCGCGCTTTGGCCCGGCACGTCGGGGGCGATCTGGCGCTGGCTGGGCCGCCATGACCCGGCCCGGCGGGCCGCCGCCGCCCATGCCTTTACCTGCGCCGACTGGGTCGGGTCGAAACTGACCGGGGTGATCGCCACCGATTTGAGCAACGCCTCGATCCCGTTTCTCGACATCCGTACCGGCCGGTATGCCGAGGCCGCGCTGGCCGCGCTCGACTGCGCCGATCTGGGCCCGTTGCTGCCGGCGCCGCGCCGGGCCGACAGCTGCCTTGGCGGCCTGACCGAGGCCGCTGCGGCAGCCACCGGGCTGCCGCCGGGGCTGCCGGTTTCGGTGCCGACGCTCGACATTTCGGCGATGGCGCTCGGCCTTGGTCTGACCCGGCCGGGCCAGACCCTGCTGATCATGGGCACGACGGCGGTGGTGGCGATCCTGACCGACACCGTCGAACCGACCGAGGCGCCGGTGGGCGCCTCGGCGCTGCACCCGACAAGCGATGCGATCATCCGCATCTTTGCCCCGACCAGCGGCGCCGCGGCCTTTGACTGGTTCGCCGCGCTGCATCCGCTCAGCCTGGGCGGCGCGACGGCCGAGGCGGTGGCCGAAAAGCTCAATGCGCTGGTCGCGACGGTGCCGCCCGGGGCCAATGGCGTGACCTTCCTGCCCTATCTGAACGGCGAGCGCGCGCCCTTTGTCGCGCCCGAGGCGCGCGCGGCCTTCCACGGCATGACGGCGCGGACCACCAAGGCCGATCTGGCGCGGGCGGTTCTGGAAGGCACCGCGCTGAGCCTGCGCCATTGCTTCGTCGCCGAGGACGGCCTGCCGCGCGAGCCGGTGCGGCTGACCGGCGGCGGGTCGCGCAACCCGATGTGGTGCCAGATCATCGCCGATGTGATCGGCGTGCCGGTGGTGACGTCCGCGATATCGGATCACGGGCTCTGGGGCGCGGCGATGCTGGGCGCGGCGGCGGCCGGGCTCGGCCCGATCGACGATCTTGTCGCACGCTCCGAACCGACCCGAACCTACACCCCCGACCCGGCCGCCGTCCGCGCCTATGGGCCGGTTTTCGACCGCTACCGCCGGTTTTCGGATGCCAGCCGCGAACTGAACGCCGCGGTCGCCCCAGCGCAGGATGCGTCATGAGGAACACCATGAAGGCCGCCATCCAGTACGGCATCGACGACATCCGGATCGAAAGCCTGCCGGTGCCCGAGATCGGGCCGGGCGAGCTGCTGCTCAAGACGCTCGCCTGCGGGCTGTGCGGCGGCGAGACGATGGCCTGGTACAAGACCGAGCCCAAGGTGCTGGGCCACGAACCGATCGGCGAGGTGGTCGAGGTCGGCCGCGGGGTCACCGACTACCGGATCGGCGACCGGCTGTTCGTGAACCACCATGTCGGGCGGATCGATTCGCACCTGTCCCGGCGCGGCCATTTCACCCGCGACCCGTTCTACAAATCGACCCGGCTCGATCCCGGCGGGGTCTGCGAATACTATCGCGTCAGCGCGCAGCATCTGGCGATGGACACGCACAAGCTGCCCGAGGCCATCTCGACCGAGGCGGCCGTCACGATCGAGCCCTGGTCATGCGTGCTTTCGGGGCTGAAGGTCTGCCACATCCAGCCCGGCGACACGGTCGCCGTCGTCGGCGCCGGGTTCATGGGCCAGGGTTTCGTTCACCTCGCCCCGCTGTTCGGCGCGGGCAAGGTCGTGGCGCTCGACTTTTCCGACTGGCGCCTGGCCCGCGCGCGGGCGTTCGGGGCGACCCACACGATCAACCCCGCCAGCGAGGATGCCGTCGAAGCGATGCGCGCGCTCAATCGCGGGCGGCTTGCCGACACGGTGATCGTGATCGCGCCCTTCGCGGCCGCCTGGGCGCAGGCACTTGCGCTGACCGAGGTCGGCGGCTGCCTGCATCTGGGCGCGCCGATGCCCCCGGGCGAGAGCTGGGCCAGGGACGGCAACGCGGCCTATTTCGACCAGATCACCGTGACCTCGCGCTATTCCTCCGACCATACCGACACCTACAGCTTCATCCGCCTGCTCGAAGCCGGACGCATCCAGGCGGATGCGGCGATCAGCCACCGCTTTGCGCTTGACGACGCGGCCGAGGCGTTCGCGCTTCTGGTCGCGGCGCGCGAGTCGCTCAAGATCGTCGTCTATCCGCATGGCGTCCCGGCCGAAAAACAGGGGGTTGCGTGATGCTGGAGGCGCTGAAGGAGGAGGTCTGCGAGCAGAACCACGAATTGCCGCGCAACGGTCTCGTCGTCGGTTCGGGTGGCAATGTGTCGGGTCGGGACGGCGCGACGGGTCTTGTGGTGATCAAGCCCTCGGGCGTCAAATTCGCCAAACTGACCCCTGACAAGATGGTCGTGGTGGACCTCGACGGCAACGTGGTCGAGGGCGCGATGAAGCCGTCCGTGGATACCGGCATTCACCTTTTCCTCTACCGCCATCGCGACGATCTGGGCGGCATCGCCCATACCCATTCGCCCTATGCGACCAGTTTCGCCGCCCGGGGCGAGCGCATCCCGGCGGTGCTGACGCCGATCACCCACATGATCGGTCGCGACGTGCCCTGTTCGCGCTATGCCACCCCGGGTGAGGTCGACACCGGCAAGGCGATCCTCGAGGCGGCCGAGGGCGGCGCGGCGGTGCTGGTCAAGGCGCATGGCGTCTTCACCATGGGCAAGTCCGCGACCGAGGCGACCGCGATCGCGATGTATCTCGAAGAGGCCGCGATGACGACGCATCTGGCCCTGCTGCGCGGCCCGGTCGAGGAACTGTCGCAGGAAGAGATCGACCGCTGCCATGGCTGGTTCCGGCGCAATTACGGCCAGCACGGAACAAAGCCCGTGTCGTCCTGACATGGCCAAGGACACGGCCGCGCAGCGTGTCGACAAGCACGCCATGCTCGCCAATGTCGCCTTGCTCTATTACGGCGAGGGGCTGACCCAGGGCGACATCGCCCGGCGGATGCGGGTCAGCCGGGCGACGATCGTCGGCATGCTGCGCGAGGCCCGCGAGGCCGGGATAGTGGACATTCGCGTCGACGGCCGCAGCCTGGCGGGCTCGACCCTGTCGCATGATCTGCGGCAGGCCTGGGGGCTTGACGATGTCTATGTCGCCGAATGCGGCGAGGCCACCGCGCGGCCCGGGATGCTGCGCCAGCTTGGCCGGGTCGCGGCGATCGCCCTGACCGAGCTGGTGCGCCCGCAGGATCGGGTTGGCGTGGCCTGGGGCGAGACCGTGCGCGCCATGTCCGAGCAGATGCCGCGGACCGAGACGACCGGCGTGCGCGTCTACCAGATGATCGGATCGATGATGTCGGACAGCGTCCCGACATCGGAAAGCTGCGCCATCCAGATCGCCAACATGCTGGGCGCCGAATGCTCTACGCTGCATGCCCCCGCGCTCGGCTCGACGGCCGAGGTCGCGGCGCTGTTCCGGGCCGAGCCGACGATCCGCGCCCAACTCGGCGCGTTGCAGGCGCTCGACCTGACGGTTGCCTCGATCGGCCATGTCGGCGACGAAACCCACCTGGCCCGGGCAAGGATGGCCAGCGGGCCGGAAATGCGGGCCGCCCGCGCAGCCGGCGCGGCGGGGATTCTGTGCTGCCGGTTTGTCGATGCGGCGGGCCGGGCCCTGGCGCTGCCACCCGATGCGCGGCTGCTCGCGGCCGAACTCGACAGCATCCGCCGGGCCCGCACCCGGCTTCTGGTCGTCGGCGGCACCGACCGGCTGGCGGCCACCATTGCTGCGATCCGCGGCGGCTATGTCAGCCATCTTTGCGTCGACGGCACGCTGGCGCGGGCGCTTCTTGGCGCCGCGCGTTAGCGCGCGGAAACGATGTCAAGCGGGGGCTGTCATGCCGACGGCCCTCTTCAATGACCGTTGCCGTGATTTGGTGGAGCCGAGGGGAATCGAACCCCTGACCTCGTCATTGCGAACGACGCGCTCTCCCGACTGAGCTACGGCCCCGAACCGTGCGCTCTGTGACCGATGGGGCCTCGCTTGTCAAGGAATGTGCGGGCCGCGGGCCGCGTCATCGCGATGTCATCTGGCGGTAACCGGTTTGTCGCATGCGGCGCCTAGGATGAGGGCAAAGACAACAGGCAGGCGGTGTCGGGCAGATGGCGCTGTTGCGGGTGAATGCAGATGGCGGGCAGGTTCGGCTGCATGGCTGTCCGGACCGGCCCATCGCGCCCGCCCTTCGACAAGCCCTTGCGGGCTTGCCGCCCGCGGCGCCGATCGTGGTTCTGGTGCATGGCTACCGCTTCACCCCGTGGAAACCGGCGCACGATCCGCATACCCATATCTTTGCGGCAGGCGCGCCGCGGCCCTGCTGGAAGGCGCGATCCTGGCCAGCCCATCTGGGCTTCTCGGAATGCGATCCGGCCGATGGGCTTTGCATCGCGTTCGGCTGGGATGCCAAGGCGCCGATCGATGCGTTGGGCCTGTCGGCGGTCCATGACAGGACGCCGCTGGTGGCCGGTGCGCTGGCCCGGCTGCTGACGCTGATCGCGGATATGGCGCCGGGACGGTGCGTCGACCTGCTGGCGCATTCGCTGGGCGCCCGGGTGACGCTGTTGGCCATGGCAGCGCTGCGCCGGCCGGTGATCGGCCGGACGATCCTGATGGCGGCGGCGGAATACCGCTCGGGCGCCCGCGCCGCACTCGCCAACCCGGCCCTGGCCGCGGCGGAGGTGGTCAACGTCACCAGCCGCGAGAACGACCTCTTCGATTTCCTGTTCCAGGCTGCGATCGTGCCGCCGCGCCCGGGCGACGTCCCGCTCGGGCAGGGCCTGACGGGGCGGCCGGCACGATGGATCGATCTGCCGATCGATTGCCCCGCGACCCTGGCCGCGCTCGCCCGCGAAGGGATGGCGATTGCACCGCGCCGACGCCGCGCCTGTCACTGGAGCTTCTATCTGCGGCCGGGCATCTTCGACCTTTACCGCGCGCTCATTCGCGACCGCGGCGCCTGGCCCGCCGCCCGGTTGCGCGCGCTGATCGCCGGCCCGGCCTGCCGGCTTCCCGCCGAGGCGACCGATCTGCCGGTCTTCGTGCCGCTGCCCACGGCGCGGGCCTCATAGGACGGCTTGACCTTCAGGCGCTTTGCAGCAACGCTTGTCACCAAGAGGGAGGCAGCGATGATCACACGCTCAGGTCCGCACTTCGACCCTCTCCCGGGACTCAATCGCCGGATGGCGCGGCTGGGCTTGCGGCTGGCAAGCGGCGATGTCTCCATAAGGCTCTATGCCCTCGCGATTTGCCTCGCCTGCATTGCCTTCGGTCTGCTGCTCGACGCGTTTCTCCCTGCGGCAGGCCCTGCGACGCCCCTGCATATTGGTCCCAGGATACTGGGCCTGCCGCTGATCGCCATCGGCGGGGTGGCGACCGGCTGGATCGCCATCGGAGGATTGGCCGTCGGCGTCGTGGCCATCGGCGGCGGGGCGTTTGGCGTGATCTCGCTTGGCGGCCTTGCGCTGGGTCTGGCGCTGGCCGTTGGGGGCGGCGCCGTCGGATACTATGCCAATGGCGGGCTCGCGGTGGGCGGCTATGCCTATGCGGGCAATGGCGTCGCCTTTGGCCGCTTCCAGGCGCAGGGCAACCAGCACGAGGCGCTGATCGGCCGCTGACCCCCTTGCCTTTGCGGCCATGCAGGGCACATTGGCAGCCATGACAGAACCGATTGACCTCTACTACTGGCCCACCCCGAACGGCTGGAAGATCACCATCGCGCTCGAAGAGATGGGCCTGCCCTATCGCGTCCAGCTGATCGATATCGGCAAGGGCGACCAGTTCGACCCGGATTTCCTGAAGATCGCGCCGAACAACCGGATGCCCGCCATCGTCGACCCCGACGGTCCGGGCGGCGCCCCGGTCTCGATCTTCGAATCGGCCGCCATCCTGATGTATCTCGGTCGCAAGACCGGCCGTTTCTACGGCACCGAAGAGCGTTCCCGCATCGCGGTCGAGGAATGGCTGATGTGGCAGATGGGCGGCGTCGGCCCGATGGCCGGCCAGGCGCATCACTTCCTGAAATACGCCCCCGGGCTCGACCCGCCGCAGGTGCTGCCCTATGCGCAGGACCGCTACCGGCGCGAGGTCGACCGGCTCTACTCCGTCCTCGACAAACGGCTCGACGGCCGCGATTTCGTCGCCGGCGACTACTCCATCGCCGACATGGCGATCTGGCCCTGGGCCTCGCTGTGGCAGGGCCAGGGCCAAAGCCTCGACGGCAAGCCGAACCTTGCCGCCTGGCTCGATCGGGTGGCCGGGCGCCCGGCGGTAGAGCGCGGCCGCGCCGTGGCCGCCGAGCAGCGCAGCAATTCCGCGCCCGACCGCAAGGCACAGCGGATCCTGTTCGGCCAGGGGCGCTAGGCGCGCGCCCCCGGCTTTCGGCTTGGCCCAAATATCCCGGGGGGAGTCCCGGCGCGGGACGCGCCGGGACGGGGGGCAGCGCCCCCCGGCACCGGGCGTCAACCGGCGCAACGGTCGATGCCGTGCGCGCCCGGCGCGCCGGCGCCGGGCGGCGGCCGGGCGGGGCTCGATGCCCCGGCCGGCCGCGCCCCCGGGCTCTTGCGGCCTGCCCTGCCCCGTGATCGTCTGACGCCAGACGTTCTTGGAGGTGGGCATGACCACGGACCCGCTGTTGACGCCCTTCCGGCTGAAGCATCTGACGCTGAAGAACCGGCTGATGGTCACCGCCCATGAGCCCGCCTATGCCGAGGACGGCCTGCCCAAGGCCCGCTATCGCGCCTATCACGCGGAACGCGCCCGGGGCGGCGTGGCGCTGACCATGACCGCGGGCTCGGCGCTCGTCTCCCGCGACAGCCCGCCCGCTTTCAACAACCTGCTGGCCTGGCAGGACGCGATCGTGCCCTGGCTCGCGGAATTGGCCGATGCCTGCCAGGGCCATGGCTGCGCGGTGATGATCCAGCTGACCCATCTGGGATGGCGGTCGCGCTGGGACGCGGGCGACTGGCTGCCCACCCTGGCCCCGGGTCCGCGCCGCGAACCCGCGCACAAGGCGCGGCCGAAGGTGATGGAAGACTGGGACATCGCGCGCGTCATCACGGATTACGCCGATGCCGCCGAACGGATGGCGGCGGCGGGCCTCGACGGGATCGAGCTCGAGGCCTATGGCCATCTCCTCGATGCGTTCTGGTCGGGGCATCTGAACCGGCTCGACCCGCCCTGGGGCGGCGATCTGGCGGCGCGCATGCGCTTTCCCGCCGCGGTGATCGCGGCGATCCGCGACCGGGTCGGCCCCGATTTCCTCCTTGGCGTGCGGATGACGGCCGATGACGGCCAGCCCGGCGGCATCTCCGAGGCCGACGGGATCGCCATCGCCCGGGCGCTGGCAGCCTCCGGTCAGGTCGATTTCCTCAACGTCATTCGCGGCCGGGTCGACACCGATGCGACGCTCACCGACACGATCCCGGTGCAGGGGATGCCCGCTGCCCCGCATCTCGATTTCGCCGGCCGGGTGCGGGCCGAAACCGGCCTGCCCACCTTCCATGCCGCGCGCATCCAGGATGTCGCCACCGCGCGCCATGCCATCGCCGCGGGGCTTCTCGACATGGTCGGCATGACGCGCGCCCATATCGCCGAGCCGCATCTGGTCGCCAAACTGGCCCAGGGGCGCGAGGCCGATATCCGGCCCTGCGTCGGCGCCAATTACTGCCTTGACCGCATCTATCAGGGGGCGGCGACGCTGTGCATCCACAACCCGGCGACCGGCCGCGAAGAAACCCTGCCGCATACGATCGGCCGCAGCCCGCGCCCGCGCCGCGCGGTGATCGTGGGCGCAGGGCCCGGCGGGCTGGAGGCCGCCCGTGTTGCCGCCGAACGCGGCCATCGGGTCACCGTGTTCGAGGCCGCCGATGCCCCGGGCGGGCAGCTTCGGCTGGCGGCGCGCAGCGCGCGGCGGCGCGAACTGATGGGCATCGTCGACTGGCGGATGCGGCAATGCGAGCGGCTGGGGGTGACGTTCTGCTTCAACAGTCTCGCCGAACCCGGGGACATCGCCGCCCACGCCCCGGACATGGTGATCGTCGCCACCGGCGGCCTGCCCGACACGGATGTCTTGGAAACCGGCGCCGATCTGGCGGTCACGGCATGGGATATCCTGTCGGGCGATGTGGCGCCGGGCAGCGATGTGCTGATCTGGGACGAGGCGGGCGACCACGCCGGTCTGCAGGCGGCCGAGGCGGTCGGCCGCAGCCGGCGGCCGGGTCGAGATCATGACCCGCGACCGGACCTTCGCGCCCGAGGTGATGGGATGAACCTGGTGCCCTATCTGCGCCATCTGCAGGGGCAGGGCGCGGTGCTGACGGTCGCCCGACGGCTTGACGGGCTGACGCGCGCGGGCAATCGCATCCGGGCGCGGATCGGCACGGATTATTCCGATTTCAGCGACGAGCGGGATTTCGACCAGGTGGTGATCAATGCCGGCACCCTGCCGCTCGACGATCTCTATTTCGCGCTGAAACCCCGGTCGCGCAATCGCGGCGCGGTCGACTGGCATGCCCTGCTCGACAGCGATGCCGAGCCGTTTCCCGAAACCGACCCGGACGGCGCGTTCACCCTCTACCGGATCGGCGACTGCGGTGGCCTCGCGCAACATCCATGCCGCCATCCACGACGCATTGCGGCTGGGGGTGCGGTGGTAGCGGCGCCTCGGGACGGACGGTCGGCTTACCGAGGTTTCTTGTCCGGCGCGGTCAGCGCACGGTCGACACGATGGGCCGAGGTGTCGAGGCGCCGCGTGGCGCGGGTGCCCGGAACCAGCATCTCGGCCTTGCGGAAATAGGCCCGCAACTCCGCCTTCACGATGCCGAGTTCCGCCCGGATATCGCCGACCGTCCGCATCTGCCATGGCGCGGTTTCGAGCGGTATTCTGTGCAGATCGGCGCCCGGCAGATTGTCCACCGCATAGCCGACGCCCAGCCGGTAGCTGGCAATGTGTTCGGGCTGAAACCGCCAATGCGGCGGATAGAGCGTGGTCGACACCTCGATGAAGATGTCGACGGCCGCGTCCGAAATGTCCGAGGCCGCGCCCATCGTCGCCCCGATGATGAACGCCTCGTCCTGCACATGCAGACCGCGCCCCAGCAGGACGTGCAGGCAATCGTGCCGGTCGAGCGCGATGGCGCCGGGCAGCGCGTCGGGGCTGTCCGGGTTCTCGTATTTGCGGATGATCGCGGGCACGTCTTCGGCCGCCGCGGCGGGCATGGTGGCCAGCACCGCGCCCAGCGTCATCGCATCGGTGTCAAGGCCGGGGTTCCATTCGTCCCAGTTGAGCAGCGCGCGTCCCATGCCGGCCCGGCCTATTCGAAGCTCTGGATCGGGTCGAAGCGGGAGTTCTCCGCGATGGCGGCCTGCAACGCCGCGTCGAGCCGGCTGACATCGTCGACCGCGACATAGCTGGTGTGACCCTGCGCGTTCAGAACATGGTCGGTGCCGATCCCGATCCCGATGGTCGCCACCGCGATCGGGGTGGTGTTGACCGTGGTCGCGACCTCGGCGGCCAGCAATTCGGGCTGATCGGCCACGCCATCGGTGGTGACGATGATGCGGTAGGTGCCAAAGCCACGCGCCCGGGCGGCCTCGGTGGCCAGCAAGTCCCGCGCCGCGGCGACCGCCGGGCCCAGCGGGGTCGAGCCGTTGGGCGCCATCGGACGCAGCCTTTCGGCAAGCGCCGCGCCGGCCTCGCGGGCCGGGGTCGGCGGCAGGATCAGACCGGCATTGAGCGCCAGCAACGCCACCCGGTCGCCATCGCCCATCATGTCGAGCGATTGCAGCACCGCGCGCTTTGCGGCCTCGAAATCGCGGCTCATCGAGCTTGAATCGTCGAGCACGATGACGGTGACGGTCCGGTCGGGGTCGGGCACGCTTTCGACTTCGGCGCCCTCGCTCAGCGGCGGCCAGGCAGCGATGGCCGACCAGTCGACCGCGCCCATGTCGCGTGGCGCAGAGCGCCCCGGGCCGAATGGCAAAAGGTCCGCAAACAGGTTCCACAGCACCACGATCCCGGCGATCAACAGGACGGCGACGGTCGATTTGCGCATGATCGGCGTCCCCTAAAGCGGATTGAAGGTGGTGGCCTCGGCCTGGGCAGTCAGGACGCGGAACACCACCCGCATGTTCTGGCGCCATTCGGCCTCGGTCGTGGGCGGGTTGAATGCCGGGTTCGAAATCCCCACCCCGTCGACGATGAACTGGTCGCGATTGAGCCGCACGCCGGTTTCGCCGGCGAACGCGGCCAGCGCATCGACCACCGCGATCGCCCGCTGCAGCGACAGGTTCTGCGTCGATGTCCGGATGCCGCGCAATTCGGACGCGGTGGCGCCATCCTTTTCGCGGCGCAGGAAGTGCAGCGGGTCGGCATGGCCTTCGACCGTGATGATCGCCCCCGAATAGGTCGATGCCAGCCGCAGGATCGTCGCGAAATCCTCGGCATAAAGATCGGCCGGGAAATCCGGCGTGTCGGGTTCGAAATAGACTTCGAAGTCGATCTTGGTGTTGGCCTCCAGCTGGCCGGTGCGGCGCAGCTGATTGACCGCGCGCGCCGCCAGTTCGGGGTCGAACACCGCAACCTGACGATCGTCGAGGTTCTGCAACCCGTCGGTCAGCGCGGTGTAGTCCCATTCGGCGGTGGCAAGCTGATAGGGAAAATCGATCATGCCGGCGCCGCGCAGGGCGGCCGCGACCTCTTGCGACAGAACCGCGAAGCGGCGCAATTCGGCGGGATCGGCGAAGTGCCGGGCATTGCCCGACCAGCCATCGGTGATCGCGTCCTGCCACAGGAACACGCCCTCTTCGGCCGGCAACCCGCCCAGGAAGTCATCCGCCATCAACTGCGCCATGACCGCGCGGTCGGGATTGCCCGCTTCGGCCATGAAGCCGCGCATCGCTTCCTCGGCCCGGAACAGGGCATTGACCAGGCGGGCGATCGCGTCGCGATGGGCGTCGAAGAAATCCGCCCGGACCGAGATATAGTCGCCGATGACCGATGTCGCCTCGAGCGTCGAGATCAGGATGGTCGCGCCCCGCACCGAACCCTCAGCGCCGGTGCCGACCGCCCCGCCCGAGGTCAGGAGCCGCGCATCGGGCAGGATCACCGCCGCGGCGTCGGCCTCGCCATCCGCGAGCAGGCCGGCAGGTGTGTTCCCGTCGCCCGTCAGGTCGCGCGCCCAGACGACGGTGACATCGTCAAAGCTCAACCCGGCATCGGCCAGCACCCGGCCGACGAAATCGACATGCGGGCCATAGGCCTGGATGGCGATGCGCTTGCCGCGCAGATCGGCCGGGCTGCGGATGCCCTCGGCGGCGACGATCCCGTCGCCCGCCGACCAGCTGTGCTTGTAGAAGACGATCTGTTCGGTGCGCGGGTCGGCCTCGGTCACCGGGGCGGCCGCCATCAGCATGCCCCAGCGTGCCGCGCAGGAACGGCGTTTCACAGGCCAGGTAATCCTCCAGCTGGGCGGCGAAATCGTCCTTGACGCTCAGCGTCAGTGTCCAGCCCGCATCGGCCAGCAGACCCGGCCGCGGTGTCAGCGACTGGCCGTTCGCGTGCACCACCACGCCATCGGCGCCCCAGGCAATCAGCGGCATGTCCTGGGTGGTGCCGCCGGTGCAATCGCGCACCGGGCTGGTGATCTCACCGGCCAGCGGATCGCCGGTCTCGGCGGCAAGGGGGGCGGCCAGAAAAGCCAGGATCGCCCACGAAAGCGATCCGATTGTCGAAAGCCTGGTCCACATGGTCGGTCCTTCATTGCTGGTTGGGCGGGCCGGCAGGCCCTGCGGGTCGGCGTGGCGGATCATCGGCGCAGCAGGGTTTCCGCGGTGGATGACGCGATGTCCACCTTGTCGAGGAGCGACGCCACCGCCCGCGCATCGACATCGTCAAGCACATCGTGCAGCGCCGCGAGGCTCGAGCGCAGGCGCGCGCGGCTCGCCTCGACATCCTTGCCAGCACCGCCGGCGCGCGCCCGCAGATCGCCATGGGTCTCGATCGCCTCGACCACCAGCTCGGCGCGCGACAGCACCGCCTGGATGCGCGGCAGTTCCTGCGGCTGGTAGAACAGGCTGCGCGCGATCTGGTCGAACCGGTCGGCCGTCCCGTTCAACAGCGCGCGGATATCGGGCTGGGTGGCGGGCGCGATGCGGCGGATGCGGCTTGCCTTGTCATGGGTCGCGATCACCGTGGCGAGCGCGGTGGAATAGCGGCCCGACCCGGCGCCGTGCATCTGGTTGAAGGCATGGCGCAGCAGGAAGGCCTCGGAAAAGAGCCAGCGCGCCGGCATCATGGCCAGAAGGCCAAGCGCCAGCATCAGCGCCACGCCCGCCGGCAGCAGGACATGCGCGAAGGGAAACCACGCCGGGATCGGCACCACGGCGACATAGACAAGCCCGACCGCCAGAACGGCCGTCAGCAGCGCCGCCATGGGCAACACCGGTGTCCGCTCGGACAGGGGACCGGTCGCGGTCAGGCTCTCGCGCAGCATCATGGCTGCAGCCGCCAGATCAGGGTGACCCGCGCAAGGCCCGACTGATAGGCGCGATCGCCCATGTCGTCGCCGCGCGGCAGCGGATCGCCGCCGCCGACCCCGCCGACCCAGTCGATCCGGCTGGCCGGCAGACCGGCCGCCAGCGCGATGCCGCGGGCGGCTTCGGCGCGATCCTCGGACAGGCGCATGTTGGCGGCTGCGTCGCCCTCGGTCCCGCTATGGCCGATGACCCGCAAATGCAGCCGATCGTCGGCGGCGGCGCGGGCGATGTCGGCCTTCATCCGGGCCTCTTCGCCGGTGGCCAGCTGCGTGCCGCGGCTGAACTGGTAATCCGTCGAAGCCGGCGCCAGCGCAGCGCCCGACAGGCCGGCCCAGGCGGCAAGGCCGATCGCCAGCGCAACGAGCCCTGCACCGATCACGGCGCGCCGGGGCACGGCCGGAGCGGCAGCTTGCATGGGGGCCTCTTCGGTCTGCATGGGGGGCGCAACCTGTCTGTGGCGGGTGAAAATGTTGCCAATAGAGGTAGTCCCTTCGATTCCCGGTTTAAAGGCGCCCCGCGCGATTCCCCCGACAGGTCGCGCGGGGCTCCGCAAACTGCTGCCGGATTGGGCAAGTCTGCCCCAAGGCGCCCAAAGAATGGGCATGCGCGCCCGAACCGCGCTGAATCGCCGTGCCGCGCTGTTGGTGGGGCGCGACCGGCGCCAAGATCATCAGCGTAGCAGGGCGCCTAGGGTTCCGCCGCGCATGGGGTGTGCGGGCAGGTCCGAGAGGCACCACCGGCACGGCAAATTCCGTCCGGCACACGGCGGGCCAAAATCCCGGGAGACGACCTGCGCCCATCCTGTCCGCGCCATCACCCGGTGCCGTCCGCGGGCAGGCCACGGCGAGATTGGCGGGCCGGTGCAACGGAGAACATGACGATGCTGACAAGATTGCTGCTTGCCACCGCCCTGACCGCCGGCACGGCGCTGACCGCAACCGCCCAGGAACGGACCGAGTTCCGCGTCGCCTGGTCGATCTATGTCGGCTGGATGCCCTGGGGCTATATCGACGACTCCGGCATCATGGACAAATGGGCCGAGAAATACGGCATCGAGGTCGAGATCGTGCAGATCAACGACTATATCGAATCGATCAACCAGTACACGGCGGGCGCCTTTGACGGCGTGTCGACGACCAATATGGACGCGCTGTCGATCCCGGCCGGCGGCGGGGTGGATACCACCGCGCTGATCGTCGGGGACTATTCCAACGGCAACGATGCGATCATCGTCAAGGATGGCGGCGATCTGGCCTCGCTCGCCGGCAAGCCGGTCAATCTGGTGGAGTTGTCGGTGTCGCATTACCTGCTGGCGCGCGGGCTCGACAGTGTCGGCCTGGCCGAGGCCGATCTGGCCGGCGTCATCAACACCTCGGATGCCGACATGATCGCGGCCTTCGCCACCGACGATGTCGAGGCGGTGGTGACCTGGAACCCGCTCGTCTCGACCATTCTGGAAGAACCGAATGCGACGAAGATCTACGACAGCTCGGACATCCCGGGCGAGATCATCGACATCATGTTCGTCAACACCGAGACGCTGGCCGAAAACCCCGATTTCGGCAAGGCGCTGGTGGGCGCCTGGTACGAGGTGATGGCGCTGATGGCCGCGGGGGACGAGGCCGCGCTGACCGCCATGGCCGAGGCGTCGGGCACCGATCTGGCGGGCTATCAGGCGCAGCTGGCCTCCACCGCGATGTTCTATGACCCCGCCGATGCCGTCGCCTTTGCCGAGGATCCGGCGCTGAAGGCAACGATGGTCGAGGTCGCCGAATTCCTGTTCGACAAGGGCATCCTGGGCGAAGGCGCCCCCAGCCCCGATTTCGTCGGCGTCACCTATCCCGACGGGTCGACCACGGGCGATCCGGGCAATGTCCGCATGCGGTTCGACACCCGCTTCATGCAGATGGCCGCCGACGGCGCGCTCTGACGCCCGGCAGACCGCGGCCGCAGGGCCGCGGCATCAGCGGAGCTGGCGATGCGCTGGATCAACCGAAGACCGCCGCGGGCGCTGGCCCTGGCGCTGATGCTGGTGCCTTTCGTGCTGGTGCTGGCGGCCTATATCCTCGCCTCCGAAGCGCGCCGCGCCGACAACCCGGCCGACAAGCTGTTGCCGGCGCCGACCCAGATCGTCGAAACCGCGGTGCGGCTCGTCACCGAACCCGACCGGCGGTCGGGGCGCATCCTGTTCTGGGCCGATACGGCGGCCAGCCTGCAGCGCCTGGCGCTTGGCGTCGGGATCGCCGCGCTGCTGGCGCTGACGACCGGCGTGCTGATCGGCATGCTGCCCTATGTCCGGGCGCTGCTGGCCCCGTTTGTCGCGGTCCTGTCGATGGTGCCGCCGCTGGCGATCCTGCCGATCCTGTTCATCATGCTGGGGCTGGGCGAGCTGTCCAAGGTCGTGCTGATCGTCATCGGCATCGGGCCGTTCCTGATCCGCGACATGTCGCAGCGCGTGCTCGACCTGCCGCGCGAGCAGTTCCTAAAGGCGCAGACCCTGGGGCGAGTTCGGCCGCCATCGGGCTGCGGGTGGTCCTGCCGCAGGTCTTGCCGCGGCTGATCGGGGCGGTGCGCCTGTCGCTGGGGCCGGCCTGGCTGTTCCTGATCGCGGCCGAGGCGATCGCCTCGGATGTCGGGCTCGGCTATCGCATCTTCCTGGTGCGCCGTTACCTCGCGATGGATGTGATCCTGACCTATGTCGTGTGGATCACGCTGCTGGCCTATCTGCTCGATCTGGCGCTGCGGCAACTGGCCAAGCGATCCTTTCCCTGGGATGGAGAGGCGCTGTGAGCTATGTCGAGGTCAAGAACGTCGCCAAGGCCTATGGCGGGCGGACGATCATCGAGAACATCAATGTCACCGTGGCCAAGGGCCAGTTCATCTCGATCGTGGGGGCGTCGGGCTGCGGCAAGTCGACCTTTCTGCGGCTTCTGCTGGCGCAGGAACAGCCGACCACCGGCGAAATCCATATCGACGGCGCGCCGATGGCCAAGGAACCCGGCCGCGACCATGGCATCGTCTTCCAGCGCTATTCGGTATTTCCGCATATGCGCGTGGTCGACAATCTGGTGGCGGCACGGGCCTTCGGGACGTCGTTCTGGGGGCGGCTCGGCCGATCCGAGCGGCAGACCGCGCGGGACGCGGGCCAGGCGACGCTGGAGCGGATCGGGCTCGGCCATGTCGCGAACCATTACCCGTCCGAACTGTCGGGCGGGATGCTGCAGCGGCTGGCGATCGCCCAGGCGCTGGCGGGCGATCCGAAGATCCTGCTGCTCGACGAGCCGTTCGGCGCGCTCGACCCCGGAACCAGGGTGACGATGCACGAATTCCTGCAGGATTTGCGCGACCGGCTGCATGTCACGGTGTTCATGGTCACCCACGACCTGGAAGAGGCGTTCAAGCTGGGCGACCGCGTGCTCGCCTTCGACAAGCCGAAATGGGACCCCGAGGACCCGCAGAAATACGGCGCCACGATCACCTATGATTTCGATGCCCGCGACAACGGCATTCCCTACCAGACGCTGATGGAGAACACCAATGTACTGGCGCCCCACTGACCGGACGCGGTCGCACCACCCCGCCGATCGGGCGCGCACCGGGCGTCGCGATCACCACCCCGATCTGACCCGGCTGCAGGGCTGGAAGGCGATGCAGGCCGAGGCCGATCTGCCCGAGGCCGGCGCCGAGGCCGACCGCCGCTGGGCGCTGCGCATGGGGCTGACCGGGGCGGAGTCGATCGAGGACCGCTCGATCCCCACCTTCGCGCGCGGCGAGCTGCCCCATTATGCCGGGATCAACACCTTTCTGAAGGCCCCTATGCCGAGGATGTCACCGAGGTGGGCCATTACGATGCCACGGTTCTGGGCATCCCGTTCGATGGCGGCACCACCTATCGCCCCGGCACAAGGTTCGGCCCCCAGGCGCTGCGCCGGATCAGCGCGCTTTACACCCCTTACAATTACGAAATGGGGATCGATCTGCGCGAACAGATGACCCTGTGCGATGCGGGCGACGTGTTCACCATACCCGCCAATCTGGAAAAGAGCTTCGACCAGATCAGCCGCGCCGTGGCGCATGTGTTTTCCAGCGGCTCGCTGCCGGTGATGATCGGCGGCGACCATTCGATCGGCTTTCCCTGTGTGCGCGGCATCGCCCAGTGCACCTCGAAGAAGATCGGGATCGTGCATTTCGACCGCCATGCCGACATCCAGGAAAAGGACCTTGACGAGCGGATGCACACGACGCCCTGGTTCCACTCGACGAACCTGCCGAACGTGCCGGCAAGGAACCTGGTGCAGGTCGGCATCGGCGGCTGGCAGGTGCCGCGGGCCGCGGTGAAGGTCGCGCGCGCGCGCGCGAGACCAACATCATCACCATGGCGGACATGGAGCGGCTGGGCATCGACAAGACCGCCGAAATGGCGCTCGAGATGGCGTGGGACGGGGTCGATATGGTCTATCTGTCCTTCGACATCGATTCGATCGATTGCGGGTTCGTGCCCGGCACCGGCTGGCCCGAACGGGCGGGTTCCTGCCGCGCGAGGCGCTGGCGCTGGCGTCCCGGGTGGCGGCCGAGGGGATTTGCGGGATGGAACTGGTCGAGGTCTCGCCGCCCTATGACACCTCGGACATCACCGCGCTGATGGGAACGCGGTGATCGTCGACGTTCTGGGTTCGCTTGTCGCGTCGGGCCGGCTGGGGGCGCATCGGGCCCATATCGACCGGCCCGTGGCGATCCCGCATGGCGATTTCGAAGGCAGGAGGTGGTCGAATGCCCCATGACATCGTCAACGGTGCGATCGGCCACAACCGGCAGGCCGATCATCTGCACAGCCACGCCAAGCCCCGGGACGCGGCCGCCGATCTGCAGCTGCTGACCGCGCAATTCATCGACGGGTTCGTTAAGGCGCAGGACAAGACCAGCTTTCTGCGGCTCGCCGGCATCCCCTTCGAACGCCCGGGCAAGGGCGGCGCCACGGCGCTCAAACTCGTCGATGTGGCGCTCAGGACCGACTGGCAGGTCGGCACCGCGGCACCGTCCTTTGGCAGCCGCGAACTGGGCTATCTGCCCTATCCGGGCGACATGGTGCGCGCCCGGACCAACATGGCGCTGATCTATGTGTCGATCGACGAGCGCGCAGAGCTCGATATCCGTGACCTTCTGGCGGCGCGGGGGGCCGATCCGGCGGGCTAATACCAAGCTGCAATGCGCGTGACTCATTGCATCTGGCCCGCCTCCCGCCCCGCCTCCCCGCCCGACCACCAATCTTGACCCTTTGGATAGGACAAGATTGGTGGTCGGGCGGGGAGGCGGGGCGGGAGGCGGCGAACGGTCATTCTCGATGACCGTTGGTATAACGGCGCGCCGGCATGGAAATGCCAGATTTCGCTGGCGTCGACCCGGTGCCAATGGCTGCGCTGGCCGTTTGCCAGCAGATAATGGATCGCCGTGCCCGAAGGCCGGGTGCCATCCGCGGCCGGCGCCCGCCAGGTTTCGCGCTACCACCCGCCCTCGGGATGCGGCGACAGGCCCAGCGCCTTGACGATCTCGTTGGCTGACATGACACCCCCTTGGGCCGCACTCCCTGATCAGGCCCGGCCCAGCGGCGGCTGTCAACGGGCATGGCCCGCGCCTCGGGCACGGATCGGACAAGCCGGCGCAGAGAGACGGAGTTTCACCCGATGAAAAAATACGGCCGCACCTTTCACCTGCCGCAATCGCCCGGGGCCTTGAGCGACGACAAGGTCATGGACCGGATCGATGCGCTGCTGGCCGCGGATGAGGTGGTGATCACCGAAAAGATGGATGGCGAGAACACGACGATCCATGCCAGCGGCACCCATGCGCGCAGCCCCGACAGCGGCGCCCATGTCTCGCGCGACTGGATGAAGGCGTTTGCCGCCGGAATTGCCCCGCAGCTGCGCCCTGGCGAACGGATCGTGGGCGAGTATCTGTATGCGCGCCACGCGATCGGCTATGATGCGCTGCCGTCCTATTTCCTGGGCTTCGCCTGGATCGTGGGGAGCGATTTCATGGCATGGGACGCCACGCTTGAACGGTTTTCCGAGCTGGGCATCCTGTCGGTGCCGGTTCTCTATCGCGGCGCGTTCAGCCAGCGCGTGCTGGACGGCGTCATCGCCGAGCTCGACTCCGAGACCCAGGAGGGGTTTGTCGTGCGCAGCACAGCGGCCTTTCCGGAAACCGCGATGCCTGCCCATATGGGGAAATATGTGCGTGCCGCCCATGTCCAGACGGACACGCACTGGACGCGGGCGCCGCTGGTGCGAAACCGGCTGGCCGGGCGGTAAGGGCGGCCGTCAGCCGCCCATGATCGACCGCCCGGCATACTCGGCCGCCTCGCCCAGCTGTTCCTCGATCCGGATCAGCTGGTTGTATTTCGCCAGCCGGTCCGAACGCGACAGCGAGCCGGTCTTGATCTGGCCGCAATTGGTGGCAACCGCCAGATCGGCGATGGTCGCATCCTCGGTCTCGCCCGACCGGTGCGACATCACGCAGGCAAAGCCGGCCCGCTGGGCGATCTCGACGGCTTCGAGCGTTTCGGTCAGGGTGCCGATCTGGTTGACCTTGACCAGAAGCGCATTCGCCGACCGCGCCGCGATCCCCCGGCGCAGCCTTTCGGGATTGGTCACGAACAGATCGTCGCCGACCAGTTGGCAGCGCTGGCCCAGATTTCGGTCATCGCCGCCCAGCCGTCCCAATCGTCCTCGGCGCAGCCATCCTCGATCGAAAAGATCGGATAGGCGTCCAGCAGCCCGGCCAGAAAGGCGATGTGTTCGTCCGATGTCATCGCCGTGCCGTCCATCACATAGGACCCGTCGCGGTAATACTCGGTCGCCGCACAGTCGAGCGCCAGCATGGTGTCCCGGCCGGGCGCATAGCCCGCCGCCTCGATCGCCGCCATGATCGCGTCGAGCGCCGCCTCGGCCGAGGTCAGCGCGGGGGCGAACCCGCCCTCGTCGCCGATGCCGGTCGACAGGCCCTGCGCCTTCAGCCCGGCCTTCAGCGCGTGGAAGATCTCGGCGCCCTGACGCACCGCCTCCGACAGGGTCGGTGCGCCCACCGCATCACCATGAATTCCTGGATGTCGATCGGGTTGTCGCGTGCTGCCCGCCATTGAGGATGTTCATCATCGGCACCGGCAGCACCCGGGCCGAGGTTCCCCCGACATAGCGGTAAAGCGGCTGCAGCGAAAACGCCGCTGCCGCCTTGGCCACCGCCAGCGACACACCCAGGATCGCATTGGCCCCGAGGCGCGACTTGTTCGGCGTGCCGTCGGCGGCGATCATCAGCTTGTCGATGGCGACCTGTTCGGTCGCGTCCATGCCCAGCAGCATGTCGGCCAGTTCGCCATTCACCGCCGCCACCGCCTCGCGCACGCCCTTGCCGCCATAGCGCTCGGGCTCGGCGTCGCGCTTTTCGACCGCCTCATGAGCGCCGGTCGACGCGCCCGAGGGCACGGCCGCGCGGCCCATCGTGCCATCCTCGAGCGTGACATCGACCTCGACCGTCGGGTTGCCCCGGCTGTCGAGGATCTCGCGGGCGGTGATATCGGCGATTTCGCTCATCGGCGCTCTCCCTGTTGCGCGGCTTCGCGCCCTTCTAGGCCAGATCGCGCGCCGCGGTCCAACCCTATCGCGGCCGCGACCGCACGATTGCGATTTCGCCCGCCGGCGCCAACGGCTAGAATCGGCCGGGAACGGAGGGCGGCGATGGCGCGTATCGGACTCATCATGGGCAGCCAGTCGGATTGGGAGACGATGCGCGCGGCAGCGAACACGCTCGACGCGCTCGACATCCCCTACGAGGCGCGCATCGTGTCGGCGCATCGGACGCCCGACAGGCTGTGGGACTATGCCGCCGGGCCGCGGCCCGCGGCCTGGGCGCGATCATCGCCGGGGCGGGCGGCGCCGCGCATCTGCCGGGCATGGTGGCGTCGAAGACGCTTGTGCCGGTGATCGGCGTGCCGGTGCCGGGACGGGTGCTCGATGGGCTCGACGCGCTGTTGTCGATCGTGCAGATGCCGCGCGGCGCGCCGGTCGGCACCATGGCGATCGGCGCGGCGGGGGCAACCAATGCCGCGCTTTACGCCGGCCAGATCCTGGCCCTGTCGGACCCCGCGCTGGCCGACCGCCTGGCGGCCTGGCGGGCGGCCCAGACGGCGGCGGTGGCCGAGGCGCCAAGAGACAATGACTGAGCCGCTGCCCCCCGGCGCCGTGATCGGCATCCTTGGCGGCGGTCAGCTGGGCCGGATGCTGGCCATGGCGGCGGCCCGGCTGGGGATGCGCGCGCATGTCCTCGATCCGGGCGAAGACCCGCCGGCGGCCCAGGTGGCGTGGCGCCACAGCCGCGCGCCGTTCGACGATCTCGCCGCGCTGGCCGCATTCGGCCGCGCCGTCGATGTGGCGACCTATGAGTTCGAGAACATTCCCGTTGCCGCTGTCGAGGCCGTGGCCCGCCACGCACCCGTCCGCCCGGGCGAGGCGCCGCTGGCGGTCGCCCAGGACCGGCTGGACGAGAAGGATTTCCTTTCCGGCCTTGGCCTTGCGACGGCGCGCTATGCGCGGGTGGACGGGCCGGACGACATCGCCGCCGCGCTGGCCCATACCGGCGCGCCGGCTTTGCTGAAAACCCGCCGGATGGGCTATGACGGCAAGGGACAGGCGCGGATCGCGGGCCCGGGCAATGCCGCGACGGCCTGGCGGGCGATCGGCGCGGTCCCCGCCATCCTCGAGGCGCATGTGCCGTTCACGGCCGAATTGTCGGTGATCGGCGCGCGCGGGATGGACGGGGCGGTGGTCTGCTATGACCCGGGGCTGAACACCCATGAAGACGGCATCCTGCGGACCACCCGGGTGCCCGCGCCGCTGCCGCGGTCGCGGCTTCAGGACGCGGTGCTGGCCACCGGGCATATCCTGAACGCACTCGACTATGTCGGGGTCATCGGGGTGGAGTTCTTTGCCGCGCCCGAGGGGCTGATCGTCAACGAGTTCGCGCCAAGGGTGCACAATTCCGGCCACTGGAGCCAGGCGGGCTGCGCCGTCGACCAGTTCGAGCAGCATGTCCGGGCGATCTGCGGCTGGCCGTTGGGCGACGGGGTGCGACACGCCGATGTCGCGATGACCAATCTGATCGGCGCGGCGGACGAGGACTGGCCTGCCCTCGCCGCCGAGCCGGGCGCCCAACTGCACCTCTATGGCAAGGCCGAAAGCCGGCCCGGCCGCAAGATGGGCCATGTCAACCGGGTCGGCCCGCGCAGCTAGGCGTCGGGGCCTGTCGACCCGACGCGCTGGTGGGCCCCACGCCTTCGACGAGCCAGCGATGACGTGATACCCGGCGTCAACGACGATGGCCCTCGGCATCCATGCCACACCCTTGCATCTCATACGATGTCGGACTATATAGTTTGATATCGTATCATATAGGAGCCCCGCCCATGCGCCTGTCTCGCCGGAAGACCCTTGCCTTGATCGGCGGCGGCACGATCCTTGCCCGCCGCGGGCGGCGTGGGCTGGGAGATCACCCGCCCGCTGCAAACCGCACTCTTGCCGTGGGAGAAGGCGGGCCAGTACGACGATCCCCGGATGCGCGCGCTCAGCTGGGCTATCCTGGCGCCGAACTCGCACAACATGCAGCCCTGGAAGGGTCGACCTCGCGACCCCCGGATCAGGCGGTGCTCTACCCGATCTGGCCCGGATGCTGCCAGAAACCGACCCGTTCAACCGGCAGATCACCGTCTCCCTTGGCTGCTTCCTCGAACTGATGCGCATGGCCGCCCTTCAGGACGGGTATGCCGTGGCAGTCGATCTGTTTCCCCAGGGCGAAGACCCCGAAGGACTTGACGAACGCCCCGCCGCCATCTGCCGCTTTCGCCCCACGACCGCGGCGCCCGATCCGCTTTTCGCGCATGCCGCGATCCGGCGCAGCAACAAGGAACCCTACGACATGTCGCGCCCGGTCCCGTCGGCGGTGCTGGCGCGGATCGCCGCGGCCGCACAACGCACCGAGGTGGGCTTCACCGACGATCCGGCGGAGGTCGCAGAGCTGCGTGCCCTGACCGTCCGCGCCATGGAAATCGAGATCGATACGCCGCGCACATTCCGCGAAAGCGTGGAGCTTTTCCGCATCGGACGCCGTGAGGTGGAGGCCAACCCCGACGGTCTGGAATTCCACGGACCGACGTTCGAGGCGATGCGCCTCTTCGGTCTTTTCACGCGGCAGGCCGCCAGCGATCCCGAAAGCACCGCGTTCCAGCAGGGCAGGACCGCCACGACGGCGCCGATCGACACGGCGGTTGCGCATATCTGGACCGTCACGCCGGACAATGCCCGCGCCAGCCAGATCGCGGCGGGGCGCGACTGGCCTTCGGCTGAACCTCGCCGCGGCGGGCGAAGGCGTCGGGTTCCACCCGCTCAGCCAGGCGCTGCAGGAATATCCCGAGATGGCGGCGATCCACGACGCTGTGCATGCCCGCTTCGCCCCGGATGGGCGGGACGGTCCAGATGCTCTGTCGTCTCGGCTACGGCCCCAAGATCGGGCCGACCCCGCGCTGGCCCGTCGAGGCCAAGATACGGGAGGCGTGATCCGGGGCGGCCCTTGGCCATCGCCGTCATCCGCCAGCCCGCCCCGGCGCGCGGCGGGTGGGCGGGTGGGGCCGCGGGCCGGGGCGGGCCTTGCACCCCGCGCGCGGCCCCGCTACCCATCGCCCGGCACCCGCAACCGCGAGGATTCCGCCCATGGCCGCGCCCCTCGACAGCGACCCCAAGACGCTTGTCAGCACCGACTGGCTGGCGCGCAACCTGGCCTCGCCCGACATAAGGGTGATCGACGCCTCGTGGTACCTGCCCGGAGGACGGCCGCGACCCGAAGGCCGAATACAACGCCGCGCATATTCCCGGGCGCGCGGTTCTTCGACATCGACGAGATCGCCGACACCCGGTCGGACCTGCCGCACATGGCCCCCCGCCCGAGAAATTCATGTCGCGGATGCGCAAGATGGGGGTGGGGGACGGCCATCAGGTGGTGGTCTATGACGGGGCCGGCATCTATTCCGCGCCGCGCGTTCTGGTGGCTGTTTCGCCTGATGGGCAAGACCGATGTCGCGGTGCTCGATGGCGGGCTGCCGCGCTGGCGGGCGGCGGGCCATCCGATCGAGGACATGCCGCCGGTGCTGCGCGAGCGGCACCTGACCGCGCGGCGGCAGGCCCATCTGGTGCGCGATGTCACCAGGTCGCGGCGGCGATGAAGCTTGGCGACCACGAGATCGTCGATGCCCGCGGCGCCGAGCGGTTCCAGGGCCAGGCGCCCGAGCCGCGCGCCGGGCTGCGGTCGGGCCATATCCCGGGATCGAAGAACCTGCATTACCGGGCGCTGCTCAACGCCGATGGAACGATGAAGGATGGCGCCGGGCTGGCGGCCGCCTTCGACGCGGCGGGCATCGACCGCGACAAGCCGGTGATACCACCTGCGGGTCGGGGGGTGACCGCGGCGATCGTCAATCTGGCGCTGGAGCGGCTCGGCCAGCGCGATCACGCGCTTTACGACGGGTCCTGGGCCGAATGGGGCCGGTTCGAACAGTTGCCGGTGGCCACGGGATGAGCCGCCACCGCGCCGGCGAGACCGTCACCTATACCGTGACCTGGCTGGAGATGGACGCGCGGCCGGCCGGCCGATGGCGCCCCTGCCGGGCATATCGGCGGCACCATCCTGCGCGCCGACGACCCGCCGTGTGGTATTTCGCGCGCTCTACGACGCGGTCGGGCGCGACTATGCCTGGGACGACATGCATGACGAGCCCGAGGACAAGCTGAAGGTGATGCTGCACGATCCCGCGGTGTCGATGTACACGCTGATGGCAGCGGGCTGGCCGCATGGCTTCTTTCTGATGGATTGGCGCCAGGAAGGCCGGGCCGAGATCGCGAATTTCGGGCTGGTCCCGCAGGCGATCGGCCGGGGGCTGGGCGCCTTTTTGCTCGACACCGCGATCCAGACCGGCTGGGAACGCGCCGGCGTCCGCAAGCTGACCGTGAACACCTGCACGCTCGATCATCCGCGCGCCCTGCAGCGCTATCAGAAACACGGCTTCCAGCCCGTGGCGCAACAGCAACGCAGCCGCGTTCTGCGCCGCGATCTGCCGCATCCCCCGCCTGACGGCCGCGGACAGAGGACCGACCATGCTTGAGCGTCTCGACCAGCCCCCCGCCGACAAGATCCTGGCGTTGATGCAGGAATTCCGTGCCGATCCGCGGCCGGACAAGATCGACCTGGGGGTCGGCGTCTATCGCACGCCCGAGGGCGTGACACCGGTGATGCGCGCGATCCGCGCTGCCGAAAGGCAGCTTTGGGAGGCCGAGACGACCAAGACCTACACCGGCCGTGGCGGGCGAGCCGGCCTTTCACGCCGCGATGGCCGATCTGATCCTTGGCCCCGACCGGCCGACCGACCGGCTGGCGCGGCGGCGACGCCGGGCGGCACCGGGGCGGTGCGCCAATGCCTCGATCTGATCCGGCTGGCCGCGCCCGAGGGCGACGTCTGGCTGTCGGCGCCGACCTGGCCCACCCATCAGACCATCCTGGCGCTATCTGGGCATGCCGATGGCGGAGTACCGCTATTTCGACGACGAAAGCCGGGGCGTCGATTTCGAAGCCATGCTGGCCGATCTCGACGGGTCCGGCCGGCGACGCCGTGGTGCTGCATGGCTGCTGCCACAACCGACCGGCGCCAATCTGACCCTGCCGCAATGGGCGAGGGTCGCCGCGCTGCTGGAGGCCCGCCAGGCGCTGCCGCTTGTCGATCTCGCCTATCAGGGCTTCGGCGACGGGCTGGACGCGGATGCCGCCGGCGTTCGGCTTCCTGGCCGCGCGCCTGCCGAACTGCTGATCGCAGCGAGCTGTTCGAAGAATTTTCGGGGTCTATCGGGAACGCGCCGGCATCACCCTGGCGCTGTGCGCCGAACCGGCGGCGGCGCGGGTCATCCAGGGCCGGCTCGGCTGGCTCAACCGGGCAGACCTATTCCTTTCCGCCCGATCACGGGGCGCGGCTGGTGACCATGGTGCTCGAAGACCCCGCCTGCGGCGCCGACTGGCAGGCCGAACTCGAAGAGGTGCGCCGGAACATGCTGGCACTGCGCACGCAACTGGCCGAAACCCTGCGCGACCTCGCCCATTCCGACCGCTTTGCCTTTGTCGCCCAGCATCGCGGCATGTTCTCGCGGCTGGGCGCCAGCCCCGAACAGGTCGCCCGGATGCGCGCCGATCACGGCATCTACATGGTGGGCGACAGCGGGTGAACATCGCCGGGCTGAACAGGGCGACCGTGCCGATCCTTGCCGAAGCGATCGTCAAGGCCGGTGTCTGACCGCGGCACGGCCACCGGCCGGACCCGGCTGTGGCCCTTCATGGCGGCGATGGCGGCGATCGTGCTCGCCTCAAACATCCTGGTGCAGTTCCTGCTGGGCGACTGGCTGACCTGGGGCGCGCTGACCTACCCGTTTGCCTTCCTCGTCACCGATCTGGCGAACCGGCTGCACGGCCCCGCTGCGCGCGCGGCGGGTGGTGCTGGCGGGCTTTGCCACCGGACTGGCGTTGTCGGCCATCGGCACGCAGATCGATCTGGCGCCGGGCCGGTCGTGACCCCGCGCATCGCCATCGGCTCGGCCACGGCGTTTCTGGCCGCGCAACTGCTGGACGTCGCCGTTTTCGACCGGCTGCGGCGGGGCGCCTGGTGGCGGGCGCCGCTTCTGTCCTCCACCTTCGGCTCGGCGCTTGACACCGCACTGTTCTTTTCCATCGCGTTTTCCGCCGTGCTGGCGTTGCCGCCCGGCTGGGGCGATGTGGCCTGGGCCAATGTGGTCCAGCCGCTGCTGGGCCGCGGGCCCGGCGCCGCTCTGGGTCTCGCTGGCCGTCGCCGATTTCGGTGCCAAGCTGATGATCGCCGCGCTGGCGCTGATCCCGTTCCGGCTGCTGACGACGCGCCCGGAATCGGGCTGACCGGAAGACAGCCGCGCCGCTGTCTTGCCATTCGCGTAAGGTGGCCGCGATTGGCGGTGCGGGCCGACCGTGTCGCCAC